>FWWM01001430.1_pt1 | contig 71673 bp, 68 predicted proteins | sample 2228351 | NCBI WGS metagenome assembly FWWM01 (sample SAMEA103939774, study PRJEB20133) | metagenome | reverse complement strand
AACGTTATCTCAAGGATGTCGAAACGATGCGAGAGCACCTGCGAAGGCGGGGGGTCAGTATCCCGCATCAAATATCAAATAGCGGTTGATAGGGGAAGAGCGGCAACGGCAAAGGGCGACACGGAAGGCGGTTGCACCCATTGCCACCATGGCATTACCCAGACCGCTTTTACAGAGAGTTCGGGACTTAACCGCCGTAACGTGGCCCACGAAAACTTTTATCCTGACCTTCACCCGCCTAGCCGACCGGTCCGGTGACCAGATCCGCGAGATTCGCTCTTCGGCATCCCGCCCCGGCAATGACGTGGACGTACAGGTTGTCCTTCAATTAAGTGCGCGAAGCGAGTCAAACGTAAGGTGGTACCGCTCGAGAATCGTTCTCGTCGGCTCTTCTTCAGCCAAAAGGCAACCAAGGAAGATATGAAACGGTTCTACCGATGGCATGCTTTCTAAAGAGCCAACACCGGAACCAGAACACTTGATGGCCAATTGCATGAGCACATCCTTGGCGGCTTCGCTAAATTCCGGCACAATGGATCTATCTCCTAGAGGCCCCTCCGCGAAAGCTCCTTCTAAACTGAATATTACTTCATCCAAAGAGGCAGCCACGACACGAGACACTCGCTGGCGAACCTCGTCATTTTGCAACGCTGCAACAGTCAGGTCAGCCACTGTCACCTGGCGACGGCGGCTCACCGCATGCTGCTGAGCCTGAAGAATAATCTCCATCGCCTTGTCTGTATACCTGCCAAACATCAGGATTCTCCTTGAAAGTGTATTTGATTAATGTTTAAGACAAATGCACAACCGTTCTTTCCTAAAGGGAAACCCTCGTGGCATCTAGGCAAAAAAGCGCGTTACAGCCGCGCCACGCGACTTTGCTTTCCCTTTGCTCTTATTAAACCCCCATGCCGACCGCGCCCACACCAAAGGGGATGAAAGCCACCAGACGTTGGTCTTTTTCAAGCTAGCCTCGATACAAGTAGGTGTCAACGGCCGCCCCCCAGCAATAACCCCAAACACCATCATCAAAAAGTATACGCGCTGAAACAGTAGTTGTTAATGTATAGAAACCAGGACCGGGAACAGCCACATGGAAGAAAGTGTCCCATGTACGTTGCCATATGCTGTTGACACTTTGCGAGCCACTGGCAACCACAGTTATATTTTTCCTAATAGTCCAAGTATATCTAAGGTCCACAACTGTCCCATAGTAGGTCCTCCCTTCTATGTTAACAAGTAGGTGACTTGGCAGGCCAGACCTATAAAGATAGGCCCAGGATAGACCACAGTTACCGGGGGTTATCGCCTTAGGTTGAACGCGATTTAACTGATGGTCACCTGCATTGGGCAAAATGCCTCTTTGCATTGAAACTCGTCCGGCAAGCGCCTCCAAAGGACTTAATAACATAACAACTACTACCGTACATGAAATGATCAGTTGTTTCCTCACGTGAAATCGGATTAGCTGTCTTGCGCGCTTGTTCATTTTTTTATCACATCCTTTCAACGAAATTATGGATAAACATCAAAAGTTAAATCCATCCCCTTTTTCCGGGGTACATACCCCGCTAGCCGGGGTTGCGGCCAGCTAAATCACCCCTCCTCTCGCAAGCCGGGCGATAGCCTGCTCCACCGAACACGCTCCCAGCCTCGGCAAGGCGGCCTGCAGATGTTTCTCCACCGTGTCCTCCCGGATGCCCAACGAAGCGGCGATTTCTTTGTTCCTGTACCCGGATGCCCGGAGCTGAAAAATCTCCAACTGCCGCCCCGTCAGGCGCCCCGCCTGCCGGTGCACCTCCATCGGCCCTCGCAGGTGCTCGGCCAGCAACCAGGCCACCGCAAGCTTCTCGCCGAGGCCAGAGTCGCTGGGGAACGCCACCCCAACGCACGCCAGGGACTTCCCGTCCGTTCCGACCACCGGGCCCGCCGCGCAGAGCCAATCCCAAAACAGGCGGCACCAATGCTGCTCGCCCCGCAGCACAACAGGCTCGCCCAACCGTAGCGCCAGCGCCATAGCATTGGTCCCGGCGCTTTCCTCCGCCAGGGATGCTCCAACGCAGATACCGCACTCCTCGCACCGGCGGAGCATTTTATACGCCCCATGGATCGCCACTATCCTCGCGCTTTGATCGGTCATGATGCAAAGCAGACATTTGTTAGGAATATACTCGGCCGTTGCCACCACAACGCCTTGAACAAGAGGGGCTAGGTTCTGATACGGTTTCAGAAACGTTTGCAGTCGCCCACCGGTCAGCACATCCCGCGGCCTGTTCACATGCCGGCCCACACCGGCCCGCTCGCATCGCCAATGGGATTCAATCACCTGCTGCGGACTGGTCCAACAGTCCTCTGGTACAACAGGATGAATCCTCTGCCTGTCTCCCACTGTATCGCCCATCTCGACCGTTGCTCCCAAATTACACATAGCACATCAATGGTGTTATTGTGTGTCGAAAAATGTCATATGATCAGCAATCTTGAGCCGTCCGCGCAGGTGAAATTACCGTTACGTGGATGCCGAGGGTAAAAAGGCGTTTACAAGTCGTTGCACGCCATCCGGCAAATCCGCACCACGCGCAGGACGGGCTCCCACCGCACGTCCGCCGTGAAGGCCTCGGCCACAAAGCGAAGCGGCACGTAGACCCGGTTCTGCCGGATGGCAGCCGGCACCTCCAGCGCCACTGTCTTGCCGTCCACCCTGGCCGTCTTTGCGCCCACCTTAAAACCGTTCAGGAAAGGGAATCAGACCGACTTGCCCAGCCGCCTGCCAGAGGGCGCGGTCAAAGGTAGCCATCGTCACCTGCCGGCCCATAGCCTCCTGCCATGTAACCGCCGCCGCCAGGTGCACGGCGTCATACCCACGCAAACCGTGGGTCCACGCCAGACCGGCGGCGCGGGCGACAAGGGATTCGTTCACCTGGAGCCGCACCAGGCGCGGCCAGTCCTGCTCAAAGTGCACCAAAGCCAAAGCCGAAGCGTCCTGCGTCAGAACACCCACGCGTACGGCCTTGGCCAGCGCGGCAGCCGCTTCCGCCCGGCTGACGACCGCAGTACCCGCCGCCGCCGCGGCGGCGATGACTGCCGCCACCGCCTCCGAGCCATGTTCCGCCACATAACGTTTGACCAGGGCGCTGGCGTCGAGGTAAAGGATCAAGCCCGGTCTTCCACCAAGAGATCGGCCACTGTCACGTCCGATTGGTTACGGACCACGGGGCTTGACGGTTGCAGGCGCTCGCCGTTCCATGCCAAAAAGCCCGCCTGGGCGAGCGTTGCCAAAAGATCCTCCGGCGAAGCCTGCGCCGGAACGATCCGTCCAATCACCCGACCCCGGTCTGTAATGGCCAGAAACTCTCCTCCCTTGACCCGCCTCAGGTACTGGCTCAACCGTCCCTTCAATTCCCGAACGCCTACTCGTGCCTCTTCCATGCCCCTCACTCCTCAAAGGCTTGGCGCGCCGGGCCAATGTGGTCATATCATATACGATTGAGACCACGCAAGACATCCATTTACCCAGACCGGCCCGCTCGTATCGCCGATGGGATTCACATGATCGGCAATCTTGAGCCGTCAGGGGAGCCGAAGCTACCGTTACGTGGATGCCGAGGGTAAAAAGGCGTTTACAAGTCGTTGCACGCCGTCCGGCAAATCCGCACCACGCGCAGGACGGGGTCCCACCGCACATCCGCCGCGAAGGCCTCGGCCACAAAACGAAGGGGAACGTAGACCCGGCTCTGCCGGATGGCGGCCGGCACCTCCAGCGCCGCCGCCCGGCCGTCCACCCTGGCCGTTCTCGCGCCCACGGCGAGGACCACCGTGCGCCTGGCACCACCCGGCGTCATGCCGGTCAGGGTCACCTCGCCCTTCGCCGCATTCCACCCGACCCGGTAGCCGAACCCCCGCTCGGCCAGTGCCCGCACGGGCACGAGGGTGCGGCCGCCCACGATGACCGGCCGGGCGTCGGGGAAGCCAAGGCACACCCCGTCCACCTCCACGTCGCTGATCCCGCCTCCCTCCGCGAGACCAAGGCTCATGGCCAGGGCCCTGCCGCCTGCTCCCACGGCAGGCACCACGCAGCCCCCCACGGCCACGCCTTCAAGCTGAGCCGGCACCTGACCGAGCATGCGCCAGCCCACTCCCTCTTGCGAAACGTAGACGTCCCCGCAGCTCCCCACGGCCGCGAATTCACCGACGTGCGCCACCCACCTCAGCGGACAGGTGGGGCTCAAGGCCGCCAGTTTCCAGGCCGCTCCGTCGTCGGAGTAAACCACGGCGTCCTCGGCCACAGCCACGAAGCGGCCGCCGCCAAAAACCACACTCCTCAGGAGGGAGGACTTACCTTGCCCCGCGAGCTCCGCCATAGCCTCAGGCTGCGCCGTCCACCGGGCCCCGTCGGGCGAGGTGAGCGCAAGCCCCCTTTTCCCCTCGAAGCCCACGGCCACGAAGAGCCCTTTCCCGTAGGCGAGCCCCGTGACGGTGAACCCGGCGGAGACCGGTAGCTCCTGCCGCTGCCAGCTCAACCCGTCCGGCGAGGTGAGCAGAGTGGCCACCGTTCCCCCCGCGACAAAGATCCCCGCCCCGTAGGCAACCGTCCGGAGGCTTCCCGGGTAGTCCGGGAGCGCCCGGCTTCCCCGCCACGTCTTACCGTCGGGCGAGACGAGGACGATACCCCCCTCCCCCACCGCCACGAAGCGCCCGCCGGCATGGATCACAGCCGCCAGGTCAGGAGGGTCCGCAGAACCCTGCGAAGCCAGCAGCCGCACCTCCTCGGCGGCCGCCGCCACCGGGAGCCACCTCACCCCGTCGCCCGAAGCGAGAACGGTGCCACCATCGCCCACCGCCACGAAGCGGCCGCCGCCGTACGCCACCGCGTGGAGGTCCTTCTTCGTCCCCGTCTCCACAGGCCGCGGCTGGGCCAGCGCCGCCCCGGAGACCGTCGCAACCAAAAGGGCTACGCAGGTGATGCGGAACAACCCCGCCGGCCAGCCCATCGATCTCTTTCCCACCCACCGAGTTACCTTTATCCCGCCTCCGGGGACCATTCTTTCCCCGGTAAATGAGTTTACTACTGGCTGCCGGTCCAGGGGCAGCGCAACGTCGCGAGCACGGAGTCGCCGACCTGGCCTAGCTTCCTTGTAAATTAAACGAATTTGTTTAGTATGACGAGTGGTGATGGCCGTGCTCTGGGAAGAGATCGTCGCGAAAGCCGGCGCCGCAGACGTGCCTCCCGAATTCGTCCTCCGCGAGGAAGCCCAGAAAGCCATCCTCACTTACCTCAGCCGCCGCCTCTTTTTCCGGGGAGGCGTCTTCCAGGGAGGCACAGCCCTAAGGCTTTTCTACGGTAACGCCAGGTACTCCGAGGATATGGACTTCGTTTTCATCGGAAGGAGGCATCCTGCCTTCGCCGAATTTGTTGCCACCCTCTCAGACCTTCCCGACTTCCTCCTTGACTTTTTTCCCTTTGCGGCGCGGGCCACCCTCAAAATCCAGAAAGACTCGGACAGCCACAAGCGCACGCTGGTCAGGCTGGAGACCCCGCCGCTCAAGCGGATCCTCGCCATCCGCGTCGAAGCCGTCAACGTACCTTCCTACGTCCATACCCTTCTCATCCTGCCCGAACCCCCCTTTCATCCGCCGGTGCGCGTGGAGAGCAGGGAGGAGATCCTGGCCGACAAGGTGGTAGCCGTCGCCTTCCGGGAATTCATCAAAGGAAGGGACCTCTGGGACATCTTTTTCCTCTCCGTCCAGAGAGGGGTCGCCCTCCGGCCGGAGCTGGTAGCGCAAAAGGTCTCCGATTACGGGCACACCCGGGAGGAGTTCGAGGACCGGTTGGCCACAGCCGTACGGAAGATCGAGCAGGAAGGGGTCAGGGCCCTCGAACAGGAGATGACGCGGTTTCTGCCCGGCAGTACCCTCTCTCTGTGGCGGGACCACTTCGGCGAGGCGGTGGAGCGCGTGTGCGGCTTCCTCGGCGGCGTGAGGAGCGCCGGAGACCCGGGATGAAGACCGCCGAGTGGCTCGCCTTCTTCCGGCAGCACAGGGCAAAGAAGCTCTTCTCCCTGGAAGACCTCCTTCAGATGACGGCAGTCAGGCCGAAGACGCTCCTCGTCGAGCTATCGCGCCTCGTGCGGAAGGGGATCGTCGAGCGACCGGCGCGGGGGTGGTATGCGAATCCCCTGAACCCGCCTTCCCTCGACGAGATCGCCATGGCCCTGCGGTTCCCGAGCTACATCTCCCTCGAGCACGCCCTTTCCCGGCATAACGTGCTAAGCCAGACGGCCTTCGCCGTGACCCTCGTGACCACCAGGCCGCCGCACACCTACACGTGCCGCGGCCAGCGCCTCGAGTACCACGAGATCAGCCGGCACCTTTTTTGGGGCTACCGCTCGGAGGGTGGAATCAACCTAGCCCTTCCGGAGAAGGCGCTCCTCGATCTCATCCACATCCGCCACGTAGCGCGCCGCGAGCTGACGGCCGAACGGTTGGCCTCGCTCCTGGACGACATGTACCTCGAGGAGCTGGATGAAGGACGCCTCCTCGCCTTCGCCGCCCGGTTCAGCCGGGCCGTGCAGGCCATCGTGGCCCGCCTCGTGGGCGAGGACGGCCCGCGGCGGCTGCCGCCGGTCAGCCCACCACCACGTTGACGAGGCGCCCGGGCACCACGACGACCTGGCGCACCCGGCGCCCCTCGAGAAACCGGTGCACCCGCTCGTCGGCCAGCACCAGGCGCTCGAGCTCCTCCCGCGGCAGCGACCGGTCCACGGTGAGGCGGGCGCGCACCCGGCCGTTCACCTGCACGGCGATCTCCACCGTCTCGGCCACGAGGAGGGCCGGATCGTAGGAGGGCCAGGGCTGCCGGTGCACGCTCTCGGCGTGGCCCAGCGCCTCCCACAGCTCCTCGGCCAGGTGCGGCGCAAAGGGAGCGAGCAACAGGGTGAGCTTTTCCGCCAGCTCCCGCTCGAGGGCAGCATCCCGCATGCCCGGCGGCGTCTCCTCGCGGTAGCGGTAGGCGGCGTTGACGAGCTCCATGACGGCGGCGATGGCTGTGTTGAAGGCAAAACGCTGCCGGATGTCGTCGGTGACCTTCTTCACCGTTTGGTGGAGAAGCCGCCGCAGCTCCCGCGCCGCGCCGGCCCCGTCCTGAGCCGTGGGCCCCGCCTCCCCGCGCCCGGCGGCCGCGCCCTTGGGCACGCCGGCCGCGCCGGCTTCCCCGCTCTCGCCGGCCGGGGCCGGGTGAGCCTCGACGGCGATGGCGCGCACCAGGCGCCAGACCCGGTTGAGGAAGCGGTGGCACCCCTCCACCCCCTGGTCGCTCCACTCGAGGTCCTTCTCCGGCGGCGCGGCGAAGAGGATGAAGAGGCGCGCCGTGTCGGCGCCGTAGCGTTGGACGATCTCCTCCGGGCTCACGATGTTCCCCCGCGACTTGGACATGGCGGCCCCGCCCAGGGTGACCATACCCTGCGTCAGGAGGTTGGTGAAGGGCTCCACGAAGTCCACGAGGCCGGCATCGTGGAGCACCTTGCAGAAGAAGCGCGAGTAGAGGAGGTGCAGCACGGCGTGCTCCACGCCGCCGATGTACTGGTCCACCGGCATCCAGTATCGCACCTCGTCCCGGTCGAAGGGCCCCCGCTCCTCCCGCGGCGAGCAGAAGCGCAGGAAGTACCAGGAGGAGCACATGAAGGTGTCCATCGTATCGGTCTCGCGCCTGGCCGGCCGGCCGCAGCGGGGGCAGTCGGTGCGCACGAAGTCCCCCGCCCTAGCCAGGGGCGAGCCCCCCTCGGGGGTGAAGTCCACGTCTCGCGGCAGAAGCACGGGCAGCTGCTCGTCGGGCACCGGCACCTCGCCGCAGCCCTCGCAGTAGACGATGGGGATGGGCGCTCCCCAGTAGCGCTGGCGCGAGATGAGCCAGTCCCGCAGCCGGTAGTTCACCGCCGCCCGTCCCACGCCCCGCTCCGCCGCGAGCTCGGTCACCCGGCGCTTCCCCTCCTCGCTGGGAAGCCCGTCGCAGGGCCCGGAGTTGACCATGATACCGGGTTCCTCGTAGGCGGCCTCCATGCCGGCCGGGTCTAACTCCCCATCTGGCGGCCGGATCACCACCTTTACGGGAAGCCCATACTGCCGCGCGAACTCGAAGTCGCGCTGGTCGTGGGCGGGCACCACCATGACGGCGCCCGTCCCGTACTCCATCACCACGTAGTTGGCCACCCAGATGGGCACCCGCTCCCCGCTAAGCGGGTTCAGGCAGTAGGCGCCGGTGAAGACGCCCTCCTTCTCGGCCTCGGCCCGCTCCCGCTCGCTCAGGCGCGCCTGGCGCTCGGCGAAGGCGCGCACGGCGGCTTCCTCCGGCCGGCCGACGATGAGCCGCTCCACCAGCGGGTGCTCGGGCGCCAGCACCATGCAGGTGACTCCGTAGACCGTGTCCGGCCGGGTGGTGAAGACGGTGATCTTTTCGCCCGGCAACCCCTCCACGGGGAAGTCGAGCTCGGCGCCCTCGCTCCGCCCGATCCAGTGCTCCTGCATGACCCGCACCTTCTCGGGCCAGCCCTGGAGGAGCCGGAGGTCATCGAGCAGCCGGTCGGCGTAGGCGGTGATGCGGTAGAACCACTGCTTGAGCTTCCGGTGCTCCACCTCGCTCTTGCAGCGCCAGCACCGCCCGTCGCTGACCTGCTCATTGGCCAGCACCGTGTTGCAGCTCGGGCACCAGTTGACGGGGGCGAGCTTGCGGTAGGCCAGGCCGCGCTTGTAGAGCAGGAGAAAGAGCCACTGGGTCCAGCGGTAGTACTCGGGGTCGCAGGTGCAGATCTCCCGGCGCCAGTCGTAGCTCATCCCCAGCCGCTTGAGTTGCGCTTTCATGTTGGCGATGTTGGCGTACGTCCAGTCGGCCGGGTGGACGCCCCGCTGGATAGCGGCGTTCTCGGCGGGAAGCCCGAAGGCGTCCCAGCCCATGGGGTGGAGCACGGCATAGCCGTTCATGGTGAGGAAGCGCGCCAGCACGTCACCTATGGAGTAGTTGCGGACGTGCCCCATGTGGAGGTTTCCCGACGGGTAGGGGAACATCTCGAGGCAGTAGAACTTGGGCCGAGCCGGATCCCGCCCCTGGCGGTAGAGGTCCCGCTCCTCCCAGCGCGCCTGCCACTTCCGCTCCACCGCCTCGAAGTCGTACCTCTCCTCGCCTCGGGGAACCCGCTCCCCGCGCCCCGCCTCCGCCAAGCCGGCCACCTCCGTGGGGAAAGCCGCCGTGGGAAGCCGCGCGCCACCTGCCTTCTCCGACCGCACCCCGCCCGCGGGCGGGCCTGCGCGGCGCGCGCTCCCGAGGCAACAAGATAGCCAAAGCGCCCGCCGCCGTCCAGCCGCCGCCGTCCCGCGACCCGGCGGGCGCGGTACGCGCACTGCCGCATGAACAGCGCGATAGGGGCTAAGAAACCCCGAGTTGTCTTGCCGCTACCGTAAAACCATCAACGGGGGAAGGCGAAACGGACGGGCAGCATCAGTTCCTCCCGCCGGGAGCCGTCAGCCGCACTGTAGGTCACGAAGAGGAGAGCGCCGGCGGGGTTGGTGGGCGGCGAAAACGGCAGGGTCACCCGGAACTCGCCCCACGCGGGCGCACCCACCGTCTGCACCGTTTGCCGGGCCAGCACGTTGTGCCCGTCCTCGAGCTCCAGCACGAAGGAACCTTCAAAGACCCGCGCCAGGCCCGCCACCGTCACCGGGCTTTGCAGGACGGCACCCGGCGCAGGGGTGAATACGATGAAGTTCTGAGACCGGGCCACGGTCGCCCGCCCGGGCGGAACCTGTTCCTCCGGAGCCGGTTTCCCTGCGGCACCTCCGCCCGCGGCCGGGTCCTGGGCCAGGGTGAAGCCGCCGGCGTAGGCGAAGGTCACGGGGCGCGTGAGCCTGGGAGTGCGCACGAGGTCAAAGGGGTGGGTGAGAGCCTCGGTGACCACGTCCCCCGGTTGCGGGGCGGTGAGCCGCACCAGCACCACCTCGCCCCGCCGGCCCCGCGCCACCTCCTCCACCCGCACGGTGTAGCCGCCTGTCGGCTTCTCGCCCCAGGCCACCAGCAGATAGGTCCGATCCCCCCAGTGCTTGACATACTCCCCGCGCCGGCGGCTCTTCTCCTGCGCCCACGACCTCACCTCGGCCGGCAAACTGTCTCCCTCCCGCGCCAGGTCCAGCCGTTCCAAGGGAATCCCTGCCGCGGCGGGGCGAGGTGCGGCACCGGGTTCCCGGGCCCAGCCGCCCAAGACCAAGAACAGCGCCGCCGCGACCGCAACCCGGCTTCCCGCCGGACGCCGCCTGAAAACCCTGCTCGGAAAACGACAGGGGTCCGGTTCCCGCCCAACCGGACCCCCACCGACCCATGCGGCATCTGCCATGACACCTTTATCATGCCCCGCCAAGCTCAAAACACCCTCAGCCCAACTCAAGAAAACAGTAAGAATCTCCCGTCCTCCTGGCCCGGTCGGGCCATTCCCGAACAGCCAGCGGCACCCTATCCTTTGGGCACGGGATGACAAGCGGTGGGAAACCCGGCCGCTGGAGGCTCTATCTCTTGGTGACCGCCGCGGGCGCGCTCCTGGCCGGAGGAGGGGCGGTAGCCACCCTCCACCTGAAACCTCTTCTCCCGGCCCACGCCGCCCTGAACCCGCGGCCCGCTTGCTTCTCCTGCCATGGCTCTGCCCACTGCCTTTCCTGCCACACCATGCAGAGGGACCGCGCCGTGGACGCCGCCCGCTGCGCGAGCCCGTCCTGTCATCCTCCCGGCCCCGGCGGCCCACCGACCTCCGCCTCGCCCCGGGCACGCAGGGTCCACGCCGCCCTGCCGGGGGAACCCTGCCAGCACTGCCACCGCGAGCATGGCGGGAAACCGGTGAGCGGGGAGACCGTGCATCGGGTGGCGGAAATGCAGCTCGGCCCGCGGGCCTGCCGCGCCTGCCATTAGGCCCCCCAAGCTTGCAACCCGCTTTGGTAGCGGCATCTTCGCTCGTTGGGTAGCAATTGGGTTGCAATTTGGGGCTTTTTAGTGCGCTTCCTCTTGTTCCCTTCCCTGAAACTCTTGCGGCTCTAAGCTTTCTTTGGTGGACGGGATGGGACTCGAACCCACGGCCTCCACAATGCCATTGTGGCGCTCTCCCGGCTGAGCTACCCGCCCACGCAGTGCGATTCTAATGACGGAGGCGGTAAAAATCAAGGTGAGGGCGCCATGCGAGCCCGATCGGCATCCTCCGTCTCCGCCCATTCCAAGACCTCGGCGTCGGCCCACAGACGCTCCAGCTTGTAAAAAGAGCGATCCTCGGCGCTGAACACGTGGACCACCACATCGCCGTAATCGAGAAGCACCCACCGGCCCGGTTCGTAACCCTCCACGTGCAGGGGCGGCCGGCCGGCCTCCGCCAACCTGTCCCGCACGCCGTCGGCGATGGCCCGCACGTGGAGGGCGGTGCCACCGCTGCAGATCACGAAGTAGTCGGCCACCGTCGTCAGGGCCCGCACATCGAGGACGACGATGTTGCCTGCCTTCTTGTCCTCGGCGGCCCTGGCCGCCAGGCGGGCCGCCGCGTCGCTTGCGAGTTCCGCGACCGTCCTCTCCCCCTCCCGTTCTTAGTCTGACCGCCGCGCGCGCTGCCGCAGGTCTTCCAGGGCGCGCAGGCTCCGCCCGTCCACCACCCGGCCCGCTCCCGCCAGCCTGGCCACCGTCTGCTCCACAGCGAGGAGGGCGGCGCCGACCAGGGATTCCTCGGCGAGCCGCCGCACCTCCTCCACGCCGGGAAAGGAGCGCGCGGGTTCCACGTAATCGGCCACGAAGACGGCCAGCTCCACGGCACCCATGCCCTCCTCGCCCGTGGTGTGGCGGGCGATGGCGCGCAGCACCTCCTCGTCCTCGACGCCCAGCTCCTCCCTGGCGACGACCGCACCCACCAGGGCGTGGAGGAGTTCCGGGAGGGGCGCCGCAGCCCGATCCAACAGCCCCCTTTCCCGTGCCGTCCGGATCAGTTCGGGGGTGGGCAGGTCGCGGGCGCAATCGTGGAGAAGCCCCGCCAGCCACGCCCGTTCGGCGTCGGCTCCGTGCCGCGCCGCCAGGCCGCGCGCCGCCTCGGCCACCCGCAGCGAATGGGCGTAACGCCCCGGACTCAGGTGACCCCGCAGGAAGTCGAGGTAGCGCCCGCCGTGGCCGTCCCAGGGGCGGGCGTCCCGGCCGGTCACGGAGGAATCACCCCCGTCATGGAACCATTCCCCCTTACCGGTAGAGCCCCGTCTTGGCGATGTACGCCAAGACAGGCCCCGGCACTAGGTAACGGACGGGCTCGCCCGCCCGGATCCGCCTGCGCACCTCGGTGGAGGAGACGTCCAAACCCGGCATGGGGAGGACGTGCAGGCGGGAGGAGGCCTCGGCACCCAGGGCGAAGCGGACGGCCTCGATCCGACCCAGGTCGTAACCCGGCCGAGTGACCCCCACGAACTCCGCCAGCCGCAAAAGCTCGGCCGGCGCGCGCCAGGTGAGAATCTCCAGCAGGGCGTCGGCGCCGGTGATGAAAAAGAGGGCGACACCTGGGTGTTGCTCGCGGAGCTGGGTTAGCGTGTCCAGAGTGTAGGAGGGCGGCGGCCGCCGCAACTCCAGGTCAGAGACCACAAAGTCGGGGTGGTCCAGGGTGGCCAGGACGGCCATGGTGAGCCGGTGAAAGCCCTCGCTGGGGCGGCTGCCCATCTTGTGGGGCGCGCACGCCGCGGGGATGAAGCACACCCTCTCCAGGCCAAAGTGGTGGCGCGCCGCTTCCGCCGCCAAGAGGTGGCCAAGGTGGATGGGGTCGAAGGTGCCCCCCATGACGCCCAGCCTTCTCAGGTGGCCTCCACCTCCAGGGCCGCCAGCCGCTCCGCGACGACGCGGAGGAGGCGGTCCACACCCTCGCCCGTGGCGGCCGAGACGGCCACCACCGGCAGCCCCAGGGAGCTCAACTCCTTCTCCAGCCGGTCCCGCGCCTCCCGCGCCTCCGGCAGGTCCATCTTGTTGAGGACCACCACCTGCGGCTTCTCCGCGAGAAGGGGGTTGTGGAGGGACAGCTCCCTGTTGACGGTGCGGAAATCGTCCAGGGGATCCCGCCCCTCGCTCCCGGCCGCGTCCAGGACGTGGAGCAGGAGCCTAGTCCGCTCCACGTGCCGTAGGAACTCGTGCCCCAGGCCCGCGCCGCGGTGGGCGCCCTCGATGAGCCCGGGGATGTCGGCCACCACGAAACCGCCCTCGTCCAGGCGGACCACACCCAGGTTGGGTGAAAGGGTGGTAAAGGGATACGGACCGACCCGCGGCCGCGCCCTGGTGAGACGCGCCAGGAGCGTGGATTTGCCGGCGTTGGGAAAGCCGATGAGGCCCACATCCGCCAGGAGCTTGAGCTCCAGGTCGAGCCATCTTTCCTCGCCGGGACGGCCGGGTTCGGCGAAGCGGGGCGCCTGGCGGGTGGGGCCTTTGAAACGGCTGTTGCCCTTCCCCCCCCGTCCGCCTCTGGCCACCAGGACCCGCTCGCCGGGGCGGACCAAGTCCGCCAGCACCTCGCCCGTCTCCCCGTCGCGCAGCACCGTTCCCACGGGCACGCGGACCACCACGTCCTCGCCCCGGGCGCCGGTCCTGTTGCCCCCTTCACCCGGCGCGCCGTCGCCGGCGCGGAACTCACGCCGGTAACGGAAGTCCATCAGGGTCCGGAGGCGCCGGTCAGCCTCAACCCATACGTCCCCGCCGTCGCCGCCGTCGCCGCCGTCCGGCCCCCCGCGAGGAACGTACTTCTCGCGCCGGAAGGAGACGCAACCGGCGCCCCCGTGGCCGGCCCGCACCGCGATCCGGGCCCGGTCTACAAACATTCCTCGGGCGGATGGGGCCAGCGGAGGAGGAAACCGCACCGCCCGTCCCGGCCCCCCCGCCGCACCGGACCGAACTCTCCCCCCAACTCCTGGAACAGCTGGAGAGAGCGGGACAGATCGGCCCCGCCTCCGCGCAGGGACACCAAGGCAGCCCCCACGTCGGCCAGGGACGGGGAGGCTCCCGGGGGAAAGAGGCAGGTCAGGGAGGCTGTCCATTGGTCCGAAGCCGCCGCCGCCAAAAGGGGCGTCCCCACGCGGCCCGAGCTCATCCAAGCCAGGCAGCCGTCCACCAGGTCGGCCACCGTGCCCCGCGCCGGCGTAGGTATGCGAAAGGGACCGGGTGCCTCGAGGGTGAAACGGATCTCCGTCCGGCAAACCTCGGCCACCGCCCTCCGCAGAAGGAGGAGGGCCGCCGTCTCCGGATCGGCCCAACGGCACAGCTCGCTCTCCGCGTGGTAGATGTCCCGGAGAGCGGTGATGAACTCCACGATGCGCTCGGTGTTGCCGAGCTGCGCCCAGCCCAGCAAGACCTGGAGCTCATTGAGAACGGCCAGCCGGTACGATGTCCCGAGCGAGACGACCTCGTGCGCCGTGGCGGTGACGGCCGCCGCCCCCGCGGGCTCCGCGGCCGTCACCACTGGCTCCACCCCCGAGGTCAGCCCCACCGTGGAATTCATCCCTCGCCGCCGCCCGCCGGCAGCACGTGCACCAGACGCCTGCCCTGCCGGCCCCGGTCGAACCTGACGACGCCGTCCACCAGGGCGAAGAGGGTGTCGTCGCCGCCCCGCCCCACGTTGCGACCGGGGTAGAAGGCCGTGCCGCGCTGGCGCAGGATGATGGAGCCCGCCCGCACGGTCTGACCGCCGAACCGCTTGACGCCCAACCTTTTGGCCTCGCTGTCACGCCCGTTGCGCGAAGTGCCTGCGCCCTTTTTGTGGGCGAAGAGCTGCAGGTCAAACTCCCTCCAGCCGGCCATGTTGTATCACCCCTTTGTCTTTTTCTGTCTTTTTCTCTCTCTTTCGCCCGCCGCCTCGCGTCTGCCTCGTGTCTCCGGACGGCCCCTCGTCGGACGGGGGAACCGCCTCCGCCAACCTAAGCCTCTCCGGGTAGCGGGCGGCTATCTCCCTCAACCCCAGAACCATGGTTTCCAAAATGTCCTGGGCGCGCTTCCTCACCTCACGGCTCGCGTCCCCGCCCACCCGACACCGGAGCAAGCCCGGGCGCTGGACCACCTCGAGGGGGGCGCCCAGCCTCCGCGCCAGACCCAACACGGCAGTCTGGGTGAGAGCCGACACCCCGGCGCACACGATATCGCCGCCGCGCTCGGCGAAGCCGGCGTGCCCCGTGGCCTCGAAGCCCGCGACGCCGCCCTCCTCATCCCGGAGGATGGTCACGCTCACCAAGGCTCCGCCCACCCGGGCCGGCGTGCGCCGCCGGCCTATGCCTCCGCCTCCGTGCTGACGGTCCGATCCTCGACGGCTTCGATGCGAACCCGCGTGAAGTGCTGGCGATGACCGTACCGGCGCCGGTAGTTGACCTTGGGCTTGTACTTGAGGCCCTTGATCTTGCGACCGCGACCGTGGGCCACCACCCGGCCGAGGGCCCGGGCGCCCGGGAGGACCGGCCGCCCCACGCCCACCCTGTCGCCGTCCACCACGAGCAGCACCCGCTCGAAGAGCACCTCGGCCCCGACGGGAGCGTCCAACCGCTCCACCTCGATCTCCTGGCCCGGCTCCACCAGGTACTGCTTGCCACCGGTCTCAACAACGGCGTACACGCTGGCTCAACTCCCGGCGGACGATTACGGTCCCCAAGTCTAGCACGGTCGGTGCCGGCCAGTCAACGACGGCTTGCCGCGGCGATGCGCTGGCGCTGCCCGGAGGCGACCAGGTGCAATTCGTCCACCGCCCTGGCCTCGGAGGGCTTGAGCATCACCCACTTGCCCGTGAGCTTCTCCACGTCGGCCAGGCTGCCCGACCCCTCCAAGACCCGGGCCACCGCCGGGTGGACCTCCACCAGGACCGCCTCCTCGGCCGTGGCCCGGAGCAACCGGAGGAGCCGGATCCGGACGCGTCTGGCTGCCCTCTCCGGACCTGCCACCCGGCCCGTCCCGCGGCAGGTGGGACAGATCCCCGTCCAGCGTTCCGTCAAGCTTTTCCTCTTCTTGCGGCGCACCAGCTCCACGAGACCAAGACGGGTGAACCCGTGCACCGTCACGGGTGCCCGGTCGCGGCGGAGGTGTTCCTCCAACTCCCGCAGAACAACGGAGCGCTGAGAGGGATCGGGCATGTCTATGAAGTCCACCACGGCGATCCCACCGATGTCGCGGAGGCGAAGTTGCCGGGCCACTTCCACCGCCGCCTCGCGGTTGACGGCAAAGACGGTTTCCGCCAAACCCGTGGCGCCCGTGAAACGGCCGGTGTTCACGTCAAAGGCCGTGAGGGCCTCGCCCTGATCCACCACCACGTAGGCCCCGCTGGGCAACCATACCCGCCGGCCAAGGGCGCGTTCCAGCTCCTCCTCCACCCCCCGGGCCACGAAAAGGGGCGGTTCCCCCGCGCCCTGCCGGTGGAGGGAAACCCGCCTCTCCAGGGACGGTTCGAAGGCCCGCACCAGGCCCAGCACCTCCTCCAAAAGCCCCCTGTCGTCCACGGTGATGCCCGTCACCTCCGGGCTCAGACCCTCCCGGAGGACACGGGCCAGGAGCGCCTGTTCCCGGTGGAGAAGGGCCGGCGCCCTCGCCCTGGCCGCCCGTTCCCGAATGGCTCGCCACAGACCGAGCAGGTTCTCCAGTTCCCGCTCCAGTTCCGCGCGCTCGCGCCCCTCGGCCGCCGTGCGCACGATGATCCCGCAACCTTCGGCAGGGAGGGCGGTCGCCAGGGCGCGGAGCCGCTCCCTTTCCTCGGGCGAGGCAATGCGCTGGGACACGGCCACGTTGCCGGCCCCGGGCGCCAGGACGAGAAAGCGACCCGGCAGCGACAGGCGGGTGCTGACACGGGCGCCCTTTTCCCCCACCGGCTCCTTGTAGACCTGGACCACCACCTCGTGGCCCGGCTGCAACCCCCCGCCGTCACCTCTGCCGCCCGGCCGCGCTCCCCCGCCGCGGGCCACGTCCGGCAGATAGAGGTAGGCGTTTTTCTCCAGCCCCACATCCACAAAGGCGGCGTCCATGCCGGGCAGCACGTTCACGACCCGGCCCTTGTAGATGTTGCCGGCCAGCCGCCCCTCCTCGTCCCCCTCCTCGTAGTACTCCACCAGCCGGCCGTCCTCGCGGCAGGCCAGGCGTATCTCGCCACCCTCGGCCGTGATGAGGAATTCCCTCTCCAACGCCGCCCCTCCCCCGCCATGCTCCCGCCACCGTCCGGGCCCGCTCGCCGGCCCACCCCATCCCCCTGCCGTCGGCCGGTCAACACTCCCAGAGGGGTACCGGCTTCCCGTCCCGTTCGGCCAAGAGCTCCAGGCGCTGCACCCCGAGCAGCCGCAGGTCGGCCCCGCCCAGCTCCGCAAGCCACGCCACCAGCTCCTGGGGGCGAAGGTGGCCGCGGGGACCGGCCGCCAGCACCGCGCGCACCGTCGCCTCCCCGTCGCCCTCCTCCAAGAGCGCCATCTCCCTCACCAGGCGCGCCGCCTCCCGGCCAGGCCGGCCCTTTACCCCCGCACCGGCGGCCGGGCCCGCCGCATCCCCTCCGCCGGTCCCCATCTGCGTCGCGGCCAGCGCCGTCAGGCCGTCCCAGCCCATGGTTGGTTTCCCGGCCAGACGCAGCCGGTATGCGGCCCAGGCCAGCGCTTCGGCCAGAGACGAGCGCCCTTGTTTCACGGCCCGCACCGCCAGCAGCCGCAAACCCCGCGGCAGCTGGCCGCTCAGGAGAGCGGCGGCCTCCTCGGGATCCACGGGCCGCGTCAGGCCCACATCGAAGAGTTCGGCCTCGCTGCCGGCACCCAGGGCAAGGGCGGAGGCGGCCACCAGGCGCGGCTGGGGGTTGAACCCCCCCGTGTAGGCCAAGGGCAGGCCCGCCCGGCGCACGGCCCTCTCCAGGGCCCGCATCAGGTCCAGGTGCCCGAGAAACCTGGCGTCGCCCTCCTTGGCCAGCCGCAGGCGCAGCCACGCGGTCTCTGCCGGCGTCATCGCGCCGCGGGCGCAGGCCGACGCACCAGGTCGCCCGGCTTGAGCCTGGTCCGCACGCCCGTCCCGTCCAGGCACACCCCGCAGGCCGAGCACCTGTCCCAGCGGCAGTCGGGCACCGAGGCAGCCGTCAGGGCGGCCCGGTGGTCGCGGATCAGGAAATCCTTGCGGACGCCGGCATCCAGATGCTCCCAGGGCAGCGTTTCATCGTAGGCCAGTCTCCGCTCCGCATACCACCGCGGATCGAGGCCCGCCTGGCGAAAGGCGTTCTCCCAGCGCGTCAGATCGAAATGCTCCTCCCAGCCGTCGAAGCGACAACCCGCCCGCCATGCGCGGAAGAGAACCTCGCCCAGCCGCCTGTCGCCTCTGGCCAGCACGGCTTCCAGGAAGCTCTGCTCCGGCCGGTGCCAGCGGTAGCGCAAACCGGGACCGGTCAGCCGGGAACGCAGGTACCCCTGGCGCCTGTCCAGCTCCTCCCGCGGCAGCTGGCCCTCCCATTGAAAAGGGGTGTGAGGCTTGGGCACGAACGGCGAGGTGCTCACCGTCACCTGCAGCCGCCGCCCTTTCCCGCCCGCCACCCGCCGGTGGATGTGTCGGGCCCGCCGCGCCATCTCCACGATGCCGTCCAGATCACGGTCCGTCTCGGTGGGAAGCCCCACCATGAAGTAGAGTTTGACCTGGTCCCAGCCGGCCGCGAAGGCGGCCGCCAGGGCAGCGTCGTAATCGCCGTCCGTCACGCCCTTGTTGATCACGTCCCGCAGCCTCTGGGAGCCGGCCTCCGGTGCCAGGGTAAGACCCGAGCGCCGCACCTTTTGCACCTCCCGCGCCAGCTCCACCGAGTAGGCATCCACCCGGAGGGACGGCAGGGCCACGTTGATACCTTGGCAGCCCAGTTCCCCCGTCAGTTCGGCCAGCACCGGGCGGATGGACCCGTAGTCGTTGCTGGCCAGGGAAACAAGGGACAATTCGTGGTGCCCGGTGCGCCTGGCCAGCTCCCGGGCCAGGGCCGTCACCTTGGCCGGCGACCGCTCCCGGACGGGACGATAGACCATGCCGGCGTGACAGAAGCGGCAGCCCCGCGTGCAGCCGCGGAAGACCTCCACCATCATGCGGTCGAAAACCACCTCAGTCCACGGGATGACGGGGTCGGTGGGGTAGTCCAGTTCGTCCAGGTCGCGGACAATGCGCCGACGCGGTCTGGCCGGCGCCCCCGCCGCCCGCCCGGCTTCCGTGAGGTGAATCTCCGCCACCCGGCCGTCGGGATGGTAGGAAACCTCGTAGAAGGAAGGCACATAGATGCCCTCCAGGGCGGCCAGCCGGGCCAGGAGAGCCGGGCGGCCGCCGGGCCGACCGGCCTCCTTCCACTCCCGCACGGTGTCCAGGAGTTCGTGGATCACCTCCTCCCCATCCCCCAGCACCAAGAGGTCCAGGAAGTCGGCCAGGGGCTCGGCGTTGAGGGCGCAGGGGCCGCCGGCGATGACCAGGGGATCGCCCAGGCCCCGCTCCCGCTGCCGGAGGGGGATGCCCGCCAGGTCGAGCATGTTGAGGACGTTGGTGTAGCTGAGCTCATACTGCAGGCTGAAACCGACCACGTCGCAGCCGCGGACGGGGCGCCGGCTCTCCAGGGTGAAGAGGGGCAAGCCCCGTTCGCGCAAGAGGGCCTCCATGTCCACCCACGGTGCGTAAACCCTTTCCGCCGCGGCGTCCGGGCGTTTGTTCACTTCGTGGTAGATGACGGCGCTGCCCAGATTGGACATGCCGATCTCGTAGACGTCGGGGAAGGCCAGGGCCACGCGCACCGCGGCGCGTTCCTTGCGCACCGAGTTCCACTCGCCGCCGATGTACCGCGCCGGCTTCTGCACCAGCGGCAGAAGGGGGTCTAGGTTGACCAAGGCGCCCACCTCCACCGCGATTGTAGCCCCCGGCGCCGGGCGCCGCACGCCGTCGGCCACACCGACGGGCGTTGCCGGCATCGTCGGCCGGCCGGTCAAAGATCGTCCCTGCTCAGGACGGCGGCCAGGGGGGCACGGGGTCCCAGCCGCCGCAGGGCACCAAGGATCGCCCTTTCCTCGAGGAGGGCGAGGGGCGCCCGCCTGTCGTCCAGCACCCATACCAGGTGGTAGGCGCCCGGAGCCAGCCAGCGGAGCACCTCCCCCAGGGGCGTTCCGGCCGGGGCGGCCAGTTCGCGGACCGGGACCACCCCCTCGGCTGCCAGGTCCTCGCGTCGCCAGAGGGAGTAAGCCGGAAGCCATGCCGCCTCCTCCTTCTCCCGTCCCGCCGCCGCCCACAGAAGGATGCCGAGGAGGAAGGCGTTGGGTGCCCACCACCCGGCCAGGGCCAGACCGGTGCCGGCCGTCACCAGGCCGACACCCAAGAGCTGACCGGCCCCTGCCAAGGCACGCGTAACCTCCACCGCCCCCCGCCGGCGGACTAGCATGCCGCGCACGATGCGGCCGCCGTCCAGGGGCAGAACCGGCAACAGATTGAAAAGGGCCAGGGCGCTGTTGCCCTCGACGAAGAGGCGGCCCAGGGCCGGCTCCAGAAGGCCGTGTTCCTCCAACCACCGGGCCACGGCCAGGAGAAACAGGTTGTGCAGAGGGCCGGCGGCCGCCACGAAGGATTCCACGGCTCCCTCGGCTTCGGCCAGGCCGGAACTGCGCGCCACCCCGCCGAAAGGATAGAAGACGATCTCCTCCACCGCCAGGCCGAAGGCGCGGGCTGCCAGGAGGTGGGCCAGCTCGTGCCCCAGAAGGATGGCCATGAGGACCAGGGCCGCCGTCGCCTGCCCGCCGGCCAACGCCACCCCCAGGACGGCCGGAAGGAGCGGATGCACCCTCACGCGGATCCCCGCCACACGGCCCAACGCCATGGCGGGTTAACCATACGCCCCGCCGCCGAGGTCAGAACAGGATCTTGCGGCGACGCATCCCCACACCGAGGAGCAGCCCCACGGCGGCCGAGTTGGTGAGGAGGGAACTGCCGCCGTAGCTGAGGAAGGGCAGGGGAACCCCTGTAACGGGCATGACGCCCATGGTCATGCCGATGTTCACCAACACGTGGAAGAGAAGCATGGACGCGACGCCCGCCGCCAGCAGGCAGCAGTGCCGGTCCCTGGCCGTGGCCATGATCCGCGCCGCCCGCCAGAGGATGGCGAGGTAGACGAGGACGACGGCGACCCCGCCCACGAAGCCCAACTCCTCCGCCAGGACCGAGAAGATGAAGTCGGTGTGCTGCTCGGGCAGATAGTTGAGCTGATTCTGGCTCCCGGAGAAAAGTCCCCTACCCGCCAGCCCGCCGGAGCCGATGGCGATTTCCGATTGGAGGACGTGATAACCCGCTCCCAGGGGGTCCATGTCGGGGTTGGCGAAAACGATGAGGCGCTTGAGCTGGTAATCCTTGAGGGGAATGGGCAACCCGTAGCGCAGGTGAGCCATGATCCAGCCCACCACCGTGCCCAGGCCGAGGCCGCCCACCGCCGCCACCTTCCAGCCCGCCAGACCGCCGGCATAGGCCATTCCCAGGAAAACGGCCACGTAAACCAAGGACGTTCCCAGGTCGGGCTGGAGGAGGACGAGTCCGAAGGGGGGTACCACGTAAAGGCCGGCCTTGGCAAAGGCCAACCAGCCGTCCACCCCGCGCTCCCACCGCGAGACCAGAGAGGCCAGGGTAATGATCAGGATGAGCTTGCTGAACTCGGACGGTTGCACATCCACCGGGCCGAGCTGGAGCCACCGCTGGGCGCCCAGGCTCTCGCGGCCGAAGAGTTTCACGGCCAGGAGAAGCCCCAGGTTGGCCGCGTAGAGGTAGGGCGAAACGCGGCGGAGCGCCTCGGGATCAACGAAAACCAGGGTCGCGGCCAGAAGGACCCCCACCGCCAGGAAGCCAGCCTGCTTGCCCACGAAACGCCAGGAAGATGGGTCGCCGCGGCTGGCCTGGGTAGCGCTCGCAACCAGGACCAGACCCAGCAGGGCCAGTCCGGTCACCAGCAGCACCAGCACCCAGTCCACGTCTCGCAGGAGACGCCGCTCCGCCCGCGTCATCGAATCCCGCCCTCGCGCCCGCTCCATTATAGGGCGCACCCGATGACGCGGCAGAGCCGAGGTTATCCAGAGCACCAAAAGGACGATCTCACCGGCCGGCGCGAACCGACCGACGCGCCGGCGTCAGCGCCCGTCCTCGCGCCTCACCCGGATGACCGGGATACTGGCCGTCAGAGCCACCGATTCGGGCGTGTTGGCGATCTCCACCTCCATCCGCTCGGCATCTATGTCCATGTAGCGGGAGATCACCTGGACGATCTCGTTGCGGATGGACTGCATGATCTGGGGAGACACGCTGGCCCTGTCGTGCACCAGCACCAGGCGGAGCCGCTCCTTGGCGACGTCTTTGCTCTGCTGTTCGTGGCGAAACCAGCGCCACAGGAAGTCCACGGCGGTGCCCCCCTTCATCGGCTTTCCCCACCAACCAGGAGGCGGCGCAGGCGGGAGAAGAGGCTCCCGTTTTCGTTGAGGGAAAGGAAGGGCACGTCCTCGCCGAGCAGACGCCTGGCAATGTTGCGGTAGGCCTCCCCCGCCCTGGACCCTGACTGGAGGACTGCCGGCTCGCCCCGGTTGGTGGAAACCACGATGGACTCGTCGTCCGGCACCACCCCCACCAGCTTGATGGCGAGGATGTCCAGCACGTCCTCGATGTCCATCATGTCGCCCCGCCGCACCATGCTGGGACGGATGCGATTGAGGATGAGCCGCGGCTCGCGCAAACCCTCGGCCTCCAGGAGACCGATGATCCGGTCGGCGTCCCGGACAGCGCTCACCTCCGGCGTGGTCACGATGATGGCCTCGTCGGCCCCCGCCACGGCGTTCCGAAATCCCTGTTCTATGCCGGCGGGGCAATCCACCATGACGAAATCGAACTCCCGCTTGAGGTCATGGATCAGGTCACGCATCTGCGCCGGCGTCACCGCCGTCTTGTCCTTGGTCTGAGCGGCGGGCAGAAGGTAAAGGTTTTCCAGGCGCTTGTCGCGGATGAGGGCTTGCCGCAGGCGGCACATCCCCTCCACCACATCCACCAGGTCGTAGACTATCCTGTTCTCCAGACCCATGACCACGTCCAGATTGCGGAGACCGATGTCGGCGTCCACCAGGACAACCGCCTTGCCCATCATGGCCAGAGCCGTGCCCAGGTTGGCGGTGGTGGTGGTCTTGCCCACCCCGCCCTTGCCCGACGTCACCACATACCCGAGCCCCAAGTCTCACTCCCCCTTTTCTGCCTCGCCGAGACGCGACCCACCCGGGCGCGACGGCTCCGGAAAAGGGTCTATGACGATCTCGCCGTCCCTCACGCTGGCCATCTCCGGCCACCGGGGTTCCGCGGACCCGTCCCCGTCCGGCGGGCGGCTGATGAGGTTGCCGATGCGGAGCTGGGTCGGATGCAGGCGCCAGGCCACCACCAAGGCCCGGCCGTTGCCGCCCGCTCCGGCATGCACCACTCCTCGCAGGCTGCCCATCACCACCACGTCGCCTCCGGCCACCACCTCCGCCCCTGGATTGACATCCCCCAGGATGACCAGGTTTCCCCTGCACGCTATGCGTTGCCCGGATCGGACCGTGCGCTTGATCAGCACCGTATCCAACGGCCAACCGCCCTCGGTCCCGACCCGTTCCTCGGCGGCCGCCGGCGGGGCCTTGGCGAGTCCGCCGCCCGGACCGGTCTCCTCCTCCACGGCGCCGTTGATCACTTGGAGGAGCCGCACCCCGTACCTGGCGCTGAACATGCCCTCGAGCTCCAGCAGCTCGCGCGTGGTCAGCACCCGCCTCCCCACGTCAATGGTGACGGCCGACCCGTGGAAGAACTTTTGCGCCGCCGCCAGTCTCTCAGCCAGCTTCGCCTTGAGACTCTGAAAATCCTCCTCACCGTCCAGGCGGATCAGGAGCCCTCCCCGCGTCCCCCTGATTTGAATCTCTCCCTCATCCCTCACGCCCCGGCCCCCCCACCGGCTCGGCGCCCGCCCCGGGGAATGTGGGTGCCGTCACCGTCTCGCCGTTCTATTCGGCGCGCGTTGCCAAAACCCTCCCGGCTTCCCCGCCGTCTTCGTCGTCCGGCGGGGAGAAGTGTTCCTGATTCTGACGATTTCCTGTTGAGGATTGTCGAGTCCCGTAAAAACCCTGCTGCCGACCTCGATTCAATCGCCGTAGACCCGCTCCGCCACGCCGGTGCGGCCGCCGGACCGACGGTCCGGCGCCGTCTCCGCCCCCTCCGCCCGGCCCCGGGGGGCTCCCGGCCCGTAGACGGCACCGGCCACGGTCCCGGAGGCGGGGGCGCTGTTGAGACCGAAGTACTGGTCCAGCATAGCCCTGACCACCGGCGCAACGGCCATACTGCCCCCGCCGCCGTGGCGCACCACCCCCGCCACCGCTATCTCCGGCCTGTCGAAGGGCGCGAAGGCGATGAACCAACCGTAGGGAGTCTCACCCTTGATGCCCGTCTCAGCCGTCCCCGTCTTGCCAGCCACCAATATCTCTCGCCCCAGACGCTCCTTGGTCAGCCGGGGGAAGTCGGCAAAGGCCGCCGAGGCGGTTCCGCCCTTTTCGGGGCGGGTCACCGCCAGCATGCCACGGCGCACGGCTGCCAGATCCTCAGGGTCAAGGGGAACCCGGGCCTCCACCTCGGGCCCGAAGGACCGGAGGACTCGGCCGTCCGGCGACAGGACGGCCCGCACCACGTAGGGGCGGTAGCGGGTGCCGCCGTTGGCCAGGGTGGCGACCATCACGGCCATCTGCAGGGGCGTGAACTGGTTATCGGCCTGGCCGATGGCGGCACTCAGGTTTTCGGAACGATACCAGACCGGCTCGCGCGGGTGGCGGGCCCGCTTGGTCTCGGGGGACGCCACCCACCCGGCCACCTCGGGAATCCCGTCGCGCGCCTCGAGGCCGGTCTTGCTCCCCAGCCCCAGGAGGCGGGCCATGCCGGCCAAGCCCTCGATGCGGAGGCGCATGCCCATCGTGTAGAAGTAAACGTTGCACGAGCGTGCCAGGGCGTCCTCCAGGTTGACGCTGCCGTGGACGGACCAGTCGGCGAAGTGAATTCCCCCGTACGAGACGCCGCCGCGACAGAGGATGCGCTCTTTGGGGTTCGTCACCCCGGAGGCCAGGGCGGCCAGGGCCGTCACCGGCTTGAAGGTGGAGCCGGGCGGGAGGGCCTCCATGGTGGCGTGGTTGTAGAGGGGTCGTCCCCGGTCCTGCTGCCATTGCTCCCAAAGAGTTTGAAAGGTTCTCGCATCAGCGCTGCCAGGCACGCTCTGGCTGGACGCGGCAAAGGCCCCGGGATCAAAGGACGGCACCGACGCCATGGCCAGGATCTGGCCGTTGCGCGGATCCAGGGCCACGACGGCGCCCCAGTCAGCCTCGCAACCCTTGGGGCAGAACTGGGTGCGCAGAGGACGGATCTCCTCCATGCGCCGCGCAATGGCGGTTTCAGCCACTCTCTGGAGCTCGGCGTCCAAGGTCAACACCAGGCTGTTGCCTTGCACCGGCGGCTTCTCACGCAGGACACGCACCGGGCGCCCCTGGGCGTCCACCTCCACCTGGCGCAGACCGTCCAGCCCCTGCAAACCCAGTTCGGCGGCGGCCAGAGCCTCGGGGTTTCCGTTGTAGGACAGCTCGAGCCCGTAGGCGCCCACCGCCCCCGCACCCCGGTCCGGCCGGCGCACGTAACCGATGACGTGCGACGCAAGGCCGGCGTAGGTGCGCATGGGCGCCGCCTCCACCACCACGCCGGGGAGCTCGTGCCGGTACTCCTCGAGGAGCGTGTGGGTCCGCTCGTCTATGTTGACCCTGAGCGGCACCGGCGCGAAGGGGCGCCCGTAGGCGGGCCGGAGGAGTTTCTCGGCCTCCCGGATGTCGGCGGGCGGCATCTGCAGGATCTGGCTCAGGCGCAGCACCGCCTCCTCCGGCAGGGGTTCGCCGGTGTAAACGAGCGACACGGTGAACACGGCCCTGTTGCCGGCCAGGAGTCGGCCGTTCCGGTCGTAGACGTTGCCCCGGGGGGCGGGGACCGCCACCAGCCGCACCCGCTGTCCCTGACCCAGCGCCTGCCAACGGCTCCCCTGAACGAGCTGGAGCTGTCCCAGGCGCGCCATGAGAAAGACGGCCATCACCGTGGCCACGATGCCGAAAGACATGGCCCGGTGCCGTTGATCTTGCCTTTCGCGCCGTTCCCGGTTCTGGCGGAGCCGCGACCTCACAGGCGGGCCGCCTCCCCTTGCCGGTCGGCCGCCCACCGACCCAGGACGCTCCCCGGCCGCCAGAGGGCCAGCGTCACGAGACCTCCCGCCAGGAGGTGAATCCCCAGGGATCCGACCGGGTCCGCTGGCACACGGAGCACGGCGAGCAGCGCCAGGGCCGTCACCTGCTGCACCAGCACGCCCAGGGCGCCCAGGGCCAGCGGGGCCGGTGCGTGCTCGAACCGGACCCGGCGGCCCAGGGCGGCGGCCGCCACGACCACGGGCAAAAGGGTGGCGGGGCCGAAACCCGCGGCGAAACCGCGGTCCAGGTCGTGCAGCAACCCCAGCAGCACGCCGAGGACCGCCGCCTGCCGCAGGGGCAGCAGGGTGCCCGCCAGGATACAGAGACTAGGCGCCAGGGCCCCGGCGACAATCCGGCCCGCGGGCAGGACGGCCAGCGACCTGGCCAGCCAAAAGGAAACCGCCGCCACGCCCAGGATACGGATGAACCAGCGCACGCAGAAACCCCGTCCCCTCGGGCGGGATACCCTCCCCGCGCTACCGCTCCCGCCGGGACGCGGCCCCGCCCCTCAGAATGAGCACCTCGTTCAACCGATCCAGGTCCGCCGCCGGCGTCACGCGCGCATAGAGCACGAGTCCGCCCTCGCCGCGGTAAACCTCGCTGACCCGCCCCACCGGCAACCCGGCGGGGAACACCTCACCCAGCCCGGAGGTGACGAGGAGTTCCCCCCGTCTCACCTCGGCGTCGGTCCGGAAGAGCCGCAACACCAGGAGACCATCACGGCCCCCCTTCCCCAGGGCCACGCCCGCCGCCCGTACGTCCTTTTGGGAACGAACCCCCACGCCGCTGCGCGGATCGGTGAGGAGCAGCACCTGGGAGGAATGCTCCCCCACCCGCACCACGCGACCCGCCAACCCGCCGGCGGCCAGCACCGGATCGTAGACGGCGACCCCCTCGCTCCGCCCCGCCGCCACCGTGACGTAGGAAAACCAACGTTCGGGATTCCGCCCGATGACCGGAGCCGCCAAGGGCGGGATGTCCGAGGCGGAGCGCAGGCCGGACCGGAAGGCGAGCAGGGCCCGCAGGCGAGCGTTCTCCTGGCGCACCTCCTCGAGTTGGGCCTCCAACAGACCGACCTTGGCCGCCTGGTCGGCCAGGCGGTCCCTCTCCCGCCGGAGCCCCTCCACCGACCGCAAGTACGCGGCGCCTCCGGCCACGGCATGGCCGACCCGGAGCACCCCTCGCTGCAGAGGCGCCAGGGCATCGTCCACAGCGGTGCCGACGGCCGTCAGCCAGGGATGGGCGGAGCGGGTGAGGTAGCCCAGCAAGACGGCCAAGAGCAAGATAGCCACGGAACCCGCTATCCAGGCGTTCCGCCAGGCCTGCCGCACTCCCGTTCACCCCCGCCTCCCCGTCAGGAAGGGCGACCGCCGCCCGCCCCGGAAGGGAACCGGCTCTATCATGGCCGCGGGCGGAAGGCTCTCCCTCCGGGTTCAGCCGTTGAACCGCCGCGGCGTGGTGAGGAGTCGCCGGTACCGGTCCAGGGACTCCAGCATGCGCCCCGTCCCCTTGGCCACGCAGAGCAGGGGCTCCTCGGCGATGACGACCGGCATGCCCGTCTCCTCACCGATGCGCCGGTCCAGGCCGCGCAGCAGCGCCCCGCCCCCCGTCAGGACGATGCCGCGGTCCATGATGTCGGCGGCCAACTCCGGCGGCGTCCTCTCCAGCGTGACCCTGATGGCGTCCAGGATCTGCTCCACCGGATCGGCCAGGGCCTCCCGGACCTCCTCGGCCGTCAGGATGAGGTTGCGGGGCAGGCCGGTGACCAGGTCCCGGCCCCGCACCTCCACCCTTTCCCCGTCGTTGACGGCCCAGGCGGACCCGATGGCGATCTTGACCTCCTCGGCCGTCCGCTCACCCACCAGCACGTTGTAACGGCGCTTGGCGTACTGAACTATGGCCTCATCCATTTCGTCGCCCGCCACCCGCACCGAGCGGTGGGTGACGATGCCGCCGAGGGACAGGATGGCCACCTCCGTCGTGCCGCCGCCGATATCCACCACCATGCTCCCCGTCGGCTCGGCCACCGGCAGCCCGGCTCCTATGGCCGCCGCCATGGGCTCCTCGATGAGGAAAGCCTCGCGGGCTCCGGCCCGCAGCGTCGCGTCTATGACGGCCCGTCTCTCCACCTCGGTCACCCCGGAGGGCACCCCCACCACCACCCGGGGGCGCAGGAGGGAAAAACCCCTGACGGCCTTGTGGATGAAATGCCGCAGCATGGCCTCCGTGATGTCGAAGTCGGCGATGACGCCGTCCTTCAGCGGCCGGATGGCCACCACATTGCCGGGCGTGCGGCCGATCATGCGCTTGGCCTCGCTGCCCACCGCCACCGGCTGCCGCGTGTCCACCTGGATGGCCACCACCGAGGGCTCCTGGAGAACGATGCCCTTGTTGCGGACGTAGACCAGGGTGTTGGCAGTGCCCAGGTCAATGCCCATGTCGCGCGAAAGCCGCCGCCTCACGCTCTCCCACATCACCGTCTACCCCCCGCCGCCCGCCTTGGCGGGCGCGCCCTCAAAAGCCGAGCCCCATCCGCCGCATGCTCACGAAGCCTCCGTCGCTCACCACAAGGTGGTCCAAGACCTCGATGCCCATGATACCGCCCGCCGCCACGAGGCGCCGCGTCACGGCCACGTCCTCCGGGCTGGGCCCCAGATCGCCGCTCGGGTGGTTGTGGGCCAGGATTACGGCCGTGGCGTTCCGCCGCACGGCCGCCCGGAAAACCTCCCGCGGATGAACCGACACTCCGTCGGGACCGCCCACGCCCACCGTCTCCACCCCCAGCACCTGACAGCGCCGGTCCAGGAGCACGGCGAGAAAGGTCTCCCGCTCCTCCCACCGCAGCTCCTCCACGAGAAACTCGCCCACCTGCTCCGGCGAGACCAGCCGCGTCCTGAGCGCGGCCTCCCGCGCCACCCGCCGGCCCAGCTCCAGGGCGGCCTTGAGCTCAACGGCCTTGGCCGGGCCCACCCCGCGAAAGCGGGCCAGCTCCTCCCACGTGGCGCCGGCCAGGAAGCGCAGACCGCCGCCCCGCGCCAGGATCTGGCGTGCCAGGTCCAGGGCTGTGAGGCGCGCCCGGCCGTCGCCGGTGCGGAGAAGGATGGCCAGAAGCTCCACGTCGGAGAGAGCGCGCGGGCCGAGCCGGGCCAGGCGCTCCCGGGGCCTGTCCTCCGGCGGCAGCGACCTGATGCCGGCCCGCGCCGTCTCAGCCATGGCCCCAGCCCGTCCCCCGCACCACGTGGAAACCGAGCTCCCGCAGCAGGAGGGACGTCCGTGCCAGCGGCAACCCCACCACATTGAAGTAACAGCCCTCGACGCGGGCCACCAGCGCCGCGCCCAGTCCCTGGACGGCGTAGGCGCCGGCCTTGTCCAGGGGCTCACCGGTGGCCACGTAGGCGGCCACATCCTCCCGGCTCAGGGGAAGCATGGTCACGGCAGTCTCTTCCCGCGCGGCGAGCCGCCGTCCTCCCTCGCCGTCCACCACCGCCACACCCGTCACCACGGTGTGGGTTCGGCCCTGCAGCCGTAGGAGCATGGCCTCGGCCTCCGCGGCATCCCGCGGCTTACCCAGGCAGACCCCGTCCAGGACCACCACCGTATCCGCCCCCAGCACCGTGCGCCCGGGAAACCGCCCCGCCACCGCCTCGGCCTTGGCCCGCGCCGCCGCAACAGCGGCCTCGCGCGCATCCGCAGCCCCGCCGCAGATCGCCGCCTCGTCGAGGTCGGCGGCACAGACCTGAAACGGGATGCCCAACAACCCCAGAAGGTCCCGCCGCCGCGGGGACGCGGAAGCCAGGATAACGGGCAGGCGCATCACCAGCGCCAGGACGATGCACGCACCCCGCGCACCCGGCATCCCCCCCGAGCCCGTCTCGGCGGCAAAAGCAAGTGTAGCAAGTCCCCCCTGGCCCAACAACAGAAAAGGCAGCGTTGGCTGCCATTTTACACCAGCTACGTCAGCGCGGCAACCAAGACCGTTCTCTTTGACCGACGCCCCAACGTTTGGCCTGGCCGTCTCCCAGGCGGTTGGCGCCCCGGGCTAGGCGCGCGTGGGAGGGGTCAGCTCGCTGACACGGTGGGACAACCTGGCCGCCCGCAGCGCCAGGTCCTGGCGTTTGGCCTCCTCCTTCGCCACCACCTCGGCCGGCGCCCGCTCCCGAAAGCGCGGATCGCCCAGCTTGGCCTCCACGCGCCGCAGTTCCTCCCGAGCGGCCGCCAGCTCCCGCTCCAGGCGGGCGAGCTCGCGCTCCACATCCACCAGATCCTCCAGGGGCAGGGACAAAACCGTGCCGCCGACCACGGCGGTGACCGCCTTGCCGGGTGCGTCTCCGTCCGGATCCAGCCGGAGCTCCGCCAGGCCGGCCAGCTGTTGGACCAGGGGGGCGCCGACGGTCAGGAGCCGGCGTTCCCTCCCCTCGGCCCGCGCCCTGACCACCGCCCGCGCGGCGGGGGCGATCCGCATCTCCGCCCGCAGGTTGCGAACGGCCCTCGTCACCTCCATGAGGAAGCCCATGTCCCCCTCGGCTTCCTCGTCGCGCGGACCGGCCGCCGGCCACGGCGCCACCGCCAGGCTCTCCCCCCGGTGGGGGAGCCTCTGCCAGATCTCCTCCGTGATAAAAGGAAGAAACGGATGGGCCAGGCGCAGCCATGTCTCCAGCACGCTCCAGAGGGTACGACGGACCCCGTCCCGTCCCGGGCCGGAAAGCCGCGGCTTGGCCAGCTCCAGATACCAGTCGCAGAACTCTCCCCAGAAAAAGTCGTAGAGGAGCCGCGCCGCCTCCCCCAGCTCGAAGCGTTCCAGGAGATCGGTGACCTCGGCCACAAGACCGTTAGCGCGGCTGATGATCCACCGCTCGGGCAGCTCGGCCCCCGGCGGCACCGCGAGCGGCTCCGCCGTGGGTGCCGCACCCGGCGAGCCAGCGTCGCCGGAGCCCGCCGTTCTATCCGCGGCGCCGCCGGCCGGTGGAGTGAAACCGTCGAGCTGCGCCAGGACGAAGCGGGCGGCGTTCCACACCTTGTTGCAGAAATTGCGGCTTCCCTCCACGCGCTCCCAGTGCCAGCGCTGGTCGTTACCCGGCGTCACCCCCGTGATAAGGGTGAAACGCAGGGTGTCGGCGCCGTACTTCTCGATGACCTCCAGGGGGTCCACGCCGTTGCCCAGGGACTTGGACATCTTCCTCCCCAGGGAATCCCGCACGATGCCGTGCACGTACACGTGCCGGAAGGGCTCCCGCCCCGTGAACTCAAGGGAGCTCCACACCATGCGCGCCACCCAGAAGAAGATGATGTCGTAGCCGGTCACCAGGACGTCGGTCGGGTAGAAGCGGCGCATGTCCTCCGTCTCCTCGGGCCAGCCCAGGGTGGAGAAGGGCCAGAGGGCGGAGCTGAACCAGGTGTCCAGCACGTCCGGGTCCCGCTCCAGGCGCGCGCTCCCGCAGCGCGGGCAGGTCCGGGGCGCCTCCCGCTCCCGCGCCACCGTGGTCTCGCCGCAGTCCGGGCAGTGCCAGGCCGGGATGCGGTGCCCCCACCAGAGCTGGCGGCTGATGCACCAGTCGCGTACGTTCTCAAGCCAATGCTCGTACACCCGGGCAAACCGCTCCGGCACGAAGCGCACCCGCCCGTCCCGCACGGCCGCGATGGCCGGCGCCGCCAAGGGCTTCATCCGTACGAACCACTGCCGCGAGACCAGGGGCTCCACCACGCTGTTGCAGCGGTCGCAGCGGCCCACCGCATGCTCGTGCTCCTCCACCCGGAGAAGCCGGCCTTCACCCTCCAGGTCGGCCACCACCCGCTCCCGCGCCTCGTAACGGTCGAGGCCAGCGTAGCGGCTGCCGGCTTCCTCCGTCATGCGCCCGTCAAAGCCGATGACGCGCACCGAGGGAAGCCCGTGCCGCCGCCCCATCTCAAAGTCGTTAGGGTCGTGGGCCGGCGTCACCTTGACGGCACCAGTGCCGAACTCGGGGTCCACGAACTCGTCGGCGACGATGGGGATCTCCCGCCCCACCAGGGGAAGCCGCACGCGCCGCCCCACCAGGTCGCGGTAGGGCCCGTCCGCCGGATGCACCGCCACCGCCGTGTCGCCCAGCATGGTCTCTGGCCGGGTGGTGGCCACCACCACCCCGGCGCGCCCGTCGGGAAGCGGCCCTTCCACGAAGGGGTAGAGGATGTGCCAGAGCCTGCCCGCCTGGGGCTCGTGGTTGACCTCCAGGTCCGAGATGGCCGTGCCGCAGCGGGGGCACCAGTTGACCATGTAGTCACCGCGGTAGATGAGCCCCTTCTCGTGGTAACGGACGAAAACCTCCTCCACCGCCCGCGAGAGGCCCGGGTCCATGGTGAAGCGGGTGCGCGTCCAGTCGCAGGAGGCTCCCAGGCGCTTGAGCTGACCGATGATGCGCCGCTCGTAGTGCTCCTTCCACTGCCAGACCCGCTCGAGGAACCGCTCGCGGCCCAGCTCCTGCCGCGTCAGCCCCTCCCTGGCCAGGTCCTTCTCCACCACGGCCTGGGTGGCGATGCCGGCGTGGTCGGTGCCCGGCAACCATAACGTGGCGTACCCTTGCATCCGGCGCCAGCGGATGAGGATGTCCTGCAGGGTGTTGTTGAGGGCGTGGCCGAGGTGCAGGCTACCCGTCACATTGGGCGGCGGGATGACGATGCAATACGTCCTCCGCGCGCGCCCCGCCTCGTCCTCACCCGCCGCCGCGCCGCCCGCCTCCGGCTCCGCCCCCGGCACGCCTTGGCGCTCCCCCGCACCGTCCGCCCGCGCCACGCCGCCCGCCGGGGGCGTGCCGTCCGCCCGCGGCGTGAAATAGCCCCGCTCCTCCCAGAAGCGGTACCACTTCTCCTCCACGTCCCGCGGGTCATAGACGGGCGCCAGTGTGAAGTCCTTCTCGGCGATAGCCGGGTCCCTCCTCCCCCGGAGGTGACGCGGGGCGGCCGTTCGCCCCACGCTGCCTGCGCGGCGCCGGATCAGGTAATCATGATAGAACCGCACGCCGCCGCCCGGCAACAGGAGGAGCCCACCTCGGCAGACCATCGCCCAGAATTCAAGCCACGTTTACGCCGGGTTACACGCGGTAACGAAACCAAAGATAGGCGGCCATATACGTGAGCAGGCTGAAGTTGACGATGCCGATGAGGATCTCGTCCCACCGGAGACGGCCTATGTCTGCCCCTGCCGACACCATCAAACTGGCAACCACAAGGCAGCCTGATTGGACGAGGAAGGATAGATGCCCTGCCTTGGCCCGCAGAATGGGGAGGCGCTCATCCGTCCTCTCCGCATGAGCCCCCGTTCGCCGAACCTCCAACTGGTACGTGTAACCGTATACCAGCGCGATCACCCATAATAGAAGGCCGAGGACCCAAGGCACCCAGGTACACTAATGGAGGATGGCGCGAACCAGGAAGGCAGACCAGAGAGCTGCAAAGATTCCACTGCTGATCAACCGGGCCTTGGTACTCACGTGGGTTCCCCCTCGTCGGGTGGGTGGCCGGCTGCCGTCAAACCCGGCAACGACGCCAACAGTAGAGGGCGAGAAAGACGACTCAACTCCCCGTTACGATCACCGTCAGCAAAGACGCAATCCCAGCGCATCGGCTCGCCGCCGTGCCAAAGGGCGCGGAAGAACCCCGCCCCGAGGGCTCCTGTGCCGACGCCCACGATCGCGACGTGAGCGAGCGGGCTTAACCGATACTGATTTATCTTCACTTTTCGTCCACCCTTTCCACCCCGTCTGCCGGTTGCTCATCAACCAGCCAAAAAATGTGTTCCATAGGCCGGCCGAAGAACCGGGCCATCTTCAGGGCCAGGCCGATGGACGGCAGGTAGCGCCCGTTCTCGATGGCGATGATGGTCTGGCGCGTTACGCCGAGGCCTCTCGCCAGGTCCTCCTGGGTGAGGTCGGCCTCCCGGCGCAGCCGACGCAAGTTGTTGCCGACCTCGGTACGCACGGTTCCGGGATCAACCCTCCCGTCTGTCAAAGAAACTTTACTATCTGTAGTGTATACTTTACATGGGGGCTCTGTCAATGCAGTGCGGCAGTCGGCGACAATTGACTCGGCCGGAGGAGAAACCAGCAACCGAAGAGACAACCGTGAGGCGACAGCAAGTGCCTCATCCACCGTTCCCCATCACCATGGAAGCTATTAGGCGAGGACCCGCATCAGCTCCAGCGCGAACCCCGGCAGCTCCGGATCCAGAGTCACGTAAGTTGGGTTCCGATGCACTTCCACCGGGGCCCCGGGCACTCGTAAAGTTGCCCTATAATCTCGCAGCTCCGTCGCCCGGCCTCGCCGCCCGTCGGTGTCACGCGGAGCCTCCCTTCCCGCGTCCGCTCGAACTGGTAACCGGGGTTGCGCTCGGCGAGCGCCAATAACTCCTCATCGGTGACAAAGTGTGCCAGGTCCAGCGTCACCGTCAAGCCGGCTCCCCCATCAGGAGGCGGCGCGGGCGCGGTCGCCGGGGGCGGTCGCCTCCGCCAGCTCGCGCGCCCGGGCGGCGGCGGCGCGCACGGCTTCCTCGACCAGGCCGAGGAAACCCCCCTCCTCGAAGACGCGCAGGGCCGCCGCCGTGGTGCCGTTGGGCGAGGTTACCTGACGGCGGAGCTCGGCCGGCTCTGCCCCCGTCTCCGCCAGCATCCGTCCCGCCCCGGCCACCGTCTGTACCACGAGTTCCCGCGCCACCTGGGGATCGAGGCCGAGGCGCACAGCCGCCCGGATGAGAGCCTCCGCCAGCAGGTACACGTAGGCCGGCCCACTCCCGCTGACGGCCGTGACAGCATCCAGCAGTCCCTCGGGCACCCGGCTCACCCGCCCCACGGCAGCAAAGACCTCTTCCGCCAGCGCGAGGCTCCCCTCGTCGGCCCACCGCCCGCCGCAGAGCGCGGTCGCCGACTCCTTGACGCGGCTGGAGGTGTTGGGCATGGCCCGCACCACGGCCATGCCTTGGGGCACCAGCTCCTCCAGGGCGCGGGTCGGCACGCCGGCCGCCACGGAGATAAGCAGTTGTTCCCGCCGCAGGAAGGGACGCAGCTCCGCCAGCGCCTCCGCCACGTCGTGAGGCTTCACCGCCAGAACCAGCACGTCGCTCGCGGCCGCCAGGGCCTCCTTGTCCCGTGTGGCGCCGACCCCATAGCGGTCGCGCAACTCGGCCAGCACCCGGTCGTTGCGCCGGTTGGTCACCGTCACGGCGGCCGGGGTCACCAGCCCCCGACCGAGAAGCCCATCCAGCAGCGCCCGCGACATGGCGCCGGCGCCGACAAAGCCCAGCCTGATTCCCTCCAGCATCGTTCCCCTGCCTCTCTGGAATCCTCAAGAAGGATTATATAACAAAAGGAGGTGCAGCCAGGACATCGCCGGCGCGCCGGAGGGCTATCGCAGGCGGGCCACCATGAGGAGGATCTCCTCGCCCACCCGCCGGCCGGCGGGCAGGTAACCCCGGGGGGAAAAGCCGCAGCGCAGGTAGCAGCGGATGGCCCGCTCGTTGCGGCGGTACACCCGGAGAAAAAGGGCCTCCAGTCCCAGACCGTCGCGGCAATAGACCATGAAGCGCCGCACCGCCTCGGTGCCGAGGCCCTGGCCCCAGCAGTCCTTCTCGCCGATGCAGATACGCATCTCGGCCGTTTTGGTCCGCCGGTCTATGTGCCTGGCCTCCACATAGCCTATGAGCCGTCCCCGCCACTCCACGGCCAAAACGCGGCGCCTCCCGGCGGCCAGATCGGGCCAGGGCCACACGGCCAGCCTCTTCTCCCGGCCGATGAGGGTCAGGATCTCCTCATCTTGTTCCCAACGCGAGATATGCCACCAATCGGCTTCCCTTAGGGGGCGTAGGAGCACGCGCCCCGGCGCGGCCGCTCCCTCCGCCGCCCGCCACCGGGGGTCCTCATCGCTGGGGGAAAGAGGACGGGGGAACATGACGGCGACCTTTGTCAGGCGGTAGCCCCGGCCGGCGGAGCCCCGGCCAAGGCCCCGCCCGCCTGACCCCCGATCATGGCCCCGGTTCGCGGAGCCCCGGCCATGGCGGCGGCCAGCACCTGATCCATGTCCTCCACGAAGACGAAGCGCACCCGCCGCCGCACCGCGGGCGGCAGCTCGGCCACATCGCTGCGGTTGGCGGCCGGCAGCACCAGCACCCGCACGCCGGCCCGCTGCGCCGCCAGCACCTTCTCGCGGACGCCGCCCACGGGCAGGACCCGTCCCCTGAGCGTGATCTCGCCCGTGAGGGCCACGTCGGCCCGCACCGGCACCCCCGTCAGGGCCGAAACCATGGCCGTGGCGATGGTGACCCCCGCCGAGGGTCCCTCCTTGGGCACGGCCCCCTCCAGCACGTGTACATGCAGATCGCACGTTTGATGGAAGAAGGGCTGGATGCCCAGGGACTCGGCCCGCGACCGAACGAAGCTGAATCCGGCCTGGGCCGACTCCCGCATCACCTCCCCCATCTTGCCGGTAAGGACCAACTGCCCTTGACCGGGGAGCACGCTCACCTCGATGGTCATGACGTCCCCCCCGTACTCGGTCCAACCCAGCCCGAGGCAGGCTCCCACCTGGGGGCTCCGTTCCCTGGCCGCCGCCTTGAAGGGAGGCGGCCCCAACCAGGCCGCCAAGTTGCCGGCCCTTATCCGCTCCGGCCCACCCGCCTGGCCGCTGACGAGCCGCCGCGCCGCCCGGCGGCAGATGGCCGCCAGGTGCCGCTCCAGGTTGCGCACCCCCGCCTCGCGCGTGTATTCCCGGATGAGGCGACGGAGAGCGGAAGGGGCGACGGTCAACCCCTGGCCGCCCGCGGCCTGGCCGGCCGCACCCGCGCCGCCCGCCAGGCCGTGGGAGGCCAAAAGGCGCGGCCAAAGATGCCGGAGGGCGATCTGGACCTTTTCCTCCTCCGTGTAGCCGGGAATGACGATGACCTCCAGCCGGTCGAGAAGAGGACGGGGGATGGTGTAGAGGGTGTTGGCCGTGGTGACGAATAGCACCTCCGACAGGTCGAAGGGCAGCTCCACGAAGTGATCGCTGAAGGACCGGTTGTGCTCCGGGTCGAGGACCTCCAGCAGCGCCGCGGCCGGATCGCCGTGAAAGTCGCTGGCCATCTTGTCCAGTTCGTCCAGGAGAAAGACCGGGTTGCGAGACCCGGCCTGCCGCATTCCCTGGATGATGCGGCCGGGGAGGGCGCCCACGTAGGTGCGCCGGTGCCCGCGGATCTCGGCCTCGTCGCGGACCCCGCCCAGGGAAACCCGGACGAACCGCCGCCCCAAGGCCCGCGCCACCGATCTCGCCAGAGAGCTCTTGCCCACGCCCGGCGGTCCCACCAGGCAGAGGATGGAACCCCGTCCCGGCCCCGCCAGGCGCCGCACGGCCAAGAAATCCAGGATTCTCTCCTTGACCGCCTCGAGACCGAAATGGTCCTCGTCCAACACCGCCCGCGCCCCGTCCAGGTCAAGGCAGTCCTCGGTCCTCTCCGACCAAGGCAGTCCCGTCACCCAGTCCAGGTACCCCCGGAGCACCACGGCCTCCGCCGACTGGGGAGGCATCTTGGCCAGCCTGTTGACCTCGCGGAGGACTTTTTCCTCCGCGTCCGGGGGCAGGCCGCAGGCCTTGACCCGCCGCCGGTAGGCTTCCGTCTCGGAGGCGACGGTCTCCTCCTCGCCCAACTCGGCCCGGATGGCCTTCAACTGTTCCCGCAAGAAGTGCTCCCGCTGCTGCCGCTCCATCTGCCTGCGAACCCGGTGCTGGAGCTTGCGCTCCAACTCGGCTATCTCCGTCTCGCGCTGAATCAGATAGGCCAGCTTTTTCAGCCGCTCGGCCACGGACACCGTCTCCAGGAGCGCCTGTTTGTCCTCCTGCGGCAGGGGTAGGAGGGAGGCCAGGAGATCGCTGAAGCGATCCGGTTCCTGGGACGGCAGGGCCGCCAGGTCCAGTTGGTCCTCTCCCAGCAGCTGCCGGATGTGGACGAGCTTCCCCGCCCGTTCCCACACCAGCCGGACCAGACCGGTCAGGTCGGCCTCCGCCTCAGGCGGCGCCTCGAGGCGAACCCACGAGGCGGACCACGGCCGGTCCGGATCCGGCGGGGCCGCCACGCCCTCGATACCTGTCCGGGCGAGGGCTTCCACCGTGACCCGCACCATCCCCTCCTCGGGGACGATCCGCCTCACCACCGCGAGGGTGCCCACGCGGTGCAGGCCGTCCGGCGAAGGCTCCGCCTCGCCCGCATCCCGTTGCGCCACGAGGAGAAGGAGACCACCCTCCCGGGCTGCACGCAAGGCGGCGAGGGAACGCCGCCGCCCGACCAGCAGGGCCGCGCTGGTCCCGGGGAAGATCACCGTCCCTCGCAGGGGCAAGATGGGGAGGCTGGTCACCGGGCCCTGCTGACTGTCCCATGGCATGAGAAGAGAGCACCTCGGCTTTTTGAGGGCTCCCAATTCTCGTATGGCAAAGAAAATCCTTTAAGTAATAATTGGCATGCGTTAGGCGGGCGGCGCCTCCCGCGCCATGACGGGCACTCTCCCGAGCGGCGGCACGCCCTCCTCCCGGGTCGCGCGCACCGGCAACGGCGGTTCCCTGGTAAGGGAGAGGCGCAAAACCTCGGCCAACGTCTCCACCGGCACCACCTCGACGCCCCTCTCCTCCGCGAACAGGCTCTGCCAGTTTTCCCGCGGTATCAGCACCCGCCCGGCCCCCGCCAGCCGGGCGGCCTGCACCTTGGCCACCACGCCCCCCACGGGCCTTACGGCGCCGCGCAGGGAAACCTCGCCCGTCATGGCCACTCTGTTGTCCACGGGGATGCCGGTGACGGCCGAATATATGGCCGTCGCCACGCTGACACCGGCCGAGGGACCGTCCACCGGCAGACCGCCGGGAAAGTTGACGTGCACCAGGTAACGGGAGAGGTCCTCCTCCAGGTACCGGCGCAGCACGGCCAGGACGTTGTCCACCGCCCCCCGCGCCATGCTCTTTCTGCGTCGCACGTGACCGAAACCGCCCAGCTCCTCCTCCTCCACCACCCCCGTCACCACCACGCCGCCGCGGCCCCGCGGCGCCGGCTGGGCTGTGGCCTCGATTTCCAGGAGAACTCCCTGGTTGGGGCCGGCCAGGGCCAGGCCGTTCACCTGGCCGACCTGGGGGACCGAGGGAACCCGCCGCTCCAGGCGGGGTGCATACTGGCCGCTGGCCACCACCCACTCCACGTCCGCCGCCCGCACCGTGCCCCGTCCCTCCGTTTGCGCCACGCCGGCGGCGATCTGAACCAGGTTGACCGCCTCCCGACCGTTGTTGGCGTATCTGGCGATCACCTCCACCGCGCCTTCCTCGAAGCCGATACCCACCCGTTCCAGGGCCTGACGCGCCACGGTGCCCACCTCCTCCGGCGTCAGGGCCCGGAAGAAGATCTCCACGCACCGGGAGCGCAGGGCGGGCGGAATCTCCTGCGGCAGCCGCGTGGTGGCCCCCACCAGCCGGAAGTCGGCGGGGAGGCCGTTTTCGAAGATGTCCTTTATGTGGCGCGGCACGTTGGGATCGTCGGGGTTGTAATAGGCGCTCTCCAGCAGGACGCGCCGATCCTCCAGCACTTTGAGGAGTTTATTCATCTGGATAGGGTGGAGCTCGCCTATCTCGTCGAGGAAAAGAATCCCCCCGTGGGCGCGCGTGACGGCGCCCGGTTTGGGCTGCGGCACACCCGCCGCCCCCAGGGCCCCCGCGCCCTGATAGATGGGGTCGTGAACCGAACCTATGAGAGGGTCGGCGATGCCGCGCTCGTCAAAGCGCGCCGTGGTGGCGTCCATCTCCACGAAGCGGGCTTCGGGGCCGAAGGGCGAGAGTCCGTTCCCGCGGGCCTCCTCCAGGACCAGGCGTGCGGCCGCCGTCTTGCCCACCCCCGGAGGACCGTACAGGAGAACATGCTGGGGGTTGGGCCCGCACAGGGCGGCCCGCAGCGCCCGCAGGGCGTCGGCCTGCCCCACGATCTCCTCGAAGGAACGGGGGCGCGTTCGCTCCGCCAACGGCTCCGTCAGCCTGACGGCTCTCATCCTCTCCAACTTCTCCATCTCCCGCCTGGGATCCCGTAGAAGAGGCGGACGCGCACCCCCCTGGCCCCGCAGAACCTGCCATACGTAAAGGCCCAGCAGGACGGCGACGGCCACCTGCACCAGCGTGGCCACCAGCGCCCACGACACGGGCTCCACCCCCGCCTCGACTCATTGGGAAGGCTCGGTGCCTCGCGTAATAGCTTGGCCATGGGAAATGCACCGCACCCGCGCGACGAGGGCAACAGGCGGCGTAACCATCTTCCACCGCCGCCTGAACCTTCCCGCGGTCAAAACCGCGGGCTGGCGGCGCTCTCCGGGCCGTCAGGGCCGGCCTGCTTCCCGCCGGCTCCGCCCGACCAAGAAGGCCACGGCGGCCCCGCCCACCACCGCCGCCCCCACCAGCGGCCACGCCCACGCCGTGCCCTTCGCCGCCGGCGCCTGCGGAGATCGCCCCGACCCTGCGGCGGCGCCGCCGGCCGCCTCCACCTGGAATTGGTAGAGGGTGTCGGTCAGCTGAAAGTCCCGGGCACTCGCCACCGTGGCCTTGACGTAGTAACGTCCCGTCGTCCGCGGCAGAGCGGGCAGCACGAGGGCCAGTTCCCGCGGGCCGCGCCTTTCCAGGCGTGCGCCCCGCACGATGCGCCCCTGGGCGTCCAGCAGGCTCACGGTGGCCATGCGCGCCTCCACCTCCTCGCTGTAGGTGAGGACCACCTCGCGCGGCGGCTCCGTCAGCACGGCCCCCTCGGCCGGCACCGCCCGCACCAGGTCGGCCTTGGCCTGAGCCACACCACCCCCCAGCAGCGCCGCCAGGGCCACAGCCGCCAGCCCGGCGCCGCCCGCCGCCCGCACCCCTCGCACCCCACCTCTTCCCGCAGCCTCCGCTCCCTCCCGCGCGGGATCGGACCTCCATCGCCACACCGTAGCCAACGACCAGGCCACGTACAAAAGCCCGCCCACCTCGGCCAGCAGCGCACCCACGCCCCACATGGCCAGAGCCGCCATGGTGGCCGGATTCCTGGCAAAATCCAGGCCGGCAACCTTGCGCGGCGCACCGAGCGCACCCGCCCACGCCATGCCCCCCACGAGAACGAGGGTGCCCAAACCATAGAGGTACGGCTGCCAACGCGCCAGGCGGCTCCACTCGAGCCGCACTCCCGCCCTGACCACGGCCCCCGCCGTGAAGCCGATGTACGCCAAACCGACGGCCGTCAGCACCGCGTGATAGTGACCGGGGATAAGGGTTGTCTGCACGCTCAGGTCCGCCCCCAGCGCCAGGAGCCCGCCGACGCCCAGCACGGCCAGCCCGACCGCCGCGGCCCCAAGCCCTGCCACCGCCCGCCGCCTCCGACCCCAGGCCGCCGCCACCAGGACGGCCGCCCCCAGCCCCGCCGGCACGCCCACCCCCCACGCCTTAAGGGTGGTAAAGAAGGTCCCCCCCAGCGCGCCAGGCCCCAGGGAGGAGATCGCCCCCAGCCCCAACACCACGCCCGCCGCGCACACATAGCCGAGGAAGCCGAGAACCCGCAGCGGCCGCACACCCGCACCCGACCAGGCCAGGAGGGCCGCCCAGGCCGCCAGGGCGCCCCCCACGTGGGCGAATTGCAGGAGATGCCCGCCCGCCCAGAGGGCCGTCACCGGCACCGCCGGTCCCCTCACGCCTGCCGCCGCCAGCCGCCCCGCCGCCACCGCCAAGCCGAGAACGGTGCCCAGGACACAAAGGGCGGCTGCCCTGGCCGCCATGGCCTCAGGCCGGTCGACCCCCCTCCCCGCGGCAACCGCAGCGCCCGCCCCCAACGCCACACCTGCCAGGAAAAGGCCCAGCCCGGCGAAGAACACCGGGTGCTCCAGGTACGGGACGTAGTGGGCCAGGACCGGTCTGCCCAACCCGGCCGCCCCCGCCACCGCCACCAGCCCGGCACCCCCGGCCATGGCCCAAAAGGCCGCCCGCTCGGCCAGGCCCCCCAACAGCCCCACCCGCGTCCAGAGGACAGCCGGGATCACCAGATACCAAATGACGAGAAACAGGTCCACGTGACTCACGAGGGCGACCCGAAAGTAGGACTCCGAAAGGAAGGGCCGGACCAGCGGCGTGCGGGCCAGGGCGATCAGCAGCGCCATCACGCCGCTCAGGGCCAGCACGCCTACGGCCATGCCCAGCCAGGGCCGCAATCCCAGGCCGTCCCTAGGGCCGGACATCCATCACCATGGCCAGGAAGAGGGCGGCCAGGTACACCAGCGACCAGCCGAAAACCCGCCTGGCCCTGCGCTCCACGGCCACCCGCTCGCGCAGCAAGGCCAGACAGGCGGCCGCAAACCAAACCCCCAGCACCAGCGCCACCCAGAGGTACAGGGGCCCGACCACGCCCGTCAGATAGAGAAGAAGGGAAGCCGGCACCACCAGGAGAGCGTAGAGCATCATCTGCCATCGCGTGTATTCCTCGCCGCGCACCACCGGCAACATCGGCACCCCCGCCCGCCGGTAGTCCTCGTTGCGAAAGAGCGCCAGGGCCCAGAAGTGGGGCGGCGTCCAAAGGAACACCACCAGGAACATGATGAGGGCCGGGACGCCCACTCCCCCCGTCACCGCCGCCCACCCCACCAGCGGCGGCAGCGCCCCCGACCCGCCGCCGATGACGATGTTCTGGGCGGTGGATCTCTTGAGCCACATGGTGTAGATGAAGACGTAGTAGATGAAGCCGGCCAGGCCCAGGGCCGCCGCCGCCACGTTGACCGCCACGGCCAGCAGCAGGACCCCCGCCAAACCGGCCGTCACCCCGAAGCACAGCGCCTCCTCCGGCAACACGCGCCCCGAGGGGACCGGCCGCGCTCTGGTCCTGCTCATAACCGCGTCAATGTCCCGGTCCCACCACATGTTGACCGCGTTGGCGCCCCCGGCCACCAGGGCCAGCCCGAACAGCGTGAAGAACACCAGCACCGGATCGGGACGCCCCCCGGCCGCCACCCACATGGCGGCCAATCCCGTCACCAGGATGAGGAGAATGATGCGGGGCTTCATCAACTGCACGTAGTCCAGGACCGTCTCGCCCAGGCCCCGCCTCCGCGCCGCCGGACCCCGCGCCTCGCCCTCCGCAGGCAGGACACCGCCCTCAGCCAGCCAGTAGGCCGCCGTCGTCAAGGCAACCAGCGTGCCCAGGAGGGCAGCACCCACCGCCACGTGGGCCACCGTCACGGGCGGAGGCAGCAGCTGCAGCTTGGCCACCGCCCCCAGCAGAACCTGGATCACGGCCAACCCGGCCGCCCCCACGGCCGGCACCACGAGCGTGACCCGCCCGCGGGCGTGCCGAAACACGAAGGATACCGAATAAAGGATCACCAGCACCGCCGCCAGGGCCACCAGCCGGTGCCCGAAATGCACCAGGACCCGAACATCCCCTGTCGGAATGACCTGCCCGTTGCACAACGGCCACCCCCGGCACGCCAGCCCGGCCCCGGCAGCCTTGGTGAAACTCCCCGCCACCATGGTCGCCCACGCCCCCAGGGCCGCCGTCAGCGGCACGAGCCACAACCTCGGCCGCGGCCCCACGGCGACCCGCCCGGCCAGGCTGGCCGACACCGCCAGGACGATCCACGTGGCAAAGAAGGCCGTCCCCACCCCCATGTGCAGGGCGTCCACGAAGGGGTTGAGCCGAAGGATGACCGTCAGGCCGCCCAGCACGGCCTGCACCACCAGGAGCAGGAGCGCAACCACGCTCCCCCGCCCCCAGAGCGCCCTCCCCGTCCCGGACCGCAGCCCCGCCACCGCCGTGATCAGGGACAGCACCGACAGCACGCTCACCGCCAGCCGGTGACCCCACTCCAGCAGTACGAGCCCCTCCAGAGGCGGGATCAACCGCCCCCAGCAAAGGGGCCAGTCCGGGCAGGCCAACCCCGCGCCGTACGCCTTCACGGTGCCCCCGAGAGTGATGACGCCGAAGGTCAAAAGCGCCGTGCTCCAAACCAGCCACCGATAAGCCCTGCCGGGGACCAACCCTTCCACCTCCCCCGGCGACCGGCGGCCCGGGCACCGCCCGCACCAACGGGCACCTGTGCCCGGGCCGCCACGGCCGCTAGCGCCCGAACGGGCCCCTTCCGGTCACCGGATGATGACCCCGAGTTGCAGCAGCACCGCCAGCGATACCGCCACCAGCAACCCCAGCACGACCCCCACACCGAAGGACAGCTTGCTGAGGCCGTCCTCGTACTGCAACCCCTGGTAGTACAGGGCCGACAGCGCAAAGTTGGCCGCCAGGAGGGCCACCAGGATCGGCTTTTGCACGCCGGCCAGGGCCGCGTTCTGCGCCACCCAGATCTCGATCAGGGTGAAGACGAAGGTGATGACGCCCATCACCACGTACGTGCCCACGCCGGGCGCCGTCTCCGGCACCGCCACGGCGTGGTGGGCGTGTCCCGCCGTCCTCTCAAGCTCCGCCATCAGCTCTCACCTCCCGGCCGCTCACTTGGTCAGCTCGAACAGGTAGACCACGGGGAACAGGATCATCCACACCATGTCCACGAAGTGCCAGTACAGGCCGGCGCACTCCACGGCCGTGGCGTTGGCCGCGCTGTATCTGCCCCGGGCTCCCTGAACCATCACGGCCACCAGCCACACCAGCCCGATCACCAGGTGCAGCAGGTGGGTCCCCGTGAGCGTGTAGAACGTGTCAGCCCCCACGTTGGCCCCCAGTTTGAAGCCCTCGCCGATCATCTCACCCCAGTCCTTGAGCTTTAACACCACGAAGCCCAGGCCCAGGAGCACCGTCAGGAGCGTCCACCCCTGCAGACCGCCCACGCTCCCCCGGCGGATGGCCGCGATGCCCATGGCCATGGTGAAGCTGGACGCCAGGAGGAAGATGGTGGCCACCGTGGTGCCCGGAATGGCGCCCACGATCATCTCGTGCGGATCGGGCCCCTTGACGCTCCTGCCCCACAGGGCCAGGTAGGTCCCGATCAGCGATCCGAACACGATGCACTCCGACGCCAGGAACACCCAGACGCCGAGCTTTAGGTTTTCGAGCGCCGGGGAGGCGTGACCGTGGCCCCCGTGCTCGACCGCCACAGCCTTCGTAGTCATGCCGCCTCCTCCTTCACCTCGAGGTAGTAGCCGCGGGCGTCCTCCAGAGCCCAACCCAGGCAGCCCAGGACGATCACCAGCAGCCCGGCCAGCGCAATGGTGCCGGCCCCCGTAACGGCGCCGTAGCCGCCCACTAGCAGGCCCAACCCCACCACGGCCGGCATGTAGGAAGGCGACGGCATGTGCACCGCGTTGCCGTGGCGGTGGTGGTCCACCTCCTCGGGAGCCGGCAGCATCCGGCCCTCACCGTGTTGCTTTTCATAGGCCAGGGCGTCCAGGGCCCGCACCTGCGGCAGACGCGCGAAGTTGTAGGCCGGCACCGGGCTCGGCGTGGACCACTCCAGGGACCGCCCGTTCCACGGGTCACTGCCAGCCGCCCGCCCCCGGATGAAGCTCTCGACCCAGGCGATGACCAGGATCAGAATCCCTATGGCCTGGAGGAAGGCACCCACCGTCTCCACGGCGTTGAAGGGACCCCAGCCGCTCTCGGGTATATAGGTGTAAATCCGCCGCGGCTGGCCCATGAGTCCCGCCAGCATCTGCGGGAAGAAGGTAAGGTTGAATCCGACCAGGAGGATCCAGAAGCCGGGCCGGCCGATACGCTCGTTGAGCATGCGGCCCGTGGCCTTGGGCCACCAGTAGGTCACGCCCGCCAGGAGGCCGAAGACGATGGCGCCGATGGCCACGTAGTGGAAGTGGCCCACGATCCACATGTTGTCCTGGAACTGCCGGTCCACGCTGGAGCTGGCGTTGACGAGGCCCGTCAGCCCGCCGATGTAGAACATGAAGAAGAAGGCCGTGGCGTAGTGCATGGGCAGTGTGAACCTGAGCCTGCCTCCCCACATGGTGCCGAGCCAGATGAAGACGTACATGGCAGCAGGCACCGACACGGCCTTGGTCCCGATGACGAAGGCCGTGTTGACCGCCGTCCCGGCCCCCGTCGTGTACATGTGATGCACCCAGACGATCCAGGACAGAATGCCGATGGTGCTGATGGCCGCGATCATGGACCGGTACCCGAAGAGGGGCTTCCCCGAGAAGGTCGAGACCACCTCGGAGATGCAGGCGAAGGGCGGCAGGAGGAGGATGTACACCTCGGGGTGCCCGAACATCCAGAAGAGGTGCTGCCAGAGCAGCACGTCACCCCCGCCGCCGGGCGCGAAGAACTGGGTCCCCAGCACCCGGTCGAAGTAGAGGAGCACCATGGCCACCATGAAGGGGATGCCCGCCGTCAGGGCGATCACCGACGTCATCAGGGTGTACCACGCCAGGGGCGGCATCTGGAAGAGTCCCATGCCCGGCGCCCGCATCTTGAGGATGGTGACGATGAAGTTGAGGCTCGTGAGCATGGTGCTCACCATGCCGAGCTGCACACCGACTAGATAGGCGTTCATGCCCACGCCCGGGGAGAACTCCTTGCCGCTGAGAGGCACGTAGACGAACCAGCCCGCGTCAGCGGCGCCGCCCATGAACCAGGCGATGTTGGTGAGAACAGCCCCCCAGAGCAGGCACCAGTAACTCATCATGTTGAGGCGCGGGTAGGCCACGTCGCGGGCCCCGATCATGACGGGCATCACGTAGTTGAAGATACCCCAGATAATGGGTGTCGCCGCGAAGAAGATCATGACCGTCCCGTGCTGGGTCAGTACCTGGTTGTAGGTCTCGCCCGTCACCAGATTGTTGAGGGGCCGCGCCCACTGGAGGCGGATCGTCAGCGCCTCCAGGCCGCCCACCACCAGGAAGAGGACGCCCGTCACGAAGTAGAGGATGCCGATCCGCTTGTGGTCCACGGTGTTGAGCCAGCCGTCGGCCCGCGACTTGCGGACGGGCAGCTCAAGTTTCTCAGCTACCACTGCCATGCTTCCCATCACCTCTCTCCCTCGTTGGTATGGACCCCTGGGGCGCCGCTCACTTCAACCCCTCCAGGTACTCCACCACGGCCCGCGCGTCGTCCTCGGTGAGGGAACCCGCCTTGACCGACACCGTCATCTTGGCTCCCGGCTTGAGAGCCTGGGGGTCCGTCACCCATGCCAGCAGGTTTTCGGGCGTGTTCTTGAGGATGCCGCCGCCGATGCTGGTGCGGTCTCCCATGTAGGCCAGGTTCGGCGCGTAGGTGACGGGCGACCGCTTGGTGCCGTCCACCGTGTGGCACGCGGCGCAAATCCTGTCAAAGACCTGCTTGCCCTGGGCCGCCAAGCCGCCGCTCGGCGTCGGAGCGGGGCTGCCCTGCTTCTTGACCCAGGCGTCGAAGTCCTCCTGGCTCTGCGCCACGACCCTCGTCAACATGCGGGCGTGGGAGGCTCCGCAAAGCTCGAAGCACTGGCCCTGGTAAACGCCGGGCTTGTCGGCCTCGATCCAGAACCTGGTCTTGCGGCCGGGAAGCGAGTCGTTCTTGCCGCCGAGCCGCGGCACCTCAAAGGCGTGGATCACGTCCTCGGACCAGGTCGTGATCCGCACCTTCTTGCCCACGGGGATGTGCAGCTCGTTGGCCGTCACGAGACCGTACTGGGGATACTGGAACTCCCACCACCACTGGTGGCCGACGACATTGACGTCTATGGCGTCGGCCTCCTCCGGCTGCCGCTCGAAGACGGCCTCCGCTTTGAGGGGGTGGAGGGCCATGACCACCAGGCCGACGATGAGCACCAGCCAGGCGATCAGCTCGTAGCGGGGATCGCCGTGGGACTGGGGAATCTCCCGGTCCTCGCCGCGATCCTTGAAGCGGATGAGGATGAAAGCCGTCGCAATGGATACCAGCACGCCGATGAAGGTGATGAAGGCGATGTCCCACGTCATGGCCTCATAGAGGACTTCAGCCTGAGGGCCCGCCGGATGGAGCAACGTCTGAGGGAAGGGGCCCTCCGGCTCGGCCGCGGCCTCCTGGGCCAGGGCCGCGCCGGCCCACAGCAGCGCCGCCGCCTGTCCTAAGGCCAGGATGGCCAGCTTTCGCCACACTTTCCGCATCTGATCACCTCCGCCTGTAAGGCAACTCAAGCCGCGAACGAAACCGATGCGCGCTTTGCCGCCAGGAAGCCCTTCACCTCCTCCCCCCAGTCCGATGGCAGCCGCCCGTGAGGTCGCACGGCCGCAGAAGACGCCGGTTCAAATTAGTACGACGCCACCCTCACTATTCCTCCTGCTCTTGACGAAAAATTATAGATCGGCACCTATGAGCTGCCGATTACCCTTTTGTCTCACTTTGAAATTTGTGCTTTGTCTAGTCCGAATGTACTACTTGGGGTCCGAAATCACTACCGTCCTTGTCGAAACGAGTCGAAAAAAGACCCGGCCTTTCGCCGGGTCCGATCTCTCCGAGGGGAGCGGGCACGCCCTCTATGCGCTCTCTTCCTTCTTGCGCCTCCGCTCCCGGGAGATGAGAAAGGGCTCCTGCCCGTTGAGGACCGCCTCCTTGGTCACGACCACGCGCGATACCTCCCCGCGGGACGGTATCTCGTACATGACGTCCAGCATCACGTCCTCCAGGATGGCCCGCAGCCCGCGGGCGCCCGTTTTGCGCTTGAGGGCCTGCTGCGCAATGGCCCGCAGCCCGTCCTCGGTGAATTCGAGCTCTATGCCGTCCATCTGGAACATCTTGCGGTACTGCTTGACGATGGCGTTCTTGGGTTCGGTCAGCACGCGCACCAGGGCGTCTTCGTCGAGGGCGTCCAGGGTAGCCACCACCGGCAGGCGGCCGATGAACTCCGGGATGAGACCGAACTTGAGCAGATCCTCCGGCATGACCTGACTCAGGATCTCGCCGATACGGCCCTCCCTCCGCGAGTAAAGCTCCGAGCCGAAGCCGATGGTCCGCTGGGCCGTCCGGCTCTGGATGATGCGCTCCAACCCCTCGAAGGCGCCGCCGCAGATGAAGAGGATGTTGGTGGTGTCTATCTGGATGCACTCCTGGTGGGGATGCTTGCGGCCGCCCTGGGGTGGCACATTGGCCACCGTCCCTTCCAGAATCTTGAGCAGGGCCTGCTGCACCCCCTCGCCCGACACGTCTCGCGTGATGGAAGGATTCTCCGACTTGCGGGCGATCTTGTCTATCTCGTCAATGTAGACGATCCCCTTCTCCGCCTTTTCTATGTCGTAGTCGGCGGCCTGGATGAGCTTGAGGAGGATGTTCTCCACGTCCTCCCCCACGTAGCCGGCCTCCGTCAGGCTCGTGGCGTCGGCGATGGCGAAGGGCACATTGAGGATGCGCGCCAGGGTCTGGGCCAGCAGGGTCTTGCCGCTGCCCGTGGGGCCGAGGAGGAGAATGTTGCTCTTCTGCAGTTCCACATCCTCCACCTTGCCGCCCAGGTTGACCCGCTTGTAGTGATTGTAGACGGCCACCGCCAGGATTTTCTTGGCCCGCTCCTGCCCGATGACGTACTGGTCCAGGATCTCCTTGATCTCCCGGGGCTTGGGCACATCCTTGATGTCGAACTCCAGGTCCTCGCTCAGTTCTTCCTCGATGATGTCGTTGCAAAGCTCCACGCACTCGTCACAAATATAGACCCCCGGTCCCGCCACCAGGCGGCGCACCTGGTCCTGGTACTTGCCGCAAAAAGAGCACTTTAGCTGCCCTTTCTCATCGGTGAACTTGAACATCGGCCTCTCCTTCCTGCCGCTGGGCGGCGGCGCGGGGGCTCAGAACGTCATCCACGATACCATACGCCTTTGCTTCCTCCGCCGACATGAAATAGTCTCTCTCGGTGTCCGCCTCGATCTTCTCGATGGGCTGCCCCGTGTGACGCGCCAGTATCTGGTTGATGCGGTGCCGATCCTTCAGGATTTCATCCGCGTATATCTTGATGTCGGTGGCCCGCCCCCGGATGCCACCGGTCCACGGCTGGTGGATCATCACCTTGGCGTGCGGCAGCACGTACCGCTTGCCGGGGGCGCCGCCGCAGAGGAGCACCGCCGCCATGCTGGCGGCCAGACCCACGCAGATGGTGGAGACGGGCGGCTTGACGTACTGCATGGTGTCGTAGATACCCAGCCCTGCGTCCACGGAGCCGCCGGGAGAGTTGATGTAGAGGGAGATATCCCGGTCGGGGTCCTCCGTCTCCAGGAAAAGGAGCTGGGCGATGACCAGGTTGGCCACCGCGTCGTCAATGGGCGTGCCAATGAAGATGATCCTGTCCTTCAAGAGGCGCGAGTAGATGTCGTAGGCCCTCTCCCCCCTGTTGGTCTGCTCCACCACCATAGGAACCAGATACTGCCCCTGCGTCACCGCCAGCACCCCTCTTTGCCCTCTATTGGCCCGCGGTGGCCGGCGCCGTCTCACCGCCATCTCCGCCGCCCGCCATGCCCGCCGCGTTGGCCGCCGCCGTCTCGGCCAACCAGGTCAGGACCTTCTCCCTCATTATCGTTCTCCGGACCGCGGCGCGCATCTCGCCGTCGCTCGGGTCCAAGCCCTCGGCGCGCAACCGCTCCTCCACCTCGGTTTCCGCCGCGGAGACCCCCTCCGCCGCGGCCAGGGCGTCCAAGACCAGTTCGGCGCGCACCTCTCGGCCGGCCCTGGCGACCAGCATCTGCCGCCATTCCTCCTCGGAGGCGAAACCCCGGGCCTGTCTGTACCGCTCCGGCGACAGGCCCAAGATCCTGGCCTCCTCGAACCACCGCCGGACCAGGGAGCCCAGGCGCCTCTCCACCAGCGGAGGCGGCACCTCCACGCGGCTGCCCTCCACCAGGCGCTCCAGCACCCGCGCCCTGTGCCGCTCCAGCGCCCGGCGCTCCGCCTCGCGGCGCAAGTGGGCCATCACCGCCTGCCGCAGTTGGTCCATGGTCTCATAAGGGCCGATCCCGCGGGCGAACTCGTCGTCCGGCTCCGGGAGCACCCGCTCGCACACCTCGAGAACCCGCACCTTCAGGCGGACCTCCTCGCCGGCGTCGTCGCCTTCACCCTGGGACCGGAAGGTTACCTCCCTCGCCTCGCCGGGCCGCGCACCCGTCAAGGCCTCCTCCAGGGCCGGCACCAGCTCCCCCGCGCCCAGCCGGGCCAGGCGCCCCTCCTCTCCGGAGGAGACGACCCGCCCCCCCGCGCTGCCTCGGTAGGAAAACCGCACCACGTGACCGGGAGCGGCGGCTCCAGTCAGGGGCCGGAGGAGAGCATGACGCTCCCGCAACTCCTCGATATACCTTGCCGCCTCCTCGGGAGCCACCTCCGCATCGTCCACCGGCACGGCCAGGGACCGGTACTCCCCGAGTTCCACCTCCGGCCGCACGGCCACCGTGGCGCGAAACCGGAGAGGTCGGCCGTCCCCCCGTTCCAGAATCTCTATGGCCGGCCGGGCGATGGGCTCCAGGCCGAGCTCGACCGCCGCCTCCGCGACGGCTCCCGTGCAGAGGCCTCCGGCGGCCTCGTCCCAAAGGGCCTCCCGCCCCAGGTGGCGCTCCAGCACGGCCCGGGGAGCCCTCCCCGGACGGAAGCCGGGCACCTTGACCCGCCGCGCCAGCCGCCGGCAGGCCTCACCCATGGCGGCCTCCACCCTTTCGGGCTCCACCTCCACCGTCAGCACCGCCTGCCAACCCTCTCTGCGCTCCAGGGTAGCCTTCACGCCTTGGTCCTCCTCCGTGCCACGGCCGTCGCGGCCCACGGGGCCATCCTAACCTATAAAGGAACTCGCCTCATTCCACAAACAAAAAACGGCGGCTCCGCCAGCCCCGTTTCGCTCCCGCCCCGCAAGGCCGAGCTCGCCCTGCCTGACTGCCGCGTGTCGGCGACGTGCTTCACCGGGAAACGCCGTCTGGTGCGAGAGGGGGGACTCGAACCCCCACGCCCGAGGGCGTGCGCTCCTAAGGCGCACGTGTCTGCCCGTTCCACCACTCTCGCCCGGGAATTGGCTGGGGCGCCAGGATTCGAACCTGGAATGGCGGCTCCAAAGGCCGCTGCCTTACCGTTTGGCGACGCCCCATCCCCCCGCCGTGCCGGCCGAGCCGGCGCGACGAACCGGAAATTCGCTTTGGGGTGGCTGATGGGATTCGAACCCACGGCCCCCAGAGCCACAGTCTGGTGCTCTGACCGGCTGAGCTACAGCCACCGCCGAACCGTAAGGACCATCCGGGTGCCGGCGGCACCCGCCAACCCTGCTCTTTGGTGCGCCCGGCAGGCCTCGAACCTGCAACCCTCGACTTAGAAGGTCGACGCTCTATCCCCTTGAGCTACGGGCGCCCGTCCAAACGTCTGCCCCCGGCGGCAACCCCTCGCCCGGACCCGGCTGGCGGCTTGCCGTGGAGCGGGTGATGGGAATCGAACCCACGTACTCGGCTTGGAAGGCCGATGCTCTACCATTGAGCTACACCCGCACCGCCGCGCCGGGGCGGCTGCCGGCCGTCGCCGCAAGCCCGCCCGCACCGCTGGTCGGAGCGGGCGGATTCGAACCGCCGACCTCTTGCGCCCAAGGCAAGCGCGCTGCCGCTGCGCCACGCTCCGCAAAGTGTAAGTATATGCTTTGGCGCCACGCCGGGTCAAACCCGGCCCGCGGCCTTCGCCTCGGCGCACCGACCTTCCAACTCCACGATCATATCGCGCAGAAGGGCGGCGCGTTCGAATTCCAGGGCCTTGGCCGCCTCCTTCATCTCCCGTCGCAGACGCTCCAGGAGCCGCGGCACCTCGCGGGCGGGCACGTCGCCCAGGCGCGCATACTGGCCGGCTTCCCTGTCCCCGGCGGGGCGCGTGGCCTCGATCACGTCGCGCACGGCTTTCTCCACGGTGCGCGGCGTGATGCCGTGCCGCCTGTTGAACTCCGTCTGGATGCGCCGCCGCCGCTCCGTCTCGCCGATGGCGCGGCGCATGGACTCGGTGACGGTGTCGGCGTACATGATGACTTTGCCCTCGACGTTGCGGGCCGCCCGCCCGATGGTCTGGATGAGGGATCGCTCGGAGCGCAGGTAGCCCTCCCGATCGGCGTCCAGGATGGCCACCAGGCTCACCTCCGGCAGGTCTAGGCCCTCCCGCAGCAGGTTGATGCCCACCAACACGTCGAAGACGCCCAGGCGCAGGTCCCGCAGGATGATCATGCGTTCCAGGGTGTCTATCTCGGAATGCAGGTAACGGACCCGCACCCCGTGCTCGCGGAGGTACTCCGTAAGCTCCTCGGCCATCCGCTTCGTAAGAACGGTGACCAGGACCCGGTGCCCCCGGGCCGCCCGGCCGCGGATCTCGCCCAGGAGGTCGTCCATCTGACCCCTGGTGGGGCGGACCTCCACCTCGGGGTCCACCAGGCCCGTGGGACGCACGATCTGCTCCACCACCTTCTCGCTCACCTTGAGCTCGTACGGGCCCGGCGTGGCCGACACGAAGAGCACCTGCCCCACCCGTTCCTCGAACTCGGCGAAGGTGAGGGGGCGGTTGTCCAGGGCCGACGGCAGGCGGAAGCCGTACTCCACCAGCGTCTCCTTGCGCGACCGGTCTCCGTGGTACATCCCCGCCAACTGGGGTACCGTCACGTGGGATTCGTCTATGACCACCAGCAAGTCGCGGGGAAAGAAGTCCAGGAGGGTGTAGGGCGGCTCCCCGGGCCGCCGCCCCGTCAGGTGGCGGGAGTAGTTCTCGATCCCGTTGCAAAAGCCCATCACCCGCATCATCTCCAGGTCGTAACGGGTCCGCTGCTCCAGACGCTGGGCCTCCAGGAGCCTGCCGGCCCCGCGCAGCTCGGCCAGGCGCTCCGCCAGCTCGGCCTCGATGGAGGCGAGGGCCCGCTCCAGGCGCTCTCTCTCCGTGACATAGTGACTGGCCGGGTAGATGGCCACGTGGGTTCGCTCCCCCAGCACCTCTCCCGTCAGGGGGTCGAACTCGCAAAGCCGCTCCACCTGGTCGCCAAAGAGCTCTATCCGGATGGCCCGCTCGAACCAGGCGGCCGGCACCACCTCGATGACGTCGCCCCGGACGCGGAACATCCCGCGCCGGAGGTCCACCTCGTTGCGCTGGTACTGGATGTCCACGAGCTTGCGGAGAATCTCCTCCCGCGGCCGCTCGCTCCCCACCCGGAGCGAGAGGACGAGGTCCCGATAATCCTCGGGGGAACCCAAACCGTAGATGCAGGAGACGCTGGCCACGATGACCACGTCCCGCCGTTCGAAGAGGGCCATGGTTGCCGAATGCCGCAGCTTGTCTATTTCCTCGTTGCGCATGGCGTCCTTTTCTATGTAGGTGTCCGTCTGGGGGATGTAGGCCTCGGGCTGGTAGTAGTCGTAGTAGCTCACGAAGTATTCGACGGCGTTGTGGGGGAAGAACTCGCGGAACTCGCTGCACAGCTGGGCGGCCAGGGTTTTGTTGGGCGCAATCACCAACGTCGGCCTGGCGAGACGCGCGATGACATGGGCCACCGTCAGCGTTTTACCGGTGCCCGTGGCGCCAAGAAGGGTAACGCGCCTGGCTCCCCGCTCCAGGGTCTCCGCCAACTCGGCTATGGCCCTGGGCTGGTCACCGGCCGGGGAAAAGGGCGCCACCACGCCAAACTCCCCCACCCCAAGCCCCCCTCTATCGCTGCACCTCCGGAGGCACCAGGGGCCGGAGCACCACCTGGTTCACCACCACGCCGGGAGGAGCCGCCACCACGTCACTGATGATGCCGGCCACCTCCTCGGGCGACATGGCGTAGGGCGGCGGCGACGCCGAAAAGCCCGTCCGCACGGAACCCGGACATACGGCCGAGACCTTGACCCCAAAGGGTTTGAGCTCTTGGATCAGCGTCTCCGTGAGGGCCATGAGCCCCCATTTGGAAGCGCAGTACCCCCCGCCGCCGGGAAAGGTGGTCAGGCCGGCCACCGAAACCACGTTGACGATGTGGCCCCCCCGCCGCTCCATCATAATCCGGGCGGCCTCGCGGGCGCAAAGGAAGGCCCCCGTCAGGTTCACGGCCAGCATGGCCTCCCAGTCGGCCGGGTCCAGTTCGGCCACCGGGGCGAAACGCCCCCGGCCCGCGTTGTTGACAAGAATGTCCAGACCGCCCCACCGTTCCAGGGTCAAGGCAAAAGCGCGCCTGACCGCCGTCCGGTCGGTGACGTCGGCCGGCACGGCCAGCACCGCGCCGGCGGGCAGCGAGGCCGCCAGGGCGTCCAGATCCGCGGCCGTACGCGCCAGGGCCGCCACGCGGGCACCCTCCGCGGCAAAGCGCTCGACCACGGCCCTGCCTATGCCCCTGCCGGCCCCGGTCACGAGGGCCACCTTCCCCGCCAGCCGCCTCGTCCCGCCCGCGCCGTTCACCGCGCCGCCACCGCCCCGCCCCGCAAACGCTGCCGAGCCAGCTCCAAAGCCCGGCGGAACTGGGGATCCGTCTCCCTGGCGGCCAGGGGCACCTGCGGCGGACGTTCCACCACCACGTCCGGCACCAGCCCGCCCGTCTCCCTCTCATCCTCCCGGTTGCGGCGCCGGTTGATGTCCCTGCCGCCGGGCGTCAGGTACTTGGCCACCGTCAGCTTGAGACCGGTCCCGCCGTCCAGGGGCCACACCTGCTGGACCAGCCCCTTGCCGAAGGTGCGCTTGCCCACCAGCACGGCGCCGGCCCGCTCCCGGAGGGCGGCCGCCAGGATCTCGGCGGCGCTGGCCGTCGCCTCGTCCACCAGCACCACCACCGGCATCCCCAATCCGCGGCGGTTGCGGGAGCTGTACGTCTCGCGGCGCCCGCTCCTCTCCACCACGTGGACCACGGGCCCCGCCGGCACCATCTGCCCCGCCACCCTCACCGCCACGTCCAACCTGCCGCCGGGGTTGTGCCGCAGGTCCACCATGAGCACCCTGGCTCCCTCGCGGCGCAACCGCTCCAGGTCCGCCTGGACGCGGCCGGGCGTATCCTCCAAGAATTGAGTTATCTGCAGATAGCCCACGCCCGGCGCCACCGTCTCGGCGCGCGTGGACGGTATGGTTATGCGAGCTCTCCGCAGGTTGAACACGAGCCGCCTCTCCTCTCCCGCAGCCCCGCGCGCCACCTCCAGCCGGACAACGGTGCCCGGCTCGCCCCGGATGGCCTCCGCCACCCTCTCGGCCGGCCAGCCCGTTACGCTCCTGCCGTCCACCGCCAGGATCCTGTCGTCGGGCAGGAGGCCGCGGGGATCGTCGGGACCGGCGCCCTCGAAGGCCGTTGCCGCCCCGGGGGTGCCGGGAAAGGCGGCCACCACCACGATGTCGCGGTCCCGCTCCGTGATCTGCACCCCTATGCCCCCGTACTTGCCGTTGGTCTCCACGTGGAAGTTGGCAAAGGCCTTGGCGGTGAAGTAGGCGGAGTAGGGATCGTCGAGAGCCGCCACCGCCCCCTCCGTAGCCCCCTCCAGCACCTTTTCCAGATCGGGCTGTTCCACATAATCGCGCTGCATGATGGCGAGAACGGCGAGAAAGCGGTGGAAGGCAGGGGAATCCTTGACCTGGCGCCATCCCGCCAGACTCTCCCCCGCCAGGCCCCCGCTCCGCGGCGGCCCGCCGGCCAGCTCCACCAGGGAGAGTGTGGCTGCCACGCTGAGCGCCACGAGGCAGATCCCGCCCACGAACGCCGTGCGCCGGGGGACGCCCCTTTCCGGCCTTTCCTCCATTGCCGACTCGCACCCCGCTCGGAATGCGTCCTCAGGCGGCGGCTGCCGCCACCGCCGCACCGGTTCACCAATTATATGTCCCCAACGGGCGACCACCCGCCAGCAACCCGGGTGGAAGGATCACCCGGCCCGCAGCCGGCGGGAGGTCGGCGGCCGGGAGGCTGCCGGAAACCGGCGGGGGAATTCACTGAATGACGCGGCCCAGATAGGCCGCCGGATTCTGCGGCTCACCGTTGATGCGGACCTCGAAGTGAAGATGGGGGCCGGTGCTCAGTCCCGTGGAGCCCACGTAGCCCAACACCTCGCCCTTGGCCACCTCCCGTCCCTGGGACACGGCCAGCCGGGACATGTGGGCGTAGAGGGTGGAGACACTCTTGCCGTGCATGAGGATGACGGCGTTACCGTACCCGCCCAGCCAGTCGGCCAGGAAGACGACGCCCCGCTCCGCCGCCCTGACGGGGGTGCCGTAGGGCACGGCGTAGTCTATGCCGTTGTGCATGCGCGACTTCCGCAGAATGGGGTGGAACCTCATGCCAAAACCCGAGGACACAGGTCCGGACACGGGCGCCTCCAGGACCAACGCCCCCAGGGAACGGAGGCGGGACTCGTACTCCTTGGTGTACCGGCGTATCCGCCCCTCCACATCCCGGGAGAGGGCGTCCAGCTCATCCAGGGCTTTCTCCAGCGCCTCCCGGTCGCTCAGCAGCTTCTGGAGGCGGTCCTGCTGTTCCTCTTTTTGAAGTTCCAGGTGCTGCCGGGTCTCCTCGACGGCCTCCTTGGCGGCCATGACCCGCGCCCGTTCCTGTTCGCGCTCCTGACGGAGGCGCTCCGTCAAATCCCGGTACAGGCGCACCTGGTGGAAGAGGGAGATGTCGCCGGCGATGACGAGGCGGAGGCTCTCGGCGCGGGTCAGAAAATCGCCGAAGTCGGTCGCCCCCAAGACCACGTCCAGATAACCCACCAGGCCGTGCTCGTAGAGGGCCCGCACCCGCCGTTCCATGAGGTCGGTGCGGCGGGCCAGGTGAGCCTCGGCCTCGCGGAGGCGGCCCTCCGCTTCCCGGAGGAGACGGGTGGCCTCCTCCAACTCCCCCTGCAGTTGCCGGAGTCGCTGCTCCTTCTCGGCGATGGCCACCTGGAGGCGGTAGAGTTCGCCCGCCGTGGCCTTCTCCCGACGGAGGACACTGTTCAATTGGGCCTTGACCGACTCGGACCTGCGCTGCAGTTCCTGGAGCGTCTGCCTTTCCTTGTTGATGCGCTGCTGGAGTTCACCAAGGGAGAGCTCCGCTCCCGCCGGAGGCGCCCAGGTCGCCATCAGCAGTGCCGCCGCCAGCAAAGCCACCGTCGCCCGGGCCACGGACTACACCCGCAGGTGCCGGCGCAGAGACAACACGGAGCCGCCGGCCCCCAGGACGAGACCCGTGAGGGCGAGGGTCTGGACGACCTGAGGCACCAGGGGACGCGCCGGCAGGATGGGCAGGAAGGGCAGGGCGCTCAGCACACGGCTTGCGAACCAGCCGTATCCGAGCCAGAGAGCCGCCGCCGCCATGAGGGAACCCGCCAGCCCCAACATGGCTCCCTCCAGGAAAAAAGGGAGGCGGATGAAGGAGTCGGTGGCCCCCACCAGCTTCATGATCCCGATCTCGCGCCTCCGGGCGAAGACGCTGACCCGGATGGTGTTGGACACGATCATGACGGTGGCCAGGCCGAGAACGACGGCCAGCACGAGCCCAAAGCCCCGCAGGGCCACGCCCACGTTGTGGAGGCGCCGGATGGTGTCCCGCTGGTACACCACCTTCTCCGCCTGGGGAAGGGCTCGCAGCCGCGCCACCACGCCCTCCACCGCGCCGGGCTCGGGAATCCGGACCTCCACCGCGTCGCGCAGCGGGTTGTTCTCCTCCACCGCCTCCAACAGATCGGCCTGTTCGCCGAACTGCCGCTTGAGACGCTCGAGCCCTTCCTCCCGCGGGACGAAGAGGGCCTCTTCCACGCCGGGCAAGGCCCGCACGGCGGCGAGGAAATCCTCCGTCTCCGCCCTGTCGAAGGAGGGCTTGAGGAAAACGGTCACCTGCACCTGCTGGCGGAGCACCTCCACCATGTGCTCCACATTGAGGGCCAGGACGGCGAAAACCGACAGGATGAAGAGACCGAGGGCCACGGTGGTGACGGAGGCCAGGCTCATCACGCCGTTCTTGCGCACCCCGTCCACCGCCTCGGCCGCCAGGTAGCCGACCGTCCGCAGCCTCACCGGCGGCACCCCCGTCCGGCGAAGCCTGAAGCCGCGTCAACCGCCGGCCACATAGCGCCCCCGCTCCTCGTCGCGCACGATCCTGCCCTCCAGGAGAGCCACCACCCGCTTGCGGAACGCGTTGACGATGTGCTCGGCGTGGGTGGCCACCAGGACGGTGGTCCCCAGCCGGTTGATCTCGGAGAGAAGGCCCATGATCTCCAGAGCCGTCTGAGGATCCAGGTTGCCCGTCGGTTCGTCGGCCAGAAGGAGGGCCGGGTTGTTCACCAGGGCCCTGGCTATGGCCACCCGCTGCTTTTCCCCGCCCGAGAGCTGGTGCGGGTAATGATCGGCACGGTGGGAGAGGCCCACCAGCTCCAGGACGGCGGGAACCCGGCGCGCGATCTCCCGCCGGCTGGCCTCGGTGACCAGGAGGGCGAAGGCCACGTTGTCGAAGACGGTCTTGTTGGGCAGGAGCTTGGTGTCGAAATCTTGGAAAACCACGCCGATCTTGCGCCGCAAAAAAGGTATCTGGCGCGGCCGGAGCATGTTGAGGTTCAGGCCGTTGACCCAGACCTCGCCCACCGTGGGCCGCTCCTCGCGGTAGAGAAGCCGCAGCAGCGTGGACTTGCCTGCTCCGCTCGGCCCCACCAGGAAGAGGAACTCGCCCCGGGCCACCTCCAGGTTGACGTCCCGCAGGCTGGGTGTCTTGCCGTATATCTTTGTGACGTTGACCAGGCGCACCACCGTTCGCCAAACCCCCACGGGTCGCAACAACCCACGATCCTTTTCGACGAAAGACGAAGAAATCCTTCCGCAGGAAGATTCTTGTCGCCTCCCCGCCGGCATGATAGGCTGCGAGAGGTGACATCCCCCATGGCCACGCATGCCGGGGTCCCCCGGGACCCGGTCCTTTGGGTTTATCTCCTCTACCCCTTCACCGATTCCCTCCTCCGGGCATTTCCCCTTCCCGGCGTGGCCGGCCTCTGGGACGAGGCGGCCCTGGTCTATCTGCTGGCGCGGTACGCGCGGCGGTCCTTCTCCCCCTCGCCTCTCCTCCGGCCCATGGGCCTTTTTGCGGCCGCCGGGTTGGCGGCTTTCCTCGCCAATCTGCAGGCACCGGCGGTGGGGGCGGAGGGCCTGCGGGCGTACCTGCAGTACATGCTCGCCTTTTTCGTGGGGCGGGGCCTCGCCGGCAGCGGCGCGGCGGGTGCGGCCCTCACGCTGTGGTCCGCCGGGGCCGTCGCGGCGGCGGCCCACGGCCTCTGGCAGTACGTCACCGGCGCACCCATGCCGGCGTACTGGATCAGCCTCGTGGAAACCCACCGCACGCGGGCCTACTCGGTGGTGGGAAGCCCCAACGGCCTCGGTGACTTCCTCGCCTTTGCCCTGCCCGTGACGGTGGGCCTGGCCGCCTCAGCCGGCCAGCCGCGGCGGGCTCTGCTGGCGGCCGCCGCGGGCGTGGAGGCAGCCGGGCTTTTGGCCACCCTCTCGCGGGGCGCCTGGCTCGCCCTGGCGGGGGCATCGGCCGCGGCCCTGGTCCTCCAACCGGCCTGGCGGAGTGTGAACCGGCGCCGCGCCTTCCTGTCGGTCACCGCCCTCCTTCTGGCCGGGGTGGCCGTGCTGGCCACACCGCCCGTCCGCGAGCGCCTGGCGGTCCTCGTCAGTCCCCATTACCTGGAGAGGAGCCTGCAACCGGGCGGCCGTCTCTACCGCTGGAACGCGGCCTATGAGGTGCTGGCCCACGCGCCCCTCACCGGGGCCGGACCGGGCCAGCACGGCGGCGCCGTGGCGGCCCGCCGGCTGGGCGGCATTTACACCGACAACTACTACGCCAAGGCGGGGGCCGAGTTGGGCTTGCCGGGTCTGGCCGCCCTCCTCTGGCTCCTCCTGGCCTGCGTGCGCCGCGGTCGGGCCGCCGCCGTCGGCCGGGCGGCACCCTTCCCTTTGGCGGCGGGTTTGTGGGTGGGGACTACGGCGGTGATTCTGCACAACGCCGTGGAGAACATCTTCGAGATACCCTTTCTCAATGCCCACTTCTGGCTGGCCATGGGCATCCTGGACACCTGGGCCGGCACCGCGCGGACGGATCATGACGGCGGCGCGTGAGGCCATGCGCCTGGCGGCCGGGGGCGCCGGGTCTCTCCGGAGGGCCTTTCTGGCCCTCGTCCTGTATCACCTCGTCGCGCTGCCTTTGGCGTGGGAGTACTCCTACGCGGGTTTCGCGGGGGCGGTGCTCCTGGCCGGCCTCGCCGTGGCCGCCGTCCCTCGGGAAGGACGCCGGCAGGCGCTGGCGGAGGCCTTGGTCTTTCTCTACGTTCTCAACGCCAGACAGAAATCGCTTGATGCCCCTCCGCTCTGGCAGTTCATCACCGCTGCGGCGGCCCTGGCGGGTTATCCCGCCCTTGCGCGCCTGGCGGCGGGCCTCCCCTGGCGGCGGGGCCTCCCGGCCGGAATCCTTGCCCTGGTCTTGGCGGCCCTTTTGGACCCGAATCTCCTGCCGGCATGGCGCGACTTCACCGTCCGTTACGAAAGCCCGCCCCTGGCAGCCTCCGCCGACCGGATTCCCTACCTGCGCGTCTGGGTCGGCGACCTGGATGGAGACGGCCGGGACGAGGTGGCGGTGCCCGTCGAGGCTCCTTGGCGGCCGGACCAGGGACAGTTGGCGCCGCCGGCGCGCTCGTACCCGTACCGGATCCTCGAGTTCGAGGGCGGTTCCTTCGTGTGGCGCAGCCCCCGGCCCGCCGACAGACTGGCCGACGTCGTGCAACCCGACCCCATTCTGACCCCGCCCCTGCGCCCCGTCCTCCTTTCCTCCCGGGAGGATGTGGCCCTGGCATTCCGCCTCCCGCCCGACCTCTTCCGCCTGGCCGCCGTCCTCTCCGATCCCGGCACGCTGCCCCTGGCCCTCCTGGGTGAAACCCTATCCGCCCTGACGGCGCCGCGACCGGCTGCGGCCGGCCGTACCCCCGACCCTGCCCCACCCCGGGAGGAACCGTGGCGCAGCGCCCTGGCCGACGCGGTGGGACCGCCCGCCGCCTTGGCGGCCTGGGAGGCGGCCGCGCCGGACCTGGACGGGGACGGGAACGCCGACAGCCTCGTAAACGTGCCGGACGGCGGCGCCCTCATGTGGGGCAGCGCCGGCGCCGCCCCCCTCTGGTGGGCGCCGGACGCCGGCTTTCGCTTTGAGGACTACGGCCGCTTGGGCCGAGAGCCGGCCGCCATCATCGCCTCCGCCAAGGGGCGATGGGGTCCGGACCCCAGGCGGTATCCGGCGGCCTACCGCCCGGTGGCCGGCGGTGACGGTGAAACCGCCGGCGGCGCGGCGGCCGACGGTGGCCGGGACCGCGGCCCCGCCGCCGTGCTGGCGCGCGACTGGAAGCTTTTCGTCCCCGGCCTCCTCTTCCCCCGCCTCCTGGACGTGGACGGAGACGGCCAAAAGGAGCTCGTGGCCACCCTTTACGGCCGGCACCGGGTTGTGATCCTGGCCCGCCACGGCTGGCCCGTTGCGACGGCGGCCTGGCTCGTCCTGGCCCTCCACCTGTGCCTGGCCCTCCCGCGACGGTGGTTGCGCGCCTGCGCCTTTGGTCTCGCGGTCCTGGCCGCGGTCTGCACCGCCGCCTGGCCGTCGCCCGGCCGCAGCCTGCCCGGCGGCTCACCGCCCTCCCGGAACCTGCAGGCCGCCTCCCTTCCCGCCCCCGAGGGCCCCTCCCTCCTCCAAAAAGCCGCGGCCGCCGTCGGCAGGGCCGGACCCTACCAATACCAGGCGCAGGTCATCACCTACGTCCGGGGCGGCCGCCAGCAGATAGACCTGGCCGGCGGCGGCAACGGCAGTCGGGCCAGGGTCCAGGCGGCCTTCCTCGGCACCGCTTACGGCCTCTACCGGGAGGGAGACGTGGTCTATCTCCACGACGGATGGCGCTGGGACCGGCGCACCGTGCCCGGCGCCTCGCCGCCCCCGCCGGGACGGTCGCTGGCGACATTTTCCTCCCTGGCGAGTTCGGTTCGCCTCCTCCCCGGAGAGGAAATCGTTGTCCGCACCCCTTGCCGCGTCCTGGTGGCCACGGTGCCCGGCGCGGCCCTGGCCGCGGCGGTCCGCGGGCTCCCGGGGGTGACGCCCGCCGGCGCCGCAGCCGTGGCGGCGGGCCGCTACACCCTGGTCGTTTGGGTCGGAACCAAAGACGGCCTGGTCCGCCAATTCCAACTCCTGGCCGCCGCTCCGGTCGCCCGTGCCTCCGTCGTCTACCAGAAGTTTCTTCTCACCTTCACCGGCTTCGGCGCGGAGCAGGTCCGGCTGGCCCGCCCCCGGGACCTGCCCACCGTGGACACGCGTTGACGCGCCCGGCGCGGCGGGCACCGCCAAGAGCCGGCAGCATCACGCCCCTCACCCGGCCGAGTCACGGCGGCTCCTTTCGGCTAGAATGTTGGCAAGCGAGGTGGGGCAGGTGCTGGAAACTACCTTCCTGCACGTGCAGCAGCCGCTGCCCGCCGCATACCAAAGCCTGGCCGATGAGGAGATCTACGAGCGCACGAGGGAGGCGCGGGAGCGTCTCGGCCGGAGCACCGTCATCCTCGGCCACCACTACCAGCGGGATGAGGTCATCCGCTTCGCGGATCGGCGGGGCGACTCGCTCAAGCTGGCCCGCTGGGCCGCCGACCAGCGGGAGGCCCGTTACATAGTCTTTTGCGGCGTCCACTTCATGGCCGAGACGGCCGACATCCTGGCCGCGCCGGACCAGGCCGTGATCCTGCCAGACCTGGGCGCCGGGTGTTCCATGGCCGACATGGCTCCGGCGGAGGAGGTGCAGGAGGCCTGGGAGTCCCTGGCCGCCACCCTGGGCGAGCCGCCTCTGCCGGTCGCCTACATCAACTCCTCCGCCGCCGTCAAGGCCTTCGTGGGCGCCAGGGACGGCGCCGTCTGCACCTCCTCCAACGCCCGCGCCGTGCTCCGCTGGGCTCTGGAACGGGCGCGCACCGTTCTCTTCCTGCCGGACGAACATCTGGGGCGCAACACCGCCGTGCAGTTGGGCCTCGACTTCGGCGAGTTGGCCGTCTGGGACAGAGAGGAAACCGCCCTCCTGCCCGACCCCCACCAGGAGGGGGACCTTGACCGCCGCCGGCTGCGCGTCGTCCTCTGGAACGGCTTCTGCAGCGTCCACCAGCGCTTCCGGCCCGAGCAGGTGGAGGAATTGCGCCGCCTCTACGACGGGATTCGCGTCGTCGTCCACCCCGAATGCCGATACGAGGTGGTGCGCCTGGCGGATGCCGTGGGTTCCACGGAAGCCATCATCAGGACGGTGGCCGAGAGTCCCCGGGGGTCGCGCTGGGCCGTGGGCACCGAGATCAACCTGGTCAATCGCCTGGCCCAGGAGCATCCCGACAAGCTCATCGTCACCCTGGACAACATCGTCTGCCCCTGCGCCACCATGTTCCGCATCAGCCCCCAGCACCTGCTCTGGTGCCTGGAATCCCTGGTGCGGGGCGAGGTCGTCAACCGTATCCGCGTCCCCGAGGAGACGGCCGCCGCCGCCCGCCGCGCCCTGGACAGGATGCTGACCATTGCCTGAGATGCAGTCCGTCCTCCCCCCGACCGAAGTGCACCGCAGCCTCCTCCTGGTCCTGGGCACCGGCATCGCCGGCCTCTACACCGCCCTCAAGGCCGCCCCCCTGGGGGAGGTGGTCCTGCTCACCAAGAAAAGGCTGGCCGACTCCGCCACTGAGTTCGCCCAGGGAGGGATCGCCGCCGCCCTGGCGCCGGGGGACTCGCCCCTCCTCCACATGGAGGACACCCTGCGGGCCGGTGACGGCCTCTGCGATCCCGAGGCCGTGCGCGTCCTCACGGAGGAAGGACCCGCCTGCGTCCGGGAGCTGGCCTCCCTCGGCATCGGCTTCGACATGGTGGGAGAGGACTTCGAGCTGACGCGGGAGGCTGCCCACAGCGCCCGCCGCATCGTGCACGCCCGGGGTGATGCCACGGGCGACGAGATCAGGCAGGGGCTCGAGCGCCACGTTCGCCGGCATCCGCGGGTGACCATCGCGGAGAACCACTTCGCCGCCGCCCTCCTCCTGCACGAGGGACGCTGCTGCGGCGCTCTGGCCCTCGGCGCGGACGGCCGCCTCCGCGCCTTCCTGGCCAGGGCGGTCGTCCTGGCCACGGGCGGCGCCGGTCAGCTCTACCGTCACGGGACCAATCCCGACGTGGCCACCGGCGACGGTATGGCCCTGGCCTACCGGGCAGGAGCCTCCCTCATGGACATGGAGTTCATCCAGTTTCACCCCACGGCCCTCTACGTGCCCAATCCCCCGCCCGGACTGCGGCGACCCCGGGCCCGCCCCCTGATCTCGGAGGCCGTCCGCGGCGAAGGCGCGAGGCTTCTCAACACCCGGGGACGGCGCTTCATGCCCGCCTACCATCCCCTGGCGGAACTCGCACCCCGGGACGTGGTGGCGAGGGCCATTGCGAGCGAAATGGCCAAGACGGCCTCCTCCTACGTGCTCCTGGACGCCACGGCCCTGGGGGACGGGTTCCGCCGGCGTTTCCCCACCATCTACGAAAACTGCCTCCGGCACGGCATAGACCCGGTGCGCCAGCCGATACCCGTGGCCCCCGCCGCCCACTACATCATGGGGGGAGTCCGAACCGACCTCTGGGGGCGGACAGACGTGGACGGTCTCTACGCCTGCGGCGAGGTGGCGTGCACCGGCGTCCATGGGGCCAACCGCCTTGCCTCCAACTCCCTTCTGGAGGGAGTCGTCTTCGGCCGCCGCATCGCCCAGGTCCTGGCGGAGGAACTGCCCGCCCTGCCCGAACCCCCGGCCGCCGCGGCGGCCAAATTGCCCCTCTCGCGGGGAACGGTGGACGTGCCGGCCGCCTGGCGGTCTCTGCAGCTCACCATGTGGCAGCACGTGGGACTCCATCGGGAAGAACCCGGTCTCCGCAAAGCCCTCGCCTTTTTGGAGGAACTGGCGGGAGACCTGGCGGGCGAGGGTGGGGCCACGGCGGGCGGGCGAGCCCCGGACCCCCCGGAGCGCCGGTTGCTGGAACTCCACAACCTGACCACCCTGGCCGTGCTGGTGACGAAGGCCGCCCTGGCCAGGGAGGAGAGCCGGGGCGCCCATCACCGGCTCGACTTTCCCACCCGTGACGACACCCGCTGGCGCCGGCACATCCTCTTTCAAAGAGAGACCATGCTGCTTTCACCCCTCGTGGCCGAGACGCCGCCGGTCAGGGGGGCCGCGTCGCCGTGACACCGCCGCCTTTCTCCTTCTGGGCGTGGTTGGCCGGCAACGCCTTCGTCTTCGGGTTGGCGGGGGCGGCCTACGCCACCGGCATCAAAATCGCCCGCCTGCGACGGGTGACCCACTGGACGCCCGCCCCGGGCCGGCCCCTCCCTCCCCATGTCCAGGCCCATATGGCCTGGGGCTTTCTCACCGGCCTCTTCGCCTTGCTGGTCACCCTCAACGCCTTCAGCCTGGGGCTGGGAGGACCGGCGGCCGTCGCCTTCCTGGCCGGTGTGGCCCTCTCCGTCCTAACGGGCGCCGCCCGCACCTTTCTGGGAGGCAGCGGCACCATGCACCTGGTGGTCACCGCCTCTTCCGGGGCCGCCCTAGCGGCGGCCCTCGTGTCCTTCATCATGCAGGCCGTCGCCTCACTCCCCTCCCCTTGACACCTGCGCCCCCCTCGCGGCGGCGGCGCCGGCGGCCCGCCGTGTCTGCGCCTTCGCGCGGCTTCCGCCTCCTCCCGGGCCGCCGCTTTCACCCGGGCGCGTCTGCTTGACCCCCGGGTTACCTGGCGACGGCTGAGACCGATGGAACACGCCGGGAGAAAAATATAAAATTTTTTTGCAAAGGGGGGTTGACTGTAACTGCCAAGCTTGGTACAGTCCCCTTGGTATTGTCGAACTTTGTCGAAGGGGGGTTGCAGGTGAAGTCAACGGGGATCGTGAGGAGGGTTGACGAGCTGGGCCGCGTGGTGATCCCCATCGAGCTGCGGCGCACCATGGGGATCGGGGAGAAGGACGCCTTGGAGATCTACGTGGACGGGGAGAACATCATCCTGAAAAAGTACGAGCCGGCGTGCATCTTCTGCGGCGAGGCCACCAACGTGGAAACGTTCCAAAACAAGCGCATCTGCCGCAACTGCATAGGCGAGCTGGCCGCCAAGGTGAGTTGAGAGATCAGCCGGCGATCAGGGGCCGGCCGGGTCGTCTCCGCGACCCGGCCGGTTTCCTTCTTTAGGCCCCACCACCAGCACGCACTCGCCGCGCACAGGCGCGGACCCCAGCCGAGCCCGCACCTCCGCCACGGTGCCCCTGACCACCTCCTCGTGCACCTTGGTCAGTTCCCGCGCCACCGCCACCCGGCGCTCGGCGCCCACCACCGCCTCCAGTTCCGCCAGGGTCGTCTCCAACCGGCGGGGCGACTCGTAAAAGGCGACCGTCAGGTCGCCGACCGCCATGATCTCCAGCAGACGCCTTCGCCCCCCGCCCCGCCGGGGCAGAAAACCCAGAAAAGCGAAGGGAACCGGCGGGAGGCCCGACAGGATCAGGGCCGGCACGAAGGCCACCGGCCCGGGCAGCACGGTCACGGGCAGGCCCTCCGCCAAACAGGCCCGTACCAAGGGGAAGCCGGGATCGGCCATGAGGGGTGAGCCGGCGTCGGAAACCAGGACCACCGTCCGCCCGGCGCGAAGCCAGCCGAGGACGGCGGGCACCCGCGCTCGCTCGTTGTGTTCGTGGAAGCTCACCAAGCTGGTCTTTATCCCGTAACGGTCCAGGAGTTTGCGCGTCTGCCGCGTGTCCTCGCACAGGACGACGTCGGCCTCCCTGAGGGCGGAGAGGACCCGGAGGGTCACATCGCCCAGGTTGCCCACCGGGGTGGCGCAGACCAGAAGACCCCCCTCAGGCTTGGCCCTCGCCGGCGACGCAGCCCTCGCAGGCAACGGCCCCGTCCTCCCCGCAACGCCCGCCGTCGGCCTCGAAGCGCAGGCAGCACATCAGCCGCCCGCAGAGACCGGAGATCTTGCCCGGGTTGAGGGTGAGATTCTGCTCCTTGGCCATCTTGATGGAAACGGGTTTGAACTCCCGCAGAAAAGTGGCGCAACAGAGAGGCCGGCCGCAGGGACCGATCCCCCCCAGCATCCTGGCCTCGTCGCGCACGCCCACCTGGCGCAGATCCACCCGCGCTTTGAGGGAACCCGCCAGGTTCCGCACCAGTTCGCGGAAGTCAACCCGCCCCTCGGCGGTGAAATAGAGAGTGACACGCCGGCCGTCCAAGGAAACCTTCGCCGCCACGGGCCGCAGGGCCACACCCAGCCTGTCCGCCTCGCGGCGGCAGGCCCGCAGCGCCTCCCGTCCCTTCTCCTCCATGCGGACGGCCGCCTCCAGATCCTCCGCCGTGGCCCGCCGGACCACCCGCCGCGGTTGGTCCGCCCCCGTCCCGCCGTTGCCCGGCGGCCGACCGCGGGGCTCGACCTCGGTCACGGTGGCCACTTCCAGGCCGCGCCCGGTCTCGACCACCACCTTGTCGCCGCGCCCGAAGTCGCCCTCGGCGGGACAGGCGACCGGCCAGCGGCGCTCCCCCGGCCGCAGGCGCACCCAGAGAATCCCTCCGTTTTGCCTCTCGTTCCTGCCCAAACCGGCTCATCTCCCGTCGCAGGACGTGTAAAAGCATCTCCACTGTCAGCATAGCGGCCGGCGGCGCCTTCACAAGCGGCGGGGCCGGTCAAATCAGCCGGTCCTACCGGCCGCGTCCCTCCGTTCGGTCCTCCGCCTGGGCGGCCGCCAGGGTGCCGAGCAGGCGCCAGGCCAGCACGTCGGCGACGAGCCGCCGGTTGGCGCGGGCCTGGAGCTCGGCGCGGGCCTGGAGGATGGCGCCAAGAGCGGCGATGAGGGCCGCCGGGGATTCCGCTCCTCCGCCGGCCGGCCCGGCATCCCCCTCTCGGCTCCCCGCCCGCGGCGCCACGCCCTCGGCGCCGTCAAGCCCGGCCCCCAGGCGCTCCCGCAGGCAGACGGCCAGCACCTCCAGCGCCGCCCATGGCTCCTGGGGCAGGCGGCCCAAAAAACGACCCACCCTCTCCCCCAGCAACGGCACGCCGGCCGGCCCTTCCCGCGTTGCCTCTTCCACCTCGGCCAGCAACTCCTCCGCCTCCTGCCAGATCCGTCTCCAGATCGGTTCCGCCGCCAGGCGGAGGGCCGCGCCGGGACGCCCGGAGGACAGGACCGCCAGCCGCACCGCCTCACGGCGCTCCACCCCGGCCCGCTCGGTCAGCAGGTCGGCGACCGCCGCCGGCGCCAAAGGTCGGAAGGCCACCGCCTGGCAACGAGACCGCAGCGTCGGCGGTACGGCGTTCACCGCCGCCGCCACCAGCACTACCAGGGCGTGAGGGGGCGGTTCCTCCAGGATCTTGAGAAGGGCCGCCGCCGCCTCGGGGGTGAGGAGGTCGGCGTCCGCCAGCACGGCCACCCTCCTGGGACCGGCCACAGGCCTCAGCCAGAGGAAGCGCGCCGCCTCCTCCACCTGCTCGCGGCGCACGGAGTTCCCCGTCGCCGCCGTCTCCCAGTAGTCGGGGTGGGTCCCGGCCTCCAGCTGGACGCAGGGACGGCACACCCCGCAGCCACCAAAGCCGGTTCCTCCACCTCCGTTCCGCTCCTCCGCCGACCCCGCGTGGAAGCCTGGCCGCCCCGCACACTGAACCGTGCCGGTAAGGCGGCGGGCGAAAGTTCGCTTGCCCAGTCCCTCCTCGCCGTGGAAGAGATAAGCGTGGGCCAGCCGCCCCGCGGCCAGACAACGGGCGAAGAAGGCCTCCTGCGCCTCATGCCCGATAAGGGAGCCTGTCAATCCGCCGCCACCCCCGCCTCCGGTACGAACTCCCCGACCGCCTGCCGCACGCGGCGGCTGACCTCCTCCAAGGGCAGGCCGGCGTCCAGCACTCGAAACCGCGGTTCCCCCTCCGCCAGGGCCAGGTAGCCCTGCCGCACCCGCCGATGGAAGTCCATATCCCGCCGGGCGACGGCATCGCCGCCGTCTGCCGTGCGCGCCAGACCCTGCTCCGGCTCCAGATCCAAAAGGAAGGTGAGCCGGGGCCAGGCGCCGCGGACGACCCGGGCATTGAGCTGCCGCAAAAGGTCCAGATCCACACCCAACCCGTAGCCCTGGTAGGCCAGGGTGGAATCCACGTACCGGTCGCACAGGACCCACTTGCCCGCCGCCAGGGCCGGCTCGATGACGGAAACCGCCAACTCCGCCCGAGCCGCCAGGAAAACCAGGGCTTCGGCCAGGGGGTCCACCCCTGCGCCCGCCAGGATCACCCCCCGGAGCCCCTCCCCGAGAGCCGTGCCTCCCGGCTCGCGCACCAGGAGGACGGGTATACCCAGCTCCTCCAGATACTCGGCCAGCAATCTGGCCTGGGTGCTCTTGCCAGCTCCCTCGCCGCCCTCGAAGGTGATGAGCACGCCCCTCTTCTTCACGGCCGCCCCCTTCACAGGATGCGCCTGCCCAGGGCCGAAGCCGCCAGACCCACCGCCAGGAGCGCCGTCCTGTTCCCCTCGTCCAGGATCGGGTTCACCTCGGTCACCTCAAAGGAACCCATCACCTGGGCCTCGGCCACGATCTCCATGGCCAGGTGGGCCTCCCGATAGGTCAGACCCCCGATCTCCGGTGTCCCGACGCCGGGGGCGTGGGCCGGATCCACCACATCCATGTCCACGGTAACGTGCACGGGCAACCGCCCCCCGTCGCTGGCCACCCGCACCGCCTCCCGCATGACCGGCGCGATGCCTCTCTCGTCCACTTCCTTCATGGTGAAGACCGTCACGCGCGAGCCGCGCAAGGCCTCGCGCTCCAAGGGGTCCAGGTCCCGCACCCCAACCAGGACGGCCCTCTCCTCGGCGATCTTGGGGCTCCTGCCGCAGCAGCCAACCAAAGCCGGATGGCCGCGCCCCACCAGCGCGGCCAGGGGCATCCCGTGGATGCTGCCGCTCGGCGTGGTCTCGGGGGTGTTGAAGTCGCCGTGCGCATCCAGCCAGATGACGCCCATCTCCGGATGCACCCGCACGAGACCTCCCACCGTGCCGATGGCGATGCTGTGGTCGCCGCCCAGGATCAGCGGGAGCCATCCCTCTCCGCGGACCGCCGCCACGCGGTCCGCCAGCTCCTCGCACACCCGCACAATCTCGGGAAGGAACTTGGCCGTCGGCTCACCCGCGGCCCTGGTGTCGCGGATGGCCACCGCCACGTTGCCCAGGTCGGTCACTTCGTGGCCGGACTCGACCAGCGCGTCGTGCAGCCCGGCGTAGCGGATGGCGCTCGGGCCCATGTCAGTCCCCCGCCTGCGCCCGCCCAGGTCCATGGGCACCCCGATAACGGCGATGCGCGCCACAGGACCCCTCCCCCCGCTCCTTCCCCATGCCCTCCCGCCGGACACTCCGCGGCGGCCGGCGGCACCCACCACCGTCGCCCCCGCGGCTGGACGGCCGTCCTTACCCTTCGCCGCCCGCTGCGTCCTTCCCTGCGGGGGGCGCGGGGGAAGCCGGGCCCGCGGCGGCGGTGCCTCTGCGGCGCGGGGCGCGCAGCGGGTG
>FWWM01001425.1_pt1 | contig 71830 bp, 61 predicted proteins | sample 2228351 | NCBI WGS metagenome assembly FWWM01 (sample SAMEA103939774, study PRJEB20133) | metagenome | reverse complement strand
TATCGGAAGCCACGCAACCGCAAACTGCGGACTCACGCAACCCTTCCTTACCTCGCTCGCCCACCTGACGGGCTTCGCCCGTCTGAAGCCTTTGCGTCATACTTACAACTTGATGATAGCTGTGTGGCCAGGCACCGCCTAGTCGTGGGGAGTTTTCATATCCATACCGGGTCCCGCGCCGGTAACCTCCGCCATCTGAGGTTCAAGAGTAGCGTTGGCTATACTAACCTGCGCGGCGATGTTTCCCGCGACCTTCATAAACTCTTGCGTGACCTTGCTGTCCGGGGCTGAAAGGACTATGGGCTTGCCCATATCGTCGCCCTGGCGCATTCGCGGATCAAGGGGAATGGCGCCCAGGAAGGGAATTCCCAGCCTCTCGCACATCCTCTCTCCCCCTCCCCGGTCAAATATTTCGTGCTCTTTACCGCAGTTGTCACATATGAAGTAGCTCATATTCTCCACCGCCCCTAGAACGTGGACGTTCATTTTCCTAAAAAGCCCAACAACTTTCCCGGCAATGACACTTGCCATTGCCTGCGGAGTGGTGACGACGATCGCGCCGGCGAGCGGGATGGACTGAGTCAGCGTGAGCTGGGCGTCACCCGTGCCAGGCGGGAGGTCAACTATCAGGTAATCCAGTTCGCCCCAGTCAACATCGCGCAGGAACTGCTGGACCAGGGAGTGGACCATAGGCCCTCGCCAAATCACCGCCTGGTCCGTGTCAACAAGAAAGCCCAGGCTCATCAATTTGACACCGTGCCTTTCAATGGGAATGATTTTGCGCTCAGGACTTATTTCAGGTTGCTCCCGGAAGCCGAGGAGTATCGGCAGGCTTGGTCCATAAACGTCCGCGTCCATAAGTCCAGCGTTTGCGCCAAGCTTCGTAAGGGCAAGGGCAAGGTTCACGGAGACGGTGGATTTTCCCACTCCCCCTTTTCCGGAGGCAACCGCGATAATGTTCTTTACGCCTTTAAGGGTATTCTGCAGCTCAGCCATCTGCTCGGTTCTGCTTGTGACCTTGGCGGTCATTTCCACGTTGACCTCGTTCGCCCAGGCAAGCCCTTTCACCGCCTCCTGCGCCTGGTCCCGGAGCATGTTCTTCACGGGACAGGCCGGCGTAGTGAGTTCAATCTTGAAGGCGACGCTTCCTCCGCAGATCTTCAAGTCCTTGACGAAGCCCAGCGTCACGATATCCCGATGGAGGTCGGGATCCATCACCGCGGAGAGCGCCTGCATTACCTCACGTTCCTTTTGTTCGTTCGAAATTTCTGCCACTGGAAATCCTCACTTCAGCGAGAGAATAGCCTCTCGCCTCTTAACATTGTATCTCATTGGGAAAGAAAATATCTTGCGAAGGCGATGGCGAGGCTAGTGGACTAGGGCTTATGTTGGAATTAAGGGGATTGCCTCGCATCTGGGAAATAGCGTTTTCAAAGATATTGGAGGTGGAAATGGATAACTGGTAAAAACGAATTCTTCAAGGAAAGTTGATCCCACGCGCCTTTGTCGCTTTCCCCACGCCCTTTCACGTGGTCGTGTCAACCTGCGGTAAGAGACGGAAACCTACGAACACTCACAGTACGCGGCCTCACCAGCTCTGCCGCGCAATCTGGAGCCCTCGGCGTCCTCGTTGGAGGTAAGGACACGCCCGAGACGGACCTGATCCAGCAAAGACTTGACACAGACCTGATCCAGGGCGGGGATGGACAATCCGTAGCCCTTGCGGACATGCTCACAGAACTAAACGAGCTTGACACACTTCTGAACCTGGATGGGCGCATCTTCGCACAACTCAAATCCGCCCTGGTGGGCCAATTGTCAAGTAACAGTGCACCGGTGTAGGGCGCGATTCTTGCCCGAATAGGCGGGTTGTATCGCGCCCTGACTCGGCAGGACACAAGGACCCGGGGTGACCAGCCCTGGAATAGCGGCAGGCTCGTCAGCCCGTCCGACTCTGGCGGAGTTCATCCCGAGGGCACGGAAGCCCTTCAGCAAGAACACTTCGCTACGTTCAGCACAAGCTCTTCACTACGCTCAGGACAAGCCCTACAGACTGACACCCGCCCTGGAGCGGAATTCTTGCGAGAATGAAATGGCGGGTAAAACTGCCCCCCCAGTTACAGAGGCGAATGAATTTCCCCACCGTGGGCGTCTACACACGGCTATAGCGCTCCACCAGATTCCTGTCTTTATCGTAGATGCAGACCTCTAACGGCATTTGTCCCGGAAGTGAATGCGTAGCACAGGCGTAGCAAGGATCGTAGGCACGAAAAGCCATCTCAACGAGATTGAGGATCGCTTGGGTTGGCGGAACTCCCGCTTTTATCACGCCCTGCGCCGCTTTCTTGATGGACATACAAATTGCCGCGTGGTTGTTTGTTGTGCCTACGATGAGGTTAGCTTTCTTGAGGATTCCTTTTTCGTCAGTTATGTAATGGTGCGTGAGGGTTCCCCGCGGAGCTTCAACTATACCTACTCCCTCGCTAGGAGTCTTTGTTGGGATTATGCGGTAGTTCTCCCCAATAATTTCAGGGTCCTGGGCAAGCTCGAGGAATCTTTCCGCAGCGTAGACAAGCTCAATGACCCGAGCCCAGTGGGTTGCAAGCGTTGCGTTCACAGGCTTTCCGCCCAGGGTCTCATACATCCTTTGATACTGCTCCTGCGCAAGGGGGGTTGCCATACCGTCCGCGGCGTTAAGTCGTGCCAAGGGCGTTGCCCGATATACGCCCGAATCCTGACCCTCCACAAACCCCTTCCAGCCAATCTTTTTTAAGAATGGAAACTTGAGATACGTCCAAGGTTCAACGTGCTCCGCCACATAGTCAAGATACTCGGTAGGAGCATACTTTCCAATCTCCTTTCCCGTTGTGTCGGTTATCCGGACCTTTCCGTCGTAAAAGTTAACACGATTGTTTTCATCCACCAGCCCTAGATTGTGAACTTTTAACTGATAAGGGTCGGAAAGAATGAGGTCAACGTAGGCCTTGTTGGCGAGGACGATGTCGTCCAAAATCTTGAGGGTAAACTTGGCGAATTCTACTCCGCGCTTGGCAATCTCAAGGATTCGCCTGTGCTCCTCTTTGTTCGTCAAGCCTTTGCTCATCCCGCCTGGAATCATATTGACGGGAATGACAGATTTACCGCCGAGAATCTTTGCCACCTCGTGACATTCAATACGGGTGCGGATGACTTCTCTGCCAATTTCAACGCCTACTTTCTGAATAACGCCGATGACATTTCTGACCGCTGGGTCAGCATCGGGTCCCATCACGAAGTCAGGACCACCAAGGGCGTAAAAGTGCGTCGTGTGGTCGCCAAGGAAAAAGGCGGAGTACTGGAGCTCCCTCAGTTTCTTCGCGGTTGGTGTAAGCTCAACTCCGTAGACCGCGTCACAGGCTTTGGCGGACGCTGCAAGGTGTGCTTCCGGGCAGACTCCGCAGATACGGGACGTAATGCGCGGCATCTCCTCCACCGGACGCCCCTCAGCGAATTTCTCAAAGCCTCTCAGTTCCGGCACTTGGAAGAAGCAATTCTCCACTGCGCCGTTCTCATCAAGAAAGATATCAATTTTTCCGTGACCTTCAAGCCTAGTCACAGGATTGATGGTGATTCTTTCTCCCATCTAAGTATCCTCCTTGCCCGTGGCAAGTAAACTTTTTTTGGCAAGTTTAAGGCTTTTGCGAACCAAGTATGAATGCGCCAAACTGAAGCGATAAAACGTGCCGGCGGGATCTTCAATCTGCCCGACAATCTTTTTGATTTCCGCCTCTTCATCGCTGTCAATAAGACTGCCCAAAGCGGAGAGCATCTTCGCTCCCTGGTCGTAAACTTCAGGCGCGGGTCCGTAACAACCTCGGCAGGTCATTCCCGCCTGAAGGCAACGCGCCTCGCATCCGCTCCTCGTGGCGGGGCCCATACAAACTAGCCCCTGCTCCAGTAGGCACTGCTCCTTGTCCGGCGGGATAAAGAGGTGCGGACGGCGAAATTCTTTAATGCGAGTTTCGCGTTTCGTGTAGGGACATTCGTCACATACCGCTTTTGTCCCTGCGCCGATGACGCTTCCGGGCGGTGGCAATTGACCCGTCGCAATTGCTTCAATTCCAGCCCAGGTCATCTTTTCCGTTGGTGGGCATCCGGGAACGAAGTAGTCAACGGGAACTACATCGGAGAGTTTGCGCACGGTGGCCCAAAAGATGGGAAGCTCAAGGTCATAACCGTTAACATTGGTATGAGGTTGAGGGAAAACTTTCTCAGGATTATCCGTGCTTTGGCTTTCAATGTAGGCACGGTGGAAAATCTCATCCTTTGAGTAAAGGTTAGCGAGCGCTGGAATTCCACCGGAGTGAGAGCAGGAACCGTAGGCGACAAGAACCTTGGACTTTCGCCTGAGGAGATTGGCGATTTCCTCCGCCTCGCTGGTCCGAATGGCGCCATTGAAGAAGCACACGTCAATGAACTTGTCAGGGTAACCCTCAACGTCCTTATACTTGAAGTCAGCGACACAGGGCCAAAATACAACGTCCGCAATGGCAACAACGTCCAGAATCTTTTCGCCAATCTCAAGAACCGCAATTTCGCATCCACCGCAGGATGCTGCCCAGTAAAACGCAAGCTTTAGTTTTTCCTTCGGTTGTTCCATAGAACCAGCTCCTATTGAATCTCTAAGTTATCCTTCCACTTTAGGGGTCCCAGCCTCTTTATCTTTTCTGTCATATCAGTGACCACCGCCGCGAACTTGTCACCCTCGGATGCGCTGACCCATTCCATTCGCACGCGTTCGTCCTCGATTCCGAACTGTGCGAGCATCCGCTTGAGAAGTGGTATCCGCCCCGCGGTTTTCATATTCCCGTTGATGTAATGGCAGTCACCGGGGTGGCATCCCGCGATCAAGACACCATCCGCACCTTCTCTTAAAGCCTTCACGACAAAGATCGGGTCAACGCGCCCACTGCACATCACGCGAATGACGGATACGTTTGGCGGATACTTCATTCTGGCGGTTCCCGCCAAATCCGCCCCGGTGTAGGCGCACCACCAGCAAAGAAAGCCAACAATTCTTGGCTCAAAACCGTCACCCAAAACGTCGGTTTCAGTATTCCTTGTCACATCAACTGTTGTAACTTCAGCCATTTGAAAACATCTCCTTTCCATCGTGTCTGTGTCTAAAGCCTGTTTGGGCATTAAAGCAATTCCCGGTTCTTCTAGGATGTAACCGCACCGGCAGGCGCCTCCTTTACCGCAACAGGAACCTTGTATTCCCGAAGGATTGCGGCGAGCTCCGCTTCAATTTGAATATCATCGAATCCCCATTGACGGGCGGCGCCGGATGGGCAGGCGGACACGCAGGTCCCGCAACCCTTGCACAGGGCTTCGTTCACGACTGCGATTTTCTTCTCCTCATCGCGGGAGATCGCATCGTAAGGACACACGGTTAGGCAGGTTTTGCAGCCGGTACAGATTTCTTCGTCTATATGAGAAGTCGTTGGTTCAAGGACGACCCAACCCGCGTCAATGAGCGCGGTAACCGCGGCAGCCGCTGCTGCCCCTTGCGCGACACTATCGGGAATGTCCTTCGGCCCCTGCGCACAGCCCGCTATGAAGATGCCATCACTCGCGGTATTCACCGGCGCAAGCTTGGGATGCTTTTCCAGGAAGAACCCGTCCTTGCTCCTTGAAAGCTTGAATATCTGCTGAAGCCTGTGAACATCAGCGGAGGGCTCCATTCCCACTGAGAGGACAACCATATCCACGGGGATCTCCCGGGGAATGCCGAGAAGCGTATCCTCGCACCTGACGTAGAGCTTGCCATCCTTTTTACCGTTACCCTCAAACCGTAGGGATGTCTCAAGGCTCGGATAATCCGTAACTTCAGCGCCTTTCCCGCGAATGAAGTGCACGCCTTCGCGGAGCAGGCGGTTGTAGAATTCCTCATAGCCCTTTCCGAAGCAACGCATATCTATGTAAAGCTCGTAAACCTCGCAGTCGGGAATTTTCTCCTTGATGAGATGCGCCATCTTGAGGGAGTACATACAGCAGACGCGGGAGCAGTACTCGTTGTAATGCTGGTCGCGGGAGCCGATGCAGTGCAGGATGGCAACGGCATTTGGTTCCGTGCCATCCGCTTTCACAATCTTACCGCCAGTTGGTCCACCGGAGTGGGAGAGACGCTCAAAGTCAAGGCTTGTGAGAACGTTGTCATAGCGCCCATAGCCGAACTGCTTCGCCCTCTTCGCATCAAAGGTCTTGAAGCCCGTAGCGAGGACTATGTTCCCCACTTCAAGTTCCACTATTTCATCCTGTTGGTCATAGTTAATGGCTTTTGGCTCGCAAACTCTCTCACAGATTCCGCACTCTTCGCCATTCTGGCGGAAGCGGATACAGAACTCAGGATGGATAACGGGAACGTTAGGTACCGCTTGGTAAGAGGGGACCGAAATAGCCTTAGGAGGGCCGACGGTCATCTCAGTGAAGATGACCTTTCGGCTACGAATGTCGTTGAAGGTGATCGTTCCCGTTGGGCAGAAGAAGGCGCAGGCTCCGCAGGTTATGCAGACCTCGTTAATCTCGTCAAAGGGAGTTGCGATACGGCGCTTTAGACCACGCTCCGCAAAGTTGATAGCGCCAACCCCGGCAATTTGCTCGCAGGCACGCACGCACATTCCACAGAGAATGCAAGTCTCATCTTCAAGGGGAAAGCGCGGCTTGTCAATGCCCAGGCTCTTGGCAAGATTCTTTACAACGTCCACGTTCGGACAGCGTGCGAGAAGAAGCTCAGCACTAAGTTTCCTTGCTGATATTGCTCGCTCAGAATCAGTCTCTACTTCCATCCCTTCTTCAACCTTCGTGTTGCAAGAAGTCGTCAGCTCAGTTCTGCCATTGCGAGTAACCTCAACAATACATACTCGGCAGGCAGCGTAAGGCTCCAGCATCGGGTGATAACAAAGCGTCGGAATCTCAATGCCTGCTTGCTTAGCCGCTAGCAGAATTGTTGTCTCATCAGCAACTTCCAGCGTTTGACCATTCAGCATAAACTTCGTCATACCGCAACCTCCTCCCTGAGGAGCTCATCATATTCGTTACCAAAATACCTAAGCGTTGTAAGCACAGGATTGGGCGCAGTTTTTCCCAATCCGCAAAGGGAACTGTCCTTGACTGCTGACGCCAATTCTCTAAGTTGCTCAACGTCCCCTCGGGTCGCTTGCTTTCTAAGTATTCGGTCAAGGATAGAGAGCATCTGCTTGATGCCTTCCCTGCAGGGCGTGCACTTTCCGCAGGATTCGTCCACGGTAAAGCTCAGGAAGTAACGGGCTATATCAACCATATCTGAATCCTCGTCCATCACGACCATCCCTCCTGAGCCCATCATCGCTCCAACTTCAGTAAGCTTCTCGTAATCAACCGGGATGTCCAAATGCTCAGCGGGAATGCATCCACCGGAAGGCCCACCGATCTGCACAGCTTTGAACTTCTTCCCACCACCGATACCCCCACCAATATCCTCCATTATCTGCCGCAGGGTAACTCCCATTGGGACCTCAACTAGACCAGTATTGCGAATAGCACCCACCAGAGAGAAAACCTTTGTTCCCTTGCTCTTCTCCGTGCCAATTGAGGAATACCACTCCCCGCCCCTATCCAATATGACCGGTACATTCGCCCAGGTCTCCACATTGTTTATGACTGTGGGACAGCCGAAAAGACCAGACTGGGCGGGATACGGTGGTCGTGGCCGTGGTTCGCCAATCTTGCCCTCAACGGATGCAATGAGCGCAGTCTCCTCACCGCAGACAAAGGCGCCTCCGCCACGTCTAATATGGACCCTAAAAGAAAAGCCGGAACCAAAGATGTTCTCGCCCAGAAGACCGTTCTCCTCAGCTTGAGCAATAGCGCGCTCAAATCTCTTGACCGCGAGAGGGTATTCAGCACGCACGTAGATGTATGCCTCCTGAGCTCCAATGGCATAGCCACCGATAATCATTCCCTCAAGGACGCTGTGGGGGTCACCCTCAAGGATGCTCCTGTCCATATAGGCGCCCGGGTCCCCTTCATCCGCATTGCAGATAATGTATTTCACGTCGCCCTTGGAGGAACGGCAGAACTGCCACTTCCTGCCGGTTGGAAAGCCCGCCCCGCCTCTTCCCCGCAATCCTGAGTCGCTGACCACTTCTATCACTTTCTCCGGAGTAAGTTCCGTCAAAACCTTATGCAGTGAAGAATAACCGCCTCGGGCAATGTAGTGCTCAATGTTTCCGGGATCAATGTAACCGCAGTTTCTAAGAGCAATCTTGACCTGAGACTTGTAGAAAGGTATTTCCCACATTTCACGCAGGCGACCTTCTCCAAAACCTGGTTCGGGTGCGCGGAAGGAAACGTGCTCGTCACCAACTAGGGCAACGTCTTCCTTGATGAAGCAAAGCATTCCTCTCTCTGGTAACTTGTTTTCCGCGAGAGCATCCGCGATTCTCTCCGCCCGCTCAGACCCAACGTTTTGGTAGATCAGCCTTGGCCCACCGGGCATAAGAACATCCACCAGAGGCTCGCGCTCGCAGTAGCCTATGCATCCAGTAGGATAAAGAACCGCCTTGACCTTCCCCCCTTGGATACGCTCTTCCAGAACCTCATAGGCGTCTCCCGCGCCGAGAGCTAAACCACAGCTTGCCATTCCGACCATAACCCTTGGCTTCTCCGGGTAAAGGCTTCTTATGCCACTTGACTTTGTCTCCAACAAATCGCTGTAAGTGATAATCTTTTTAGCCATCTGTAGCCTCCCTCATTCGTATTTGGCAAGCACCTCATCAACTCTGTTAACATCCAGCTTGCCGTGAGCACGCTTATCAATCATCACGACAGGCGCAATTGCGCAACAGCCGACACACCGGACGCTCTCCAGGGAATAACGCAGGTCAGAAGTAGTTCCGCCAGGTTTAACTCCTAAGCCCTCTTGAATCTTGTCTAAGATTCGCTGAGACCCACGAACGTAACAAGTCGTGCCCATACACACCTGAACCGTGTGGCGCCCACGCGGGACAAAGCTAAACGCGGTGTAGAAGGTGGCAACTCCGAAGAGGCGAGCAAGGGGGACTTCCATCTTCTCTGAAACCTGCTTGAGCACATCCTTGGGCAAATAGCGAAACTCGTCCTGAACGTCTAATAGAACATTCAGGAGAGCACCTTCTTCGCCACGGTACTTTCCGACAATTTCATCAACCCTAACCGCGCTTTGCATTATTACCTCCTACTTTTCCAAGATTCACGATTTGACCGTTAAGCTTGATGACCCGCTCCGAGGGAATGGTGAATGCTGGGCAGTTCTGCCAGCAGAGTCCACAGCCGGTGCATTTGTCCACGTCTACAAAGCGGGCCTTTTTCCGCACCTTTACCTTGAAGTTGCCCACGTAGCCGGAAACTTCTTCAACCTCGGAATACGTCAGAAGCTCAATGTTTTCGTTCCTGCCAACGGAAACCATCTTCGGCGTGAGGATGCAGGCGGCGCAGTCCAGTGTGGGGAAGGTCTTATCAAACTTCGTCATATGCCCGCCTATGGATGGTTCCTTTTCCACGAGGTAAACCTTATGCCCACCTTCCGCGAGCTTAAGCGCGGACTCAATTCCCGCAATTCCACCGCCAACTACAAGGGTGTCGGGATTGACGGGAACCTTGCGCACTTCAAGGGGCTTGTGAAAGACGACCCGCGTCACCGCAGCGCGGATGAGCTTCTTCGCCTTCTCCGTCGCGGACTTCTTGTCAACCGTTACCCAGCTAACCTGCTCCCGGATGTTCGCCATCTGGAAGAGGAACTCGTTTAAGCCCGCATCCGCCACAGCGTGGCGAAAAGTAAGCTCGTGCATCAACGGAGAACAGGATGAAACCACGACCCGCGTAAGTCCAAGCTCCTTGACTTTATCCTTGATAAGACCCTGCCCAGGGTCACTGCACATATACTTGTGGTCGCCTGCGAAAGCTACACCGGGTAGCGTCTTGGCGTAATTGACCACTTCGTCAATGTCAATGGTTCCCGCGATGTTAGTTCCGCAGTGGCAGATGAATACGCCTATCTTCTCCTTCTCAAGATACTGGCGGAGGTTTTCCTCTTCGGTGAAAGTCAGTTTTCTCTTGCCGTTTCCAGAAATTTCTTCTTTTTCTTCAGGCATATTTCCTCCCTTAGGTGCGAGCGTAAGCGGAAATAAGCTCCTCGCTTGGTATTAGCTCTAGCCCAAAGCCGAGTTTTTCCCGAGGTATTCCTAGCGCGAGCCCGATTAGCTGGGTGAAATAGAAGATGGGAAAGCGGTAATCGCGCTTCAGTCTGCTCCTGATGTCCTCCTGATAGAACTCAAGGTTGAAGTGGCAAAGCTGGCAGGGCGTTACGATGCAATCCGCCTCCGCATCTTCCGCAGACGCCAATAGAACGTCAACGAGGTGCAGTAAATCGTCCCCTCCCGTGCTCACAACCATTGCCCCACAGCACTTAGCCTTCAGAGGATAGTGGACGGGCGTCGCGCCAATAGCGGTTACGAGACGTTCCAAAGTCTCAGGATTCTCAGGGTCGTCAAAGCGTCCGTGTGGACGCGTAAGCTGGCATCCGTAGTAGCAGGCGACTCGCAGATCCGTTAGAGGATTGACAACCTTCGCCCTTACTTCCTCCAGCCCAATATCGTTCACGATGACGTCAAGCAAATGCCTTACCCTGACGGAGCGGTTGTAATCAAGCCCTGCCTGATTCAGGGCTGAGCGAATCTTCGCCTCAAATTCCGGCATTTCGCCCAGATAGTCGTTGGTCTTATTTAGAACGGTGTAGCAGGCGGAGCAGACCGTTACTAGATCCTTGGCGCCCTCCGCCTCGGCGAGGGCGAGGTTTCTCGCGGAAAGAGCGTGCGAAGTAAGCTCCCTGATGGACATATAACTTGTAGCGCCACAACAGTTCCAATCCGGAAGGTCCCTTAGGGGACATCCCAGGGCTTCCGCAACCGCCCTTGAGGAGCGGTCATAGCCCTTCGCGGTAAACTCAAGGGAGCACCCTGGGAAGAATAGATATTCCATTAGCGCACCTCCCCGTTTTTTTGCGTTTCCTCAAAACCCGCTAGCACTTCCCGTATCTTCCTAAGTTGATTTACACCTTTGATCTTCGTTGTCCTGGTGGAGAGCCTGCCCTTGCTGAGAAGCTTGAAGCCTCTGCCCGCGTTCTTAAACGCGTCCGCAAGCCCCGTTTTCAGGTAGTAACGCACCATCAGATTCGTTTCCTGATTCCTTCCAAACTCGTCAACGTGCTCAATGAAGAGCTTCGCCATCACGGGTGCTTTAGCGTCCTTCGGGAAAAGCCCATACTCCGCTCCAAGACGCTTAAGCTCGTACATAATGTCGGTGAACTTTATGTCCTGCGGACAACGCACCGTGCAGTAGTAGCAAGACGTACAGAGCCAAACCGTGTTGCTCATTAAGACTCTGTCCAGCATTCCCGCTCTGAGCGCCGAAATAATCTCCCTGGGCGAATAATCCATAAGAATCGCGGTGGGACAGGAGCCAGAACAGGTTCCACATTGAATACAGAGATCAATGCGCTCACCGCCAGGAATCCTTCTCACTTCGGAGAGGAAATGGGTGGACAATTCCTCGGGCGCCAACTTTGGACGATGTTTTGCCGGAATGGTTAACTCCCTTCTTGTCATTTAGTCCTCCTTTGAAACAAGCTCCCCCACGCTAATTGAATGGTCCTTTGAAATCATCCATAGAAGCTCCTTGAACCTCCTGAGGCTCGCCAACATCTGGTAAACACCACACGTCCTGCAATCCTCGCAGGAAGGACTGCAGGCGGAATCCTTGGAATCCCAGCACGGCACCCCTGCCCTTGAAGGAACTGGGCATTTCTCGCGCTCCTCCGGCGAACAGGGCTTGAGAAGCCAGCAAGGCAAGCATCCCGCTAGAAACCGTATAGACGCGAGATTCAAACGCGCTTCACGCTGTAACCTCCGGATTTCCCGCATATTCCTGATATCAACGTCGGAGAAGAGACGCCTACCCGTTTCCGTAACGCAGGGACGGGTTAATCCCCAGGATTCGTACTCGCGAATGATTGTTATCGGTATTCCGAGCATTCTCGCCGCCACGCCTATGGTATAAACCGGAGCATCAGCGCTATGACCGCTAAGAGCACTAAATCTTAAATCCTTGTTAATCATAGCACAAGCTCCTTGTATTTGATTTCACTAAGTCTAAGCCCGCTTCTCTACTAGTATAACCTAAACTCATCAAAATGTCAACCCCTATTAAGATAAAAGTTGAAATTTCTTCGGAACCCAAGGAAGCCTAGGATTCAGCGATAATGCCCTGTATTTATCCCACTAGTCCGCTAATGATGGATGCGAATAACCCACTTGCAGAATTATAAAGAAACGGATAACATACTATATGTGATGGAGTTCACGCAATATATGGAAAGAAACTGAGGTTTGGTCTTGTGATTTTATAACCTCGGCGTCGTTCTTTTGTCGCAAATACCTGGTAGAAACGAGGGATTCGGGTGCTTTGTTAGCCTCCAGTGCCTTCTAGAAGCCGACCCCTACCCTGCCCCTTTCCCTTGCCCGGTGGACAGCTTCTGGAAGCTTCTCAAGGGTGTAGTCCACGTCTTCCTGGGATGAGGCTAGCCCAAGGCTAAAACGAATGGAGCCCTTTATGAGGTTTGCAGGAAGCCCCATCGCGGAAAGGACGTGGCTAGGCTCTAAGCTACCTGACGCGCAGGCGGAACCGCTACTAACCGCGATTCCTACGGTATCAAGTTGAAGGAGGATACTTTCCGCGTCCGCCCCCGCAAAGGCGATGTTCAGGTTATTTGGAAGTCTTTTCTCGCCTGAGCCGTTGAGGTGGCTATCTTCCACCTTCGCAAGGATTCCGTCTAGCAACCTGTTCGCGAGCCCCGCCAGCCTCTTTCTTTCTTCATCCATTTCGCGGTAGGTAAGTTCAAGCGCCTTAGCCATACCAACCACGCCAGCAACGTTCTCCGTCCCCGCGCGCCTGCCCCACTCCTGAGAACCGCCGTGAATCAGGGGTTCAACCTTAACTCCTTCGCGGAGAAATAGAACGCCTACACCTTTTGGACCGTAGAATTTATGCGCGGAAAGGCTCGCCATTGAAATGGGCAACTCGTCCAGCCTCAGGTCAAAGTAACCCGCGTACTGGACCGCGTCAGTATGAAAAGGGACACCGTGCGCATCCGCTATCTTTGAGATCGCATCAATATCCTGAATGGTTCCCACCTCGTTATTCCCCGCCATTACGCTAATGAGAATGGTCTTCTCGGTGATGGCGGATTCGAGGGCATCCAGGTCCACGAACCCTTTTTTATCAACTGGCAGGTAGATGACTTCAAAACCCTGAGTTTCCAGCCACTTGCAGGTATTGATGACCGCGTGGTGCTCAATTTGACTTGTGATGATTTGGGTTCCACGCCCTCTTCCCGCCCAGGCGACGCCCTTCAAGGCAAGGTTATCCGCCTCGCTTCCGCCCGCGGTGAAGATTATCTCCGAGGGCTTCACCCTGAGAATCTGGGCGATCGTCTCCCGGGAATCGTCCAGCGCGCGTCTCGCCTCCCTCCCAAACCCGTGCATTGACGATGGATTGCCGAAACGCTCGGAGAAGTAGGGCTTCATTGCGTCCAGAACTTCCCTGCGCGTGTAAGTCGTGGCGGAATTATCCAAATAAACTCTGCGCATAAGCTAAATATAGCAGACAGAAGCCTGCTAAGTTGAACTGGAACCTCCAAAGAAGACCTCTTATGCGGTTAGGGGAAGAACCTTCACCCGCGGAGATTCAAAAACTGAACCTATGAACTTCTGAATCTTAAATCCAGCTTAGGCGCTAGCCCATTTCAAAGGAGTCTCCTTAGGTCCTCCTCAAGCCTTTTCCCAAGCGCTTCCCTGCTTATGAGTCCGACGATTCTATCCACGATCTTTTGCTTTTGAAAAAGGATGATCGTTGGAACGCAGAGGATGCCGAGATAGTCAACGGTTCGCAGACCCTCGTCCGCGTTTACTGCCGCGAATCTCACCACGCCTTCGTACTCCTTCGCCAGCTCCCTCACCGTAGACAACTCTTCAATTGCGGGTTTTGCGCCGTGGGTGTAGAAGGCTACCGCCACGGGTATCGGACTTCCAGCCAGAAAGGAATAAAAATTGGCATCCTTTAATTCCGTAACCTCAGCCACGACGTAAGATTATAGCGAATGCGGGGAGAGCGAGGGTCGCTAGGAGGAGCTTTAGAACATCCCCAGGAATGAATGGGAAAAGCCCCATTGCAAACACCCTCTCCACTCCTACGAAGAATGCCAACCGTGGTAAGCCAACCGCGTAGATGACCGCGTTACCTATTAGCATCGCAAAGAAAGCGCCGGCAAGGCTCTTGTCCCACCCTTTTTCGGCGAGCCAGCCAACGATGTAAGCTGATACCGCAAAGCCGACAATATATCCACCGGTGGGACCGAGAATCCTAGCAAATCCAGAGGCGCCACCAGCAAAGGCAGGCATACCAATGACGCCAAGGAATATGTACGCAATCACACTTAGTAGCCCGCGCTTGCTTCCAAGAATCACCGCGGAGAGAAGAACCACTAGACTCTGCCCTGTGATGGGAACCGGACTGAAGGGAAGGGGAATGGAAACCTGCGCGGAAAGAACGATTGCAAGGGAGAAGATAAGAATGAGAAGGAGGTCATAGGTTATCCCCAGCGCCAAATGCTTTGGCCTGAAAACGTCAGCGTAAACAGAGCATCTGTTATTCACCGCTTTTGTATTCATCGCCTTATTAGTCCCAGTTAACATTTGGGAGCCATTCCGAAGCGTTAACTCCCGCAGAAAGGTCCTGCCGAGGGGGGGAGTCGAACCCCCATGAGGTTGCCCTCATCGGATTTTGAGTCCGACGCGTCTGCCTGTTCCGCCACCTCGGCTTAATTTCCTTCAAGAAGGAAAACGTTTCTCCGCGCAATGATTATCGCAGAATTTTCCCTCAAGTGGGAATCCACTCGGACGATCAGAACAAAGGTAGTTTCAACCCTGCTAGAATGATAGCATCCTAGGAGCGTTTCTTATTTTGTCTTGGGAATCGCTACGAACGACGCCTCGGATTTATGAGTGCCTTGATTATAAGTACATTGGTTCTGCGGAGAGTGGCTACCGCCCTAACCTGCGTTGGCGTGGGCGTCGTCCTTTTATTCGCCCTTTCATCCTGCCCCAGGGACTTAAGAGGGAGAGACGAGGGTGAAACCGTAGATAGCCTCCCCGGGGAGGACTTCATCCGTATTGGAGTGGCGGTTCCCCTGTCGGGACCGACCGCTGGCTTTGGCTCGTCAATTCAAAGGGGAATAGACTTCGCGGTTCAGGAACTTAACGACGCGGGCGGAATCTATAAGAAGAAATTCCTAGCCCTTTACGAGGACACCGAAGGCAAAGCGCCATTCGCGGACTCCCTGACGCGGAAGCTCGTGGACGTTGAAAACGCGGACTTTCTCATCGGTTCAGCGTCTTCAACGGAAACAATGGAGATGGCGAAAGTCGCTGAGGAGTTAAAGGTTCCGCTATTAGTGCCAGTAGCGACGAACCCCGGGGTCACGGTCAACGAGGACGGAACGGTCAGGAGGTACGTTTTTCGCGTTTGCTTTACGGATGACCTGCAGGGAATGGCTATCGCAAGATTCGTGGCGAAGGACTTGGCAGGAAAAGAGGTCGCTATCCTTTGGGACAACGGTTCCGCCTACAGCAGTCATCTGCGCGAAGTAATAGTAACGGAGCTTCAGGGCGAATCCCCTGCGGTGAAGGTCGTCGCTGACGAGTCCTATATAGGCGGTGGTTTGGTTACGAGCTTCAAACCCACGGTGGACAGGCTCTTTGCGAAGCGCTTTAACGTTTTAATACTCCCAGCCTATTACGAGGACGCGGTTGGGATAATCCAGGAAGTAAGGTCGCGGGGAAGCGACGTTCTCATCATTGGCGGTGATGGGCTGGCTAGTTACGAATTTCTACGCAAGGGAGGTTCATTCATCGAGGGGGTCTACTTTACCAACCACTTCTCCATCTATTCCACAAAGCAGAGGAATAAGGCTTTCGTAGATGAGTTCCACCAACGATACGAAACGATGCCCGACGCATTCTCAGCCCTTTCTTATGACGCGGTAAACCTGCTGGCGGAGGCGATAAGAAGCGCGCAAACCCTTGACCGCGAAGCGGTGCGCGATGCTCTTCACGCGACAAAAGGCTACTCAGGCATTACGGGAACGATTACCATAGATGAATTCCATAACGCACGCAAGAGCGTGTTAGTTGAGAAAGTTGAGGGTCTTAAATTCAAGTTCGTCCGCGAGATCACCCCCAAGGAGATTGAGGAACCTTAGCCCTAAGAATCGCTAGCTCGCAACTTGCGGATTAGCTTCCTAGCCCCTATGAATTCCGACTTCGCGGGAGATTATGCAAGCTCCGCTTCAGCGGGTATTTCTGCCCTACCTGTGAGGAGTTCCCAGCCCTTCACAACCCCAAGGATGACAACGCCGACACTGAAGAAAAGAAGCACAATCCCTAACACAAGGAGTGACAATTGCGCGCCCGAAAAACGTTCGGAAAGCTCTTTGAACGACTTCAAGGTAATAATAAACAGGCTTGCGAAGGTTGTGGCAACCATAAAGACCGCTGGCAGGACGGTGAACCAGGCGGGGCGCATACGATACGCTAGCCACAGGCTAACCGTAATGAGGGTAAGCGCCGCCATCATTTGATTAGTCGTCCCAAAGAGTGGCCAAATCGCGCTGTAAGCATTCGGATAGGCTAGACCAAAAGCAGAAAAAACGGTCAACGCGGAATTAAAGTAAGGGTTTCTCAGAATCTTCGGCACGCGCTCGGGCTCCGCGCCAAACTTGCCAAAAATGAAGTTCCATAACTCCTCCAGCAGATAACGGTTTAGCCTCACAGCGGAGTCAAGGGTGGTAACTAGGAAGCCTTCCAGCATCAAGATGCCGAAAATAGTTCCTATGTAAAGGGGAATCCCGATGCCTTTGCTTAGGAACCCTCCCACCCCTAACGCGAATGCAAGCACTGGATTGCCCGCCACGCCGGATTCGGGCCAAGAAATAGCCATATACTTGGCGTAACCAAGCCCTCCCGCAATGGCAAGGATTACCAGAACCGCAAGAAGCGATTCCAGAAGCATCGCGCCAAAGCCTATCCGAAGCGCGTGTCTCTCCCTGTCACACTGCTTCGCGGTAGTTCCGGATGAAACGAGGGAATGAAAGCCGGATATGGCACCGCAGGCTATGGTTATGAACATCACGGGCCAGATCAAGCCGAGCCTCTTTGTTCCCTCCGCCACTCCAAATAATGGAGAATCGGTGCTAATTCCCATAAATCCACCGATCACCGCGGACACGAGGAGTAACGCCATCCCACCGTAAAGAATCATTGAATTAACGAAGTCTCTAGGTTGGAGTAAAATCCAGACAGGAATTCCCGCCGCGATAAAGACGTAAATTCCAAGGATTACCATCCATATTAACCGCACGGTGGCGTCCGAGATACCAACGAACTGGACGGGAAAGTAAAAGCCAACCAAGACGGAAAGGATAGCTACAACCAAGGAGAGCAAGGTTCCAGCCAATACGCGTATCCGCTTCTTGTAGAGCAAGTAGCCGAGAATGGGCGCAAAGGCGGTGATTATTATCACGGACGTAGTCGCGATTCCCCCAATTCTTACCATTTCTACGCGGTCCCGCGAGAAAATATGAAGCGGGAAGATAGACCTTGCCGGGTCCACCTCAAACGCGGAAAGCGGATAAAAACTGGTAAGAGCTCCAACTGAGAACTGAAGAAACGCAGCACAAACGAGGACGATCAGCAAAATGGTGAAGCTTATGTAGAGGAAAAAGCCTAATTTCCCGCTCGTTCTCCCGGTAACCTCCGCCACGCTCCTGCCCTTCTCCCTTAGGCTAACGAACAAAGATGTGTAGTCGTGGACCGCGCCGAGGAAAACCGCACCCACCAAGACCCATAGCCAAACCGGTATTAAACCGTAAACAAAGGCGATGGTGGGACCGAGTATCGGACCCGCGCCCGCAATGGTGGCAAAATGATGCGAGAATAGAACGACGGGTTTGGAAGGAACGTAATCTATATCGTCCTTAAGCGTATGCGCCGGCGTCTCGCGAGTATCGTCAACCCTCAGTTTCCGAGAAACGTAACCTCCATAAAGGCAGTAAGCAAGGACGTAAACGAACAGGGATATTGCAACTATTAGAAAGATATTCATTCACGCAACTCCTATTTGCGTTGCAATCTCAAGTAATTTTACCAGAAGAAAAGCGGGAGGAGGTTGCGACGCTACCCTCCTCACAAGAAACTCCATTTAATAGCCAAGAACCCCGCTAGGCTATCAATGACGCGGGCTAGCGTGCCCTGCCTTTCACAAAGTCGTCAAGCGCCTTGATTTCCTTCAAAGCGGACTCCGCTTCCTCCAATGGAAGCATATTGGGTCCATCGGACAACGCTTCATCCGGCCTAGGATGCACTTCCCAGAAAAGGGCGGAAATCCCCTGGGCTACCGCGCTGACGCTTAGCGGGATAACAAACTCCCTTTCTCCTCCACTAGCTTTTCCCCGTCCTCCCGGAAGTTGAACGGAATGAGTCGCGTCAAAGCAAACCGGATACCCAAAGGACTTAAGCACGTGGATACTACGCATATCCACGACGAGGTTGTTGTATCCGAAGGATGTTCCCCGCTCCGTAAGGATGAGGTCCGCGCCTCCACTTGACTTGAATTTCTCAATAACGTTCCAGCAGTCCCACGGGGAGAGAAACTGACCCTTCTTCACGTTAACTGGCTTGCCCTTCCGCCCTGACGCAACTATCATATCGGTCTGCCTGCTTAGAAACGCGGGAATCTGAATAATGTCAACGACGTCTCCGATAAGCTCAATTTCCCGCTCAGAATGAACGTCCGTGAGAATGGGCAAGTTAAACCTAGCCTTGACCTCCGCCAGCATTTCTTCGCCCTGAGATAGCCCAGGTCCGCGGTAGCTGTGGATGGAACTTCTATTTGCCTTGTCGTAGCTGGACTTGAAGATGTAGCCCATTCCCAGCTTCCCGCATATTTCTTTTAGCCCTTCCGCAACTTCCAAATAGGTACCGTTTTCCTCCAGCACGCAGGGACCACCGATGAAGACCAGCGGAAGGTGATTGCCGATGCTGACGTCAAAGCCCTCAAGTTGAATTTCGCGCACCTTATCCGCCCCGATTCTTGCCTTGGTTCTTCGCGCCTACGGGAGACGACGCGATATTGATAAAATTGGTTTTAAGGTCTCGGAGTATCCTCTGAAGCTCCGCCTGCTCCTCCTTCGTAAAGCCATTCTTCATCTTCTCCGCGATAAAGTCCATAGTATCAATCGCAAGCTTTGCCTTTGCAAGGTCTTGGGTTAATAGACCCGTATCAGGATTCGCAAGGAGTCCCATATATACGTAGGCAAAATTGAACAGGACGCCAATAGTTTGCTTGAGATAACCATCAACCCCAAGGGAAAATAGGCTAACGAGTTGGGGTTCCGCGCCCCCCTTTTCGCTTTTATCGTTCGCTAATCTCTGAGCCTTTTCCTTACCAAGCTCAGGTGTTTCTTTTTTCTCGCTCGGTCCGCTTGTTTCTTTCTTTTCCTCCGAGGGCTCCTTCACAGGCTCTATCGGAGGCTCGCTAAATATCTCCTCGCGGTTAAACCGCTTATCCTCAATTATGACCTTTGGGGGGGGCTTTCTCTCACCGAACAGCTCGTTTTCTTGCATAACCCTATTTTAGCAAACATACCTGCGGGCGGGCGTATAATAAGACGCTATGGGCATTAAACGCGGGGGAATACGCGTCGGTTGCTCAGGCTGGAGTTATAATCATTGGAGAGGCGCTTTCTACCCGGAGGAAATACCTAAATCAAAGTGGTTTTCCCACTATTCCAGCATCTTCCAAACGGTTGAGGTAAACTCTACCTTCTACCATCTTCCTCGAGAAGGCACCTGTAAGAAATGGTATGAGGAAGCCCCGGCAGGGTTCCTATACGCGCTGAAGCTGTGGCGGGCTATCACGCATTTTCAACGTTTAGAGGATGTTGAGGAACCGCTAAAGACGTTCCTCTCACGAATTTCCCCGCTTCAAGATAAACTTGCGGTAGTGCTAGTCCAACTCCCGCCCAGCCTGCACCGAGAACATCCCTTGCTGGAGGCTTTTCTGAAACTTCTCCCTAAGGAACCTCCATTTGCCTTTGAATTTCGGCACTTGAGCTGGTATGAAGAAGGAACGTACAAGCTTCTTGAAAGATACGGAGCGCATTTGGTTATTCACGACTATCGGGCAAGGAGGTCCCCGCTGACTTCAATCGGAGGACTCACTTACGCGCGGTTCCACGGTCCGAAAGGAGATTACCGTGGAAGTTATGAAAGGGAGAACCTGAGAAGGTTCGCCAACTACTTCCTAGAGCAGGCGAACGCGGGCGCCAAAGTTTTCGGATACTTCAACAACGATTACGATGCCAACGCCCCAAAGAACGCGCTCACCCTTTTAACTCTGTGCGGGGAGTCTAAGTGAAGAATCCGCTTCAGAGAGGTTCTCACAAAAGGACAGCTCTCGTAGTATCATAGAGCATAGGAGGATCGTGAAATGCGAACAGCATTAAAATTAGGATTTCTCCTATTTTCCACCGCGCTCATTCTCATTTTTTCAACGTCCTGCACGAAAGGTAAGGGACCAACCCAATCGTCAGTTCAGGATGCGGACAGACTTAGCCTACCTGTAAGCCCAGAAGCGACTTCAGCGGGCGATACTAGCGGAGCGGTTCCGTCTCCTCCAATCTCATTGAGGATTGAGGAAGTTCTCAAGGAGCTTGAGCTTCTAAAACCGCCTGAGGGGGTGGACACGGGTGTCTTCGCGCAACTTAAATCCGCATTGGCGGAGGAATTGGGTAATTCTATACCGATTACTCGGGACCCAGCGGAAGGGCGGGTAAACTTTAGTCCCGCAGGAAAAGCTGGGCTAAAGCCCAGCGTACTCCAGGGAAAAGACGGAGGGGTTCACCCCGAGGGTTCACCCCGAGGGGGACAAGACCCCGCCCTACTCGGAGCGACAGCGGAGAGCAAGCTCCGCTTACAGGGGAGACGGTTCGTCTCCAAGCCGCCGACGGGTAGTGAGAACCGGGTTGACGACCTTGCCCTCGTTGACTTTGACGCGGTAAGCGCAACCTTTGCGTTTAACTACAAGAACGTCGGCGATTACAACGAGGATGGAATCGTCAATATCGCGGACATCACCCCTCTGGCGGAGCACTTCTTCCAGCGTATAGGCGATGACCCTGAAGTTGAAGTCATTGATGGCGATGGCAACGGGCAGGTAGGAATTTCCGACATCACCCCCGTAGCGCAAAATTTCTTCACGACCTGCGCAGGTTACCAGCTCATCGCTGCAACGGAAGCGGAACCTGACAACTGGCAGGATGTGTTGGAGGGCTTTGTCAGCCTGCAAGAAATGGAGGAGCAGGGCGGGTGGAACGGATTTGAGATTACCGTTAATTACGGAAGTTACAGGTTGTTCAGGGTAATCCCCGTGGACAACGAAGGGTTAAGGGGAGAGCCAAGCAACTTGGCTCAAATTCAAGTTTCTCCACCCAACATCACAGACGTTAGCCCCAACTTCGGGATAAGGGGACAAGAGCAAACTTTCAGCGTAACCGCTACGGGAACAAGACCTATCAGCTACGTCTGGGATTTCGGTGGCGGAGCGGAGCCCAACAACCCAACTGGTGGATCAGTGAACGTTACTCTTCAAGGGGCAGGCGAGTATGACGCGAGCGTCACCGGAACCAACGCTATTGGCAGTGATACCTACTATTTCACCCTTGTCGTTCAACCCGTCCAGCCGGACGTGCTTTCAGTAAGTCCTACTCAGGGCGTATCCGGGACCGACGTGACTTTTACACTTGAAGTGACCGGGGACGAGCCCATTGACTACCTATGGGATTTTGACGGCGGGGCAACACCTTCACAGCCTACGTCCGACCTGCCCGAAGTCACCGTAACACTTCTTAATCCCGGTGTTTACGACTGCGTAGTAACCGCGAAAAATATGGATTACCAGACACTTCAGGACACCTACGCCTTCACCCTGAACGTGGTTGCGCCCGGCGAGCCACCTTACATCGTCTCCCTTTCGCCCCAGGCGGGCGAGGAAGGGAGTGAAGTGAACTTTAGCGCGGTAGTTACCGGTGATGAGCCAATCTCCTATACGTGGAATTTCGGCGGTGGCGCAAACCCGAACACCTCAAACGACCCAGCCCCCACCGTAACGTTAGGTGCTCCAAACACCTACAACGCGTCCCTTTACGTAGAGAACCCCTACGGCTCAGACACGTTCAATTTTGACCTTGTTGTGTACCCCGCAGGCGCTTCCGGCATATACAAGATAGTTGTCACGAATGGTAATCGCGACCCAAGCTTGGCGGTGGTCGCCGGCGCTCCAGCCATCCTCTACGGAGGAAGAGCTGGCGAGGATTATGAGCCCGCGATGTTCGTTCGCGCCAAGAACCTAGACGGCACGGAGTGGAATGACCCGATCGCCATACCCTACGAACCTCCCGTCGTAACAGGCGCCAACAACACCCTTATAACCATCGGCGGAGAAGTTCCTCTTCCTGCGGTATGCAGTGCAGAGTTCTACTTGATCGGCGGAGGGAACTACCTCTTTTCCCGAGCGAACGACCTAATGGGAAACTCATGGCCACCCTTTACGGTGGCACACAACGTCCAGCAGGTGACCGTTCTTCCTCACGCACTGAGTTTTGTCATTGATTCCGCTAACGACCTTTACTTTCCCGCCATTGCGTTCTCCGAATATTTGGCAGGGTCGCCGGAATCGGTACTCTTCATGCGTTCAATTGACGAGGAGGGCAAGATTTGGCTGGACGCGGTAACGGTTATTGAGGAGGTCGCGCTGGGCGACGCTAGAACGTCACTCATTCTCGCGGAAGGAAACCCCGCCATAGCCTTTTCTTCCACCTCGGGACTTACTTACGTCCGCGCGAATGATCCTATGGGAGATAGCTGGGGTGAACAGAAGCAAATCACAGGCGAATCGGTCGTAACATCCCATATGACGCTTATTGACGGACGTCCAGCCATAGCCTTCGCAAACGCTGGAATGATTCGCTACACCATTTCGCAGGATCCGCGTGGAGATGCCTGGGCACGGATTCAGAGCATCGCGGGGGAGCTTGACATGCGGACAGGTAAACTCACCTTGGCGGAGATAAATGGGAATCCTGCGGTAGCCTTTCACGACTACGCCATTGGCGGAGGGTATATGGTGAAGTACGTCTTCGGTAGCTCCCCGGACGGAGGTGTGTGGGAAGTCGTGAACGTGGCGGAGCCCGACTTGGCGAAGCCTTACATATCCCTTGCGGAGGTTGCGGGAAGACCCGCAATCACCTACGGGAAGTGGGGCGGAGACGAGCTTGTTTTCGTCCGCGCCAACGATGCGGATGGCAGGGACTGGCCATCGCCATCCGCCTAGCGGGAGGAGATACACCGCGTCGCGCCTTCTAACCCCTCTGCGAATGTAAGCGTCTGCGTCCTCTAGATAGAGCTCAAGAATTCGGGCACCTCGGGGACAAATGAGCCTTCTAATGTTAGAATGAGCTAGTGAACTATCCGCTTAAGCCTAATTTCAGGGCAAAGGAACTCTTAATCCCCTTGCTGGCTAAGGTTTACGCGCTAGAGGAAGAGAACGCGGACTTCTCCGTGCACTCCCGCAAATTCCATATAGCCCTTTCAACCCTCACTGAACTTATGAAGAAGAAAAGCATCCTCAGGGAAGACATAAAAATCTCCAGGGACAGACTTGAGAAGCTGAGAGCAACTTACGGTCAGGTGAGGGCGGATAGGAAGATATTTGAAGAGCATAACCCGCGTCCTAAGCCAAGGCGGATCCTATTCATCCGAGTAATGGGGAAGGAGGAAAGGGAATACGATGAAAGGATAGCTTCCTTGGAGGAAAAGGTTGAGTCCGCCAGGTTAAAGGTCCAATCCGCGGAGGAGGAGCACAAGAAGCTAAGTAAGGAGCTGGACGGGATTAACGCGGATTACGAGAAACAGCAGATGGCGGTTGACGAACTGCGAAACAAGCTGGTGAAGTCGGGAATAGTGAATATGCTGTCCGGGGTAGGAGTCGGCGAAATTGAGGAGTTCACAAGGGCGTTCCTTGACACCAGGGCCCTCGCAAGGGGAGATAAGAGAGTCCATATCGCAAGAATAATCACTGAAGCCATCCTAGAGAATCCCCATCACGGCTTCGCCATCTTCGGGGAAGTGAAGGAAATTTTCCTGCCTGAAACCTCCGCGGAGTATAGGCTCGTGGATAATTTCCTCCATTTCTTAAACGGGAGCGAGATTAGCCAAAGGCAACTGGGGGTCTTCCTGCCCAGCCACTTCTCGTACCAGGAGAACTACTTCCTTTATCTTTTCCTTGAAGTGGTAAACGGGGTTATGCGGGAGGAAGTTTCCTCCGCTAAAGAGGGCTACCTAATGCTCCTCCACCTGTTGCACGCATGGCGGTCGGGGGAGGAGGTGAAGGTGGAGGAGGGAGCCCTGTCCGTCAATCCGTCCTCGGATCCACTCACTGCGGAGATGCTTCTCTACACCTTAACAGCACAGAATAAAGAGGAATACGCCCTGAAACTAGTCGGCGTCAACACTGATTCTTTCAACGGCATTGATTCCCACGCTAAAATACCCGAAAACCTGCGCCTAACCCTGATGAAGCTCTCGGAAATGAGGGTAAAGGTGGAGAAGTGCTACGCGGGAACGTTAGAAAGGTTATTCGCCCACATACTTGTGGCGCTTAAGAGGAAGGCACCATTACCTGTCTTTGAGCTTGCCAAGGAGATCCTTCAGCCAAGAATCTCCGGGGTTCTCAACGTTTACCTGGTTAAAGAGTGCTACTCCGGCGCTCCGCCAATCGTTAATAAGAAGAATCCCGCTGAACTTTACTGGTTGGCGTAGGCGTGGCTAGTGATAGAATCCACCAGTGATGCGCAAGTGTTTCGGAAGACTAAGGGTTATCCACCAGGAGGAGCTTGCGCCTTCTTTGTACCACGCGGAGTTCATTAGCCTTGACGAACCTTTGAAGGAAGTCTCCGCGGGTCAGTTCTTGATGTTAAGATGCGACCCCGCTGACCCTTATACCTTTATGCGCCCGATGTCAATTCTCACCGCAGACGGAAATCGCCAGACATTGGAGATCCTTTATCGGGTGTTTGGCGAACAAACGAGGAAGCTCGCGGATGCTAAGCCCGGGACGGTTCTACCCGCGGTTTTTCCCCTCGGGGTTGGCTTTAGCCTACCTGAGGACGAAGATGAGGAAGTAGTTGGCGTGGCGGGGGGGACAGGTATCCCACCACTTCTACTCCTTGCGGAAACCCTTGGCAATCTTAAGAGGAAAAGACCCAGAATCTTCTTCGGGGCGAGAACGAAGGAACAGCTTGCCTTAGACTTTCTTGGAAGATGGCAGGCGGACTTCGTCTATTCTACGGATGACGGAAGCTTCGGCTACCGAGGAACCGTAGTGGAGCTTTTCACTAAGGCACTGCAAGGTCTAAGTAGCCCTAGAATATACGCTTGCGGTCCGCGGACTATGCTTACCGCCTTAAAGAGAGCACTCCCCGAGGAGCTAAAGGTAAAATGTCAGGTAAGCCTTGAGGAGGTTATGGCGTGCGGGATAGGAGCTTGCTACGGTTGCGCGGTCAAGTGCGAGAGCGATGCAGGAAGCACTTATAAGCTAGTTTGCAAGGATGGCCCGGTCTTTCAGGCGTCTCAGGTTGTTCTTGATTCATAAATGGATACGCGAGGTACAACGCGGTTTGCTGAGATGATAACCAAGTCTCCCGAGGAAACTAGGAGAGTTGGCAGGGAACTGGCTACCCGCCTGCCGACTCCTTCACTCGTTCTATTGGTAGGCGAGCTTGGGGCGGGTAAAACCACCTTCGTTCAAGGTATGGGCGCGGGATTGAATGTAAAGGAGAACGTTACTAGCCCAGCCTTCCTGCTCCTGAAGGAGTACCGTGGGGCGAAAACTTTGAGGCACATTGACCTTTACAAGATAAATGAGATATCAGAAGTTGAAAAGGTCGGATTGACGGAGGACCTCCCTGACGACGCCATCGTTGTCGTGGAATGGGGCGAAAAAGTTGACTTGAACTTGATTCTTCCCACCGTTGTCGTGCAATTTGAACCTGAGGAGGATGAAAACGCAAGGAAACTTATACTTTTCTCGCTCCGCCTTGAGCGGAAAGAGGTTGAGGAATTGAAGGATGCTCTGCGCGATTATTGACACTTCAGGGAACGTGATTGAAATTGGCGTCTGCGATGCGAATAGATTACTCACCGCCGAGCGTTTTCCCCACACGAAGGAAAATGCGAAGTCAATAGCGACACTATTTGCACACACCCTTCAAACCGTATGCAAGTTCCCGGAACTTTCCCACGTGGCGGTCGGCGTGGGACCAGGGACCTTCATAGGAACTAGGACCGGCGTTTCGTTCGCCAACGGATTCGCAGTTATTAGGCGCTTAAAGATCATTAGCGTCGGGTCAATGGAGGGAAGGGGTGCGGATTTTCTCCTCAAAGGACTTCAACCAATCGTTATCCGTAGCGCTAGACGAAATTCCTACTACGTCGGAGTTTACGAGGAGGCTCTCCTGCAAAATGGAACCTCCGCTCCGGAACACGAATACGAAGCCAGCCTGGAGCAGTGCCTGGAGCTGGTAAATGGGAAAGCGGAGCAGAACATCGCCAAGAACCCACCCGCGATTGTCACAGACGATAAGACACTTTACGAGCGGTTAATCGCTGATTCCGCGGACCTGCGTGTTCAACTATTTCTTGATGACAGCATCGTTTCCCTGCGGGGTATGGCATACTTGGCACAAGTGCTCGCCCAGGCTGAACACTTTAAGCCTTATGCGGAAGCTAGGTATCTGCGCCCCGCGGTGCCTCACAGCGCAGAATCCGACAGAAATCCGCATCTATGATAAGGAGGGGAGTATGCTGGAGAGGCTTCAGGGAGCAAAGATTGGTGCCACCCTTGCAAGGGATTGAACCCAACGGTCTTGGTTGTAATCGCCAACGTTCTTGTAGTGCTATGTGGGTGTGTATGTTCCATCCCCATTGTCGGTGAGGGTCAAGTCATCTGCGCGGTTCTTCTCCCCCGTAGGGGGCTTCGCCACGAAGCGTAGGGTGGAACTTTTAGGGGAGGGTCTTTGACCCTCCCTTTTTGCGCGGGCGGGTTCCTCCAGTTCCTTTAGGACGTCCTGTTGGGGTAGGTCAGGACCAGCCCATTCAGCGGGCGGTTCTTGAACCGCCCCTACACTGGCATCCTCTGAGGGACTAAAGTTTGCCCGCCCTTCCGCTGGGTCCCGCCTACTCTGGGTATGTGTACTAACTTGGCGCCAGGGCGGATTTGAGTTCCGCGAAGATATTCGCATCAGAGAAGGTGGGAGTCAGGACGTTGGCGGAAGGAACCAAACGGAATAACCGCCCTAACGGAATCAGGGGTTATAGGATAAAATGAATGGGGATGGTTGCGGAAGCATTCGGTAAGAAATTTCAAAGGCTGGTTCGGGAGAAGAAAAGCGTTTTATTCCTTGGCGTTGACCCAGATCTGAGTTCAACCCGCGAGGATTTTCCCGAGGGAATAGCCTTTCCCAATGAGCTTGCGGAGAAGCTGGACAAGCTCGGACTTTCCCATTACATACTTGAAGGCGCGGTAGAGGAGCTTACCCGCTTCATTGAAAAGCACTCGCCAACCGCGGAAACCGAGTTAATGAGGAGCTTTCTGCGCTTCTGCGCGCTCGCGGTGTTAAGCGCGGAGTCTGAGATCATCGGCGTGAAGTTCCAATCCGCCTGCTTTGAGAGGATAGGCGTGTTTGGCTTATACGCCCTTTCGGTGCTGGCGAGGCTTGCGGAAAGTCTTGGGCTAATAACCATTCTTGACGCGAAACGGGGGGACATCGGCGTTACCCTTAGAAGGTACCTGGAAGCGTATTTGGCTGAAGAATCTACTCCGCTTCGCGCGAGCTACGACGCCATCACAGTTAACCCGCTTTTAGGGATTGACACATGGGAGGAACTTGCGGGATTTCTCGCGCGGGGCAAGCAAGTTTTCTTCGTTGCCTACCCTAGCTCGCCCACCGGGGGAGATTTTGCGGAAGCACAGGTATGCGGAAAACCCCTCTATTCGTTCATTGCGGAATCTGCTAGGGAGTTCCTGCTGAAACATCAACTTAACCGTATCTCTCCTCCCCCCATTGGGTTCGTAGTAGGCGCGAACAAGCCGGAATCCGCGGTTGCCATTCGTCAAGTAATTCCCGACGCCCTTTTTCTAGTACCGGGAGTAGGAGCACAAGGCGCAAGGCTCGCAGACGTGGCAAACACCTTTCTTGGAGAGAACAAACTTTCTATATTCCCCATAGCGCGCGCTATACTTTACTCCTACAGAAACTTGGGTATAAAGGGGGCGGACGTGGACACGCGCGTCACAATTCTCATAGATAGTATAAAAGGCTCAGCGAGGAAGTTCAATGAGGAGCTTCACAGGGCGGTAAGTTTTGAGTAGCTTTTACTAATCGCGGGAAAAAGAAGTTAGAAGCGAGAGGGCAAACCGCGTGGTTGGCACTTGTGCTGGTCTAACGGAGCTTTCTCGTCACATAGACTGCCTTGCCAATCAAATGCAACCCATTTGGTCCATCAAACGCTTTTGGCGGGTACTTGTTTGTTCCGTAGCCGAGAAGCGTCGTTCTCCCCTCGTAGTAAACCTTTCTCAGGGAGACTCCCTCGTTCAACACCATAACGAGAGCCATATCGCCTTCCTTTATTTCGGTGGCGGGCGATATCACAACAGTGTCACCCCTCAGAACGCCATCAAGCTCCATAGAATCATCACCTACCCTGACCGCAAAGGCATCTTGGTCACCCCTGAAATCTTTTGGGGCAATCCTCAGCCTGCCGATACCGCCACTATTCACCGCGTTTTTCCACGTTGGCACGTCCACGGGCAAAACACAGTAAACCGGTAGCGCGGGCATAGTGGCTCTCTTCTCTAGTTTCTTCGCCTCCCTGCGGGCTATACGGTCTAATTTTCTTGTGAGCCTGGCAACCTGGCGCTTTAGGGACTTTATCTCTTGCTTCAACTCGGAAACCTTCCCCTTTTCCACGCGCTTACTTATCCCTGCCGCGGACACGAGCTCCTCGTATGGCACGTTCAACGACTCGCTCAACTTCCTCAGCACCGCAGACGAGGGTCGTCTCCTCCCCCTCTCAATCATATAAATGTAGCTGGAGTGGACGTTAAGGCTCTTCGCCAGTTCCTTTTTGCTGAGCCCACGGGCAAGCCTCAAGCGACTAATCATCAAGCCCAATTTCGCATACGGAAATTCCTTGTACCTCGAATCCATACGTTTTTCCTCAAAGTTTCGTCCGTTATTCTAGCACCTAGTTTAGCACGTTCTCATTACTGCGCAAGTTCGCGTTACACGTCAATGAACCCGTCAACCGAGTCTCTCAATGAGTTAGCTGAAAGCCCCGCAAGCACCCTTCGCCTAATTTCCCGCAAGCCAACTTACCCAGGAACCACCGGAGGATGGGGCTTCTTACTCACTTCCTCCGCCTGCCGATACCTCCGACTTTAGATTTTCGCTTCCTTTCGCGAAAGTTGAGAAGAATATGCGTCCCCTGAAACTCAAAATGCCTGCGGATAACGTTCTCAAGGAAGTTTCGGTAGCTCTTTCTCAAAAGTCTCTTTTCATTTATTAAGAAGACGAACCTCGGCGGAGAGGTTGAATACTGTTCCGCGGAGTATATCTTGAGCGCTCTGCCCTTGACGACGGGCGGTGGGTTCATTGTGGTTTCCTCTTCAATAACGCTCAGGAGAGTTTTCTTGTTCACAAGTCTTTTGTAGTTCTCATTCGCGAGGACGATGCTTTCAATAAGCTCCTCCAAGCCGGTTCCCTCCTTTGCGCTGACGAAAACCACTGGAGCAAAGGTAAGCCTCTCAAGCTCTGAGTAGATATGTTCCTTCATCATTGACCTTGTCAAGTCTGAATCCTCAAAGAGGTCCCACTTATTGCAGGCAATTACAACGCCCTTGACTCTCTTTTCAATGTTCTTGGCGACACGCTTATCCATTTCCTCAACTCCCCTTTCAGTGTCAAGCACAAGGACGCATACGTCCGCGTCGCCTAACGCCTTACTGGCTCTCGCGTAGGAGTAGTACTCCACGTCATCCATTTTGGAGAGTTTAAGCAAACCCGCGGTATCGGTGAAAATGAAGCGGAAACGTTCCACCAAAAGTTCCGCGCTGACTGTGTCTCGGGTGGTACCGGGAATATCCGAAACGAGGGACCTTTTATCCCGAATCACCGCGTTGAGCAAACTGGACTTACCGACGTTCCTCTTTCCGAAAATTGCGACCTTGATAATAGTCGGTGGAAGTTCGTCCTTCGCCTCGCTAGATTCCCGCGGATGCTCGTGCCCCTTGCGCCTGTCAACCTTAGCCCGCGGATACTTTTCCCACCTTATTGCGTTAACCACGAGGTCGCAGAGAACGTCCACGTTTCTCCCGCCAAGGGCGGACACGAACGCGGTTCTTTCTATTCCTAGGGAATGAAAATCCTGGGCAAGGGCCTCGTGGCTGGCGTGGTCAACCTTGTTCACCGCAAGGACTACCTGCTTGCCAGCTTTGTAAAGAATATTCCTAAGCTCAAGGTCTCCCTCCGTTACCCCGCAATTCACGTCCGCCACGAGGATGACCAAGTCCGCCCGGATTACCGCTTTCAAAGCCTCCTCGCCAACTATCTCCTTCAGCGGGTCCTCACTTTCTCTGCCCAGCCCGCCAGTATCCAGAATAGTGAAGAAGTAGCCATCCCAGAAGCATTCCGCGCTAAGGACGTCCCTTGTCACACCGGGAACCTCATCCACAATGGCGATCCTCTCCTCCGCGAGACGGTTGAAAAGAGTGCTCTTGCCGACGTTTGGTCTACCCACTATGGCGACCAGAGGCTTTTCCTTGACGGGCCTCATAATAGGTTGGATACGATTCTAACGTATGTCCCCTCTGGCAATCGTTGAAACTAAAGCGCGACTAGGCTAAAGCAATTAGGCAAAGACGCAAACCGAAGAACTCAACCGCGGATGAATGCGAGATAGAATAAATTAAACCAAATCTTGATACTAATAAACGTAGGCGTTCTACAACCTCCCTAACTCACGCCTACTCCTTCAGCAGCCTGAGCCGCCAAAAAAAGCGGCTCATTTATCTTTCATACATACGAGTCTTATGGTGAACCTCATCCCGAGCGGTCAGCAGTGCCTTGCCCAAGAACTCCACGCCCTCTAGCCTTTCAAGAACCACCGGCGTCAGTGGGCGGAGACGGGATACCACTCCCCCCGCGACGTAAAACCTAACCCTCTGGTAAGCCTCGCCATAACCGAAGTGGATAAAGGAACCATTCCCAGGTTTGCCTTCCTCGCGGGTGGAGCCAATTGATGCGTCATCACCGCATCCCTCCAAAGCCTCAACAGCAACCTCCGTCCTTCTCCCGATGAAGCGCGCAAGGGATTCCCGCGCCACATCCCTAGTGACCTCAAAGAGCTCCTTTTCCCTCAATTTAATCTCATTCCCGTTAAAGGGTGGGCGATGCGCGGAGAGGGTTCCGGGCCTTTCCGAGTAAGGGAAAATATGCGCCCTTTCAAACCCGCACCTCTTCACGACGTTAAGCGTCATTTCAAAGTCCTCCCGCTCCTCCGCCGGATAGCCCACCATAAGGTCCGCGGTTACCGCCCCGTGGGGGAACCTCTTACGGAACTCGTCCACTATCTCTAGGTATCTCTTCGCGGAGTATCTTCTTCGCATATCCGCGAGTACCCTGTCCGAGCCGGATTGCAAGGGTAGATGCAGATGGGGACACATTCTCTCATTTTCAAAGACGGATAACATTCTGGAATCCACGTGCTCCGGTTCAACGGAGGAAAGCCTAAGCCTTGAAGTGCCCCTGAGAATTGAAAGTAATTTCTCCATAAGGACGCTTAGCGGGAATCCCTCCTTAGGCTCCTCGTAAAGACCGACGTTAACTCCCGTTACGACAATTTCAGGCGAGCCTATTGATAGAGCCTCTTCAACTTCCCTCGCTATGTCCACAAAGCTTTTTGAGGCTAACCTTCTAGTCTGAGGAATTATGCAGAAGGAACAGCCGGTGTTGCATCCATCCTGCACTTTTAAGAAGTACCTGGAGCGGAAACCACGGTAAGTATAGCTATCCACGCCAGGAGCGGTCACAGGAGCGGAGACCGTCCCTCCCTGAACAACTGGGATTGAGCCGGGTGTAACGCGGAAAAGCTCCAGCACCTTTTCTGGAACTTCGCCAATTTCCCCGACAACGCTGACCGCGGGATGTTTGAATTTTTCCGCTATTCTCTTCGCCCTGGCTCCGCAACCGGTAAGGACAATCTTCGCGGTGGGGCATTCTCTCCGAATACGGTTCAGGTAACGTCTGACTTCCGCCTCCGCGGAATTGGTAACGATACAGGAGTTTACGATGAAAACTGTGCCATTACCCCGAATTGAATCGTTGCTGACATCGGACAGGCCTTGACAGCCAGCAGGATCCCTAATTCCCGCCGACCCACTAACCATTTCGGAGACGATACCAACGCTTCCCAGTTTACGAGCCACCTCCACGCTGTCCGCGTAATTCGTCTTGCAACCAAAAGTCCGTATCAGCACCCGCACAAGTAGACGGAATTTTACATCAAAAAGTCAGCCCATCGCAACGAGAAGGAAAATCGTACTTACAAAAACTTTGAGCGTCAGTCAAACCAGGCAAGGCGGAGGAATCAACTGTAGGGCGGGATTCTTGCCCGCCTTGGTGGGTTTATCCCGGGAGACGCTGGACGCCCTGTAAGGTGTAGGGCGCGAATTTGTTTCGCGCAGTGACTCTTCCGAGTCCCCAGGGGTGACCATCCGCGCTCAGGAATCTGGATCACGGGCGTCCCCGCCCGTGCGCCAGAGTTGAACACGCCCGAGACGGCCGTGATCCAGCAAAGACTTGACACAAACCTGATCCAGTGCGGGAATGAGTAGTCCCGCATTCGGCGCGATTCTACTAGGAGTATCCGGTCTCGCCATAGACGAGCAAGTCTCCCCGTAGAGGGAAGTGGGACGCATCATTAGCTCATTGGAACGGGCTTCCTAAGCATAATCCTAAGCATAACTTACGGTTTCGCCTTCACCGCAGGCGCATTTCCTACGAGTATCCCCTCTCGCCCTAGCCGAAGGCTCTTGCTCTTTCCGCGACTTCTTCTACTATCCAATCGGGCGTAGATGCGCCCGCGGTTATCCCAACCTTGAATCGTTTTAACCTCAGGGATTCCTTCTCGGGGAACCACTCAGGCTTTAAGTCGTCTGACGAAGAAATGAAGTACGTGTTCTCGTTTGCCCGCTTCACGACCTCGTAAAGCCTCTTGGAGTTACTGGAGTGGGTATCGCCAATGACGAGCATCAAATCGCAAACCGCTGCGATTTCAAGGCTCGCGGATTGATTCCTATCCGTATGAGGGCAGACCGTGTCCAAGTACTCAACGTGACGGAACTTATTCCGTATGAGCTCAAGCAAAGCATCAATCTTGTCCCTTGAAAAAGTTGTCTGGGATACGACTCCGACGGAATCAAAATGGGGAATGGTGGTGATGTCCTCAGGCACGGTAACGACAAAAGGATTCTCAAGCCAGGAGAACAACCCAATTACTTCCGGGTGATTCTTCTTGCCGAGTATGATGATTGCGGGATGACGCTTTCCAAGGTTTATCGCCTTTTCTCTCACCTTCGTTACCACGGTGCAGGTTAAATCCAAAACTTCTAGTCCACGTTCTTTAAGTGCCTTCATCTGCTCGCGGGTTCCGCCGTGGGCGCGGATGATGACCCTTCCCTGTTCATCCGCGATTTCGTCTAGGCTGTTCACGTGCTTAATTCCGTAGCTCTCAATCCTTTCAACTACGCTTTTGTTGTGAACTATCTCGCCAAGGATATAGGTAGGCTTTTGCTTTACAGGCTTGCCTACTTTGGTTGCGGTCATTATCGCGGATGCTCCCAATTCCGATGAGGAAGAGTCTGTGGGTTGGCACTCACAGGACTCCCCTGAGAGAGCCTCTCCGGCGATCGCCATAGCGCCTTCAAAGGCTTTCTTCACTCCGTGGCAGAAGCCCATTCTCCTCGCGTAAAGTATCTCCATATTTGCCAGCCAATTATACCAAACGAGTTGAGATTTAATTGCAACTGGTTCTCGTTATTGTGGGGTGATCCGCAGGGCGCGGGAGAAGACGTATAGTCAGCAAACTTGCTAGTTTATACGTTTAGGTTTCAGAACTTCCTGACGGCGTTTCTTGCTTCGGCGGCTGAGGTTGCTGAATATTATATCCACCCATAGCCGCCACTCCCATAAGCCCGCCAAGTTGCATAGTATCCAGGGCGGATGAGGGCACAATCATTAGGGATCCGCGCTCCTTCAAGCCTTCAAAGAGCATATTCATTGCCCTGAGGTGCATTGCGTGCGGGTTTGTCGCATAGACTTCCGCAGCCTTGGCGAATTTATCCGCGATCTGCATTTCCGATTCCCCAAGGATGATGCGCGCCTGCCTTTCCCTTTCCGCCTGCGCCTGCCTGCTCATAGCGTCCTGAAGCCCCTGGGGTATCTTTATGTCTCTGATTTCAACGCTGTTAACCGTGATTCCCCAGGGCGTGGTGCGTGTATCAATCAGCACTTGTAGTTCGCGGTCGATCTTCTCCCTGCCGACCAAGAGGTCCGCAAGCTCAGTCTTTCCGATGAGGTCCCTTAGGGCGGTCTGCGCTGCCCAGCTAACCGCCTCATCGTACTTCTCAACTTCAAGAGTCGCCTTCTTCGGGTCAAAAACGAACCAGAACATCACCGCGTCAACGTCAACCGGCACGGTATCTCTGGTTAGCGCTTCTTCCGCCACAAGGTCGGTGGCGTGAATCCTGACGTCTATCCACTTACCGACGGTATCAATGAAGGGCCAGAGGAAGAATATGCCTGGTTGGCGTACCCCCAGGAATTTTCCCCATCTTAGAACCACTACGCGGTCCCACTGCTCCGCAACCTTGAGACAAGTGAACCACATAATGCTCAGGAGGAAGCCGACGATAATAACAGGAACGCCCGTCCTAAAGTTCTCCGCTCTGATTAGCGGAAAGGCGATCACTAACGTAACTAAGAGCGTTAGCAAGCCTACGAAGACGGGCCAAGGATGGACGGTTGCGCCGCTCGCCACGTTTTCAATCTGGAATGAAATTTTGTCCTTGTAGTAAGACATTAAAACCTCCTAAAACTGATTTAAGTTTGAAGAAACCTCCATGAGGAGATTCTTGATCTCAAAGTCCGTTAAGCCAAGCCCACGAAGGCTCTTCAGGCTTCCCGAAAGAATCTCCCGAGCCTGAGAGATTGTATCAGTCTCGGTCCTTGGTTTAGGGAACTCAGCTACAAACGTGCCCTTGCCTTGCACCCTTAAAATCAAGCCCTCGCTCTCAAGCTCCGCGTAGACTCTGGCGACCGTATTGGCGGTGATTGAAAGCTCCACCGCCAGCTCACGGACGGTGGGCAATTGCTCACCGGGCACGAGCTCCCTGCTCTGGAGTAGGTAGCGCAATTGGTTCTTGAGCTGGACGTAAATCGGTATTTCCGCCTTCGGGTCAACCCTGATATGGAACTTTTTCAGGATGTCCGCCATTGTTTAAGAGTTTGCGTCAACTATAAGAGTAATACATTTCTTGGTAATTGTCAAGTGGATGGTGAGGAGGTTGGAATGGCGGGTTGTTTGTGGGTGGGTGATGCGATTGTAAATGGCAAAGGGGCTTTGGCATGAGCATATTAGAATCGGGAGAGCAGGTATCATAGGAGTTCGTATCTCCTCTGGCTAAGAAGGCGAATTGCTCCAGCGTCTCATACTTGCTCGTGGGCGAGGCTTATTCCAGTCTAGCGCTTCAAACAACGGGCTGGACTTACAGGAGCACGCCCACTGTGCTAGACTCCACTGCGTGAGAACGATACGAGCTTTACCCCCTGAGGAAGTGGAGAAGATTGCTGCGGGCGAGGTCGTTGAGCGGCCGGTGTCGGTGGTGAAGGAGTTGATAGAGAATTCGCTAGACGCAGACGCAAGCGAGATAACGGTTGAGATTGAGGACGGGGGTAAAGCGCTAATCCGAGTGACGGATAATGGAGAGGGGATCTCCTTTGACGAGCTTCCTCTGGCGGTTAAGAATTTCCATACTTCAAAGATCTCCGCGTGCGAGGACATTTATCATCAGACCTCTCTCGGATTTCGGGGCGAGGCGCTTGCCTCCATTTCCGCCGTGAGCAGGCTGGTTCTTACGTCCAGGGTTGAGGAGGAGGAGGTTGGGGGCGAGATTGTAGTTGAGGGTGGGCAAGTTCTTTCAAGGAAGCGACTCGCATTTAATCGTGGTACCACTGTTGAGGTTAGGGATTTATTCTTCAATACACCAGTTCGTAGGAAGTTCCTACGTAGCAAGGCGACGGAGAGTTTCCACGTCGTTAACCTCCTGAAGAATTACATTCTTGCCTTTGAAAACGTGGCGTTCAAACTTGTTATGAGCGGTAAGGTTTCCCTTGAAAGTCAAGGGAAGGGACGGAATAGTAAGAATCTCACAACCGTATTTGGAGCGGAGATAGCGGAGAAGATGGTCAGGTTTGAGAAGGAGTATCCCCCGCTGGGAATAGAGGGTTACATCGCACCACCGTCACTCTTCTCGGAGGAGCGAAAACTTCAGTACTTTTTCGTCAACCGAAGACCGGTGAAGAATCGCGTCCTCTTCCGCGCAGTTGATGATGGGTTTCATGAGTATCTAAGCGCGAATAAATATCCACCGCTCGCCATTATGTTGGACATTCCGCCGGAAGAGGTTGACGTGAACATTCATCCAACGAAGAATGAAGTCGCGTTTATGCACCAGCAACAAGTCTACTCAGCGGTAATCGCTGCGCTCAAGGAAGCCTTCGGAGAGCTATTTCGTCCAAGCGGGAAGCACATTCTTGTGGGTGTGAAACCGGAAGAGCCTGTGGGAGTTTCTTCTCTTTCGGATGCGTCAAGGGTTTCGCGGGATGCGGAAGATAGACCTAAGGAAAGAGAAGGGATAGAAGGCGTTAGGCTAGTCCCGGTTTTTGAGATGGGCGAACCAGTTGTTTCTGAAAGGGGTTCAGCGCCTTTTGAAAGTCTCGTTCCATTCTTAGTGCCCGATGCGGATACGAAGGGGAAGGATGCAGGGATGAGGCTTGAGTTGATGGGAGAGGAGGATAAGTATGGAGAAGAAGCGATCGTGAATCTAACGCCTCAACTTAAATTCCCGTCCTTTATTGATATAGGTGGAAATTTCTTCGCCTGCCAACTCTTTGATACTTTTATCTTGCTTGCGAGTGACGAGGAGGTCACGCTAATTGACCAGCATTCCGCCCACGAGCGAGTGATTTTTGAGAAACTTTGGCGCGGGTTTTCGGAGGACGCTTCGTTTGTTCAGGATAGACACAGGCTACTATTTCCGGTTGAGATAGACGCGGACGAGGCGACCCTTGAGCTACTTGCGGAGAAGAAGAACTTGCTGGAAAAGATGGGCTTCCGTCTAACCGTAGGGCATAACGAGATTATCGTTGAAGATGTGCCGAGGATGCTTCTCGCCTATGAGGCGGAGGAGAGGATTCCCGCGATTGTGCTGGAACTCTTGACCTTTGATAGTAAGAGGCTTTGGGATGATAAGGTCAAGGATGTCCTTTCAGTAATCGCCTGCAGGTCGGCGGTTAAAGCGGGGGATAAATTGAAGCCAATGGAGATTAGAATACTTTTGGAGGAGGTCCTGCGGATAAACGACTGGCAGTCATGCCCCCATGGCAGGCCTACGATTCTAAGGATGAAGGTGTCTGACCTCCAAAAGCTGTTCTTGAGGAATTAGTTAGATTGTGAAGCGGGAGGGTAAAGCGAATTACGTCCACGGCGTTTTTGAGAAGATCGCCCACCGCTATGACTTGATGAACAAACTTATGAGTTTCGGGCTTCACACCCGCTGGAAGGCGCGAACGCTGGTGCTTTCGGGCATTGATCTCAACGGTGCCAAGGTTCTTGACCTCGGGTGCGGAACCGGGGATTACATTGAAATTGCGATCGTCCAGTCCAAGGGCAAGCTTGCGGGGGCGGTGGGCGTGGATTTCTCGGAGCGTATGCTTACGGTCGCGAAAGCCAGGTTGGAAAAGTACATGCTAAACGGAATGGTAGAGCTTCACAGAAGCGACGTTAAGGACCTTTCATTCCTGCCTGATGAGGAGTTTTCAATCGTAACCTGCGGATTCACTCTCAGAAACGTTGATGATATTGAGAGAGTATTGTCCGTTTGCTACAAGAAGTTGAAGGTCGGAGGCGCATTCGTTTCACTTGATTTGAATAAGCCGGTTCCCCTTCTCACGCGCCCTTTCAGCTACCTTTACGTGAGATTCATACTGCCTCTGTTGGCGAAACTGGTGGTAGACGCAAGAAAAGAGTACCTGTGGCTTTTTGAGAGCCTCAAGACTTTTCCATCACGGGGTGAGCTTACCGAGCTTTTGAAGCGGGCTAAGTTCTCAAGGGTGAAGGTAATGACTTTTGGTTTAGGCGTCCTTTGCGCGCACATCGCCTACAAGGACTAGAGGGAACCTCTCTTCATCATATTGGTAACGTTACTCTTTAGTAGTATGCTGAGAATTTCCCCTAATACAATGTTAAATATTTTACAAAGTTCTTGGAATGTGGTATTTTATAAGGGGTTTGCTTGTGAAAGATTTCATTTATGGAGGTATCCCTAAGTGCCCCGTAAGAGTTTGAAAACTAGAAGTAATGACATTCCGTACTCAACGGTAGTGCGCCTTGCCCAATATCTGAAGATACTAGAAAGATTGGAAGCGGTTGGCACGACGAAGATTTCAAGCAACGAACTGGCGAAGGAAGCCAAAGTTAACTCGTTCCTCGTTCGGAAAGACTTAAGCTACTTCGGGGAGTTTGGCGTTCGTGGGGTTGGCTACAGCGTCAAGGTTCTCATTACTCAGGTGAAGAGGATTCTGGGACTGAACCGTCAGCGCAATGTAATTCTCGTTGGGGTGGGTCACCTGGGAAGGGCGCTCCTTGCTTACAAGGGATTTAGGGAAAAGGGCTTCCATATCACTGGTCTATTTGACTCTGACCCAGCCAAGGTGGGAAAAGAAGTGGACGGCGTTGAGATTATGTCCGTCTTCAGCCTGGAAGAGTTTGCCAAGAAGAAAGGTGCCATCAGCATTGGGATAATATGCGTTCCAGCGTTTTCCGCGCAGTTCGTTGCCAATACTCTGGTAGCAGCGGGCGTAAAGGGTATCTTGAACTTCGCGCCAATACCGCTTTCACTCCCGCCAAACATCGTCTGCATCAACGTTGACTTGACTACGAACCTGGAGGTCATCAGCTACTACCTTAGCCGTGGAACGGTATGAGAGCAAAGCGCGGTAGCGTTTGCGTGAGAGTTCGCCTTAGGGGCTCCACCAGGTTCCCTTGTCAGAACCGAGCTTTTGCCTTATGATTTATCCCGTTTAATTGTGAGCGGGAAGCTATTTGAAGGGGAGCTTTTTGAGCAGGATGTTTTTCCTGAGGATTCCCCTTCGGCGAAGGATAAGTTGCCCGCGAACGCATCGCCCGAAACGAGAGGAAAAATTGGACTTGTTGAAAGTGAGGTTACGTTAATGAGTGATTTCTACCGTGAAGATTTGCAGGCGAAAATAAAGGTGATTGGTGTTGGTGGTGGCGGGTGCAACGCGCTGGATAGGATGATTGAAAGCGGTCTTTCTGGGGTGGACTTCATCGCGGTTAACACCGATTATCAAGCCCTTCAAAGAAGCCAGGCTACCCACAAGATCCAAGTTGGCGCGAAACTCACCCGCGGGCTTGGTTCTGGAAGCAACCCTGAAATCGGAAAAAAGGCGGCTGAAGAAAGCAGGGGGGAACTTTCCGAGATGGTGCGAGGGGCGGATATGGTTTTTATAACCTGCGGGATGGGCGGTGGAACGGGAACTGGCGCAAGTCCCTTAATTGCCAATGCCGCAAAGGAAGGCAGTGCGCTCACCGTAGGGATCGTCACGAAGCCGTTCGCATTTGAGGGTAGAAGACGCGCTCGGGTTGCTGAGGAGGGGATAGACAGTCTTCGCCAAAACGTCGACTCCCTAATCGTTATTCCCAACGATAAGCTACTTGACCTTGCTTCCGCAACGATGGGTCTTCAAGAAGCCTTTTTAATGGCGGATGAGATTTTAAGGCAGGGAGTTATAGGGATTAGCGAACTTATACTCAAGCCTGGGCTCATAAACCTGGACTTCGCTGACGTGAAAATGGTGATGAAGGAGTCGGGCACTGCGCTAATTGGGCTCGGGCAAGCCAGCGGTGAGAATAGAAGCAGAGTCGCGGTGGAGCAGGCAATTCTAAGTCCTTTACTTGAGAGCAGTATTGACGGCGCGACAGGAGTTCTTATCAACTTTACCGGAGGTCGTGATCTAACCCTGCAGGAGGTTAACGAGGCTGCGACTCTAGTCTCCGAGAGGGTTGACCAGGACGCCAACATTATTTTCGGCGCGATTATTGATAAGGAGAAGCACGATGAAGTGAAGGTAATGGTGCTTGCCACTGGGTTTTCCGCGGAGCCCTCCACTAGAAGACCGTCCGCAAGAGCCTTCATCAGGGAGTCGGTCACGCGCGACGCGCCATCACCGCCCCCGGAGGAACGGGAGAAACCGCTGCCAAAAGTGGGTGATGACGAGGACCTTGACGTCCCTGCGTTTCTTAGAAGGCATTTGGTAAAGTGATTTTACTAGCGGAAGGATCAGTGGGTAGTAGGATAGGTTGTGCAGGGTGGGTGCAGAATATGGTGCGGGTTGGATTGCCCTTTCAGGGAAGAACGCGCCAGGCGCCTAGGACTGGGTTTTCTCCTCAACCCCTACTTCCTTAACGCCTTCGCCGACAGGAACGATAATGGGATTACCGGAATCGTCAAGCGTGCACTCAACTAGCTCGTCCGTTTTCAATCTGTTGGAAAGAACCAGCTCCGAGATCGGGTCTTCAACAAGTTTTGTGATCGTGCGCTTGATATTCCTTGCGCCGTAAGTTCCAGAGAAGCCCTCCTCAACAACTTTATTCGCGACCGCTTCGCTGAATCTCACGAAATGATTCGTTTCCGCCAATCTGTCCGCGAGGTAGGAAAGCTCAAGATGGGCGATAACCTTCGCCTCAACTCTGGTGAGAGGTTTGAAGAAGACTATTTCGTCAATGCGGTTCAAGAACTCCGGCTTGAAGAAGTTCTTCAAGTACTCCTCTGCGCGAGTAACGTAACCGTCAAATCTTCTGGTAATTTCCTCGTCGGAATGAGTTTCTTCGTGCTTAAAGCCAATCTCGCCGGTGGTGTCCAGGAAGCGTCCGCCGAGATTGGTGGTGAAGATGATGATAGTGTTGTGGAAGTAAACTTTTCTGCCTTGCCCGTCCGTCAGGACGCCCTCGTCAAGGACCTGGAGTAGCGTGTGAAAAACGTCCGGATGCGCCTTCTCCATCTCGTCAAAAAGAACGAGTGAGTAAGGATGGCGTTTAACCTGCTCCGTAAGCTGACCGCCCTCATCATAACCCACGTAGCCGGGCGGAGAACCTATTAACCTGCTCACCGTAAATTTCTCCGAGTATTCGGAAAGGTCGACCTTGATGAACGCGTCCGGATGGGCGAATACTTCCTTTGCGAGAACCCTGGCAAGTTCCGTCTTGCCTACGCCAGTTGGACCGAGGAAAACGAAAGAGCCTATAGGTCTATTAGGTTGTCTAATTCCGGAGAAGCTTCTCTTCAGAGATTTGACAACGATCGCGATAGCGTCGTCCTGCCCGATGATTCTCTTAGCAAGAACCTTGTCCAGGTTCATTATTCTCTGCTGGTCATCCATCGTAATGTTCTTTGTAGGAATGCCAGTCCACATTTCCACGACTTTGGCAATGTGACGTTCATCCACAATGTTACTAACGATTTCAATTTCATCGCTCATTCCGAGGAGCTTTGTAGCCTTTTCAACTTTAGTGGCGTCAAATTCGTCGCTATGAACCGGTCCCTCTTCGTTCGCGCTCTCAATTAGCTCAACGGTTTCCTCGTCGGGAACCAGTGAACCGCTGTTAAACTTCCCACCCTTCCGTTTCCTGTCAATCTCAAGGTTCACCCACGCGGCAGCCTCATCCAGCACGTCAATCGCCTTATCTGGAAGTTTCCTATCAGGGATAAACCTTTGGGACAAGTAGATTGAGTGTTTAAGGGCATCCTCGGTGATTGAAACTTTGTGATGCTTCTCGTACTCTGCCCGCAAGCCCATAAGAATCGCCAAGGTTTCCTCGTAGGCGGGCTCCTCAACGAATATAGGCTGAAATCTTCTGGAAAGCGCACCATCCCTCTCAAAGTACTTTCTAAACTCCTTGAAAGTTGTCGCGCCAATGCATCTAAGTTCACCCCTAGCGAGGGCGGGCTTCAAGATGTTGCTGGCGTCAAGACTACCCTCCGCGCTTCCCGCACCAAGTATCGTGTGAAGCTCGTCTATGAAAACGATGATTCTTCCCTCAGATTCCTGAACTTCCTTTATGATAGCCTTCAGCCTTTCTTCAAACTCTCCACGAAACTTCGTGCCCGCAACAATTGCCGCCATATCAAGGGCTAGGATTCTCCTGTCAGCTAGTGCGGGTGGAACTTGGTCCTTAACTATTCTCTGCGCTAATCCTTCCACGATGGCGGTTTTGCCGACACCGGGCTCACCCACGAGTATGGGGTTGTTCTTCACCCTTTTGCACAATATGTGGGTAAGACGATTGATCTCCCGTTCCCTACCGATAACGGGGTCAAGCTTTCCCTCCCTCGCAAGCTCAGTGAGATCGCGAGAGAATTTGAACGCGGCGCCCTGAGGTCGTTCGCGACGCTCCCTCCCCCTGCCCACGTCTCTTAGATAGCTCAGAAAGGTTTCGCGGATTATTTCCTCGTTTAGATTATTCTCCGCAAATACCGACTGCATAAACTCACTTTCATCCTGCGCCAGCGCGACCAGAATGTGGGTGGTGCCTATCTCCCTGTGCCTTAGCCTCTTAACCTCCCTATTCGCGCCTTCAAGGAGGTCAAGCGTTCTTCGGGAGAAGTTGGGACTGCCCTTGTAACTCCCGTGATGCTCGTATAGGTAATTCTCAAGGGTGTACTGAAGCTTCGGTATGTTCACCTGTAGTTGCTGGAGAACCTGAAGCGCGGAGCATTGCTGGAGGGCGAGCATGGCATAGAATATGTGTTCAGGCTCAATGAACTGGTTGTTGAATTCCAGGCAGACTTCGTTGCTTTTGGCGATTAGCTTTCTAGCTGAGAACGAGAAAAAGTCCAGAATATTCATCTTTCACCTTGTTAGAGGCTTTTCCTCTCACTCTATTTTACCGAAAAGGGTAGTGTCTTAATCTTAATAGTTCAGCGTAGATAGTGGATTTGCCCGCAGACTCGGAGAATACGTGGAAGATTCTACCATACGGGGGAGCCCTTCGGTGAAGGGTGAAGATGGAAACACTAGGCGCGCCATCAAGAAGCAGGGAGTTGAAGCCACAAGAGAGACGCGGTGCGTTCCCTCTTCCGCTTATCGTGGGATTTTGGTGCCGTGCCTCTTCACGTACTCCTTGAAGCCCTCGCGCAGTGTGAGAAAGGTCTTTCCTGGTTTACCGTCGCCTATCTTTCTACCGTCAATTGAGATGACGGGGATCAATTCGGCGCCGGTGCCCGTAAACCAGCATTCCTGAGCGGAATAAAGCTCATAGGTCGTGAACCGCTCCTCCCGCACCGAATACCCAAGATTGGTGGCGATTTCAATTATGGAGTTTCTCGTGATTCCTTCCAGTACTCCCAGGTAAGTAGGAGGGGTGAGGATTCTTCCGTTATGAGCTATGAATATGTTGTCCGCGGTGCCCTCCGTTACGTAACCGCCGGTGGTCAGCATAATCGCTTCCAGCACGCCCGCGTTGTTCGCCTCAATAACTCCGAGAATGTTGTTAAGGTACTGGGTTGCTTTAACCTGAGCGTTTATGCATTGGGGATTGTTCTTCCGGGTGGAGCAGACGATGGTGGGAATTCCGGTCTCGTAAAGCTCGGCGGGGTACAGCTGAATCCTATCCGTAATGATGACGATGGTTGGCGGACCTGGACATTTTCTTGGGTTAATCCCCAAGTCTCCGCGACCGCGGGAGACCACCAGCCGTATGTAAGAGCCGTCGTAAAGCCCATTCGCCTTCAAGGTTTCAAGAACCGCGTCCCGCAACTCGTTGAAACCAATCGGGATCTCAATCTGCAGAAAGTGAGCGGAACGGTAAAGTCGATGGAGGTGTTCATCAAGCTTGAAAACTTCGTCTTTGTAAGCCCGTATGCCTTCAAAAACGCCGTCACCGTAGAGGAATCCGTGGTCGTAAACTGATACTGACGCTTTGCTTTTCGGAACAAACTCGCCGTTGACGTATACGAGAAGCTCCTTTGATTCCTGTGTGGTCTGTTTTTCCTGAGCGTAAGTGGTGGTATCCATTGGAGGTTACTCTCCTTCAGTGGGCTAGGTAAATTATAGCATACCGATCGCGAAGTCTTATCGCTATACAGGGGTTACCAGGGTCGGCTTTTGGCGATGGCTATGCTAAAATCCGATGCGTGAGCGGAACGAATTTTCACGCGACTACGATATGTGCGGTCAAAAAGGACGGAACCACCGCCATTGCCGGTGACGGACAGGTTACCCACAACCAAATGATACTCAAGCACCAAGCGAAGAAACTCCGCAGACTCTTTGACGGCAAAGTCTTGGTGGGATTTGCGGGTGGAGTGGCGGACGCACTTACACTCTTTGAGAGGTTTGAAGGGAAACTTAAGGAGTTCAAGGACTTGAAACGCGCCGCGGTGGAGCTTGCCAAGGATTGGCGCACAGATAAGTACCTTCGCAGGCTGGAGGCGCTACTACTTGCCGCGGATAAGGGAAGCATACTCATTATTAGCGGGCAGGGCGACGTAATTGAGCCGGACGAGGATTTTGCGGCGATTGGCTCCGGAGCGGAGCCCGCAAAAGCCGCCGCGAAAGCCCTCTATGAAAACACGAAGCTTCCAGCGGAAGAAATTGCACGCAAGGCGGTTGAAATCGCTGGGAATATAAACATCTACACGAATGCGTCGGTGACTGTGGAAGTCCTGTAATCATAAGAAGGGAGCTTACCGCGTCCAAAGGTGGCGGATAAACCCACCTAAGTCTAAGGTGGGAGTCTACCGCGTGTCAGCAGAAGGTTTAGCGGTCATCTCTCTAACCGCGGACTGGGCGGCGGAGATGCGAGCAATAGGCACCCTGAATGGCGAACAGCTAACGTAATCAAAACCCGCTCGGTGACAGAAGTCCACCGAGCTTGGATCGCCTCCGTGTTCCCCGCAAATGCCAATCTTTAACTCCGCTCTTGCCCCGCGCCCAAGCTCAACAGCCATCTTGACCAGTTTGCCGACCCCACTTTGGTCAAGCTCCGCAAAGGGATTCGCCTGGTAAATGCCCTTTTCCACGTAATCCCTAAGAAACTTCTCTTCCGCGTCGTCCCGGGAAATGCCAAGAGTCATTTGTGTAAGGTCGTTAGTGCCGAAGCTGAAGAACTCCGCCACCTCCGCTATCTCGTCTGCGGTTAGCGCCGCCCGGGGAACTTCAATCATCGTGCCGAATAGGTATTCAACTCGGTCCCCCATTCTCTCAAACACGCGTTCCGCGGTCTGCCGGGTTATTCCTTCAAGTATCCTCAACTCTTCAACGTGCCCAGTCAAAGGAATCATTATTTCGGGTAAGACGCTCGTTCCCTCGCGTTTGACTTCAATAGCGGATTCAAGAATTGCTTCAACCTGCATTTCGCTAATCTCAGGGTAGATGAGTCCTAGCCTGCAACCACGAAAACCTAGCATCGGGTTAGCTTCCTGAAGCGCCTTTACTCGTTCCTTTAGCACCTTTAGCTTTTCATCCGTAACCTGCCCCACGACACTCCTGATAACCCTTTCCAGCTCCTCGTCATCATTGGGCAGAAACTCGTGAAGTGGAGGATCAAGGAGGCGAATAGTTACTGGATAACCGTGCATTTCGCGGAACAAGCCCTTGAAGTCTTCTATCTGAAAATCCTTGATCTTGGAAAGGTGCTTCCTACGTTCCTCTTCCGTTTCCGCAAGAATCATAGCCTGCATAAAAGGCAGACGTTCCTGCTGCATAAACATATGCTCAGTCCGCGCCAGACCAATTCCTTCAGCTCCAAACTCGTAAGAGCGCTTTGCGTCCAACGGGGTATCCGCATTTGCCCGAACTTTGAGTTTCCTGAACTTGTCCGCCCATTGAAGCAACTTTCCGAACTCGTCAGTCAGCTCAGGTTCAACGAGGGGGAGTGCCCCCAGGTAAACGTAACCGGTAGCTCCGTCAATCGTTATAACGTCCCCCTCAGTCAGTTTCGCGTCGCTACCGTCAAAGCTAACGCTCCTGCGCACCGCATCAATTCTTAGGGTGGAGCAACCTGCGACGCAGGGCTTGCCCATACCCCTGGCAACGACTGCGGCGTGGGAAGTCATACCGCCCCTGGCGGTCAGGACGCCTTGGCTTACCGCCAACCCGTGAATATCGTCCGGCGTCGTCTCCTCCCGGACGAGAATCAACTTTTCACCCTTGCCCGCCAACTCCTCAGCGGTATTCGGGTCTAGGACAATCTTCCCCACCGCCGCGCCTGGGCTCGCATTCAACCCTTTGGCTACGGGAGGAGCGTTGCCCGCGTTAACCTGTTTGTGCAGGAGCTGATCCACCGAACTTGCGTCAACCATTAAGAGCGCGTAAGCCTCATCGTAGTAACCCGCTTGACAACTTTCAACCGCGACCCTCACAGCGGAAGCGCCAGTTCTCTTGCCTGCGCGGGTTTGGAGAATGTAGAGTTTTCCCTCCTCTATCGTAAACTCAATATCCTGCATATCCTTGTAATGCCTATCCAAGTTTTCAATATGGGCAAAAAGCTCATCGGCTACTTCAGGCATCTCTTCCTTAAGTTGGTCAATCGGCTTTGGCGTACGTATCCCCGCGACAACGTCTTCCCCTTGTGCATTCTCAAGATACTCGCCGTAAATCTTCCACTCGCCGGTACTGGGATTCCTAGAGAATGCCACTCCGGTGGCGCTTCTATTTCCAAGATTGCCGAAAACCATTGCCTGCACGTTGCACGCGGTGCCAAGGTGATGCGGGATGCGATGGAGATTCCTGTAAGTAATGGCGCGCGGGCTATTCCAACTCTCAAAAACCGCGGAGATTGCTAACTTAAGCTGTTCAGTCGGCTCCGATGGGATGCCGGATGGGCTTCTACTCTTTACAACCTCTACGTAGGCGGAGACGAGTTCCTCCAGCGTCTTTTCCGTAAGCTCATAGTCGTAGCGAGCGCCAGTCTTTGCCTTTGCGTCCTCTAAGACCTCTTCGAATTCCGCGTTGGGTATGCCGAGCACGACCTCCGAGAATATCTGAATGAATCGCCTATAAGAGTCGAGGGCGAATCTGCGGTTATTTGTCCTTTTGGCGAGTCCTTCAACTGTCTTAACGTTCAACCCAAGGTTCAAAATCGTGTCCATCATTCCGGGCATTGAAAATTTTGCTCCGGAACGGACCGAAACGAGAAGCGGATTCCCTTCATCCCCGAAACGCCTACCAACCTTTTCCTCAAGTTGCTTCAAGTTCTCCTTGACTTCCTGCATCAGCCCTTCGGGAAGGTTCTTTCCGCATTCAAAAAACGCGTTGCAGGCTTCGGTTGTGATCGTGAAGCCCGGCGGAACCGGAAGTCCCAGGGATGTCATCCTCGCGAGGTTGGCTCCCTTTCCGCCGAAGAGGTCCTTATTGTTGCCGTCAGCCTCGGAGAATTGGTAAACCCACTTAGTCATTTGTGAAATTCCTCTCAAATGTATGGCGTAACCTTGAGCAGAAGAAAGGTGAATTCTTCAGGGCAATTATACATTATGCGGAGCCCTTTAAGGAAGCCCCAACCCTTAGAAGATAAGCTGATACCAATCGTCTCAAACCCTCTTAGATTCAAGGCTCCTAATGAATCGAAGCCCACCCTTGACCGAGTCCTAATGGGGTACTGGTTTTTCGGTTTGCGGTAACTCGTGGGGATTCCCAACCGCGCCGAGGTCCGATAAGGGTGGAGCTTCAAGGGTCGGATCTAGTATCTTTATATCGTGTTTCTTCTTCTCATTAGTGAGCCAAATCCCAAACAGCATAGACTTCTTACGCATCTCCAATTCCTCTCTCAGTTCCTCCCTTGAGGGTAGCGGGACTTTCCCGCCAGGGTGCGTTTCCATCAGCTTTTCAAGCTCAGCGATTCTCTTGTTCAGGTCTTCCTCCGTAATTTCCTCCTGCAACTCCATCGCCCGCGTCAGTTTGTCCCGAAGAATAATCTTTCTAGAAAACTCTTTTAGCTCCTCAAAGTTTATGCCGAGTGTCTCCACGATATCCTTCTGAAATTCTTCCTCTGACGGGAAGGCGGACCTCGCTTCATTAAGGAATGCCTGAATGTCCTCATCGCTTACCCTTAACCCTCTTTTCTTTGCCTCCTCCTCAATAATTGGTTCCTCAATTATCTGGTTAAGCGCGAGCCTTCTAAGGAACAGTTCCTGGTCATCCGTTAGCGAGTCTTCCCCCATACCGGATGCGCCGATATGAAATCTAAGGTACTTCTTGAGGGTAGTGCCATTTATTTCCTTTCCATCAACCTTCGCCACGACTTCGTCGTCCGCTATGGGCTTGAGAGGCGTATTTTCTTTAGCCATAGAGTCCCTTGAAGCAGGCGCACCTGCATTGGCGGAGTTTGGAATCGCGCTCTGCCTGTCTTTTTGTAAGTAAGGTCTTACCAAGATGCCTAGTAAAGTTCCCGCGAGTACCGCAATTATCAAGAGTAAAAGCTCACGCTTTTGACGCGTAGTCATATCTCCTCCTAGCCCTGTAGATTCAATGGGGTGCAGCAACTACCCATCTTCGCCCTTCTTCTGCCCAGTATCCTTCTTATCTTCATTTTCATCTGCGGGTTTACCCTTTGGTTCGTCAGGTTCTTCCTTCCCTTTCGTCTCCTCGCCCTCCTTCCCCTGAGTTGATTCCTCTACGGTCTTGGGTTCTTCTTCAGACTTCTCCGCCTCAACCTGCTCAAGAGCCTCAGAAACCGCCTTTTCTCTTTCCTTGATGGCTTTCCTCTTTTCCGCCTTTTCTGCGTCTATCCTAGCGCGTTGCTCGGGGGAGAGGAAGAAGTACTCCACATCCGCAAGTGCCAATAAGTCACCGATGTAGTTCTGACCCTGAGCATACGCCTCTGACGTGACGATGTAGTTCTTCACCCAGTCGCGGACGTCCTCGTAAGTAAGCTTCTCCGCTTCCTCGTCGGTCATGTTGTTTTCTCTAGCGTACTGCCTTCTATAGAAGAGCGGATTCGCTTCAAATCTCCCCTTAATCTCCTCCTCGGTAAGGGACACCCTTGCTTTAAGGATCTGTTCCAAGAGGTATTCAATCCTGAATTGCTCATTTAGGTCCTCATCGGTTAAGCCCTGACTTTGCTTCCATCTTTCCCACGAAGGTCCAGGCCCTATTTGCGTGATCATATCGTCCAGCCTTTTCTTTACCGCTTCGTTGTCAACTGTAATGCCTTGCTCTGCAGCCTTTTGCTTGATGATGATTCTTGTTGCAATCTGGTCAACCAGGCTCTTGAAGAACGGATGGTCCGTAACCTCCTTTAGGGTAATGGGTTCTCCGTTAGCCTTGGCAATTACGTAGCTCTCGGGGGTTACCGTGCAGGTGGACGAAAAAACCGCGACAAGAGACGCCGCTATTGTGAGAAGAACAAAGCTTCTGATTCCTTTCATCAATATTCTCCAAAGTATTAAAGAATCTAACCGAACTACTATTTTATCACGGATGCCCCTAATCCGTTTATCTTTCTCAAATGATAGGACTCCCAAGCATCGTTGACGCTCAGGGATGTTTTGCTGTTCATCAGGTCGTAGAGCTGGCGCAAGTCAGGTTCGCAGTTGTGTAAGGAAGAACCTGTAATGCCCCCTAAACTTCGGAGTTTTCAGGGTGAGGAGCGTTGCAGTTTTGCGGGGCGTGAGGTTAGCGGACGTTGGCTCAGAAACCCCCTAATTTGTTTAGGTTTCAGTCACTCCAGGCTGAACTTTGCCTTCCTCCGCTTCTCCTTCGGTCTCGCCTTCAGTCTCCTCTCCAGCTTTATTCTCCGCGTCGCCCGCGGTCTCTTCTTCCTTCTCTGGGGTCACTTCTTCCGCCTTAGCAGGTTCCTCGGGAATCTCCGCTTCCGTTTTCCAAGTGGGCATCTGCCCAGATTCAATACCGGTAAAAACCGCTTCAAGGTACCTACCAAAATCTTCAAGAACCAGCTTCAAATCCTCCGCACCCACCGTTTCAACGACATAAAGCTCGGGCACCCTAAACATCACATCGGGAACCCTGTCCACGCCCACGTTTCTGATGCCAAAGTTGAGACTAAATACGCCGGACTCCAGTTCAAAGGAAAGCGGGACCTTTGTGTCCTTCTCCATCAGGAAGCGTGCGGTAACGTCGGTGGATATTCCTTCGGGTATCAAAGCCTTCACTGTCTCTGGTAATTTGAAAGCCAGCTTGTATTCGTAGCCCACCGCGGAGAGACCCTCGTACTTCCTCGGCTTAGCGCGTCTCAACTTCCCAACTATTACTCCCTGCTCTCTCATAATCTTCCTGAATTCGGCGGAATTGAACGCCTTTTCAAAGTCCCTTGGGGAAAACGAGGGCGCCATTTCGGGCGGCAGGTTAAGGATGTAAGCCCTACGAATCCTGTGGTCAATGAACACCGGATTAAACATCCCTGCCTCAGGCTTGAACAGGAAAGTGTAGGATTGAAACGCAGGACCAGCTTTCCTACCCTTTGCGGCGGTTGGTGTAGCCTGGGCGCTCACCGACGGAAGGACAATGTCTAATCTGTAAACGCCGTCCTGATAGTAAAGCTTGCCTCTAAATGGAATGTTCGTGGGTAGCGCGGGTAACTGGGTTGGCATCTGTTGGAAGAATTCCGGCGAGAGCTTAAAGCCAACGTAAAAATCACCATAGACCGTTTTGGCTTGGGTGGGTGCGGGGGAAATCGCACCCCCCACCAGTACAAGGACCGCGACGAGGCTAATCAACAACCCCCTGCGGTACTCTTTATAGCCGGCATTTCCCGCAATCACATTCATTTATCGATTAGTTCCTTTACTCCTCGCGAATTCTAGGAGTTACAAATACCATAACCTCGGTACGTTCCGTTGACCTATCCCTTCTGCTGAAGAGCTTACCAAAAAGGGGAAGCTCGCCGAGTATTGGTATTTTTCTGAGACTTTCGCGCTCCGTCTCGCTGAGCATACCAGCTATAACGAAAGTCTCTCCGTCTGGAATCTGGATAGTAGTCATAACCTGACGGGTCTGGGTCCTCGGCGCGACCGCTCCACCACCTAGGTCAACAAGCTCCAGCAGAGTGGACACCACCGGGTTAACGTCCATAGTGATTACGCCGTTGTCGTCAATTCTCGGTTTGAAGTTCAACGTCACTCCGACTGCCTGAAATTCAACCTGAGGCGGAGTGAAGGCTGTGGGCGTGACAACCGCGGGACGTCTAATGTATGGGATGAGCGTGCCGGCGAAGTAAATCGCCTGGGAACCATCTACCGCGGAGAGGTTAGGGCGCGAGAGAATCCGGGCATTCCCGGATTGAAGCACTGTCCTGAGTTCAAAGAGAACGTCCAGCGGTGACCTGAAGAAATCTTGGAACCAAAGCCCAAGGGCTATGAAGCCTGGAGAGGACGCCTCCACCCAATGGGTTTCTGTTTCGGAAGGAGCATTCAATGCTTGTTCCTCAACCACTCTTTGAGAAATGCTATCTTCCATTTTTAACCCTAGTTGTTTCAGCCCCTCCTCGTTAATCTCCACTATCGTCGTCTCAAGGGTGACAACCCTAGGTTTTCTATCAATCTCCGCAACGACTCGCGCTATTCGCTCAAGCCTGTCGGGGGTCTCGGTAACCACGAGGACGTTTGCTTTCGCGGTTGATTGAAATCCCGTCAGTTTCCTTACGTCTCCTGCTGAAATTCCTTCTTCACCTTCAGAGAGGAAAGTACTGCGATCCGAGTAATCAACGGTTCTCTTCTCCCCGTAATAGATTGAAACGTTCTTTTCTCCCGTAAGTCCGTTCTCAGTAATTACCTTCTTGACGTCTTCAGCGTCCGCGTACTGCAAAGTAAAGGTGCGCGTTTCGTACCCTCCCAGGCGGCGGCCAATGTCCTCGCGTCCTCCAACAATTATGGTATTGCCAACTAGCCTATACATAATGTCCTTAGCGGCGGTGATGGTATCAAGAGCCTCAAGAAGCGGGGTATCGCGGAATGAAACAGTAATCTTCAGGGAACCGACCGTATCGTCAACTATCACGTTAAAAGGCGTCCCCGCCACGAGTAGCGCGATAGCCTCCGCAAGAGTGGCTTCGGTGGCCTCGTAGGTCACTCGCTCGGACTTAAGTAGCGCCTGCTCAGGCGTAAGGGGTGGTTCATAAATCCTTGGCAGTCGCCCGCGTTCTTTCCTCACGTCCCACGGACGCTCTGACGGAGGTGGCGGAGGTGGCTTTACCTGGCCTTCTTCAACCTTCTTCTTTCGCCATTGGGACTCCGGTATCCATCTTGGTTTTGAAGTGTCCTCGCTTGGCTTCACCGCGAACAGCTCAGATTCAGGAACCTCGAGAAGGTTATCGGAACCATCTGATTCTGCCCCTGCCGGTTCTTCAACCTTGACGCCTAACTCCGTCTCGGAAACTACAACTTCCTTGGCGACGGGCTCCTCAACCTTTTTCAGCTCATCCTCGGGCAGCACCTGCAGGATGGGTGGAGCGGGCTCAACCTCTTCAATTTCCGCTTCCACCAACGGTTCAGCGGATTCTTTTGCCACTTCTGCCTTCTCCTCCTGAACTTCCGACCCTTCCGCTTCTTCAACTGCTTCCACTTCTTCAACTACTTTCTCAACCGCCTCCGCCTTTTCCTCATCCTTGGCTAGTGCGGTAGTTTCCTTTTTGAGAATGAAGCTCTCAAACGTGTAGCCAGTATCGCGACTCTCCTGCTCCTCCTTAATCTCCCAGCTCCTTTCCTTTTCAGAAGCCTTTTCCTCAGTTTCTTCAGGAGGTAGAATTACTGTTTCCTGGGTTCCCTCTGGTGTGCCTACCGACTCTTCACCCTCCATTTGCTTTTCCCGAACCTCCGAAGCGCTCCTCAATGAGAAATCCTCAAAGCTGTACTCGCGTCCCCTATCGCGTTCCTCAGCGATTCTAAAGTCCCTTCTAAAGGTCTTAGAGGGCTTGTTCCGGGCGGTTGGTCCCGATACTTGAGAGATCTCTTCACTTCCCTTCTCCGCAACGCTTGCGGGAATTAGGAAGGATTCAATCCCTGTAGGCGCGATGGGGGGAAGCTCAGCGCTTATTTCAACTCTCTTACTAGCGGGTTCACTGCCAACGGTAACAGGGCTTTTCGCCAGTATCGGGACGACGCGATAAGCCTTGCCGACGGGACTTACCTCCAAAAACGAAACTGGCGGATCCAGGAAACCGAGCTGAACCAGGATTTCATCTTCTTTTCCGGTTCCGTCAGCAGTAGGAACTCTCACAATGAAGGCGTTATCTTCGGTGCTGGAAGCTACCTTAAGCGGAACCGCGTTCTTCCCAAGCACCAATACAAGCTGGGAGCCGGAAGGCGTTCTTTCAAGGAAGAAAGAGTCTACGAAATCGCGGTACTGCTCCGGGAATTTCTGGGTTAACTCCGCTGAAGGCAGAGCCAGAGAAAAGCCGGGGAAGGTAAAGTACATCTTCCATTCCGCGTAGTCAATCTTCTCTTTGAAGGCGAGTGGGGCGTCCGCGGTTACTTCAACGGTAAGATTCTCATCGTTCACCTGTCCCTTCAGCGAGTTGATTTCATCCGCGCGGGTTGCAAATCCGAGTGAAACTACTAATAGAGAAAACAACAATAATCTGCACTTGAACAAGCAGAGATTCATACTGAACCCCCTGTTGAAAGATAAATCATTTTGTTTGTCCTTGTATCAAGAAGCTTTGCTCTAGCATTTTCTAGTCCTATAAAAACGTAATCCTGACCCACTGCCCAGCCGGGTCTAGCAAGGAATTTCTCAAGCACGGTTCCTCCTGCGTCGGTAATTGCGAAAAGGGCGGTCGGGCTTTGGCTACCCTTGGATACGCCAATTAGCAGAACCTTGAGCGGTGGTCCGAGCGGTTCCGTGGGAAGTGGAAGAAGTGGGATTTCGCCTGAAACCGCCGTGGAGGGCGGTGTAGCCCCGGGTTGTGTAGTGGTTCCAGAGGGCATACCTGAGAAAATCTGCTGAAGCGTCCCCTCGGGTGCCCCCGTTGTTTGAACGCCCATAGTAGGGAAAACGCCGATGGGAGTAAACGGGTCCCTTGTTATGGTTACTTGGTTCCTTTCAAAGAACCTAGACGACCGATAAGCGTCCTCCACCTTCTCTGAAATTAGAGGTGATTTTGGACGCTCCTTCATCTTCGCCTCTTTGACCTCTTCAGGCTTCGCAGGCTCAGGCTTCTCCGCTTCAATCTCCGCGGGAGCAGGCTCGGAAGGCGCGGTCGGGGCTTCCACTTCCTTGGGCTTCTCTTCAGTGGGAGTCTCTTTAGGCTGGGCTGCAGGAGGCGACTGCGCTTCTTTTGCTGGCTTAGTTTCAGGGGCGGGCGTTTCTACCTTTTCTGTCCTTCTGCCAGCTGGCGGTCCGACAAACTTCTGGAATTGAAAGAAGATTATTACCGCCAGCGCCGCGAAGAGAACAACCACTAGAACCAGCTTAATGGTGTTGCTCATTTTCCACCTCCACCGTTACCGTTGCTAGACGCGGTGGTTACGGACGCGTTCATCGCATTGCCCGCAACAGCTGATTTACCGCTTTCTTCGGTCTTTTCGGATTTCTCGGATGGCAAAGTAGCAGTCTCAGCCGATTTATCTTCCGCTTCCATTTCTCCGACCTCCACCACCATAACCTTCCTGATCTCCTCCACAAGACGCTGAAACTTCTCCTCTGTGGTAGTCTCAGAAGTTGAGTAGATCATGTTCGCTTTGATGTCCCATTCCATAAGTGAGGGCATAAACTCCTTCTCATCCACCTCGGAGGGACCCGAAACGTTGTACACTCTTATGAACCTGCCATGTTCCTTCAGCCTTTCCAAGAAACCAACAAGCGATTGAAAATTGCCTCTCAGGGTTATCCTCATATCAACCGCCTTCAACTGCCAAACCAAGAGTTCGTCCAGTCCCTGCAACAGGTCGCTCTTGCCGAGCTTCGATTCCTGCAACTGCATTTCCTCTCCCTCGCCTAGCTGGATACCTACGACTACTGCGCCGACGTCCTTGGCAAGCAGTTCCATAAAGTCAAGGAGCTCCTTGTCCCCAGGATTGTTCGGGAACATTCTCGTGAGCATTCGCGCATCCTCAAGAACGTAGGGAAGAGATTCAACTATTTTCGGCAGTGCGTCCCTCTTTGAGAGGATGTCCGAATGCCTTTTCTCTAGTTGTTCCGCTTCACCACGTATGGCTCTTATCTGCTTCCCGCCAAAGTAGAAGACCACGCTTAGCACCACCGCTGAGATCAGGACTACTAAAACCGTGTGCAATACCGCGATTCTAATTGACCTTAGCCTGTCCATTTATTCGTTTTCCCCCGAGGTTGATGCTTCATTGCTCTTATTTTCGCTTCCCGCGGAAGCCCATTCTTTTCCATTTGGATTTGCTTTATCGCTCTTCTCTTTCCCATCCTCGGCGGGTTCAGGAATGCTCACCGACGTTCGTATCCTAAATACGTATCTTGTAGGGAGATTCTCATCTGTCTGCTCTTCAAGGTCAGCGGTTTCAAGGACCGGATCTACGAAGTATTCATCTTTCCTGAGCCTATCAAGGAATAATGACACCGGCTCGAGATTCTGCGCTGAAGTTTTGCCTTCAATGGTGAGATCGCCCCGATGAACTACCATTACTTTCTCTTTCTTCTTGGTCACCTTCTTTCTTGCCCCGGTCGCCGGCGCAGGTTTCTTCTCGTCCTGCTTTGGTTCCTGGACGACTTCCACCTGCTCAGTCTCAATCACCAATCCCTTCACCGAAGTTAGCCAGACGCTCTCCGGAACAAGCGCGTCAAGTTTAACCAGAAAGATGGGCCAGTCAAGGTAATGGGCGTCAAGGGCGTTAAATACTTTCTTCAGGCTCTCCATATCGCTGGCAGCTACCTTTACCTGGTCGTAAACCGTTTCAAAAGGCTCAAGGGACTTGACGCTTTGCTCCAGGCTCTTAATGTCGCTTCGCAAAGCTCCCACCTTCACGAAGTGAGAAATGACTAGCCAAATAATGAGGAATGCGGTAAGGGAATAAATAAGGGCTAGGAACGGGGGTAGCCAGCCAACCGCGGGCGCAGGTTTGAATTCAGGCGGTAAGAGATTAATGTCTATCCTGGTTTTCATTTTCTTCTAGTCAAGCGCCTCCAGCGCCACGCCGAGAGCGGTTGAAAATCTTGGTAGTTCAAGCTCCTCCTCCCTCGTTGGTTCAAACGCCAGGCTTGACCTTGCCCAATCAAGCGGGTTGGAGAGAAGTATCGTTTTTGGAATGTCCTTTGCCAAAAGTTCATCTAAGTTTCTTGGCCAGATCCCGTTTCCGCAGATTATCAAACGATCAAACGTGTAATCCATTATCTGACGCTGGCTCTTGAAGAAGGATAGAGTCCTTTCTACTTCCGCGTAAACCATATTGATAATCGGCTTCGCGGTTGCAAAGTGCTCCTTTGGAACAACGTAATCGTCCTGCTTATACCCGCCCACGTTCTCAATTTCAGCAGGGGACTTTGACTCAATGATCCCTCGGAAAGCGTATTTAAGCTCTCCCAGCCCAATGGACATTCTCCTGATGAAAACGATTTCGGAGTTCTGAATTATCACTACGTCTCCGCCTATAGTTTCCAAATGGACACAAACTACGTTTCCTTCAAGGTACTCCGGCTTCGTGGAGTGGATCGCGGTTATTGAAGACAGGACGGGAAGTCCCGCCCGGACCGGCGAGAGTCTTATTGCTTCAAGGGTATCAACGTAGGGGTAAACCGACGCCTTGGGAACTATGGCAACCAGAATCCTATACCTGCCAGTTTCCTCCTCTACTTCTTCCCCGATGATGGAGTAGTCCAAGCAGTAGTTGTCCATACTGTCCTCCATCACCTGGGAGAATTCCATATTTACGGTGGAACTAAGCTCCTCCTCCGCCATCTTCGGAACGGAAAGAACGCGAAGGATGCTCTTGCGTTCCTGAAAGCTGAACGCGGACCGGTAGCCCTTAAGTCCGGTATCTCTAACCCAATCCTTTATTGCCATAGCGGCTTCATCCGGGAAGAATTGCTCCGGCGCCTCGTCGTGAACGGGAACGTTAATATCTCCTATTTTTGAAACGGAGAACTTGTTGTACCTTCCTGCGAGCGCGACCACCCGGACCTTCCCAGGTAAGAAATCAAAGCCAATTACCTTTGAAACAGGCATTTAGGTTAATCCTCAGAATCGACTTTAGCCCAAAATAAACGTGGGTCAGAGGAATCAGGGTCGGGCCCTTCCTCCTCTGACCCAAAACCATTTTCAAACGCTCACTAAACTAAAGGTTGTTACTGAACCCTTCCACTCTCGTCCACGGTAAGGGTGAAAACGGAACCATCGTTCGCGGGGTACTCAGCGGTAACTTCAAACGAATCATCGTCAGGGCCGTCGGTAAAGTAGTAGCGAATGTTCGTATCCGGGTCAGTAAAGTCTGTACCAGAGAAGCGCGCGTCCAGCAGAGCGTCAGGTGTCGCGGGGTCACCATCGGGGTCAACCAGCTGGTCAAAGTCCCCGTAGGTCGCGTACTTGGAGACGTATGCAGCTTCCGCTGAGGAAACTGAACGCAAAGTTCCACGAGCCTTCCCTTCTAGAGCGGTCCTTCTGGTTCCAATCAAAGTCGGTACAGCGATGGCAACGATTATCCCGATAATCGCAATGACTATCAGAAGCTCTATGAGGGTAAAACCCTTCTTACTCTTTAGAGCCTTTAGCATACATTTTCACCTCCTTTTGGTGAGATTTCGCTTGGTGAGATTTGGCACCACATCGTAATTCTCCTAACGACGAATGACTACTTTGTTGTATGCAACGCTCCTTAAAGGATTAGTATACCACATATCTGGAAAACCTGCAATCGCAAATGTCAAGTTCACCAAAATCAGCTTCTGAGGCGCCTCTTGCCTCAGTCCTGAACGATAATGATTCTACCATCAATTGCAAGTTTTATCACGCTACCGTAAACGGTGGTGGCGGTAATCTCGTACTCGTCCTCCTCTGGACCCAGGGTGAACAAGTAAGTTATCCGATTAACCTCAACTGGACCAGTTCCTCCCCCAGCAAATCTATCATCTATCACTTCAATGGTTTCGGCGAGTTCAGTGAAATCTCCGTACTCCAGGAACTTGTTGTGATATACGCCTTCCGCCGTTCTAATGGTTGATAGCGTCGCCATCGCCTCTTTCACCTTGGCGATCCTCACGCTTGCCAGATACTGGACTGTGGCGATAGCAACCAATATTGAAATTATCGCGATCACGAGCAGTAGCTCAATGAGCGTAAACCCACGCCTATAAGCGTTTCCTGAAAGTGTTTCTACCTTGTGAGAAGTCGTCCAGAATCACCTCATTTCCTGAATCGTCTTGATAAGGGCGAAGAGAGGCAAGAACAACGAAATAACGATGAAGCCAACGATTGCGCCCATAATGGAAATCATCAAAGGCTCAAGAAGGCTAGTTAAGGCCTTGACCGTGGCGTCCACCTCCGCCTCGTAAAAGTCAGCGATCTTGCCTAACATTCCGTCCAGGTCACCGGATTCCTCCCCGACCGCCACCATAGCGCTCACCATCGGCGGGAAAACGCCCACCGCCTCCATTGGACCTGCGATATTCTCGCCTTGCTTCACGCTTGACCTTATTCTCTTAATGGCATTTTCGTATATCACGTTTCCAGCAGCTTCATAAACGATGTCCATTGCCCTAAGAATGGGAATGCCGTTTGCTAGCATCGTGGCGAGGTTTCTAGATAGCCTTGCGATTATTACTTTCCTGCTGAGCTGTCCAAAAACGGGAAGTCTCAGCTTAAGCCTGTCCAGCACCTCTCGCCCACCCGGAGACTTGTTTACGAAGCGCATGGAAATGGGCACGAGCACGTAAAGTCCGATCACGATGTACCAATACTTCTTAACGAAATTAGCGGTCTTGATCAGGATTTGCGTCATCAAGGGGAGCTGACCACCCAACTGGGAGAACATCTTCTCAAATTGTGGAATAACGAAAACGAGGACAACGGTGAGAACGATTAGCGCGGCAATCGCGATAACCTGGGGATACTTCATTCCTGCGGATATCTGCTGACGAAGTGAAAGTTCCTTTTCGAGAGCGATCGCCAGCCTATCTAGGACGATGTCCAATGCCCCCGATTCCTCGCTTGCCCTTATCAGGGAAATGTACAGGCGTGGAAAGATATTCGGGAACTTCGCCATCGCATTGGAGAGAGACTGTCCTTCCGAAACGTCATCCCGAATAGCGGTAAGCGCCTCCTTCAGGGAAGGAATCTCCGTCTGCTTCTCAAGTATCTTCAGGCATCGCAGAACGTCTATGCCCGAATTCACCATTGCTGCGAACTGCTTTGAAAAAACTGCCAGGTCCTTTAGCTTCACTCCTCCCTTGAACAATCCGCCAAAGAGCGGTAGCGCCTTCTTCTCCGTTAATGACGCAATCACGTATCCGCTATCCCTTAGCTTTTGGGACGCGGACGATAGATCCGAAGCGTCAATAGAACCCTTCAGAATTCTTCCAGATCTGTCTCTTACAGCGTATGAAAACTGAGCCATCTTAATGCCTCCCTGGAGTTAAACTCTTACAGCAACCTTCTCCTTCTTGAAGCTGTCAGGATGGTGGCAGTGGGAGAAAGCTTCCTCAAATGTTATCACACCTCTGCCAACGAGTCGCAGAAGATGGGCATCCATCGTCTGCATTCCCAGTCGCATGGACGTCTCTATTACCGATTCAAGCAGGTGAGTCTTTCCCTCTCTAATGAGAGACTTAACCGCGTCAGTTCCAAGCATCAACTCGTAAGCCAGTATCCTCCCTCCTCCTTTCTTCCTGCAAAGGGTTTGGGAGATAACCGCTTCAACCACCGCACCGAGTTGAATTCTTATCTGTTCCTGCTGATTTGGCGGAAAGACGTCAATTATCCTATCAATTGCCTGCGTGGAACTGTTGGTGTGTAGGGTAGTCAGGACTAGATGACCCGTTTCGGCTGCGGTTAAGGCAATCGCTATCGTTTCCAAGTCCCTCATCTCGCCTACCATAATGACGTCCGGGTCTTGGCGAAGAACGTGCCTGAGAGCTGACGCGAAACTCTTTGTATCCCTGCCCACCTCCCTCTGATTGATGAGGGCTTTTTCACGAACAAAAACGTACTCCACGGGATCCTCAATGGTTATCACGTGGCAACGTTTGCTGTGATTAATGAAATCAATCATTGCAGCGAGGGTAGTGGATTTGCCTGAACCGGTGGGTCCGCTAACGATTATCAAACCTCTTGGCTTCAGAACGCTTTCCCTTAGGGTGGAGTGGAGCCCTATTTCTTCCATCGTTCTTATGTGACTTGGAATGCTTCTGAATACCGCGCCGAAACTCCCCATCTGCTGGTAAACGTTTACGCGGAATCTTCCCGTCTTTGCATAGCTTATGGCGCAGTCCAATTCCTTTTCCACTTCAAAGGTCTGTATCTGCCTTTCCATAAGCGCCCCGTATATAAGGTCCTTCACCGTTTCGGAATCCAGTGGCGGATAGAACGAGGGATACAAATCGCCGTCAATTCTAAATATCGGCGGAGCGCCGACTGAAAGGTGCAAGTCGGAGGCGTTCCTCTGGACCGCCTCCTCCAAGAGCTCCCTTATGTTTTTTACGTAGATTGGCACTCTACTGGCAATCCACCACCTCAAAATTATACCGATTCCAAGTATTTGGGGTATTTGTTTTCTCAGGGCGAACCCCGGTGCCAAAACAGAAGGCTGGAATCATCCCTATCGTAGCTACGAACGGCAATGAACGAGGGAAACCAATCCACCGCCTACGCAAGAGCTCTTCACCCTGAGCTTCTTTGCAAGTGGTTATTCCCGCAAGCGCAAGACCTTTACCATTCCTCCTCTCCAAACTATGGGACGAATTAGGCACCAATCCTAATACCGATGCCCTCCTTCTTGAAGCTTTCGGGATGCAGACAACGGGAGTAACCCTCGTCATAGGTAATTATTCCCTGGTCAACTAGCTTCATTAAATGCGCGTCCAACGTCTGCATACCCTGTTTCTGAGACGTTTGAAGTACCGAGGTTAGCTGGTGGGTCTTACCTTCTCTAATAAGCGATTTTACAGCGTTCGTCCCAATCATCAGCTCGTAGGCTAGGATTCTTCCCCCACCTATACGCTTGCAAAGCGTCTGTGAAATGACCGCCTCTGTAACGCTTCCGAGCTGAATTCTAACCTGCTCCTGTTGGTTGGGCGGAAAGACGTCGATTATTCTGTCTATCGCCTGCGTAGAATCGTTCGTGTGGAGGGTGGTCAACACCAGATGCCCCGTCTCCGCCGCTGTTAACGCGATTGAGATGGTTTCAAGGTCCCTCAGCTCGCCTATCATAATGACGTCTGGATCTTGTCGGAGAACGTGCTTTAACGCGTCCGCAAAGCTGTTAGTATCCTCCCCCACTTCGCGCTGGTTCACAATTGCCTTGTCATGCCTGAATAAGTATTCAATGGGGTCCTCAATGGTCATAATGTGGCACCTTCGGTTCAGGTTGATGTAATTTACCATTGCAGCAAGTGTCGTGGACTTACCTGAACCAGTAGGTCCAGTTACGAGCACGAAACCGCGGGGTTTCACCACGATCTCCTTCAAAATTGGGTTTATTCCGATATCATCCAGGGTTCTTATTTCGTGGGAGATCGTCCTGAAAACTGCCCCCAAGGACCCTCTTTGCTTGAAAACGTTGACGCGAAACCGGCCGATCTTTGGCCAGCTCATAGCCATATCCAGCTCCCGAGTTTCCTCAAAAGTCTTAATCTGTCTCTCAAGCAGTCCCGAATAAATTAACCCCTTAATCGTTTCCGGGTCCAGAATCTCGTAGGGCAAAGGGTATAGCTCACCGTCTATTCTCGTCATCGGGGGAATGCCGACGGTGAGGTGGAGGTCAGAAGCGCCCCTTTCAATCGCCTCACTAAGTAGGTCCCTTATAGTCTTTTGGTATTCCGCCATCGTCTTATACGCCCTTCCTTATATTCCTTATATATAAGAAGCTCATCCGAGAACCCTTTCCCCCTGGCTTGCGGACAAAGGGCTATTCCTCCGCCCTTGCGACCCGCAGAACCTCCTCAATTGATGTAACGCCCTGGGCGGCTTTAAGCATTCCGCTATGAACAAGCGGAGACATACCTTCTGCAATCGCCAGTTCCCTGATCTCTTCCGTTGGTTTATTTGCCACTATTGCCTCCCGAAGAACCGGGCTGACTTCCATAATCTCGTAAATCGCGGTGCGACCTTTATAACCAGTGTGGTGGCAAACTGCGCAACCTTCACCTACTTTGAAGTTAAATTCAAGTCCCTCCGGGAGATACTTTTCAATGGACGCCAACGTTTTGTCATCCAGTTCCCTGTCCTTCTGGCAGTAAGGGCAGATTCTTCTAACCAGACGCTGTGCAATCACTCCAGTTAGGGAGGCGGAAATCAAGAAAGGTTCAATGCCTACGTGATTCAGACGAGCCACGGTGCTTGGCGCGTCATTCGTGTGAATTGAAGAGAGGACGAGGTGACCCGTAAGTGCCGCCTGAACCGCGATCTCCGCGGTCTCCTTATCGCGCACCTCGCCAACCATAATCACGTCCGGGTCCTGACGTAGAAATGAGCGAAGCGCGCTCGCGAAAGTCACCCCCGCCTTCACGTTCACGTTCACCTGATTCAACCCCTCAAGCTGGTACTCAACTGGGTCCTCAATGGTGATTACGTTTATCTGTGGATTATTTACCTCGTTAAGTATGGAGTAAAGAGTGGTAGTCTTACCGCTTCCGGTGGGTCCGCAAAGGAAAATTATCCCGTTTGGAACGGAAATGATTCTCTTAATGACGGTTTCTTCCGATTCTGTAAGTCCGAGCTTCTGGAGAGGGACAATTCCCCTGCTCTTGTCCAAAAGCCTCAGAACCAGTTTCTCTCCATAAATGGTAGGAATAGACGAAAGGCGGATGTCAACCTCGTGTTGCTCAACGAAAACCTTAATCTTCCCGTCCTGCGGTTTGCGCTTCTCCGCGATGTCCAACTTGCCCATAATCTTGATTCTGCTTGTGACTAAAGGCTGAATGCGCTTGGGAATCATCATCGTTTGGTGAAGGAGTCCGTCAATCCTCTGCCTCACGCGCATATTGAGGGGATTCGGTTCCAAATGAATGTCGGACGCATGCTCCCGAATTGCGCTCTCAAGAATAGTGTTCACTAGGCTAACGATGGGAGCATCGTTGTAACCCATAGTGATGTCCTCGTCTTCACTCGCTTCAAGCCTTTCCATATCCTCATCCGCGCTGAGAACTTCTATTGCTTCCTGAGCGGCAACCTGCGCTCCGAAATACTTGAAGATAATCTTCTTTATCTCTTCCTCTATTCCGAGGCAGGGAATTACGGTTAAGCCGGTTGCTAGCCTTATATTCTCAATTGCCTGGAAGTCCAAGGGGTCAGCGGTTACGACGAAAAGCTTGTTAGCCTGCTTCCTTAGTGGAAGAACGTTGTACCTCTCAATCATCTTCCTTGGGATAAGGTCGGAAACTGTGTGGTCGTAAACGTATTCACGAACGTCAATGAAGTCAATATGCAGCTGTTCCGCCAAGACTTCAGCGACCTGCTCCGGCGTAAGCAGTCCCTGTTCAATGAGAACCTCTCCCAGCTTCTTCTTTGAACTCTTTTGATCGATAACCGCACGCCTTAGCTGGTCATCGGTGATCCACCCGCGCTTTAGAACAAGTGAACCAAAGCTACTTGTGGAAAAGAACATCTCGTCGGGAACGATTGCAGGCTCCGCCACCTGAACGGGATTGCCCCCCAATGGGGAACCATCCTCACCGCTTGCGGTCAAAGCACCGCTTGCCTTGCCAGAGGTGCGGAACTCTCCTTTGAATTCTTCCATCAGTTTCTTTTTTCCTTCCATAAACTAGAAGCGTCCTCAGTAACCGATAAGTTTACCTAGCCTCGATATTTGATATTTTACCACGCTTAGCACACTTAATCCATAAGCCGGGCAACCAGCCGTTTGTCCTCGGAGGAAGACCACTGAATGGTCACCTGCACCACAGGAATTTAGAAACGAGCTGGACGGCGGGAGGTACCGTTCCCGCTACAAAGCCTGCACGCCATACGGGGCCCCCAGTATCTTCACACTCTCTATTGCCCTACGTCCAGATACATTCTCCAAAGTGGATGGCGGAAACTCTTATCCACCACGATTCTGCCCATTCCTCTGACGACAAATACTAGAATTCGTGAGGTTATGGTATAATAAGGGTAGGTGATAGAGACTTGCAGATGGGCAGTTTGTCCGTAAAAATGGCGAGGCGGTACTTCCGGAACAAGGATGTACCACTGACAACCGGACCTCCCATTCCCGAAAATGGCGCACCTCGAAATCTAAGAGGTCCCTATTTTTTCGGGAGTAAAGCATTCAGTCTCGCGGAGATGCTCGTCGTCCTTTCCCTGATTGGCATCATTACTAGCATCGCGGTGCCACTCCTGCTGGGTGCAATTCGGGAACAGAAACTCGAGGAGGCCGCGGATACGCTCGTTTCCGTTTTTGATTCTGCCAGAGGTATAGCGATGCAGCATAACACCTATGCAAGGGTTCTTCTCGACACTGCGGTCCAAAGTGTAACGATTGAATACTATGACCCAGCAGTAACTCAGTGGGTTCAGTCCAGCCCACCTGTGAATCTGCCGAACGGAGTGATTTTCGCAACCGTTACGTTTGAAAACCTAATTGCGATCTTTGGTCCCTACGGCTCCCTAGTCAAGGGTGGGAGCATCGTCATCCAAGACGTTAGAGGGAATCAAATTGAACTTGAGGCTGTGGTAGCGAACGGTAGGTTGAGGATATCCGGAGAGTGATTCTTGTGGGAAGAACCATGGGAAAGCAAAACGGTTTTACTCTTATTGAAATACTCATAGCGCTACTAATTTTCACCATAGCTGGCATTGCAGCGGGTTACGCAATTGGGCAATCCATTTCTGGTTCTTCCTATATCCAGAAACGTCTCGCCGCACTGAATCTCATTCAGCAAAAGCTGGACGAGCTGAGGAACACGCCGTACGAAGAGGTAATCAGCGGTCTCGATGAGGATGAATTGGGTCAGCCTATTTTGATCGATGAAAACGCATTGCCTGGCGGGATTTTCAAACGCGAATGGATCGTCCAGGAGGACCAACCGGTCATCGGTTCAAAAACAATAATGGTCAGGGTGAGCTGGGAAACCTCGGCAAGAGCAGATTCTGTTTGGGCTTACACTATCGTCTCCAGACCATTTGACGTAAGTTCATAGCTGAAGGTTATGAAAGGGAAACAAGGAAAGAACGGATTTACGCTTATAGAGATTTTGATTGCGCTTATCGTGCTGGCGATTTTGCTCGGCGCGGTAACGATGTTCTTCATCTCATTCGTTTTCTATGGCTCCGTCGCAAGGACGCGATTGAGGATGCAGGAGGATATCAGAATGACCCTTGAGTATATGGGCAGACATATCAGGCTGGCAGGTATTCGTCCAGTTGACGTTGGTATAGAAACCATTGAAGAAAGCAGTTTCGTCTTCCAAACAGATAGCAATGGAGACGGCGTTACAGAACGCTTTCAATTCAGCTTTGACCCAAACACGAATACGATCGTACTGCGCAAGTGGGTGAAGTCCGGTTTAGATTTCATCGACGATGGCGTCCCTGAAGTGGTGATGGACAACGTGGATCAGCTAATTTTCAGTTACTACACCAGTTCCAACATTGAAACGACCAGCCCCGCCGAGGTAACCGCGGTTCGCATTGATATTACCCTGTCTCCGCCACTCACGGAGAACGAAAGAACTAGGTTGGCTGTTGGCAATATGAAAGGCTCGGTGATTACCTATTGCCCCAATCTTGCGTGGAGGCTTTAGGAATAGCAAGCTTGAGCCTCTTTGCTTCAGCGGGAGATGATGAGTTCCTATGAAAAACAGAAATATGTGCTTAAGAAGCAGGGAAAGGAGTAGCGAATCTGGAGTTGCGCTTCTCACCGTTGTTTTCATTTCCGCACTTTTGCTAGTCATAGCATTAGCAGTTTCCTTTGTTCTCTACTATGAAACCCTGAGTTCAGCGCGAACCACGTCAGTGACTCAAGCACTTTATGCCGCTGAAGGAGGGCAGGAATACGGACGGATTGTTTTGGAGGACGCGCTGAAGAATATGGTGGTTCCTGCGTCCTTAACCTATTCCGAACTTGAGGGGTATGCCAATGATGCAGATTCGGGAATGCGGGAGGGTGATAAGGACATTGGAGTTCTCGTTGATTTCTTCCCCGCATTTTCCCAGTTCCTTCCACGAGGCGAAATGGGTGTCGTATCTGGCACCTTCGGAGAAGGCAGTGAAACGGTGGAATACCAGCTTGCGTACGATTTTACACCAACACGGGTAGACTACCCCGATCCAGCAGATCCCACCGGCGCATTCATCTTCTACTATCACTACGAGATCCTCGCAAAGGGCAAGAACCCTCATGGGATCCTGACTGCAGAGCAAGTTACCAAACTCTCTGGAGACCTTGAAGTTACCATATTTCACCCAAGCTTTTCGTTTTACGACTTCTTCACCGTTGTAATGCAGACAGCGTCCGGCCAGCAAATCTATTTCGCCAGCAACGAAACACTGGATGGTCCCGTCTACGTCGGAAGTAGGCCAGGTTTTGCGGGTAATAATGCGGGCGGAGGTCCCACATTCACAGACCAATTCCAAACGACTTGGCCAAGTTGGGACACGGCGGCCAAGGTTTACAACCCGGTTGTTAAGTGGAGCGAAGAGCTCCCTCCGCTTTGGGGCGTGGAAGCTATTCCGACACCACAGAATTCATTCTCCCAAGCGCGAGCGGCCTTGGGGAATTACGCGAGAGTCGGCGACACGTCAACCCTAACAAACCTGGAAAGAAGGGAGTCGCTGGGATTAACTCCAAGTAACAGTGCCCCTCCTACAGATGTTTATTACACTAAAGGAGATGGCAGAGACAATCAAGGAAACGATACGGACGAGCTCCTCGGTGGAATTTACATTTACGGTAGTGTGGATTCTATGAGGCTCGGCGCGAGTGGTAGCCAGCAGATAATTAGCATCACTCAGGGCACAACCACAACTACGTTCACCATTGACAATTCTGCGGGTACTACAACGGTGATGGAGACTGGAAAACCTGTGAGAACATTCAATGATGTTCCAAACGGCGTAGTTTATGTTGATGGAACGTTGATGGCCCTTGGTAGAGGGGCAGGTTATTCCGCAGCAATTGAGGAAGATTCTCAGCTAACCATCGCCGCCGACCAGAATCTCTACGTCAACAACCACATAAATTACGAGGTTGACCCTACTCAAGATCCCGATGCGTTGAACGTTCTCGGTCTCGTTTCAGGTCGTGGAAACGTTTTAGTATCAAATAACGCCCCTTCTAACCTGGTTCTCCAGGCGACAATCTTCGCTACAGCCGACGGTCGTGGATTTGGTGTTCAAAACTACGCGACTAAGCCGCCAAGCGGAGCCCTTAACATCCTAGGAGGGCTCATAATGGACACCTATCAGGCGATCGGCACGTTCTCCTCGCGGGGCCAGGTTAGCGGTTACTACAAGAACTTCCATTACGACCGGCGATTTTTGAATCGCGCATTCTCCCCGCCGTTCTTCCCAGTCGTAACGACCTATGTGGGCAGGCTTAAAACCATTAATCGCACCGACTGGGGTCAAGTCGTTACCGAATTACCACCCGGAGGATAACGGGATATATTCCCCGTAAGGGACTTGGTGGTCTCCAGGTATTTGCAACCGAAGTGGTGCAACTTGCGCCGTTTACATAAGGTGGAGTCCAAGAATATCCGCACCCACAATAATTAGCTCTCCGTCAGTTTCTGAACTAACACATTATCGCGATAGAATAGTCTATACGCGGAGGTTGTTGGGGTCTGGTGACCCCCGCGGTCTTCAAAACCGTCGGCGCGGAGTTCACTTCGCGCGGTGGGTTCGATTCCTGCCACCTCCGCCAATCGAGCTGTTCGGGGTCGCGGATGGATGTTACAGTTTACGTCCTGAGGTCAAAGGTTAACGGAAAGAGATACGTAGGAATCACTTCCGATTTGAGTGAAAGGCTCGACCACCACCGCGCGAAGTATACCAAGGCGGGTCAGATACTTGGGGAATTTGAGGTTATCCACACGGAGGAGTTCTCTTCCTACTCTGACGCCCGTAAGCGTGAAAAGTTTCTGAAAAGTGGACCCGGAAGAAGATGGCTGGATAAGCAGTTTGGCACGGTGGCTCGCCACAGGCGAGTAAACTAGCCTTAAGCGAGTAAAGCTGCGCCCACCCAGGGTGGGCTTGTGCGCCTTCGGCGCATTCGATTCCTGCCACCTCCGCTTCGCCCCGCCTTTGGCGAGGCTCAGCGCAAGCTTGGAAATAAGGCGCTTTAACGTGAAAATGAAAGAGTGGCTCGTATATATTCTTCTTTGCGACGGGAAGACCTTCTATACAGGTATCACTAATGACCTTCAAATAGACTTCAGTTCCACAAGAAAAAGCAGTCCAGGTTTACGAAGGGATTCAGCAATCTAGAGTTAGTATATTCCGAAAGGTTTAAGAACAAGTCCGAAGCAGTCAAAAGGGAAAGGCGGATTAAGGGATGGAGTGTGCGGGAGGGTTTCACTGAAAACTGTAGATCAAAGGGCTTGAAGTAACCCTTTTTGCGGTATAATATATAATGAAAGGAATGAAAGGGAGGAAGGCTTAAATCCCTTGACTTTCTTCTGAAGGGCTGTTAAACTAGTAGAGCACCTGAATGTGGTAAGATGTACTTTGCAAGTTTGAGGCTAGTTCTTCCTCCTAACCTTGCAGTCATACTGCCTATAATGGCAGGCTGAACCTTGAAAGCTGGGGAATTGGAAGTACGATAACGAACCTGATTTCCCGTATTGGTATCCTATGCGGGAAACCCTTGTTATTCCAATAGAGTTTGATCCTGGCTCAGGATGAACGCTGGCGGCGCGTCTGACACATGCAAGTCGTGCGGTAGTCCCGCCTTCGGGCGGGGCGAGAGCGGCGAACGGCTGAGTAACACGTAGGTAACCTACCTTTAGGATTGGGATAACCCCGCGAAAGTGGGGCTAATACCGGATAATACGCTGGGTGAAACTCCCTGCGTTGAAAGGAGCAATCCGCCTGAGGAGGGGCCTGCGGCCTATTAGCTTGTTGGTGGGGTAAAAGCCTACCAAGGCTGTGATGGGTAGCTGGTCTGAGAGGACGACCAGCCAGACTGGGACTGCGACACGGCCCAGACTCCTACGGGAGGCAGCAGTGCAGAATCTTGCGCAATGGGCGAAAGCCTGACGCAGCGACGTCGCGTGTGGGAAGAAGGCCTTCGGGTCGTAAACCACTGTTAGGGGGAACGAACAATGACGGTACCCCCAGAGGAAGCCTCGGCTAACTACGTGCCAGCAGCCGCGGTAAAACGTAGGAGGCAAGCGTTATCCGGAATCACTGGGCGTAAAGCGTTCGTAGGCGGTTTGGTAAGTCAAGGGTGAAATCCCCGGGCTCAACTCGGGAACTGCCCCTGAAACTGCCAGGCTAGAGCACGTCAGGGGGTGGTGGAATTCCCGGTGTAGCGGTAAAATGCGTAGATATCGGGAGGAACACCTGTGGCGAAGGCGGCCACCTGGGGCGTTGCTGACGCTGAGGAACGAGAGCTAGGGGAGCGATCGGGATTAGATACCCCGGTAGTCCTAGCTGTAAACGATGGGCACTAGGTGTTGGGAGGTTCGACCCTCTCAGTGCCGAAGCTAACGCATTAAGTGCCCCGCCTGGGGACTACGGCCGCAAGGCTAAAACTCAAAGGAATTGACGGGGGCCCGCACAAGCGGTGGAGCATGTGGTTTAATTCGATGCTACGCGAAAAACCTTACCTGGGTTTGACATGCTAGTGAAATCTCGCGGAAACGCGGGACCTCCTTCGGGACACTAGCACAGGTGGTGCATGGCTGTCGTCAGCTCGTGCCGTGAGGTGTTGGATTAAGTTCCGCAACGAGCGCAACCCTCGCTGCTAGTTGCCATCATTCGGTTGGGCACTCTAGCGGGACTGCCGGCGTCAAGCCGGAGGAAGGTGGGGATGACGTCAAGTCATCATGCCCCTTACGCCCAGGGCCACACACATGCTACAATGGGCGGTACAATGGGTTGCCACTGGGCGACCAGGAGCTAATCCCATAAAGCCGTCCTCAGTTCGGATCGGAGGCTGCAACTCGCCTCCGTGAAGCCGGAATCGCTAGTAACCGCAGATCAGCACGCTGCGGTGAATACGTTCTCGGGCCTTGTACACACCGCCCGTCACACCACGAAAGTCGGCAACACCCGAAGTCGCCGGGCTAACCTCGCGCAAGCGGGGACGCAGGTGCCGAAGGTGGGGTCGATGATTGGGGTGAAGTCGTAACAAGGTAGCCGTACCGGAAGGTGTGGCTGGATCACCTCCTTTTAAAGAGTTTTGGTGGCTTGCGACACCTGCTCGGGTAACCGAGCCAGCGCGAGCCCAACTCCTAGGTCGAACATCGCTATAGGACATCGCGCTTAGCGTGATGAGCCTAAGCCTGATGAAGTGGCCGCGGTGCAGTCAGCGTTATGAACTGTCATCGGACGGAGCCACCCAGGCGCGATGCCTCTTCCAATTCCCCTGGCTTTTTTTTCGCGTGAATACTGAAACGACTATGGATTCTGAAGAAACTCCCGAAACCTTATAGCTGAAATCCACACCAGCACGTACGGAAAGAGCGCGGTTAGCAAGGTTAGAATACCCATTACGATTAACACCATCCCAGCTACTCGCCAGGGGGATGCCCAGTTAATCCGCTCCCTAGCTCCAGATTTTCTACTGTTCGCCATCATAGAAGCTAACAACCGGTCCAGAAATCAGGGCTCAATGCTCCTGCCAATCCACTCTTTTAGGAACTCAGTATGATATGGTGGAAAGACAAAAAAAAGCAAGAACGCAAGGAAATTACAAAGCAAGAAGAAGGTCAGAGCCAATAGAAAAAACTTTACATCTCCTGACAATCTCATTTTAACTACCCTTTCTGCATGTCAAGCCAACGTCGGCGCACGGGTCTCTGCCCTACTATCCGGTGACTATCTCCCGCACCGCGACTAAACTTCCCGCCAACGCCGGCGGGTAAACCCTCCATCATCCGCGGGTAAACCCTCCATCA
>FWWM01001422.1_pt1 | contig 71996 bp, 66 predicted proteins | sample 2228351 | NCBI WGS metagenome assembly FWWM01 (sample SAMEA103939774, study PRJEB20133) | metagenome | reverse complement strand
TCGGGAGGGATTTTCGGCCCGGCGTCGGCATCCGGCTCCCACCGCCCCGGACTCGCTGGGCGCGACGGCCCGGGCCTACTCGTCTCCGTCATCGCCGTTGTATAAAGATGAAGTTGTTCGGTTTCCCCTGCGGCGCGGCCTCCACCATCTCCCCGGCCATCGGCTCGGCCCCGCGCCGCCTTTTAAAAAACTATAATGGGGCTTCCCCTGCATGTCAATCCGTTCACCCGCCCTCGGGGCCCGCTCACTCCGTCCGGCTGAACAGCCACACGGCCGGGATCAGGAACAGCATCCAGAAGGCGCCCAGGGCGAGCAGGTTGACCTCCAGGGGGTGAAGGATGAGGAGGCGCAGGATGGGCTCCGGGACCAGCCCGCGCAGCGCGGTCTGGCGCATCGCGTCCACCCCGTAGGCCACGGGGTTCATGCGGGCCAGCCACTCCATCCAGAGGGGCACCTGCCGCAGCGGGAAGAAGGCCCCGCTCATGAAGAACATCGGCATCAGCAGGAAGTTCATCATCATATGGAAGCCTTCCATCGAGCGCATGCGGGCGGCGATCAGGATCCCGAAGGAGGTCATCGTCGCCGCCACCAGGATCATCATCGCGATCAGGGTGAGGATCTGGGGGACGCTGAAGCGCACCCCCACCAGGGGGGCGAGGAGCATGATGAGGAGCCCCTGGATCAGGGCCGTGGTGCTGCCGCCAGCCACCTTCCCCAGCGCGACGGCCGTGCGGGAGACCGGGGCCACCAGCACCTCCTTCAGGAAGCCGAACTCCCGGTCCCAGACGATGGAGACGGCGGAGAACACGGCGGTGAAGAGCACGGCCATGCTCAGGATGCCCGGGAACAGGAAGGCGCGGAAGTCCACCCCGCCCATCCCCGCCGCCACCGCGGGGGCCAGCCCGTTCCCGAACACGATCAGGAAGAGCAGCGGCTCCCCCAGCGAGCTCACGATGCGGGCGCGGTCCCGCAGGAATCGCAGGAGATCCCGATACCAGATCGTGTAGACCGTCCTCAGGAACGCCATGCCCGTTCACCTCCGGCTCCAGATTCGGTGGCGCAGGCGCATCATCTCCAGCGGCGAGGCCTCCTCCTCGCGGATGGCGCGGCCGGTCAGCTTGATGAACACATCCTCCAGGCTCGGCCGCCGCAGGCTGATGCGGTGGACGACCAGCGGGGGCTCCACGCCGTTCTGGAGGATGCCCAGCAGGCGGGGGATCAGCTGATCGCCCCGCGCCGCCTCGACGTGCAACCCCTCCTCGGTCCGCTGGGGCTCCAGCGCCAGGACCTCCCGCAGCCGGGCCGCCGCCCGGGCGTCGTCGCTGGTCCGCACCAGGATCACATCCCCGCCGACTGTGGCCTTCAGCTGCTCCGGCGTGTCGAGGGCGATGATCTGCCCGTGGTCGATGATGGCGATGCGATCCGCCCGCTCCGCCTCATCCATGTAGTGGGTGGTGAAGAAAACGGTCGTCCCCTCCGTGTCCCGCAGGCGGAGGATGTAATCCCAGATGTGGCGGCGCGTCTGAGGGTCCAGCCCCAGGGTGGGCTCGTCCAGGAAGAGGACCTTGGGCTGGTGGAGCAAGCCCCGGGCGAGCTCCAGCCGGCGCTTCATCCCCCCGGAGAAGGTCCGCACCTCCTGATGGGCGTGCTCGGTGAGCTCCACCAGCTCCAGCAGGCGCCGCGCCCGCTCCTCGAAGGTCCGGCGGGGGACGTCATACAATCGCGCGTGGAACTGGAGGTTCTGCCACGCCGTGAGCCGGTCGTCCAGGCTGGGATCCTGGAACACCAGGCCGATGCGTCGGCGGACCGCATGGGGTTCCCGCACGATATCGTGGCCGCCCACCCGGGCGGTGCCGGAGGTCGGCCGCAGCAGTGTGCACAGCATGTTGATGGTCGTGGTCTTGCCGGCCCCGTTGGGGCCCAGGAACGCGAACAGCTCCCCCTCACGGACCGTGAAGGAGACCTCGCGGACCGCCACGAAGTCGCCGAACCGTCGGGTGAGGCGATCGGCCTCGATCGCGTTCATACGCTCCTCCGGATACCGAATGGGGTCCGTGGAACCGATGCCTGGCGCACCGCGCGTTCCCCGCGCGGCTGAGGCGCTGCCCATCCTTATGGCCCGGCCCGGCCCCCCAGCGTCCGGTGCAGCAGCGCCATCGCCTGGGCGAGGAGCGCGCGCTCCTCCGGGCTTAAGGCGGCCAGCCGCCGCCCCAGCCGGGCCGCGGCCCGGCGCTGGAGCCGCCGGAGGGCCCGCCGCCCCGCCGGCGTCAGCCGGATCCACACCCGGCGCCGGTCCGACGGATCCCGCTCCACGACGACCCAGCCCATGTCCGAGAGGGAGCGGACCGCCCGGGAGACGGTGGAGGGGCGCACCGCCTGGGCGCGGGCCAGCTCCGTCAGGGTATACGGGCGATGGGCCAGCATCCCCAGGATGCGGTAGGACTGGGCCGGGAACAGCTCCCGGCCCTCCCCCTTCACCTCCGCCCAGATCTTCCGCATCACCAGATGGAGGGTCTCCAGGATCCGGCGGGCCAGGATGCGCTCGCGGATCGGCTCCTCGACCTTCACCCGCATGCCCCCGGGTAGATGGTTGCTTTGGCTAAAAATTAGCCAAGCGAATGATAACACCGCGGGCCCTGCGCGTCAAATCCCGATGGCAGCCCGGCCCCGCCTGCGGAGCGTCCGCCTCCGGGGCCCTTCGCCGTTTTCTCAATGAGGCCACGAAATCAGATAAATAGATCCATAAAACAGATAAACAGACGATTTGTCTTGACAATAACAAGAAGAAAGCCCAATATTGGAATAGAAAACCCTGGACTTTGTTAAAATCGTCATCGGGGTCATGGCGTTCATCGGCCGTGGGCCCGCGGGGTGCCGCTTGGCCAGGCGATCGGAGATCGCCAGTGTCGGTTGAGCGCAGGCGAGCGGATCTGGGTTTGGGGGCTGAGCTTTGAAAAGGACAGCGCTGCTCTATGTGATGATCGGCGGCTTGATTGTCTTGGTCACGCTGCCCTTGGGTTTTGTGCTGTTGCGGCCGATCCAGGTGGTGCCCCGTCTGGGGCCGGCGCCCACGTTCCGCTTGACCGATCAACTCGGCCGCCCGGTCACCCACTTAGACCTGGTCGGCCAGATCGCGGTCTTCGATTTCATTGCCACCCAAGGGGATGAAACCGCCCCGGCGATGACGGACTCGATGCGCCAGTTGCGGGATGAGCTGCGCCGGCGCGGATGGCTGGGCAAGCGCGTGCGCTTGGTCACCCTCACGTTCGATCCGGAACGCGATACGCCGGAGGTGTTGAATGCCTATGCCCGGGCACAGCAGGCCGATCCAGATGAGTGGCTGTTCCTGACCGGGGAGCCGGACGCGCTGCGGGCGGTGATCGGGGGGGGCTTTGGGGTGTATTACCGGAAATCCCCAACGACAGACCGGGGGACGATTTTCTCGCACACCAGCAAGTTTGTGTTGGTGGACGCGCAGGGGCTGATCCGGGCGGAGTATTACGGTCCGGCGCTGGACATCGCGCGGGTGATCCGTGACATCGAGCTGATCCAGCGCGAGGCCTCGTCCACGGGCCTCGCGCGTTACGCGTATGAGGCGGCGCATCGGTTCCTGTGCTACCCACGTTAAAGGCGCACCGCAAATGAAACGTCTTGCGCCCTTTGCCCTCGTGGCGCTCATCATCTTGGCGTTGGCGGCGACGGTCGCCTGCGTGCCGCGTCCCTACACCTTTCGCGGCCAACCCTTGCAACCGCCCAGGCCCGCCCCCGACTTCGTCCTGATGGATTCGAATGGGCATCCCTTTCGCCTGAGCGATCAGCGCGGGCGGATCGTGCTGCTCTTCTTCGGCTACACGACCTGCCCGGATGTGTGCCCCACCGCCCTGGCCAAGTTCCGACAGGTGCGAGAGGCGCTGGGCGCGGAGGCAGCGCAGGTGCGCTTGGTGTTCATCACCGTGGACCCCGAACGGGACACGCCGGCGCGGCTGAAGCGTTACGTGGAAACCTTCAGCCCCGACTTCATCGGGTTGACCGGCGATCGCGCCGCCTTGGCCCGGGTGTGGGAGGACTACGGCGTGTATGTCGAGCGGCAGGAAGCGGAGGGGAGCGCCGCCGGCTACCTGGTGGCCCACAGCAGTTGGACCTACCTGGTGGATCAGGGTGGGGATCTGCGGCTGATCTATCCACATGGGGCCACCGCGGAGGACATGGCGATGGACATCCGCCATCTGCTCCGTCAGCGGTGAGGTGGCGGGGCGATCCATGGTGGGGTTGGGCGCGCTGGCCACCTTCCAGACCATACGCTGCAAGCAGGAGGTGAAAGATGGAGCCGAAAGGACATCCCAAGGGCGCGCTGACGCTGATGGCGATTTACATCGCCATCGTTGCCGTCATCTGGTTCTCCGTCTACGCGATCCTGCTGGCGAGGGGGTGACCGATGTGGATCGAACGGTATGAGAAAATCTGGATTGTTCTGGCGCTGGTCGTGCTGGTGGTCTTCCTGGCCGCCATCGGCACCAGCGTGTTCGCCGCCGGCATCCAGCTGCCCGGCGTGGAGGGGCGCGTGGATCCAAGGACAGTTGCGCAGACGCCGCCGTTCAACCAGCCGGGCGTGTATGAGCTGGCACCCAAACGCTACGAAGTCGTCCTCCTGGCGCAAGCCTGGGCTTTCACGCCCAACGAGATCCGTGTCCCGGCGGGCTCGGTCGTCACCTTCCGCATCACCAGTAAAGATGTGACCCACGGTTTTATGATCCCGGGCACCAACGTCAACGTGATGCTCTTGCCAGGGCAGGTCTCGAAGGTGACGGCGCGCTTGGACAAGCCGGGCCAGTATTGGTTCCTCTGCCACGAATACTGCGGCATCGGGCATCAGGTGATGTCCGGTGTGCTGATCGTGGAGTGAGGCGTGGGGGTGACTTTCGCCCGAGTTCGTTCCGGAGGTGAAACCATGTTCGCCCGCGAGGACCGCTTGGTGCGCTGGCACATCTACTTCGGGCTGATCGCCCTGGCGCTGGGCACGGCCCTTGGGCCGCTGCAGGCGCTGCAATACGCCAAGGTGAACCTTTACGGCGTGCTGTCGCCGCTCATCCGCTCATATTACCAAGGTTTGACGTTGCATGGGGTGCTCAACGCGCTGGTGTGGACCACCTTCTTCATCATGGGCTTTTCGATCTTCGTCACCGTGCGCATGCTCAACCGCCCGTTGCACAATCCCGGCATCGCCTGGGCGGGCTTCTGGGTGATGGTGGCGGGGGTGATCCTGGCCGCCTACGCCATCCTCACCAATCGGGCCAGTGTGCTCTACACCTTTTACCTGCCGCTGCAGGCGCACCCGACCTTCTACTTGGGCGCGACGCTGCTGGTGGTGGGGACGTGGATCATCTCGGCCGAACTCTTCCTGACCTATCGCCGATGGCGCGCCGCGAATCCGGGCGCCCGCACGCCGTTAGGGGTCCTCGGCATCCTGGTTAATCTGGCGATGTGGTGCATGGCCACGATCGGCGTCGCGGCGGAGATGTTGTTCTTGGCGATCCCATGGTCGCTGGGGCTGGTGCCTGGCACCGACCCCCTGCTGGCGCGCACCCTGTTCTGGTTCTTTGGGCATCCCCTGGTCTATTTCTGGCTGTTGCCGGCCTATGTGTCGTGGTATACGATGGTGCCCAAGCAGGCGGGCGGCAAGCTCTTCAGTGACCCGCTGGCGCGGCTGGCCTTCCTGCTCTTCCTGGTCCTCTCCGTCCCGGTCGGGTTCCACCATCAGTTCACCGACCCGGGCGTCCCCCAGGCCTGGAAGGGATTGCACGCGGTGCTGACCTTCGGCGTCGCCTTCCCCAGTTTCCTCACCGCGTTCAACTTGGCGGCTTCGCTGGAGCTGGGGGGACGGGCGCGTGGGGGCACGGGGCTGCTGGGCTGGATCGGCAGGCTGCCGTGGAACGAGCCGTCCTTCGCCGCGCAGGTCCTGGCGATGATCACTTTCGCCTTCGGCGGGATCGGCGGGCTGGTCAACGCCTCATACGACCTGAACCTGGTGGTGCACAACACGACCTGGGTGCCGGGTCACCTGCATCTGACGGTAGGGACGGCGGTCACCCTCACGTTCATGGGCATCCTATACTGGCTGTTGCCGGTGTTGACGGGGAAGGGGCTGTGGAGCAAGCGCCTGGCCCTGGCCCAGGCCTATTTGTGGTTCGTGGCGATGGCGATCTTCTCCTTCGGCTTCCACTGGGCGGGGCTGCTGGGGGTGCCGCGCCGGGTGTTCATGCCTACGGCGGTCTACGCCATGCCCGAATGGGGGCTGCCGCTGGGGATAGCCGCGATCGGCGGGGTGATCCTGTTCATCAGCGCCGTGCTCTTCTTTGTGAACGTCGTGATGACGTTGGCGTCGAAGGTGCCGGCTCAGGAGGAGATGCCGGTGGCCGAGGCGCTGTCAGGGCCCGATGCGGCGCCGGTGCTGTTCGAACGCTGGCGGGTATGGCTGGGCGCGGCGATCGTCTTGATCCTCATCGGGTATGTGCCGGCGCTTATCCAGTTGTGGCCCCCTGCCCTGACGTCCCCGGGCTTTTCGCTGTGGGGCGGGCCGCGGTGAAGCGAGGGGCGCAGCCGGGTCGGCCCCGCCAGGAAGTGGAGTGAGTAGGTAGGGAGCGGGCCAGGGCGCGGCCGCAAAATTCCCTCACCGCCTTGGGGACCACTCCCCTTCGCGCTTGCTTGACAGCGCGAAGGGGCTGTGTTATAAAAAATGAGACTTACTCGACCCGAAATGTCTAAGATAATCACAGCGAGGGATTCTGCCAGTGCTGTATGGGCTTCCAAGCGGGGCGGCGAGGGCGGTCGCCCCCTCTGGTGTAAAGATGACCGTTGGACACACTCCCCGGGAGGGCCCTGGCTTCCAAGGTCTGGGACGTTTCCCGGGCCGGCAGCGATCTCTCGGTGCGGAGGCCTATGGATGACGCGGATCCATCGTGGGGTGCGGGGACGAGTCGGGCGATGGGCAGGCGGCTTCCTCGCGGGGATCTGGCTCGCGGGGTGCGCGGCCCAGAGCCCCTCGATCCTGGCCCCGGTTTCCCCCAAGGGGCGGGCGGAGGCGGATCTGTTCTGGTTCATCTTCGCCATCACCGCCGCCGTCTTCGTGATCGTGGAGGCCCTCCTGTTGTATGCGGTCTTGCGGTTCCGGGCGCGGGATCCCCAGGCGGTGCCCCCGCAGATCCACGGGAACAACGCCCTGGAGATCTCGTGGACCACGGCCGTCGCCGTGGGTCTGGCGGTGATCTTCGCCATGACCTGGCGGACGATGGCGGCGACCTCCCAGCCCCCCGCCGATGCCCTGCCCGTACGGGTGATCGGCTATCAATGGTGGTGGGAGTTCCAGTATCCCACCCTGGGGGTCACCACAGCCAACGAGCTGGTGATCCCGGTCGGGCGGCCCATCCGGGCGACCGTGACCTCGGCGGATGTCATCCATAGCTTCTGGGTGCCTCAACTGGGCGGGAAGATGGACGCGATCCCCGGCCGGGAGAACACCCTCTGGCTTCAGGCCGACGCGGAGGGGACGTATTACGGGCAGTGCGCCGAGCTGTGCGGGATCTCCCACTCGAACATGCGGCTGCGGGTCCGTGTGGTGTCGGAGTCCGAATTCCAGCGCTGGGTCGAGGCCCAGCGGGCGCCCGCGGCCCAGCCGGCCGATCCCCTGGCCCAGCAGGGGTATCAGGTCTTTATGAGCAAGGCCTGCGTCGGCTGCCACACGATCGCCGGCACGCCGGCCCAGGGGAAGGTCGGGCCGAACCTCACCCACGTCGGCAGCCGGACGACGATCGCGGCCGGCCTGCTGGAGAACACCCCGGAGAACCTCGCCCGCTGGCTGGATAACCCGCCGGCGGTCAAGCCGGGGTCCCTCATGCCCCGCCTGGGCCTGACGCCGGAGGAGATCCAGGCCTTGGTGGCGTATCTTTCGTCCCTGAAGTGAGGAGGCGGCGATGGCCAGTCAGACGGCGGTGATGCCGCGGGTGTATGCGGAGCGGGGGCTCCTCGCCTGGCTCACCACGGTGGATCACAAGCGGATCGGCATCCTGTATATCTTGGGCGCTGGCTTCTTCGCCTTGATCGGCGGCTTGGAGGCCCTCCTCATCCGGATCCAGCTGGCGGTCCCCAACAACCGGGTGCTGGTGGGGGAGGCCTACAACCAGGTCCTGACGATGCACGGCACCACGATGGTCTTCCTGGTCGTGATGCCGGTGCTGGCCGGCCTGGGGAACTACGTCGTTCCCCTGATGATCGGCGCTCGGGACATGGCCTACCCCCGCCTGAACGCCTTCGGGGTCTGGATGTTCCTGCTGGGCGGGCTCTTCCTGAACCTGAGCTTCCTCCTGGGGGGCGCCCCGGACGCCGGGTGGTTCGGGTATGCGCCGCTGACGGCCAAGACCTTCTCGAGGGGCACCGGCATCGACTTCTGGATCCTGGGCCTGCAGCTCCTGGGGATCTCCTCCATCGCCTCCTCGATCAACTTCGTGTCCACGATCCTGCTGCTGCGCGCCCCCGGGTTGACCCTGAACCGCCTGCCCCTCTTCGCCTGGACCACCCTGGTGACAGCGTTCCTGATCCTGTTCGCGATGCCGAGCATCGCGGCCGCGCTCTTCCTGCTTTTCCTGGACCGCCACCTGGGCACCCACTTCTTCAACCCGGCGGCGGGCGGGGATCCTCTCCTCTGGCAGCACCTCTTCTGGTTCTTCGGCCACCCCGAGGTCTATATCCTGATCCTGCCGGCGATGGGGATCGTCTCGGAGATATTGCCGGTCTTCTCCCGCAAGCCGCTCTTCGGATACACGGCGGTGGCCTACTCCTCCGTGGCCATCGGCTTCATCGGGTTCACGGTGTGGGCCCACCACATGTTCGCCGTGGGGCTGCCCGATGTGGTGAACGCCTTCTTCGCCGCCGGCAGCATGCTGGTGGCCGTGCCCACGGCGATCAAGGTCTTCAACTGGATCGCCACCATCTGGGGCGGGGCGGTCCGCTACCAAACGCCTTTTCTCTTCGCGGCTGCCTTCGTGGCCCTCTTCGTGATCGGCGGGCTGAGCGGCCTGTTCCTCGCCGCCGTTCCCGTGGACTGGCAGGTGACAGACACGTATTTCGTGGTCGCCCACTTCCACTACACGCTGTTCGGCGGCTCGATGTTCGCCATCGTGGCCGGGATCTATTACTGGTTCCCCAAGATCCTCGGCCGTTTCCTGGACGAGCGCCTGGGCCGCCTGCACTTCGCCCTGCAGTTCATCGGGTTTAATCTCTCGTTCTTCCCGATGCACTTCCTGGGCCTGGCCGGGATGCCCCGGCGGGTCTATACGTATGCCCCGGGGCTGGGCTGGGAGGGCTTGAACCTCCTGGCCACGGTGGGCGCCTTCATCCTGACCCTCGGGTTCGTGGTCTTCTTCATCAACATCGCCCGCAGCATGGCCGCCGGCGAGCCGGCGCCGGCCGACCCCTGGGACGGCCACACCCTGGAGTGGCTGACCGCCTCCCCGCCGCCGCCGCACAACTTCGACCGCATCCCGGTCGTCCGCAGCCGCCGGCCCGCCTGGGATCTGAAATACACTGGGAACCCCCATCCGCAGCCGGTGACCGCGGCGACGGAGATCGGGGCTCCGGCAGGGGATCACCCAGGGGAGGGAGCGCCGGAGGAGCCGATCCACCTGCCCGCGCCCAGCATTTGGCCGCTGGTCATCGCCGCCGGGTTGACCCTCTTCGCCCTGGGGCTGGTCACCCACTGGATCTTCCTGCCCGTCGGCGTCCTCCTGTTCGCCCTGGGGCTGGCCCGCTGGGCCACCCAGCCCCTGTTCCCGGAGGCCCACGGGGCGCACGAATCGTAAGCGCGACGGACCTGGCGCACACCCATTTCATCCTAAGCGAGGTGCAGACGATGGCGGGCCATCCGCACGCGGCCGGTTCTGAGATCGCGATCGACAGCCGCAAGCTGGGGGTCTGGGTCTTCCTGGCCTCGGAGGTGATCTTCTTCGCCTCCCTCATCGTCTCCTACCTGGTCCTGCACAACCGGGTGACCAGCGGCCCGACCGCCCACGAGGCCCTGACCCTGCCCATCCCCACCATCAACACCATGATCCTGCTCACCAGCAGCGTGACCATGGTGCTCGCCCTGGCCCATCTTCGGGACGGCAACCGGCGGGCCTCCATCGCCTGGCTGCTGACTACGGCGTGGCTGGGGACCTGCTTCCTGATCCTGAAGGCGGTGGAATACAGCCAGCACCTCCACGAAGGGCTCACCCCCAGCGTGAACGTCTTCGGCTCCGCCTACTACACCGTGACCGGCTTCCATGCCGCCCACGTGGCGGCGGGGGTCATCTGGATCTTGGGCGTGGCCCTGGGGCTGCGCCACCGCCTCTCGCCCCAGAACGACATCCTGGTGGAGACCGTGGGGCTCTACTGGCACTTCGTGGACCTGGTGTGGGTGGCGATCTTCATGGTCGTTTATCTGCTGCGCTGAAGACCGCGGGGAGGGGAGGATGGAGGCGAAGGCCCATAAGCATCCGAATTACGTGCTGGTGGGGATCGTCCTGATCATCCTGACGATCTTGGAAGTCAGCGTGATCGGCCTGCCGGTGCCCCAGCTGCCGTTCCTGCTGGGGTTCGCCATCGCCAAGGGGCTGCTCATCTTGTTGTATTTCATGCACCTGAAGTTCGACTCCCGCCTCTACGCGGTGCTCTTCGCCTACCCGTGGCCCCTGGCGCTGCTGCTGGTGGGGATCCTGATCTGGGTGTATTTCGGATTCCGGGCGTAACCGTCGCTCCCGTGGGGCCGGAGCGGCGATCCCCTGGGGATCCCTCGAACGGCGCGACGAGGGCATCGGAAACCGTTGGGGGCCTGGGCAGCTGCCCAGGCCCCCGCGTTTTTCTGGCCCCGTCGCGGGAGGAGTTCATTCCCCGCCGCCGGCCGGGGCCGGGCGCGCCGGCGCCGCCCGCCAGCGGTTGAAGGCCACCCAGCCCTCATAGCCAATGAAAGCCGCGGCAATGAAGAGGAGGGCGGCAAGGATTAGCATGACAACCGAGCCCAGGATGGCGACGGGTTGATTGTTTGCCAACGAGGTCTGAAGCGCAAGGCGCTGATTGTATAGAGTAACCAGGATAGCGGCCATGGTCGTCACATACATAAAGATGGCGGGCAGTCCGGTATACCAAGCCGGCCGCCGCTCCGAGACCAGCCAGACGGTGACGATCAGCAGAGCCAGGCCCGCCATCAACTGGTTGGCCGCCCCGAACAGTTGCCACAGATAGATCCATGTCCCGGTCAGCACCAAGAAGGCGGTCAACGCCATAGAGATCAGGCTGGCCACGTGCATGTTCTTGAAGATCGGTTGCACCTCCCCCAACCACTCGCCCAGGGTCACCCGCATCAGGCGGAAGACCAGCTGGACGACGGTGATGACGATGACCACGAAGGCGGCGAAGCCCAGAGCGGTGCCGTAAGGCTGGAAGCCCGCTCCGAAGATCTGAGAGAGCAGAGTGCCCACACCACTGGCGAAGGCGGCTGGGCCAGCACCCTTGCCGGCAATCGAGATCGCGATAAGGGAGAGCAGGCCCAGGGTGTTCTCGCCAAATAGCATCGCCCCACCGCCCACCGGGAGGGCGTCCGTCTCATACTCCAGCTGCCGGGCGGTGCCCACCGAGCCGAAGAGGGCGTGCCAGCCGGAGATGGCCCCGCAGGCGATGGTCACGAACAGCATCGGCCAGAGCGGCTGGAGATCCACCCGGCCCGGGGCCAGGAAGCCTGTGAAGTGAGGTGCCTTGAAAGAAACGGCCCCCGGATTGGTGAAGAATCCAACGATCCCACCGATATACGAGAGCGCGATGACGATAGCGGTCACCCAGAAGCCAAGATAGTTGACTGGCTGAGCAAAGCGCCAGATGGGGAGATTGGCTCCCAGATAGCAGAAGACCAGAGCGAACAGCATCCAGAAAAGATACGCAGGAGTCACACCGGTGGTGCCGCCCTTAAATTGCTGCGCGGTGGGGTCAAAGTATTGATACAGCGGTTGGGTCCCGATCGCCTTGTTGAAGCCGTCAAAGACCTGCCCGACCGGCCCCTGCTTCCCCTCCACCAGCCCCAGCGGCCCGATCCCCATGGCCACCAGGGTGATGATCAGGGTGATGGCCGTGACCGCCACCAGGTCCATCTTCCAGCGGTAAAGCATCTGGCCCATCAGCAGCCCCATCAGGGCCAGGGTGATGATCCCCAGGGGGACGGTGGGGTTCGTCAGGACGGTGGCGATGAGGTTCACGAAGGCGCCGGCGACCAGCAGCAGATAGAAGAAGATGAACACGAAGAGGAGGGTGCGGGTGCGGGGGCTGATGAGGCGGTGGGCCACGGCGCTGAGGGAGTTCCCATCGTTGCGCACGGAGAGCATGATGGCGCTGTAGTCGCTAGCCCAGCCGATGAAGGAGACGCCCAGGATCAACCAGAGGAGGGCGGGGAGCCAGCCCCACAGCCCCACCGCGGTGATCGGCCCGACGATGGGCCCGGCGGCGGCGATGGACTTGAAGTGATAGCCGATGAGGATGTTGCGGCTGGTGGGGACAAAATCAACGCCATCCATATACATCCGGGCCGGGGTGGCCCGCTTCGGATCGGACTGGATGATCCCCCGGTCGATCCGCTTGGCGTAGAGGTTCCAGATCAGCAACTGGACGAGGATACCGATGATAATGACCCAGAAGGCGCTCATGGCTCTCCCTCCAGGATGTGGATGAAGGATCCTCCGGACCCTCAACCACGCGCGCGCGTCTGTGCGGCCCCTCAAACGCCAGCCTGGGTTCCTGTTTCCCCTCGCCGCACCTCCTTTCTTTTTTCGAAGCCGTTACGGCGCGCCAGGAGGCGCGCCCTTCGAAATAAACGAACAGGCGACAGCCGATGGCTCAGGCTGTCGCCTGGGGGGCGCCCAGCAGCCGGGCGATGGCCGCCTCCGCGCCCGCGAAATCCCCGCCCGCAAACACCTGACCGTCCACGATCACCGCCGGATACCGACGGGCGCCGTAGCGCAGGGACTTCCACCAGCCTTCCACCGAGACCGCATCAATCACCTTGACGGCGATCCGATCACAATAGGTCGCCATCAACCGGGCGATCCATGCGGCGAGGTCCTGATAGGCTCTCTGGAGATCCTCCGGCAGGCCAGAGGCCAGCTGCTCCGCATGCAATCGCTGCCCCACGCCGGCTTGTTGCCAGACCAGTTCACAATGAAGACAGTGGTAAAAAGCGGTCGGCGCGTAAGCGATCACCTCGATTTGTAAAGGCCGCCCCATCGACCCCTCCCGCGCGGACGCCTTCCCGGAAGACCTGCATCGCTGAAAAGACGCTTCTAAAGAGGGATCTTCATTTCCATTATACCGAGCGCAGCCTGGATGTCAAGATAGAAGGATGCTCTCTGGGGAACTATTTTGTTATTCTTCTCACAATAAGGAACTGAGAGGCGTTCATGCTTGGGGTCCCGTGCTTCGATCCGTGGGAGGGATTGGGGGGAAGGGTGGCCTCCTCCCGCGGGGAAGCGCTCCGCCGGATCGCTCAGGCCAGATCAGAGTGCCCCGAAGGGCTGTCATCCGCCTCGTGCTCTGGAGGTTCCACCCCGGGGAGGGCCTCGGGGGGGACCGGAGGCGTCGGCAGGCGTCGGGCAAAGATGAGGAACCCGGTGTGGGCCACCATTCGATCCGCAGGGCGGAAGCGCCAGCCGACGGTATGGTAAGGCCGCAGGAGGATCTCCACGGTCTCGATGAAGCCGAACCCGTGGGCCGGGAGGGCCTCCAGGAGCCGGATGACCTGGTTGGCGGTGGGGAGGATGGCTCCGAAGAAGCCGCCGCCCCGCAGGGCCGCGGCCGCCTGGGGCAGATAGACCCAGGGCTCCGGCAGGTCCAGGAACAGGGCGTCCGCCTCGGTCTCATCGAACCCCTCGACGATGTCCCGGACTCGCCAGGTGACCATCTCCGCCAGCCCCATCCGCTCCAGGTTCCGACGGGCCAGGGCCTGCATCTCCGGCCGCACCTCGTAGGTCACCACCCGGCCCAACGGCCAAACCGCCTGGGCGAGGGCGAGGGTCAGCCCCCCGCTGCCCGTCCCCGCCTCCACAATCAGGCGCCCAGGGCGCACGGACAGCTTCAACAGGATGTAGCCGATGTCCTTCGGGTAGAGGATCTGGGTCTGACGGGGGAGGTAGCGGATCAGCTCCTCGGTGGACGGCTCCAGCAGCCAGAAGGTCTCCCCACGGTGGGAGCGCACCGCCGACCCCCAGGGCCGCCCGATGCAGTCCTCATGGGCCACGACGCCATGGTGGGTGTGCAGGCGCCCGCCCGGCTCCAACCGGACCAGGAAGGGCTTCCCCCCTGGCCCCATGAGCAACGCCAGATCCCCCGCCTTCGCTTCCGTCGCCATCGCTCGCTCGGACCGATCCGGGGTTTCGCGGTGGACAGGGTCGCCCCCTACGCGGCCCGGAAGACCTCCATCCGCAGCGTGACCCGATCCACTTTCCGCCGATCCACCGCCACGCCCAGGCCCGGGCCGTCCGGCACGGTCAGGGTGCCATCCGAGTTCAGGACGAAGGGAGGATCGATCAGGTCTTCCTCATAGTAGCGATCGCTGGCCGAGAGGTCCCCGGGGAGGGTGAAGCCGGGAAGGGAGGCGAGGGCCACGTTGGCCGCCCGCCCGATGCCGGTCTCCAGCATCCCGCCGCACCACACCGGGACGCCTTGGGCATGGCACAGATCGTGGATGCGCTGGGCCTCCAGCAGCCCGCCGACCCGGCCCGGCTTGATGTTGATGATCCGACACGCCCCCATCGCCAGGGCCGCCCGGGCGTGCCGGGCAGTGTGGATGCTCTCGTCGAGGCAGATGGGGGTCCGCAGGCGGGCCTGGAGGAGGGCGTGTTCGTATAGATCATCCCAGTGCAACGGCTGCTCGATCATCATCAGGTGGAACTCGTCGAGGGCGGCCAGCCGATCCGCATCCTCGAGGGTGTAGGCCGAGTTCGCGTCCGCCATCAGGGGGATGTCGGGGAAGGCCCTGCGGACCGCCGCGATCATCTCGACGTCCCGCCCCGGCTTGATCTTCACCTTGATCCGCCGATAGCCCTCCTCCAGATAGCGCTCGATTTTCTCCAGCAGGGCCTCATCCGTCGGCTGGAGCCCGATGCTCACCCCCACCGGCACCCGATCGCGGACGCCGCCCAGGTATCGGGACAGGGGGAGGCCCGCCTGCCGGGCGAAGAGATCCCAGAACGCGGCTTCCAGGCCGGCCCGGGCCATCGGGTGCCCTCGCAGCGGCTCGCCGAGGCGGGCCACCGCCGCCACCTCCGGGATCTCGCGGCCCAACACGGCGGGGATCAGGAAGGCCTGCAGGACATACCAGGCGGTCTCGATGGTCTCATAGGAATACCCGAAATCCCGCGAGGCCACCACCTCCCCCCAGCCCTCCAGGCCGTCGGCGTATACGGTGACCAGGATCGCCTCCCGGTCGTGCTCCCGCCCGAAGGAGGTCTCGAAGGGCTCCTTCAGCCGCATCCGGATCACCCGCAACTCCACGCGCTCGACGATCATCGTTCATCCTCGCGGAAAGGGATCACTCCGATTCACCCGCCGTGGGGCCAGCGCCATCCCCGGGCCGAGGGTGGGCAGGCCTCCTGGGCCACCGTCGTTTGCCTTTCGGAGGGCCGCCCCCCGAGCCGCATCGGCGCGCCGGGAGGCGCGCCCTCCGAGAAGTTGTCTTTCGGCGGGCGGGCCTCCGGCCCGCCGCCGTCCCCACCGGGTGGTGGGCCGAATCCATTGATGCGCGGGCCCTTCCGATGCCACCCCATCGGGGCGTTGAGCGACGCGCCCTTCTAAAAAACCCAATCGGCGCGCCGGGAGGCGCGCCCTCCAAGAAGCCGGGGGCGCATCCCCACCATCAGTCCCAGCCCGAGCCCAAGGATCAGAACCCCGCGCAGGCGGAACATCGGCTGCCTCCCGGAGAAGGTTCTCCAAAAATGGTAAAACGAGCGGGAAGGGATGGCAAACGGCATCCGCTCCGGCGGAGATCCAGGGTTCGGAGCGCTTGACGGGGGTTTCTGCCTTGCCTATCATGCCCGTGCATGGGGCTCCGGCGGGAACCTGGATCAGGCCCCGAGCCGGGAGCGTCCGGAAACCCGATCGAGGCGAGGGAACGATGCCGCCCCTGCTGGATGTCCGCAACCTGGAGGTGCGGTTCTTCACCCGGGATGGGGTGGTGCACGCGGTCAACGGGGTCTCCTTTCAACTGAATGAAGGGGAGACGCTGGGGATTGTAGGGGAGTCGGGGAGCGGGAAGAGCGTGACCGTGCTCTCGATCCTGCGCCTGATCCCCCAGCCGCCCGGCCGCATCACGAAAGGCGAGGTCCTCTTCCAGGGGGTGGATCTGCTCAAGCTGGATGAGGCGGACATCCGCCGCATCCGGGGCTCGAAGATCGCTATGGTCTTCCAGGACCCCATGACCTCCCTGAACCCGGTCCTCACCATCGGGCGGCAGATCACGGAGGTACTGGAGACCCATATGGACATGTCCCCCCGGGAGGCCCACCAGCGGGCCATCGAGCTCCTCCGGATGGTGGGGATCCCGAACGCCGAGGAGCGCCTGAACGATTACCCCCATCAGTTCTCCGGCGGGATGCGACAGCGGGTGATGATCGCCATGGCCCTGGCCTGCCATCCCCAGATCCTCATCGCCGACGAGCCCACCACCGCCCTGGACGTGACCATCCAGGCCCAGATCATCGACCTGGTGAAGCGGCTCCGCGATGAGCTGGGGATGGCCATCATCTGGATCACCCACGACCTGGGGGTGGTGGCCGGGCTGGCCCACCGGGTGGCGGTGATGTATGCCGGCCACATCGTGGAGGAGGCCCCGGTCCTGGAGCTGTATCACAACCCCCGCCATCCCTACACGCTGGGGCTGCTGGGGTCCATCCCCCGCCTGGACCGGCGGGAGCGCCGGCGGCTGGTTTCTATTGATGGAATGCCTCCGGATCTGCTGGAGCTGCCGCGGGGCTGCCCCTTCGCCCCGCGTTGCCCTTATGCCTTGGATCGATGCTGGGAGGAGAACCCCCGGCTGGAGGAGATCGCTCCGAACCACCGGATCGCCTGCTGGGTGGATGTCACGACGGGGAGGCCGCGGTGAGTCAGAACGGGTCGGTCCTGCTTCGGGTGGAGAATCTGACGAAGTGGTTCCCCATCACCCGCGGGGTCATCTTCACCCGCACCATCGGTTACGTCCACGCGGTGGACGGGGTGTCCTTCGAGATCCGGCGCGGGGAGACCCTCGGGCTGGTCGGGGAATCCGGGTGCGGGAAGTCCACCGTCGGCCGGACCATCCTGCAGCTACACCGGCCGACGCAAGGCCATGTCTACTTTGACGGCATCGATCTCACCCAGCTGAAGGGAGGCGAGCTGCGGCGCATGCGGCGCCGCATGCAGATCATCTTCCAGGACCCCTATGCCTCCCTCAACCCCCGGATGACGGTGGGCCAGATCATCGCCGAGCCGCTGGAGATCCACGGGATCGCGCGGGGGAAGGCGGCGCGGGAGCGGGTGGAGGAGCTGCTGCGCCTCGTCGGCCTCAACCCCATCTTCGCCGATCGCTATCCCCATGAGTTCTCCGGCGGGCAGCGCCAGCGGATCGGCATCGCCCGGGCCCTGGCCCTTCAGCCGGATTTCATCGTCTGCGATGAGCCGATCTCCGCCCTCGACGTCTCCATCCAGGCCCAGATCGTGAACCTGCTCCAGGAGCTCCAGGAGCGCTTCCACCTCACCTACTTGTTCATCGCCCACGATCTGGCCATGGTCCGGCACATCAGTGACCGGGTGGCGGTGATGTATCTGGGCAAGCTCGTCGAGCTGGCCGACCGGAACGAGCTGTATGAGAACCCCCTCCATCCCTACACCCAGGCCCTACTCTCCGCCGTCCCGGTGCCAGACCCGGCGGTGGAGGCCCGGCGGCAGCGGATCATCCTCCGGGGGGAGGTCCCCAGCCCGGTCAACCCACCCGGCGGCTGCCGCTTCCACCCTCGCTGCCCCATCGCCCAGGAGATCTGCAAGCGCGTGGAGCCGGAGTGGCGGGAGGTCCGCCCCGGCCACTGGGTGGCGTGCCACCTGGCCGAATGAAGGCGTGGGGGCCGAACGGCATCCTCCGCGCGCCGCCCGCCCCCCACCGCGTTTCGGCGCGCGGGGCAGCAGCTCAAGCCCGGAACCGGGGGTCCTCCCGGAGCATCCGCCGCAGGCCCTCCTCCAGGGAGACCCGGGGCCGGAACCCGAGGAGCCGCTCCGCCTTCCGCAGGTCGGCGCACAGCCGGGCCACCCCCCCATCCTGCGCCGGGCTGTGGATCACCTGCGCCCGCCGCCCGACGACCCGCATCACGATCTCCGCCAGCTCGTTGATGGACGTCTCCTGCCCGCTCCCGATGTTGATGATCTCCCCGTTGAGGTCCCCGCGCTTCCCGGCGGCCACCAGCGCGTCCACCACGTCCTCGACATACACGAAGTCCCGCGTTTGCCTCCCATCCCCGAAGATCACCAGGGTCCCCCCGTCCAGGGCCTGCTGGAGGAAGCGCGAGGTGACCGGCGCGTGGGCGGCCGGTAGGGGCTGGCCGGGCCCGTAGGCGTTGAAGATCCGCAGCACCACCACCTCGAACCCCCACAGCCGCCCCAAGGTCAGGACGAAATGCTCGGCGGCCAGCTTGGTCACCGCGTAGGTGGAGCGGGGGCGGGGGAGGAGCCCTTCGTGGACCGGTTGGACGGGCTGATCTCCGTAGACGGCGCCGGAGGAGGCCAGCACCAGGCGCTTCACCCCGGCGTCCCGCATCGCCTCCAGCAAGGCCACCGTGCCGCCGACGTTCACGTCCTGATAGATCCGGGGATACAGGATCGACTCCGGGACCGAAACCCGGGCCGCCAGATGGTAGACCAGATCCACCCCCTGGAGCAGCGTCCAGAGCCGGGGGACATCCCGGACGTCCCCGCGGGTGAAGACCACCCGGGAGTCCAGCCGCTGGGGATCCCCAGCGCTGAGATCATCGAGCGCCAGCACCGTATGGCCCTCGCGGGCCAGCCGGTTGGCCAGGGCGGAGCCCAGGAAACCAGCCCCGCCGGTGATGAGGATCCGCATGTCGCCTCCCGCGAGCCGTCTCCCTACAGGGTGAGCAGCCACCCGACCAGCGTGTCCATATCGTAGACCACCTGGGTCGGCCGGATGTCCTTGGGGACCGGCTCCCCGTAACGGTTCAGCCACACGCAATCCAGCTTCAGGCGGATCGCCGGCCGGATATCATGGAGCAGGCTCTGGGCGATGTGGAGCACCTCCTCCCGACGGGCGCCGTAGCGGGCGCAAAAGGCCAGCCAGTGGCGGGGGTCCGGCTTGTAGGTCCGGGTGTCCTCCGATGTGATCGCCCCGTCGATCTCCAAGCCGTGGCGTCGGACGGTCTCCGCCAGCAGATCGCGGTCCACGTTGGAGAGGATCACCCGCCGGAAGCCCATCACGCCGAACGCCCGGAGGCCGTCCACCGTGTCGGGGAAGGGCGGCCACTCCGGCACGGAGTCCGCGAACGCCCGGGCCTCGGCCTCGGAGAGGCGGACCCCGAAGCGGGCGGCCGCCGCCCGCGCGCTCTCCGCCAGCACTTCCCGATACCGCCGGTAGGGACCGGATTCCACCCGATGCTCCTCCTCCACATATAGGCGAAGCAGTTCCTCCGGCGCAGGATCCACCCCATGCCGGCGCAGGAGACCCCCCAGGTGCTCAGCGATCCCTGCGCGCCAGTCAATCAGCGTTCCATAGCAATCGAAGGTCAGGAAACGGTAGCGGCCCATTGTGCCTGATCTCCCTTCGCCTCTGTGGTGCCCATGCCAGCGCCCTCCATCGCGATTCAGGAAGATCCCGCCCTGGGGAAGGAGGCGCTCTCGGATCGCCCGAGGGAAACCCTCTCGTTGACGGATGGGCGCGAGCGGTGGACAATACCATCGCGCGCTCGCGTGGAGAGATTCTGCCCATCCCCCCAAGATAACACGGGGAAGGGGATCCGGCAACGCGGAAAACCTCCGAGCGCTCTGGGCGGAGAGCAGGAGGAGCAATGGCCGGCGGAACGAAGGACGGGGAGCGGGGTGCGGTGCAGGAATTGGACATCCGAGGGGAGGTCTGCCCCTACACGTATGTGAAGACCCGCCTGGCCCTGGAGGAGATGGAGGTCGGCCAGGTGCTCCGGGTGCTGGTGGATTATGAGCCGGCCACCCGCAATGTCCCCCGGAGCGTGGCGTTGCAGGGGGATGAGGTGCTCCGGGTGGAGCCGGTCGGGGAAGGCGTATGGGCCATCTGGATCCGGAAACGGAACCCCTCGCTCTGAGCGTCGCGGACGCCCGGCGGATCCTCTCCCACGTCCAACGGGAGTGGCCGCTGGAGGCCTGCGGGCTCCTCGGGGGGATCGGCCGGCGGGTGCTGGCGGTCTACCCCACCCGCAACGCGCTGGCCAGCCCGGTCCGCTACCGGGTGCACCCCGAGGACCTCGTCCGAGTGATGCTGGACCTGGAGGCGCGGGGGTGGGCGCTGGTGGGGATCTATCACTCCCACCCCCACGGCCCCCCGGTTCCCTCGGCGACCGATATCACGGAAGCCTATTATCCGGACGCCGTCTATGTGATCGCCGCGCCGGTCCAGGGGGAATGGCGCCTGCGGGCCTTCCGCATCCAGGACGGAAGGGTGCGGGAGGTGCCGCTCCGTCTCCGGGATGAGGCGGCCGCCTCGGCCCCCTCCCCCGGCGATCCGTAAGGCCATCCCTTCTCATCCGGAGCCGTTCGATGCGACCGCTCCCCCTCGTCCGATGGCTGGGGATCGCCGCGCTGGCGCTCATCGGGTGCGGGCGGCCCGGGGATCCCTTCCCTTGGCCTAAGCCCCCGCCTACGCCCACCATCCCTCCAACCCCGACGCCAACCCCGACGCCCACCCCGTGGCCGATCGCCATATCCCCTGTCTTGCCCGCCGAGGTCCAGGCGGAGCTCCACCGGCGGCTGGCGGGGGATCCCCGCTGGCGGCTGGGGGCGGACCCCGGGGCCCTTCCCATCGCCCCCGTCCGCCCGGACGCGCCGCTGCGCCTGGGGGTGTGGATCTACGCGCTGGCCGCCCCGTTCCCGACGGCGACCGATGCGGTTCCCTTCGAGGCCCTCCGCGCCCACTGGCGCGGCCAGGACACCCTCCCCGGCCCGATCCTGGTCGCCACCGAGACGTTGAACCTCTTCGCCGCGGTGTGGGGTCCGCCGGATCCCCGGGTGGTCCTCCCCGTGCCGGAGGCGGCGCTGGCCGATCGGCTGTGGGCGCAGCGCCCCGCGTGGGCGCTGGTCCCGTTCCACCGGTTGGAGCCTCGGTTGAAGGTGATCGCGGTGGATGGCGCCTCCCCGATGGAGCGGGGGCTGGACCCCGCGCGGTATCCCCTGGCCGTTTGGTGGGGGGTGGAGCGCCTTCCCCCCGGGTTTCCGGTGGCGGCGCTGCAGCAGCGGGCGGGATGGTGGACCAATCGGGATGAGGGGCGGATGACGATCCTGGCCATGACGGGGGTTACGGCGCTGGTTCGGGGGACTGCGGTGCAGATGGAGCGCTACGGGGTTCTGTTCCCGGCCCGCGACATCGCGCCGTGGCTGCAGAGCGCCGACCTCACGCACATCAGCAACGAGGTCTCGTTCTGGGAGGGCTGCCCTCCCCCGCGGCCGCGGAGCGGCGTAGTCTTCTGCAGCCATCCCCGTTACGCGGAGCTGTTGGCCTACATCGGCACGGACATCGTGGAGTTGACTGGGAACCACCTGAACGATTACGGGCGGGAGCCGCTCCGGGCCACCCTGGAGCGCTACCGGCGTCTGGGGATGCGCTATTACGGGGGCGGGCGGAACCTGGAGGAGGCGCTGCAGCCGCTGCGGGTGACGCACAACGGGAACCGCCTGGCCTTCCTCGGGTGCAACCCGGTGGGCCCGGAATACGACTGGGCCACCCCGACGGAGCCCGGCGCCGCCCCATGCCTTCTCATCCTGGAGGAAACGGTGCAGCGCCTGCGGGCGGAGGGGTGGCTGCCCATCGTGACGCTCCAGTATTGGGAGTTCTACGATTACGCGCCGACCCTCCAGCAGATCCAGGATTTCCGCCGCTGGCGCGATCGGGGGGCGGTCATCGTCAGCGGCAGCCAGGGACATCACGCCCAAACGTTCGAGGTGGGGCCGGGGTGGTTCATCCATTACGGGCTGGGGAATCTCTTCTTCGATCAGGTGGACCCCATCGGGGTGCGGCAGACGTTCATCGATCGCCACGTCTTCTACGAGGGCCGCTACCTGGGGGTGGTGCTCCAGACCGCCTTCCTGGAGGATTTCGGCCGCCCCCGCCCCATGACCCCCGCGGAGCGACGGGCCCTGCTGGAGTTGTTGTTCGGTCAGATGCCGTAGGGGTGGGACGTGGATCCGCCGGGAAAACCCCTCCCCACGGCCCTTGGAGCCGCGGGGAGGGGGAGAGGCCGCCCGCGGGGCGGCTTACGCAGCAGCGGGGATGGGGAGGCGGCGGAGGGCCTTTTCGATGCGCTCGAGGGCCTTCCGGATGTTCTCGATGGAGTTGGCGAAGGAGAGGCGGAGGAAGCCTTCCCCATATTCGCCGAAGGCGGTCCCGGAGAGGACGGCGACCCCGGCCTCCTCCAGGAGGTAGGCCGCCAGCTCCCGGGAGGACATCCCCGTCCCCTCGATGTTGGGGAAGGCGTAGAAGGCGCCCTTGGGCTTCAGGCAGCGGAAGCCGGGGAGGCGGTTCAACCCCTCCACGATCACCTCCCGCCGTTCCCGGAAGGCGGCCACCATCCGCTCCACCTCGTCCTGGGGGCCGGTGAGGGCGGCGATCCCTGCCATCTGGGTGAAGGCGGCGGTGCAGGAGTTGGAGTTGATCATCAGCCGGGTCACCGCCTCGGCCAGGGGCTCAGGCATCACCCCATACCCCAGCCGCCAGCCGGTCATCGCGTAGGTCTTGCTGAAGCCATCCAAGATGATCGTCCGCTCCGCCATCCCCGGGAGGCTGGCGATGCTCACATGCTCCCCCTCATACAGGATGCGGCTGTAGATCTCGTCTGAGAGCACCACCAGATCGTGCCGCAGGCACAGCTCGGCGATGGCGGCCAGATCCTCCCGGGTCAGCACGCCCCCAGTGGGGTTGGCAGGGGAGTTGAGGATCAGCATCCGGGTGCGCGAGGTGATCAGCCGGGCCAGTTCCTCCACATCCACCCGGAACTCGTTCTCCATCCGCAGCCGCAGCGGGACGGGCCAGCCTCCCACGAACCGGATCATAGACTCGTAGATCGGGAAGCCCGGGTTGGGGTAGATCACCTCGTCCCCCTCCTCCACCAGGGCGAGGATGGCGAAGAACATGATCGGCTTCCCCCCCGGCACCACCACCACATGCTCCGGCCCCACCGGGATCCCCCGAGTGCGGCGCACATACTCGGCGATCGCCTCCCGGAGCGCGGGGATCCCCGCCGCCGGCGTGTAGTGCGTATACCCCTCCTCCAGGGCCCGCACCGCCGCCGCCTTGATATGGGCTGGGGTGTCGAAATCCGGCTCCCCGATCTCCAGGTGGATGATCTCCCGCCCCTGCGCCTCCAGCGCTTTCGCCCGCGCCAGGACCTCAAACGCCGTCTCCGTCCCCAACCGGGACATCCGCTGCGCCAGCCGCATGAGGGCCTCCTTTCGGACCGCGTGGGCTTGCTGGGCTGCATCTCGATTGTATGGGTGAAGGATCCCGCCCGCAAAGGCGGTGGGCCATCCGCGGTGGACGGCGGTTCACCCCGCCGGGGGTTCGAAAAGGGCGCTTGGGCCTCTCCCCATCAGGGGATCGGAGGGGAGGCGAACGAATGGTAAAATGAAGTATCACCCCTTGCCCTGGGGCGCCCTCCGGTGGCGGCGATCCTGGAGGTTCGGGACCTGACGTTTCGCTATGCGGCGCGGCCGCAGCCCGCGGTGCAGGGGGTTTCCTTCTCCGTCGAGGCAGGCGAGATGGTCCTGATGGCGGGGCCCAGCGGGTGCGGGAAGAGCACGCTGCTGCGGACGTTGAACGGCCTGATCCCCCGGAGCTACAAAGGGGAACTGCAAGGCATCATCCGCATGGATGGCCACGATCCTCGGGCATGGCCCCTGGCCCGGCTCTCCCAGCAGGTGGGGACGTTGCTCCAAGATCCGGAGCGCCAGATCGTGGCGGCGGACGTCCTGCACGATGTCGCCTTCGGGCTGGAGAACCTGGGTTGGCCGCGCCCCCGCATCCTGGAGCGGGTGGAGGAAGTCATGCACGCCCTGGGGATCGCCCACCTGCGGGACCGGCTGACTTTTCAATTGTCCGGAGGGGAGAAGCAACGCGTGGCCCTGGCGGGGGTCCTGGCCATGGCCCCCCGCATCCTCTTTCTGGATGAGCCCCTCGCCTCCCTGGATCCCCAGAGTGCCCAGGATGCCCTCGCCCTCTTCCGCCGGCTTCGTCAGGACGGTCACACGATGGTGCTCGTTGAGCATCGGGTGGAGGACGCGCTGAAGGCGGGGCCGGATCGGGTGCTTTACCTGGAGGAGGGGCGCCTGGCCTTCGATGGAGAGCCGGAGGCGTTTTTCGAGCGGGTGGATCCGACGGCGGTCAAAGTCCCCTTCCCGGTCTGGCTGCGGCGCTGGCCCGTGTGCTCGGCCCGCCGCGGGCCCGACGTGGAGATCCCACCGGCTTCCCCTTCCGCCCCTCCCTTGGTGGTCTTTGAGGACGTGTCCTTCGGCTACGGCGACGGCCCGGATGTGGTGCGCGGGGTCCAAGCGGAGATCCGCCAGGGGGACAGCCTGGCGATCCTGGGGCCCAACGGGGCGGGCAAGACGACGCTGCTCAAGCTGGCGATGGGCTTGCTCAAGCCCCGGCGGGGCCGGGTGTGGGTGGGGGGGAAGACCACGCGGGACCAAACGGTGGCGGGGATCGCCCGCACCATCGGCTACGTGTTTCAGAGCCCGAGCCACATGCTCTTCGCCCCTACGGTGTGGGAGGAGGTGGCCTTCGGGCCGCGCAATCTGGGGCGTTCCCCCGATCAGGTGGAGGCCGATGTCCGCTGGGCGCTGGAGCTGGTGGGCTTGCTGGATCAGGCCCGCTCCTCCCCCTGGGCGCTGAGCTTCGGCCAGCAGAAACGGGTGACCATCGCCTCGGTCCTCAGCATGCGCAGCCGGATCCTGGTGATGGACGAGCCGACGGCGGGCCAGGATTACCGGGCCTATATGCGGCTGATGGACGCGATCGCCGCCATCGCCTTCGGCCCCTCCCGCGCGGTGGACGCGCTCGTCTTCATCACCCACGACCTGGACCTGGCCCTCTCCTTCGCCAACCGGATCTGGGTGGTCGCCGACGGGCGGTTGATCGCCGACGGCCCGCCGGAGGTGGTGCTCTCCGATCCGGAGGTGATGCGCCAGGGGCGGCTGGTTCCCACCTCGTTGCTGGAGGCCAACCGACAGCATCGGGGTCGGATGGGCCGTTTCCTGCGCGCGGAGCGGTTGGTGGAATCCCTGATGATCTCTTGAATCTGGAGGGAGCCATGGCACGGAAAGCGCTGACCGGGCTGATCTTGATGATCGTCGTCGTGCTCCTCATGGGGCTGGCCAGCCTGATGACGGGGCCCGCGGGGGTGCGGCTCCAGGGCTTCGGCTGGCTGCTCTGGGTGGCGATCGGGGCGGTCCTGGTCTACATCGTTTACTTCGCCACCGCGGACCATCCCGCCTGGCAGATCGGCACCCGCGAGGTGGTTTACATGGCGATCGGCGCCGCCCTGTATGGCGTGTTCTCCTATCTGTTCAACGGCACGGTCTTCGTGGTCCCCTCGGTGAGCCAGGTGGCCTTGCGCCCCGCCATCGTCTTCCCCGTTTTCTTCGGCTACGTCTTCGGGCCGGCGGTGGGCTTCTTCACCGGGGCGGTGGGCAACATCCTGGGGGATTTCCTCACCGGGTGGGGGGTGTTCCCCGCGTGGGACATCGGGAACGGCCTGGTGGGTCTGGTGGCCGGGCTCCCCGTGGTCCTGGGGCGGGAGCGGGCGCTGAACTTCCTCACGGGGGTCGTGGCCGTTGTGGGGGCCGGGCTGAGCCTGTGGGCCTTCACCACGGAGATCCAGAGCCCCTTCTTCGGCGGGCCGCTCAGCCCGCTGATGCGCTGGGTGCCGTTGATCGGGGCGGCCTTGGTGGTGGCCCTTCGGTTCGCCCTGGGCTCGAATATCGCCCTGGCCTCGGTCATCGTCTGGGGGGCGGTCGCCAACATCGTGGGCATCGGGTTCGCGGCGATCGCGGATATCTGGATCAACGGCTACTCGCCGGCCGTGGCGCTACTGGGGGAGTTCGTGCCCGCGGCGGGCCCGAACATCCTCCACGCGGCGATCCTCACCCCGTTGCTGGTGGGCGCCTATAACGCCCTCCAGCAACAGCTGGGGCGGGGCACCGGGGTCGCGTGAGCCGATCCGCCGCGACCGGGGAGGGAGGAACCCGTGCTGGTGGCCTGGCCTTACCGGCGGCGAGGGAGCTTCCTCGAGGCCTTCGATCCGCGGGCCCGCCTGCTCTTCGCCCTCTCCCTGATGCTCTCCACCCTCTTCTTCTGGGACGTGCGCGTCCTGGCGGGCCTGTGGGCGCTGGCCCTGCTCTATTTCCGGCTGAACCGCCTGACCTGGCGGGAGACCCGTCGGGCGTGGCTGTTCACCGGCTTCGTGGCCGTCGTGTTCGTGGCGTTGACGTTCCTCACCGGCCGGGGCGGCTTCGAGGTGTATCAGACGGAGCGGCTGCTGGCCCGCCTCTCCCTCCCCGTCGCGGTGTTCGGGTGGACCCCGACGGTGCCCATCACGGTGGAGCGGACGTTCTTCGCGCTGAGCCAGCTGTGCCGCATGGGCACCGTGATCACCGCGGCCATCCTGATCCCCTACACCCTGGACCCCGCTCAATATGGGGTGATCTTCCGGGGCCTGGGGCTGCCGGACAAGATCGCCTACGCGATGGATCTGGCCTTCCGCTTCATCCCCACCCTGGGCCGGGATGCGCTGCAGACGATGGACGCCCAGCGGGCCCGGGGCTATGAACTGGAGAACCTGCGCGGCGGCCCCCTGGCCCAGATCCGGCGCCTGGCCCCCCTGGTGGTGCCGGTGACCCTTCACGCCTTGATGGCGGCGGAGGACATCATCGATGCAATGGACCTGCGCGCCTTCGGGGTGGGGCGGCGGACGTGGATCACAGAGTTGCGCTTCCGGGGCTGGGATTTCGTCTTGCTGGGGCTCAGCGGCCTGCTCTTCTTCGGATCCATGGCCGCGGCGGCCCTGGGCCTCGGCCGCTTCTGGGCGCCGTGAGGGCCAGGGGGCGGACGCGGCGGCGCGTTCCTCGCCCTCCAGGTCAGCGCACCGTCTCCTTTAACCACCAGAGGACGAGGCGCGGGGTGATGTGGACTTCGATCCAGGCCGCGAGGAGGAGCAGCGGCGCTGCGAGCAGGAGCAGCTTGAGCCAGTCCGCCCAGGCCAGGATCCAGCGGTCCCTCAGGCTCCGCGGCCCCGGGGGGGTCAGGAGGGTGAGGCCGAGCCGCAACGCCCCTGCCAGGACCAACCCAACAGCGGGCAGCTCCAGGATCCCGTGGGGCAGGATCCCCAGGATGCCGGCGATCCCCAGCCGGAGGTCGCCGGCGAAAAGGGCGCGCAGGAGCACCCCGACCACCCCCATGAAGAACACCGGATAGAAAGCCGTCCACAGCCCCAGCGTGATCACCCCGAGGAGCGTGTTCAGGGCCAGCGCTCGCAGGTTGTGGAGGAAGATCCCCCACGGGCTCAGGGGGAATCCGGCGATCCCCTCCCCGCCCTGTCCCGGCGGGAGGCCGATCGAGGGGAGCTGGCGGAGGATCGCGTCGGCCGGCAGATTCAGCGGGGGGAGCCACAGCCACGCGATCCCCAGCCCCATGGCCCCCAGGGCCGCCAGGGTCCCCAACGCCCCGGCCGACCGCCGGATCGGCTGCCCGATGAGGTCCCCGCCGCGGCGGGCCGGCTGGGCCGGATCCCCTTCCCGAAGCGCCCGCCAGAACCCCCGCAGGATCCCGCCCAGATCCAGGGTGTCGAACTCCGCGCTGAGGAGTTGCTCGCGGTTGAACAGCGCGATCCCCATGCGGATCAGCAGAATGGCGTAGATCAACAGGATGCACAGGATGAGGACCAGCGTCCGATAGCTGCCCCAGAACAACATGGAGGACTCGGAGACCAGCAGCATGGACAAGGGAAGGATGATGAAGCTGGCCAGCAGGTTAGCCCCGCGGACGCTGTTGGACTGGGTCGAGATCACGATGGATCCGGAAACCATCACGATGGCGTGCAGGATCAGGAGCGCGTAGAGGAAGAAGACGGATGACGGGTGGGCGGTCCATACGCCGCGCATCATCAGGATGAGCAGGTAGAGGGACACCCCCAGGAGCGAGGTGACCGTGGGGACGATCAGGGCGGCCAGGCCTTTCCCCAGGTAGAGCTGCAGATCGCTCAGCGGGGCGGCGAGCAGCGGCTCCATGGTCCGCCGCTCCTTTTCCCCCACAAAGGTCTCCAGCGGGATGACCAGGGAGACGGTCAGCGGGAGGAAGCCGGTGGCCAGGGCCAGGAAGGGCAGCAGGCGCTCGCCGATCAGCGGGGCGCCGAACTGGGCGACGTAGCGGGCGGCGGCTCCCGCGGAATATAAAGCGAGCAGAGGGAAGATGACCAGTAGCAGCGCCAGGGGAGCGATCAAGCGCCAATCCCGCAGGATGTCGAGCGCATCCCGTCGGAACATCGCCCATGTCCCCCGGACCCATCGCCGGAGATCCTCCGCGGCCGCTTTCCAGGGTGGAATCCCCGCTCTGGGCTCCGGGCGGTGGGGAGGCGTCGGGCTGGTCTGGGAGCCGGCCGCGATCCGGCTGCTTCCCTCGTTGGGGGAAGGCCGGTCGGGGATCGCCCCGTTCAGGATCTGAAGGTAGACGGCCTCGAGGGGGCGGGGGACTTCGGAGAGGGAGAGGACGGGGATCCCCCGCGCGACCACCGCGGCGAGGATGCGGGGGTTCTCCCGCTCCGGATCCTGCGCCCGATAGCGGATCCACCCCGGCCCGCGGGCCACGATCGGCAGATGGGGAGGGAGCGCGTCCCACGCCGCCTCCACCGGCCCCGCCAGGCGGAGTTCATACACGGGCGGCCCCAGGACACGCCCCCGCAGCGCCTGCGGGCTCCCCTCCACCCGAATCCGGCCTTGATGGAGGATGGCGATCCGGTGGGCCAGGGATTCGGCCTCGTAGAGGTTGTGCGTGCACAGCAAGATGGCGTGGCCGTTCTCCGCAAACGAGCGGATCATCCCCCGGGCCACCTGGGCGCTCTCCGGGTCCATCGCCGAGGTGGGCTCGTCCAGGAGGAGCACGGGGGGCTCATGGAGGAAGGCGCGCAGGAGGGCCAGCTTCTGCCGCATCCCCTTGGAATACGTGGCGATGCGCCGGCCCAGCGCTTCCCGAAGCCCCAGCCGGTCCAGCCAGGGTTCTATACGCTGCCAGAGGAGCGGACGGGGCACCTCGTAGAGGTCGGCGAAGAACGCCAGATACTCCTCGCCGGTCATCCGCAGGTAGAGGCCGGGCAGCTCGGTCAGCAGCCCGACGCGCCGGCGGACCTCCTGGGGATGGCGGATGACATCGTAGCCGGCCACGATGGCCCGCCCCGCGGTGGGCCGGAGCAGGGCGGCCAGCATCCGGACCGTGGTGGTCTTCCCGGCCCCGTTCGGGCCCAGCAGGGCGACGATCTCGCCGGGCCGGACCTCCAGGTGGACGTCCTCGACGGCGACGGTGGCGTCGAAGACCTTACGGAGCCCTTCCGCGAGGATCATCGTTGACAACGCTCCGGGGCGCTCAGCAGCCGCATCGCCCGCCAGGCCCGCTGGGCCGCGGTGAGGTGGGCGAGGGCGGCGAACAGGATCAGCAGCGGTCCATACCATCCGGTGAGCAGGGCGACGGTGATGACGAGGAAGCGCTCCCAGCGGGTGAAGAAGCCCTCGCGCAGGGAGAGCCCGAGACCCTCGCCCCGGGCCCGGGTATAGCTCACCATCAGGGCGCCCAGCAGGGCCACCCCGGCGATCCAGCCGCCCCAGGCCATCCCCGCGCGCTGCCAGGCTGCGCCCATCCCCAGCAGGATCGCCGCGTCGCTGTAGCGATCCAGGGTGGAGTCCAGGAAGGCCCCGGCGGGCGAGGCCTTCCCCGACCCCCGGGCCAGGGCGCCGTCCAGGGCGTCGCACAGCCCGCCCAGCACCCACAGCAGCGCCGCCCCCCCGCGGAGGTCCAGCGCGGCCATGAGCCCGGCCCCCACACTCAGCAGGAAGCCGAGCGCGGTCACCGCGTTCGGATGGATCCCCCAGCGGTCCAGGGGATGCACGATCCTGGCCAGCCATGGGCCTGCCCGTTCCCGCCACCGCTCCGTGCCCATCCCGGTCCTCCCATCGCCTGGGGAAGGCGAGCCATCCGAGAAGCAGCATGCTGTTCAGACGAGAGGGGTCCTTCGGCCCGCGAGATTTTCAATAAGGCCGCGCCAGCAGGCGGTAGCTGTTGGGCTGGCGGGCCTGGAGGACCTGCAGCTCCTCCCGCTGGCGGCGGACCTCCTCCAGATCAATGCGGGCCACCACGTAGCCTTCGGTGGGCTCGTCCAGCGAGGCGAAGATCTGGCCCCGCGGCCCGATGATCATCGAGTCGCCGACGAACTCATATGTGACCTCTTTGCCGATCCGGTTGGCCCCGACCAGGAAGAACGTGTTCTCCAGCGCCCGCGCCCGGGCGAGGATCCGCCACTCCTCCCGCAGGGGTTGCTCCCAGGCGGCGGGGACCGCCAGCAGCTCCGCGCCGCTCAAGGCCAGCACCCGCGCCGCCTCCGGGAAGAGCAGATCCCATCCCAACAGCACCCCCAGCATCCCGAACCCGGTCTCGAAGACCGGGAACCGGTAGCCGCCCCGGAAGAGCAACCGCTCTTCCCCTTTGAGGTGGACCTTGTGGTAAGCGCCCAGGGTCTCCCCGTCCGGGCCGATCACCACCGCAGAGTCGTAGAGGATGGTCTCCACCCGCTCCCGCACGGCCATCCCGAACACCACGTGGATCCCGAACTCTCTCGCCCGTTGGGCGATGCGGTGGGTGGAAGGCCCGGGGATCCGCTGTGCCCACTCGGTGAAACGGGCTCCGCACTCATAGCCGGTGGTCACCAACTCGGGGAAGACGATCAGGTCCACCTGCTGCTCGCTGGCGACCCGGGCGATCCACTCCGCCATGCGGGCCAGGTTGTCTTCCACGGCGTTCAACCGGACGTCCATCTGGACGGCGGCGACGGTGATCTCGCGCATGAGATCCTCCCACGGGGGTGGGGATGACCGCATCGAGTTCCGGCAATCAGATGGGGACGGGGGAAAGGTTTTTCAGCCTCTCCAGGTCTCCTGCTATTATACTGGAGGCGCAGCCACCCCTCCCAGCGGATCGTTGCCAAAAAAGGACGGGCGCGCCGGAGGCTGCGCGGTGGAGGACCTGCGGGGGAAGCGGAGCCTCCCGATCCACGCCCGTGGCGCGCAAGGGGGGGCGGCGGTCGCTGCGCGACTCCCCCGCGGTTTAGATCCTTGGAGCAACCCGATTCGATCATGGTAGCCCGGAAGCCGATGGTCGCCCTGGTGGGGCGGCCCAACGTGGGGAAGTCCTCGCTCTTCAACCGCTTGATCGGCCAGCGGCTGGCCCTGGTGGACGAGCGGCCGGGGACGACGCGGGATCGCCTGCATGGGGAGGTGATCTGGAACGGGTTCGCGTTCACCCTGGTGGACACGGGGGGGCTGGAGGTGTTGCCGCCGAAGGTCGAGGCGGGGCTTCGCCCCGCCCAGCCCCTGGCCGAGGATTCTGCCGCCTTCATCCCCCAGATCCGGGCCCAAGCGGAGATCGCCATCGCCGAGGCCGACGTCCTGGTCCTGGTGGTGGACGTCCAGGCCGGTCTCACCGCCGCCGATGAAGCGGTGGCCGAGGTCCTCCGGCGAACGCAGAAGCCGGTTCTGGTGGCGGCCAACAAGGCGGATAACCCGGCCCTGTGGGAGGCGGCGGTGGAATTCTACCGGCTGGGGCTGGGCGAGGTCTACCCGATCTCAGCCCTCCACGGAACCGGCATCGGTGAGCTGCTGGATGCCATCGTGGCGGCCCTCCCGCGCCTGGCGGAGGTGGAGGAGGAAGAGGGGATCCGCGTGGCCATCGTCGGCCGGCCGAACGTCGGCAAATCCTCGCTGCTGAACGCCATCCTGGGCGAGGAGCGGGTCATCGTCAGTCCCATCCCTGGGACCACCCGGGACGCCATCGACACGCCCATCGAGTGGGGGGGGAAGGGGATCGTCCTCGTGGATACCGCGGGGATCCGCCGCCGGGGGCAGATCCAGCCGGGGATCGAGCGCTACAGCGTCCTGCGGGCCCTGCGGGCGATCCAGCGCAGCGACGTGGTCCTCCTGGTGCTGGACGCCCGAGAGGGCGTCACGCACCAGGACGCGGTGATCGGCGGGATGGTGGTCGAGGAGGCCCGCAGCGTGATCCTCGTGGTCAACAAGTGGGACCTCATGCTGGACGAGCGGGGGCGGCCGCGCGTGAAGCCCGAGGAGTTCGTCCAGCAGATCCGCCAGAACCTGAAATTCCTCGATTACGCACCGGTCCGCTTCGTGTCCGCGAAGACCGGCTATGGGGTTCCCGGGCTGCTCCCCCTGGTCCTCCAGGTGTATCAAGAGCGGCACGTGCGCCTGAGCACCTCCGAGCTGAACCGGCTCGTCCGGGAGGCGCTGGAGGCGCAGCCCCCGCCGGTGCGCAAGGGGCGGCCGCTGAAGATCTACTATGTGACCCAGGCGCGCACCGACCCACCGACGATCGTCTTCTTCGTCAACGATGCGGACCTCGTTCACTTCTCGTATGAGCGCTATCTCGAGAACCGGATCCGCGCCCGCTACCCCTTCACGGGAACCCCGCTCCGCTTGATCTTCCGGGGCCACGAGGGGGAATGAACGAGCCGCGGACGCGGCGGCGTCGGGCGATCTCCAACCTGAAGGGACGGGATGGGAGGATGGATCGGCGCACGGTGCTCCGACTTTCGCCTTCGGGTCTTTCGTGCTGGTGGGTTTGGATCGGCATCGGGCTGGGGTGGGCGCTCCTGGCCGCCTGCGGCCCCGCGCCGCTGTTGCGCTCGGCCTCGGTGACCCCGGATCTCCTCACCCCGGACGCGGACGGCCACAACGATGTGGTGGCGATCCGATACGCCTTGGGCCGCAACGCCGTGGTCTCGATCTACTTCCTGGGGGCCGACGGCACCCCCCACTACTTCCGGCGGGAGCAACCCCGGCCTCGAGGGGAATACGAGGTCTTGTTCAACGGGGTGGCCGAGAACCGATTGCTCCCCGACGGCCGCTACACGTGGGTGGTGGAGGCCTGGGATGGGGCGGAGACCGCCCGGATCACCGGCACCCTCACGGTGAGCGGGTCGAACCCGCAGCCGCTGCGGATCACCGGCTTCAGCGTCTCGCCGCTCGAGATCACCCCGAATCGGGACGGCCTGAGCGACCGGGCGACGATCAACGTGTGCGTCAACCGCCCGGCCCAGCTGGCGGTCTATCTCGAGGGCGCCGATGGCGTCCGCTACCCGGTGGCCCGGAAGGAGGTGCAGCAGCGCAAACCGGGGGAGGCGGGCTGCCACATCTTCGATTACGACGCCGGGGTGGATCGCGGCCAGGAGCCGCCGCCCGATGGGGTCTACACGGTCTACGCCATCGCGGAGGACGCCTTGGGGCTGCGGGATATGGTCACCGGGACCCTCACCCTTCGGGAGGGCGGGGTGCCGCGGGCGGAGATCCTCAACGGCCAAGTGGAATTCCGCTCGGACATCTCCTCCGGGACCGGCGACTACATCCCGGTCTCCCTGGGCGGCTTCCTTTACTTTACGCTGACCGTGCACAACTATGGGTCGGTCCCCATCCGCACCAGCGGGCCGCCCCCGGGGACCTGTTACGATCTGGACCAGACCTTCAACGCGCCGCGGCCCGGCCGCCCGGAGGGATGGGCGGAGGAGTCGGGGGCCTGGCGGGTGGGGATCGACTTCGACACCTCGCTCCGGAACTATCCCTTCCGCTGGGCCGTGGGCCGGCCGGAGGATCTGGAGACCCGGATCATCGACGGGCGGCCGTATTATTACCTGCCGGCCGGGCGGACGGCCCTGGTGACAGGCTGCATCCGGATCACCCGCGTGCCGCCGCGCAACCCGCTCTATTTCTGGGCCGGCCTGATCCACGAGGACGTGGAGATCGCCCCGCTGAACAACCGGGTCGACCCCCACCGGGTGCTGATCGAGGGGCCGTGAGGGGATCGAGGGCGCGGGGAGCCGCCTCGTCGGCTCCCGGTCCCCGGACGCCTTTCTTGCGCATCCGGCAGGCAGCCATCGGCCGGAAAGCCGTCCCGGTGGCCTGAGAGCAGATGCTCTTAGCACCGGATGCTCGCACCAGGAGGCGAATGATGCCTCGCGTCGCGAAAATCGCCCGATATGCTCTGGTTCTGCTCATCTTGGCTGGGATCGGGTATATGGCCCAGAACTTGGCGGTGATGGGATGGGACTCGGTCGTGGGGTATCAGACGATTTACTTGGCGGATCTGCCCCCGGGGGGCGCGGCCGAGCCGCTGGCCCAGCGGATCGTTCTGATCTTGGTGGACGGCCTGCGGCTGGACGCGTCCCGCCACATGCCTGCCCTAAATGCGCTTCGCCGCCAGGGCGCCGATCTCTCCGTTCGGATCGGGCAACCGTCCCTGTCCTATCCGTCCTGGACGGTCATCGTCTCGGGTGCGTGGCAGGAGGTCAGTGGGGTGACCACGAACTGGTATGAGGGGCCGGTTCAGGTGGATACCGTCTTCCGAAGGGCGCGGGATGCGGGGCTTTCGGCCGTGGTCGTCGGAGGCGAGGGCTGGGAGAAGCTCTACGGCCCTCACCTCACCGACTGGATCCCCGTGAAGGGCCCCGAAGATGAGAGCGCGCCGCCAGAGGCGTGGGCGGAGATGGATGCGGAGGCGTTCCGCCGAGCCGTCACGGCGCTGGACGGCTATCCCCAGGGCCTGGTCCTCATCTACTTCGGCGGCCCGGACGAGCTGGCCCATCGGTTCGGCGGCACCAGCCCCCAGTACCTGGACGAGGTTCGGCGGGTGGATGATTTCATCGGCCGCCTGGCCGAACGGATGGATTGGGGGCGGGATGTGCTCATCGTCACGGCGGACCACGGGCATGTGGACGTCGGCGGGCATGGCGGATGGGAGGAGGAGGTCCTCCACGTCCCCTTGGTGCTGGTGGGGAAGGGGATCCGTCAGGGGGCGTACCCGGAGCGTCTGCAGGCGGACATCGCCCCCACTATTGCGGCCCTGCTGGGCATCCCCATCCCGGCCCATGCCCAAGGCCGACCATTGATGGAAGTGCTGGACGCCCCCGCCGAGATCAAAGGCCGGATCGGGTTGAACGCCGGGCTGCAACTGGTCCGTTTCTACGACGCCTACGCGCGAGCATTGGGGACCAGGCCGTTCGCCGGGGAGGTGTTGGAGGCCCATCGGGAGCGAATGGCCCGTGGGGAGGAAGGGGCGTTATCTCGCTTCTGGGAGGAACTGACCGCCCGGGCGCAGGCGGCGCGGGACGCGCGGTTCTGGCGGGAGCGCTTGGGGCGACTGCCCATCGCCCTGGGGATCGCGCTCATCCCGCTCCTCTACCTGCGGATATTCCGCGGCCGGAAACGCCAGATCCTCCTGCCGCTGGCCTTCAGCCTGCTCTACTTTGTCTTCTACAACGCCCTCTTCTTCGGGCGTGGATACACGTGGTCGCTCTCCGCCTTCAACACCGAGGCCCGGATTGAGGCCTTTTTCAACGAGCGCCTGTTGGACGCCGCCCTTTCGGTCGCCGTGGCGGGGCTGATTCTGGCGCTGATCTCCTGGAAGCGGCCTCCGCTGCAGACCCTGGAGCGGATGACCACGTTCTCCTTCTTTGTCGGCTATCTCCTGCTCCTGCAGGTGGATCTCTTCTACTGGCTGTATAACATCCGCTTCTCCTGGGCGCTCCCGGATCTGAAACTGGGGTTCAAATACTATTTGGACCTCCTCCAGATGGTGCCGACGGGGTTCATGGCGGTGATCCTGGCGCCGGTCGGGGTGCTGATCGGTTGGGGGATACGGAAGTGGCGGCAGCCGAAGCCCGTCCCGCCGCCGGAACCTCCAGTGGACCCGGGAGCGTAGCGCGGGGCGAGTAGAAATTTTCCGTGGCCAAGTCCATCCAGCGGCTCCTTCAGGCGGTCGATCCCCAGGAGCCTCTTTTGTGCCTCTTCGATCAGGACATCCCCGCTCTCCCATCTGAACCTCAGCAGCGAAGGAAGAGAAGAGCGGGAGTTGTGCATAGACAGAACCCCTGTTATAATATGCATTTGCGGTTCGATCTGCTGGACCGTTGGCCAACGGATTCTTGCTGATTGCGCTCAACAGCCCGATAGGCAGCCGTTCCGGCTTTTGGCATACGTCGGGTGCCTCCGATGATGCCGGGTGCGGAACCCGTGCTGCCTATTTGCTTTGTAGGGGGCGGTGCGTGCGGAGCCGTCCCCGGTTCCGGCGCCGGGAGGCGCTCGCTATATTCCGGGGAAAGGAGGTGAACGATGGGGGGGGAGATTCTGACCCTGGGGCGCTCGGAGCTGGCCCGGCTGCTGCGCGCCATCCTGCGGGAGGGGGATCCATGGCAGGCCGCCGGCACCGCCGGGCTTCCCTTTCCACGGGTGGTGGAGGGCATCCACCAGTTGCTCCGCGCGGGGGCGCTCGCCTTCGATGGGGAGCGCCTGCGGCTGACGGAGCAGGGCCAGGCCCTGGCCCGGGACCTGGGGGTTCAGGTCGCGCCGGACGCCCGGTGCCCGGCGTGTCAGGGAACCGGGATCGACCTGAGCTTCCTCCAGGAGGTGACCCGGCGCTACGCGGAACTGGCCCAGGGCCGCCCCGAGCCCTTGGCGGCCTACGATCAGGGCTACCAGACCATCGACTCGGTCATGCGCCGGGTCGCCCTGATGGTCGCCCAGGGGGACGTGGAGGGCAAGGACATCGTGGTGCTGGGGGACGATGATCTGGCCAGCCTCGCCCTGGCCCTGACCGGGTTACCCCGCTCGGTCGTGGTGATCGAGATCGACCCGCGCCTTTGCGCGTTCATCGAGCAGGCCGCCCGCCGCGCCGGCCTGAACATCGCCGTCTACTGCCGCAGCCTGACGGAGCGCCTTCCCTCCGAGCTGCGGGGCCGGTTCGACACCTTCCTCACCGATCCCACCGAGACCGAACACGGGCTCCTGCTCTTCCTGGAGAAGGGGTTCATGTGTCTGAAGAAGGGGGATGGCCAGGCGGGCTACTTCGGCATCACCCGCATCGAGTCCCGCCTCAGCAAGTGGCACGTCTGGGAGCGGGAGCTCCTGAACCGGCACGCCATCACCTTCACCCACATCTTGCCGGACTTCAGCCTCTACGCCAACTGGGAGGAGCCGGGGGAGCAGCCCATCCCGGATCTCCCGCCCTTCGCCCGTCCCTCGCCTGCACCGTGGTATCGCTCGACGTTCTTCCGGGTGGAGACGCTGCCCGAGTTCCAGCCGCCGGAGGATTACGTCATCGAGGGCGGGCGGGAGCTTTACGAGGATGAAGACGCCATCGACCGGGTGTGGCGCAGCCCGGATGCGGACACCGCCATCACGGCTTCGGTGATGACCCCGGCCCCCACGCCCTTCCCGACCCAGGTGACCCTGGGGCGGCACATCATCGCCGAGTTCTGGAAGTGCCGGAACCGGGAGCCGTTGCGCAACCTCAAGCAGGTTCTGGAACATGCGACGCGCAAGGCCAGCGCCACGTTGCTGAACATGAAGATCCACCGCTTCGTGCCGGACGGTTTCTCAGCCCTGGTGCTGCTCGCCGAGTCCCATATCTCCCTTCACGCCTGGCCGGAATACGCCTATGTGGCGGTGGATGTGTTCACCTGTGGGGAGGCGGACCCTGAGGTGATCATCGAGATCCTGAAGGACTATCTGCAGCCCGCCGAGTCCGCTCAGATCACCCTGGAGCGCGGCCTGGGGCCGCTGATGGTCCTCCCCGCCCTGCGGACGGAGGCGGAGGCCGCCTCCCTCCCGCTGGGTCGCTGAGCGGGCGCGCGCGGTATTCCAGTCGGCCTAAGACCCGTCGGGGCGCCCCCAAAGGGCGCCCCGACGCCGTTATTCTTTCGGGGGGAGTCGTTCCAGCGCCTGGCTCAGCAGGGAGATCTGATCCTCGATCCCCAGGGGGCGCGCCGGGAGGAGGACGCTGATCGTGGTCCCCTGTTCCCCCTCGCTGCGGATGAACAGATCCCCGCCCATCGCCTGCGCCGCCCGTTTCGCGATGACCAGCCCCAGGGCGGTGGGATCGACGCGGGGTCGGGCGGGTTGGGGGTAAAGCCGCTCCGCCGTTCCTTCGTTCAGCCATCCCAGGAGCTCCCGCGGAAGGCCCAGACGGGGGGCCACGATCTCAACCACCAGCACCGGCTCTTTGAGCTGCCCCCGGAGCTCAACCCCTTCCCCCTCTGGGTGCACGGCGAACAGGAAGTCCAGCAGGGTGCGCAGGATGTAGGAGCCATACGCCCTATCCACCAGCGTCTCGGCGGCCTCCGGGGCGAGATGAGCCTCGATCCGGATCCCCCGCTCGGACATCGCCGGCTCGTGGGCGCGGAGCAGATCCTGGATCAGGCGGCCCAGGGGAAGCGGCTCGACGAAGGCGACCGGCTGGCGGTGAAGCTCCGCGAAGGCGGCCAGGGGGGCGATGTGCTCCAGCAGCCGGTAGGCGCCGCGCAGGGCGGCCTCCAGCATCTGGACCAACTCAAGGTCCTTCTGGGGCCTCGCATGGCCCAGGGCGGCCTCCAGGAAGCCGATCACCAGACCCAGCGGCTGGCGTAGCTCCGCGCCGGCCCGAGCCACAAACGAGGTCTTCAGCTCGTCAAGATCCCTCAGCCGCCGATAGGCACGCTCCAGCTCCTCGCGTCTGCCCCGTTCCTGCTCATAAAGCCCCCGCAGCTCCCGGAAGGCGGAGAGGACCTGATGCTCCAGGCGGGATAACCACTCGTCCGGCGTCAGATGCGGGTGACCCATTCGCGGACTCCCGAGCCGATCGGCCTCCTCTATTTTAGCCCCCTTTGGAGAGAAACAACCAAATCGATGGCGCGCAGGATGGGCGCTTCCCCCATACGCTTCGCATGGCGAAGACCCCGCAGGAGTAGCGTCCCCATCCCCGGGAGGCTCGCTAAAATCGAGGAGGGCGCTGCCGGCTGGCGGGGACGTCCTCGCCCCCGGCCGATCGGGGATGCGGGGACGTATGGGAAGGTCCCATCGGCGGGCGGTTGGGCGTCCCGCGTGGCGGACCGCTGGCGCGATCCAGGCCGATGGAGAAAGACGGGGGATGAACCCTCAAGGGCAGCGGCTTCGATCCCTGATCCGGCGGCTCTCTCCCCGTGAAATGGAAACCGTCCGCCTGGCCCAGGATGCGGTCATCATCGCCGTGGGCAACATCACCAGCCGCCTCATCGGGTTGCTCCGGGAGACGGTCAAGAGCGAGCTGTTCGGATCCACGGGGCCGCTCAGCGCCTTCGAGGCGGCCGCCGTGGTGCCGGTTCAGCTCTACGACCTCCTGGTGGGCGGCATGGTGAGCTCCGCGCTGGTCCCGGTGTTCCGGGAATATGGGGACCGGCTTCCGGAGCTCCGACGCCTGGCCGGCGCCGTGCTGACCTGGGTCTGGCTGACCATGGGGGCCGCCGTGCTCCTGATCGAGATCGGGGCGCGGCCGGTGGCTTGGCTGCTGGCCGGCGGCCTGGATCCCGGGCTCCTGGACCTCACGGCCCGGCTCCTGCGCTGGACCATCCCGGCGGTCTGGCTGATCGCCACCGCGGGGGTGATCAGCGGGCTCCTCCAGGCCTTCCAGCGCTTCACCCTTCCGGCGTTCACGGCTGCGGCCTTCAACGCGGCGATGGTCGCGGCGGCGCTCCTGCTGGGGGAGCGCATGGGGGTGACCGCCCTGGCCCTGGGCATGGGGGCCGGGGCCCTCCTTCAGGTGTTGCTGCAACTGCCCGCCCTCTACGGCCTGTGGCCTCGGTTAACCTGGTATCACCCCGCCCTGATGCGGATCCTCCGGCTTTACCTTCCCGTGGTCTTCGGGTTGGCCGTCAATCAGATCGCCATCCTGTTGAGCTACCACCTGGCTTCCCGCACCGGCCCCAACAGCATCGCCTGGATGCGCTACGCCACCACCCTGATCCAGTTCCCCCTGGGCCTGGTGGTGACCGCCATCTCCGTGGCCATCCTCCCCCGCCTCTCCGGGTTGAGCGTAGCCGCCCGGCAGGGGAAAGACGGCCTGGAGCCCTTCCGCGCCACCCTGGCCGCCGGGTTGCGGATGGTGGTGGCCCTGATCGTCCCGGCCGCCTTCGGCCTCTACGTGTTGGCGGAACCCTTGATCGCCTTCCTCTTCCAGCACGGCCGCTTCACCGCAACCGACACGGCTGTGGTGGCGGGGGTGCTGCGGGGATACCTCCCCGGCTTGATCTTCGCGGCGATCGACCAGCCGCTGGTTTTCGCCTTCTACGCCCGACAGGACACCTTCACCCCGGCCTGGGTCGGGCTGATCTGCAACGTCGGGGTTTACCTCGCCGCCGCCCTGGCGCCCACCCTCTTCCGGCCCCTGCAGGTGACGGATCTGGCGGTGGCCAACTCCGTGCAGTGGGGGATGCACGCGTTGCTGATGGGGATGTTGCTGGTCCGTCAGGTCGGATCCATGCGCGCGTATGGCCTGGGCTGGCTGACGGCGCGCGTTCTGATCGCCTCCACGGTGATGGCCATGGGCCTTATCGTCGCCGGCCCCCGGCTGCCCCCTCCGTCCACCCATTGGGGGGAAGCCCTCCACCTCTTGGCTGCCGGCGGCCTCGGCCTGCTGGTCTACGGATTGACCCTGGCGGCGTTGACCTGGGCCCCGGCCCTCCGCCCGTTCCCCGCCCGTTCGTAGGGAACCTCCGCCGGGTCGCGGACGTCTGTTCTCTGAATCCCCTGGATGACCGATTCTGCTGCAGGGGATGAGAGGATACTCCATCCTCATTTCTGGGCGTAGGAGGCTATGGATGAGCGCGTGGGGGAGGTTCCTGGGGTTCGGAGGGATCATCGCGGCGCTGGGAGCGGGCGCGTGCCGCCCGGCCGCAGTGCCTCTGGGAGGCGGATCCCCGTCCGCATCGGAGGTCCGCGCCGTCGCGGCGGCCGCCGAGGGGACGCCGACCGGGCTCACGGTGGTCGGCGTCGGGACCGTGCGGGCGCGGCCGGACCAGGCGGTGGTGACCCTGGGCGTGGAGACGCGGGGCGAGGCGCTCGCCTCCGCTTTGGCCGAGAACAACCGCCGGGCGTCCGCGGTGCTGGCGGCGCTGAGGGAGCGGGGCGTGGCGGAGAACGACATCCAGACCGCCTCGTTCCAGATCCAGATTGAGGAGCCCCGAGATCCACAGACCGGTCGGCCGGCCGGACCTCCGATCTATCACGTGGTCCATCGGTATACCGTCCGCTTCCGCGATCTGGATCGGGTGGGGGAAGGGGTGGATGCGGCGGTGGCTGCGGGCGCCAACCGGGTGGATGCGATCGCCTTTCAGGTGGGGAGCCCCGACCGCTTGGCGATGGAGGCGCGGCGGCTGGCGGCGGAGAACGCCAAAGCGCGGGCGCAGGCGCTGGCCGACGCCCTCGGCGCCTCCCTCGGGCGCATCCTCCGCGTCACCGAAGCCACGCCCTCCCCGCCGGTCCCGATGGTCGCCCCGAGGGCGGCCTTCGCCGCCGAGGCCGCCGTCCCCGTGGCCGCAGGGGAGCTGGAGATCACCGTGCAGGTCGAGGTGACGTGGGAGTTGCGGTAGGCCGGGCCGCGGGGTGGGGGCCTCACCGGCCCCCTCACCCCGCCGTGGAGGGGGCGGACCCCGAGAGCAGGCGGCGCACGATCTCCTGAACCTCCCGGCCGTCGGCCCGGCCCCGGACCTTGGGCATGAGCCGCTTCATGACCTCCCCCAGTTGCGCGGGAGAGGCGGCGCCGATCTCGGCGATCACTGCCCGGGCCATGGCCTCGATCTCCTCCCGGGTCAGCGGCTCCGGGAGATACGAGAGCAGGACCTCCAGCTCCGCCCGCTCCGCCGCGAGCCGATCCGGCCGGTTCGCCTTCTCCAGCTCCTCCAACGCCTCGCGGCGCCGCTTGACCTCGTTTTGCAGGACCTGCAGGATCTCCTCGTCGCGGAGCGGGCGGGCGGCCTCGACTTCGGCCATCCGGATCGCCAGCAGCGCCATCCGGATGGCCGTCTTACGGGCCTCATCCCCGGCCCGCATGGCCACCTTCAAATCCTCCTGAAGCCGTTCCTTCAAACCCATGGGAACCTCCCTCCACGGAATCCCGGCGGAAGGGGACCGTCCATCCCCCTCCACCTCGGCTCGAAGCCCATGAATCTCGGCCCCTCGGTTCCGAGGTCCCCCTATGGAAGTATGCTCGTGGGATCGAAGCGCCCAAGCGGTGAGGAGGGGTCGTGGCCTTGCGGATATCTTATCCTAAAACGGGGGAATGGAGGGGCGAGGCCCATGTCGAAGATGTGAAGGGGAGGAGCGCGATGGGCTGGGACTCCATGGAAGTGTTGCGGATGGCGGAGCGGATCCCATGGGTTCGGGACATCCGCGTTTATCCGGAGGTGGGCTCCACGAACGACATCGCCCGGGATCTGGGGGAGAAGGGCGCTCCGGAGGGGACGGTAGTGCTGGCCGATATGCAGACAGCCGGGCGCGGACGGGCCGGCCGTGCCTGGTGGACCCCGCCGGGGGTGGCCCTGGCGGTCTCGATCCTGGTCCGGCCGCGGCGACCGCCGGCGGACTGGCCGCAGCTGACGATGCTCGCGGGGCTGGCAGCGGTGGAAGCCGTCGAGGCGGTGGGGTGCCCGGCCGGCCTCAAGTGGCCCAATGATCTGATGATCCCCCCCGCCCTGGGGGAGGATTTCCCCCCGGCGTCCTGGCGAAAGGCCGGGGGGATCCTCGTGGAGACCGCCCCCCCGGACTTCGCGGTGGTCGGAATCGGGATGAACGTGAACACCTCCCTCGAGGAGGCGCCCCCCGAGCTGATTGAAGTGCTGGGCAGCCTCCGTCAGACCCTGGGGCAGTCCGTCCCTCGGCCGATCGTGTTAGAGGACCTGTTGCGGGCCTTCGCCCGCTGGTATGCCGGATGGCACGAAGGGGCCCGCGTGCTGGAGCCTTGGGCGGATCGGCTGATCATGCTCGGCCATCGGGTTCGGATCCATGCCGCCGGGGAGGTCTGGGAAGGGATCGCCGAATCCGTGAGCGCGGCGGGCGGGCTCTGGCTGCGCCTCCCGGACGGGCGCCGGATGCATTTCCTGGCGGGCGATGTCTCCTTGCGGTGGGCGTGAACCGGGCGGGGCGCGCCGCATCTTCGCGCGGTGGCTTCCTTTGCTGAATCTCACCCTCCTGGCTATAATTGGGGCAAGCCCTTGGCTGGCATTGTGATAGGCCTCGGGGGGGCGGGAATCCGCGGTTGGGAGCAAAGCGAGGATGGCGGAAGAGACTCGGCAGGATCGCCCGGAGAGCGCCGACGCCATGGCCGAGATGGGCGAGTGGCTGGAGATGTCCCCCTCCGCGCTCCGGCGCGGGGACATCGTGCGGGGGACGATCCTCCGGATCACCCCCACGGAGATCCTCGTGGACATCGGGATGAAAGCGGAGGGGGTGATCAGCGGCCGCGAGCTGGAGCGCATGCCGAAGGAGATCCGCGAGGTCCTGCGCGAAGGCGACGTGATCCAGGTCCAGGTGGTGAACCCGGAGGACCGCAGCGGGAACATCCTGCTTTCGCTTCAGCGGGCGCTGATGGAGGAGGATTGGCAGCAGGCCCGCCAGTGGATGCAGGCAGGGGAGATCCTGGGGCTCACGGTCAACGGTTACAACAAGGGTGGGCTGGTGGTGAAGGTGGGCCGGTTGCGCGGGTTCATCCCTGCCTCCCATGTGGTGCCCCAGGAGGCCGGGGAGGAGAAGCTGCCCGTGGAGCAGCGGCTCAAGCGCCGGGTCGGCCAGCGGATCCACGCCCGGATCATCGAGGTGAACCCTGAGGCCAACCGCCTGATCCTCTCCGAGCGGGCCGCTCAGCAGGAGCTCCGGCGGCGCCAGAAGGAGGAGCTCCTGGCCCGTCTGGAGCCGGGGATGCGGTTGAAAGGACGGGTGATCAGCCTGACGGATTTCGGGGCTTTCGTGGATCTGGGCGGGGCGGATGGCCTGATCCACGTCAGCGAGCTCTCCTGGCGTCGGGTGAACCATCCCCGGGAGGTCCTGTCGGTCGGCCAGGAGATCGAGGTGGAAGTCCTCAGCGTGGATCGGGAGCGGAAGCGCATCGCCCTGAGCCGCAAGCGGGTGGAGCCGAACCCGTGGCAGCAGGCGATCGCTCAGCTGCGGGAGGGGCAGCTGGTGGAGGTGGTGATCACCCGGCTCACCAACTTCGGGGCCTTCGCGGCCTTGAAGGAGTTCCCCCAGGTGGAGGGCCTGATCCACGTCTCGGAGCTGGCGGAGCACCGGGTGAACCACCCCAAGGAAGTGGTCCGGGAGGGGGAGGAGGTGGTGGTGCGGTTGATCCGCATTGACGCCGAGAACCGCCGGCTGGCCCTCAGCCTGCGCCGGGTGGCGTCCCCGGAATACGCGATGCTGGATTGGGAGATGGCCCAGGCCCGTCTCCGGGCCAGCGAGGAGGCGGGGTCGGAAGAGTCCTCCTGAGGCACATCGCTGCCTTCGATTCGTCGAGTTTCCATCCGAAGGGCGGGGCGCCCGAGGCGCCCCGCTTTCTCTAAGCGCCCAACCGGGCCGTCTGAAGGCGGGGGCGATTCCCCGGTGGGTTCCCTGCCCGTTCCTCAGGCAAAACTAACGGAGTGGGGAGCAGCGTGTTATACTAAGAGCAGAACCGGCTGCGCAACCGCCCCGGATCCACGCTGCAGTCGGTTTGAAGGAGGACGCTGTGTCCAGCAAGCTGGATCGGTTTACCCAGCGGGCCAGGCGGGTGCTGGCGTTGGCTCAGGAGGAAGCCGAACGCCTGAACCATGCTTACATCGGCACCGAACACCTGCTCCTGGGCCTGGTCAAAGAGGAGAACGGCATCGCCGGTCAGGTGCTCCGGCGTCTGGGGGTGACCCCGCAGAAGGTGGAGGAGATGGTCCTCCGGATGTCGGGCCCCGGCCGCCGCACCCCGCACAGCAAGCCCGATCTCACCCCCCGGATCCGTCGGGTGATCGAGCTGGCCGTGGACGAGGCCCGGCGGATGGGGCATCATTACATCGGCACTGAGCACCTCCTCCTCGGGCTGGTCCGGCTGGGTGACGGGATGGCGGTGGACATCTTGAAGAGCCTCGGGCTCTCCCTGGAGCAGATCCGCCGCGAGACCAACCGGGCGATCCAGGAGACGACGGCGGTCACCCGGCCCCGGCGAGAGCGCCCGAAGACCCCGCTGCTCGACCAGCTGGCTATTGACCTGACGGCGCTGGCGGAGGAAGGGAAGCTGGACCCGGTGATCGGCCGCGAGCAGGAGATCAAGCGGGTGATCCAGATCCTCTCCCGCCGGACCAAGAACAACCCCGCCCTGATCGGGGAGCCGGGGGTCGGCAAGACCGCGATTGTGGAGGGGCTGGCCCAGCGCATCGTGGCCGGCGAGGTCCCCGAGCCGCTCCTCAACAAGCGGGTCCTGCAGCTGGACGTGGCCTCCCTGGTGGCGGGGACGATGTATCGGGGCCAGTTCGAGGAGCGGCTGAAGCGGGTGCTCGAGGAACTGAAGAGCGCCGACTGCATCCTGTTCATCGACGAGATGCATATGCTGGTCGGCGCCGGCGCGGCCGGCAGCGCGGTGGACGCGGCCAACATCCTGAAGCCGGCCCTGGCCCGGGGCGAGATCCAGTGCATCGGGGCCACCACCTTCGACGAGTATCGGAAATACATCGAGAGCGACGCGGCCCTGGAACGCCGCTTCCAGCCGGTGGTGGTGGAGGAGCCCACCATCGAGGAGACCATCGAGATCCTGCGGGGCATCCGCCACCGCTACGAGGAGCATCATAAATTGACCATCACCGACGAGGCTATCGAGGCGGCCGCCCGGCTCTCGGCCCGCTACATCCCGGAGCGCTATCTTCCCGACAAGGCCATCGACCTGATCGACGAGGCCGCGGCCCGGGTGCGGATGTATAAGTCCGCCCGCTGGCCGAGCCTTCAAAAGGTCTACAACGAGCTGCGCACGGTGCAGCGGGAGCGCGAGGAGGCCCTGGCCGAACGCCGCTACGAGGACGTGGTGGACCTCAAGGCCCGCGAGGAGGAGCTTCAATCGCAGCTCCAGCAGCTGCGCATGCGCAGCGAGATCGACGAGGGGCCTCGGGTCACCGCCGAGGACATCGCCGAGGTCGTCTCGATGTGGACCGGCATCCCGGTGAGCCGCATCGCCGGGGACGAGTCCCAGCGCCTGCTCCAGATGGAGGAGGAGCTGAAGAAGCGCATCGTCGGCCAGGACGAGGCTATCAGCGTCATCTCCCGCGCGGTGCGGCGGGCCCGCGCCGGCCTCAAGGACCCCCGCCGGCCGATCGGATCGTTTATCTTCCTGGGCCCGACCGGGGTGGGGAAGACCGAGCTGACGAAGGCGCTGGCGGAGTTCCTCTTCGGGTCCGAGGACGCCCTGCTCCAGCTGGACATGTCGGAGTTCATGGAGCGGCACAACGTCTCCCGTCTGGTCGGGGCGCCGCCCGGATACGTCGGTTACGAGGACGCCGGCCAGCTGACAGAATACGTCCGCCGCCGGCCCTACTGCATCGTGGTTTTCGATGAGGTTGAGAAGGCCCACCCTGATGTGTTCAACATGCTCCTTCAGATCATGGAAGAGGGCCGGCTGACCGACGCCCGCGGGCGCAAGGTGGATTTCCGCAACACGATCATCATCATGACCTCCAACATCGGGGCGGAGACCATCCGCAAGGCGCACCTGGGGTTTCCGACCCAAAAGCAGGAGGACGCGGACCTGGAGCGGCGCTACCGGGAGATGCGGGAGAAGCTCCTCAATGAGCTGCGCAAGGTCTTCCGGCCGGAGTTCCTCAACCGGGTGGACCAGGTGGTGGTCTTCCGGCCGCTGAGCCGCGAGGACATCCTTAAAATCGTGGACCTGGAGCTGGGTAAGGTGGCCGCCCGCTTGAAGGAGCACCGCCTGAGCATCGAGGCCACCCCGGCTGCCAAGGCCTTCCTGGCCGATAAGGGCTATGACCCCGAATACGGGGCGCGCCCGCTCCGTCGGGTGATCCAAAACCTGGTGGAGGACGCCCTCTCCGAGGGGATGCTGGCCGGGCGGTTCGGGCCGGGCGACACGGTGGTGATCGATCTGGAGGGGGACCAGCTGGTCTTCCGCCCCAAGGGGATCGAGGAGCTGACTCCGCCCCCTGCCCTGATCGTGGAAGGGTGACCCACCGGCAAGCGGACGGGGGTTGGGCGCGGACGCCGGAGGCGCGGCCCAACCCTCGTTTCTTTGAGGATCACTCCAGCCCGTATTCCCTCCATCGCCGGTCCACGAGGGCCCGGATCTCCGGGCTCATCTCGATCCGCTCCGGCCACCCCCGCGGATGGCCCTCCTCGGGGCCCTTCGCCGTGGCGTCGATGCCGATCTTCCCCCCGTAGGCCCGCAGCGGCGCGACGTGATCCAGATGGTCCACCGGCCCCTCCACGATCACCACGTCCCGCTTCCAATCCACGTTCCCCAGCACCTGCCATGCGACCTCCGAGAGGTTGTGAACGTTCACCCAATCGTCCACCACCACGATGCACTTGGCGAGGCTGAGCAACCCCAGCCCCCACAGGCCGAAGATGACCTTCCGGGCGTGGCCCGGGAAGCGCTTGCGGATGCTGACGATCACTAAGTTGTGGAAGATCCCCTCGGCGGGCATGTTGTAATCCACCACCTCGGGGAGGAAGAGGCGGACCAGCGGGAGGAAGAGGCGCTCGGTCGCCTTCCCCATCCAGTAATCCTCCATCGGCGGGCGGCCGACGATGGTGGTGGGGTAAATCGGGTCCCGCCGATGGGTGATGGCGGTGACGTGCATCACGGGGAAGGGCTCCGGCGGCGTGTAGTAGCCCGTGTGATCGCCGAAGGGGCCCTCCATCCGCTGCTCCCGGGGATCGATGTAGCCCTCGATGATGATCTCCGCGTGGGCGGGGACCTCGAGAGGCTGGGTGATGCACGGGGCCATCTCCACCGGCCGGCCGCGGAGCCACCCGGCGAGCAGATACTCATCAATGTCCGGGGGAAGCGGCGCGCTGGCCGACCAGATGCATGCGGGGTCCCCGCCCAGGACGACCGCGATCGGGATCCGCTCCGCCCCCACCTCCCGGGCCGCCCGCTCGTGCTCCGCACCCCCCTTGTGGATCTGCCAATGGACCCCCAGCGTCCGCTCGTCGTGGACCTGGAGGCGGTAGAGGCCGACGTTCCGCCTGCCTGTGCGGGGGTCCCGGGTGATCACCTGGCCCAGGGTGATGTAGCGGCCGGCGTCCTTGGGCCAGCATTTCAGGATCGGCAGGCGATCGAGGGATAGGCGCTCCGTTTCCACCACCTCCTGACAGGGGGCGCGGGAGACCCGTCGAGGGCCCAGGCCGATGCCTCGCAGGGCCCCCAGCGCCTGGCCCAGCCGCTCGAAAGCCTCCCCCAGGCTCTGGGGGACCTCCGGGCGGAGCAGGGCCTCCAGCCGCCGCCGGAGCTCCTCCAGGTCCTCCACGCCCAGGGCCCACGCCATCCGCCGCGGGGTGCCGAACAGGTTGATGGCCACCGGGATCCCCTTCCCATCCACGTTCTCGAAGAGGAGGGCCTTGTTGCGCGCCGCCGGGCCCTTCATCACCCGGTCGGCGATCTCGGTGATCTCCAACTCCGCGGAGACCGGGGCGCGGATGCGGATCAGCTCCCCGGCCTGCTCCAGCCGGTCCAGGAACTCCCGCAGGTCGCGATAGGCCATCGGGTCCTCCCGTTCGGGGAACGCCGGATACGTGGAGGGCCTTCCCCGCCGCTGCCCCGGTATTTTACCCCCACCCGATCCCCGAGCCGGGCCGTGAGGCGCTCGGGCGGGGCCTTTCCCCTGGCCTCCCGGGGTGGATTTGAGCCCCGTCCAGATGGGTCCGCTATAATGGGGGTAGCCTAACCGTTTGGGAGGCTTGCATGCCGATCGTGCGGAAAGTCCAGGGGGTGCTGTATCGGGTGCAGGATCTGGCGCGGGCGAAGGCCTTCTATGGGGAAACCCTGGGCCTGCCCCTGCGGGGGGAGGATCCCGAGGGGCGGTGGGTGGAGTTCGGCCCACCCCGGGGGCCGCGGATCCTGCTGCATCAGAGCCCGGAAGGGCCCGTCGGAAACACGGGGGGCGGCGCCCTGTTTGAAGTGCGCAACGCCCGGCGGGTCCTCAACCGGCTGAAGCGCCAGGGGGTTCGGGTAGGGGATCTCATAGAGATCCCCGGGGCGATGGTGGTGGGAACCTTCTACGATCCGGACGGGAACCCCCTGCATGTGGTTCAGTCCCTGCTTCCGAAACCCCCACGGCGCCGCCGGGCCCCTGAGGGACCCGCAGGCGGGGAAGGTGGCCGCCCTGAGGGCGAGTGAGCGGCCAGAGGGGAGATCGGCTGTGGCACGCACTCCGCGCTCCGGCCTCCGCCGCGAGGGGAGTCGGAGGAGAATGCCGCGCCGGAGGCCCGCGCTCCGGGCGGGCCCCTGAGGCGGGCGTCGGAGGCGCCTGGCCTCGCGGATCCCTGGAGCGGTATGGGTGGGGGGCCGTCGGAGGCGGCTCCCCATCCGAACCAACCCTCGCTTCATACCGTTGGGATTCCCCGGCTTCATTAGGCGGTTCGGGAGAGGCGCGGTTCCCCATGGGACGACCGTTGCGGATTGCGATCGACGGGCCGGCGGCCTCCGGGAAGAGCACCCTGGCCCAGCGGCTGGCGGCCCATCTCGGCTACGCGTATGTCGATACCGGGGTGATGTATCGGGCGGTCACCTGGGCGGCCCTGCGCAAGGGGATCCCCTTGGAGGACGAGGCGGCCCTGGCGCATCTGGCCGAGATCCTCGATCTGGATATCCTGCCCCCGACGGTGGCGGACGGCCGCCCGTATACCGTGCGGGTGGAAGGGGAGGACATCACGTGGGCGCTTCGGAGCCCGGAGGTGGACGCGGCGGTCTCCCAGGTGTCGGCCTACCCCAGCGTGCGCCGCGCCCTCACGCAGCGCCAGCGCCAGATCGGGCTGCGCGGCCCGGTGGTCATGGTCGGGCGGGACATCGGCACCGTGGTCCTGCCGGAGGCGGATCTGAAGCTCTACCTGGACGCCGATCTGGAGACCCGGGCGCGGCGCCGTTACCGGGAGCTTCAGGAGCGGGGGCAGGTGGTTTCGTTCGAGGAGGTCCTGGAGGCCATGCGGCAGCGGGACGCCCTGGATCAAGGGCGTGAGGTGGCCCCCCTGCGCCCGGCCCCGGACGCGGTGGTCCTGGATACCACCGCCCTGGATATCGAGGAAGTGTTCCAGCGGGCGCTCGCCCTCATCGCCGCCCGGTGCCAGGAGACGCCCCATGTGGCGGGTTGAACTGCACGCCCACACGGTCTACTCCCCCGACAGTTGGATCTCTCTGGAGGATTTCCTCGCCGCCTGCCGCCGGAAGGGGCTGGATCGGGTGGCGGTGACCGATCACAACACCATCCAGGGGGCGCTGCGGCTCAAGGAGAAGGCGCCCGATTTGATCATCATCGGCGAGGAGATCCGGGCCCGCGAGGGGGAGGTGCTCGCTTACTTCATCGAGCGGGAGATCCCCAAAGGCCTTTCCCTGGCGGAGACGATCGAGCGGATCCGCGAGCAGGGCGGGGTGGCGGCGCTTCCCCACCCCTGCGATCGGGCGCGCGGCTCCGCGGTGGGCCGGCGGACCGCCGAGGCGGTCATCCTGTGGGTGGACGCGGTCGAGGTCTTCAACGCGCGGTGCGTGTTCCCGGGCGACAACGCCTGCGCCGCGGCGCTGGCGGCCCGTTTCGGCAAGCCCGGCTTCTCGGGCAGCGATGCCCATACCCTCGGGGAACTGGGGCGGGCGTGGACGGCCCTTCCGCCCTTCGAGGACGCGGAGAGCTTCCGCCAGGCGCTGCGCCAGGCCCGCCCCACCGGTCGCCTGAGCCCCCCTTGGGTGCACCTGGCCTCTGCCTGGGTGAAGTGGATCCGCGCCTGGCGGGGACCCGTGGCCTCCCGCTAAGCCGGCCAGATCAGCCACCCGGCCTCCGGATGCCGCTCCACCCGCATCGGGATCTCGTAGGCGGCCTCCAGGAGCGCTGGCTGGAGCACCGCCTCCGGCGGCCCGAAGGCCAGGGCCCGTCCGTTTTTGAGCAGCAGCAGGTGATCGCAGAAACGGGCGGCCAGATGGAGATCGTGCACCGCCAGCACGCCGGCCATGGATTCCGCCTGGAGCATCTGGCGGATCAGCCGGAGGAGGCGGATCTGATGCTTCAGGTCCAGGTGGGCGAAGGCCTCATCCAGCAACAGCACGCGGGGGGTCTGGGCGAAGGCGCGGGCGATGAGCAGCCGCTGCCGTTCCCCCCCCGAGAGCGTCCCCACGAGCCGCTCCGCAAGGGCATGGGTCTCCGTGCGGACCATCGCCTGCTCGATGCACCGGCGGTCCGCGCCGGAGAGCGGGGAGAGCCAGGGGAGATACGGCGTCCGCCCGAACGCGACCACCTCCTCGCCCGTGAACGCCTCGGGGAGCGAGGCCCCCTGGGGCACCACTGCGATCCACCGCGCCCGACGCTCCGGGGGGAGGGTGTGCAGCGGCACAGTCTCCCAGAAGATCGCGCCGGCCCGGATCGGGATCACGCCGCTCAGGGCGCGGATCACCGTGGTCTTCCCCGCGCCGTTAGGGCCAATCAGCCCCACCGCCTGTCCGGGCGCCACAGAGAAGCTTAATCCCGAGACGACCACCTGATCGCCGTAGGCGATCCACAGATCCCCCACCCGAAGCACGGCCACCTCCCATCTGAGGTGGAAGCGAGGGGGTTCCGCCCATCGCCCCCCAGTCTAAGGGAGGATCCCAAGCGGCCACAAATCGAGCCGGATCCCGGTGCGGGCCGGGGGCGCTGGGGCCGAGGGGCAGGAACCGGTGGAGGTGGCCCCTGCACGAAAACCCCAAAGAGATCAGGAATCCAGTCCATGGTCCTTGACAATTACGGGATAAATACTTAAACTATTCATGATGATAACACGTGTTAGCAAGCGGTGATGAAACGCCGATCCCCGACGGCGGAAGATGTCGCCCGTCTGGCGGGGGTTTCCCGGACCACGGTCTCGCTGGTGCTCAACGGGGTGCCGGGGATCCGGATCCGGGCGGAGACCCGACAGCGGGTCTTGGAGGCGGCGGCCCGCTTGAACTACCGGCCGCATGCGGGGGCCCGGCATCTGGTGCGTGGGCGCTCGGAGGTGATCGCCTTCGTCATGCGCCAGACCCCGGATCAGATCTTCGCCGATGCGTTCCTCCCGGAGGTGTTGCGGGGCCTGAGCGGGGCGCTCCGGGGGGCGGGTTTGCATCTGTTGATCTTCCCCATCTCCCCCGATCAAGCCCCCGGGGAGACCGCGCTCCTGCTGCAGGAGCGTCGGGTGGATGGGATGATCCTCTCCGGCCCGCGGTTTGAGGATCAGGAGTGGCTGGAGCGCTGGGGGCAGGAGATCCCGGTGGTCCTCTTGGGGCATCTCGCCGGCAGTGCGCTCCCCTCGGTGGATGTGGACAACGCGCAGGCGGCGGCGGTGGCCACGCGGCATCTGTTGGGCCTGGGCCATCGGCGGATCGGGCTGATCACCAACGCGCCGCTCTCGTATACGGCCAGCTACGAGCGCTGGCTCGGGTATCGCCAGGCCCTGGAGGAAGCCGGCGTCCCCTATGACGAAACCCTGGTCGCCTTCGGGGCCTTCACCCCGGCCAGCGGCGCGGCCGCGATGGAGCGGCTGCTGGCCCTGCCGGATCCCCCCACCGCGGTCTTCGTGGCCAGCGATGTGGTGGCCTTCGGGGCGCTGCAGGCGGCTCGCCGCCGCGGCCTGCGGATTCCCCAGGATCTGGCCCTGGTGGGCTTCGATGACGTCCCCCTGGCGGCCTACGTCGATCCCCCCCTGAGCACGGTGCACCTGCCGGCGGAGGATCTCGGGCGGGAGGCGGGCCGGCTGTTGCTCCAATGGATCCAGGAGGGGAGGCCCCCGACGGTGAGGATCCGGCTGGCCACCGGGCTGATCGTCCGTCAATCCTGTGGGGCAGGAGGTGGAACATGAAACGCATCGGCCTCGCCTTGGTCGTCCTGATGCTGGCCGCGAGCGCCTGCGTGCCGGCGGCCACGCCGACCCCGGAGCGGGTCGTGGAGACGCGCGTGGTGGAGCGGACGGTGGAGAAGATCGTCGAGGTCACCAAGGTGATCCCCACCCTCACCGTCATCGGCCCCTGGGCGGGCGCGGAGATGGACCAGTTCCTCCCGGTCCTGCGGGCAGCCGAGCAGAAGCTGGGCGTCCAGATCCGCTACCGCATCTACCGCGCGGAGGACCTCTCCCAGGTCCTGCCTCCTCAGTTCGAAGCCAAGCAGGCGCCGGGCGACGTGATCTTCATGTGGGACTGGTGGGTGCGAGAGAACAAGGATCACGCGGTGGAGCTCACGGATCTGTGGCAGAAGGAGGCGAACCAGTTCGTGCTCCAGCCCAGCGTGGTGGACGGCCGGGTCTACGCGGTCCCCTACGTCCTGTGGGTGAAGCCCGGCTTCTGGTATAAGAAGTCCTTCTTCCAGAAGCACAACCTCAAGCCGCCGGCCACCTGGGAGGAGTTCCTGGCCCTGCTGGATCAGATCTCTAAGATCCCCGGCATCAAGAAGGCCATCATCACCGGCGACGGGGTGGGCTGGCCGGTGGGGGACATCGTGGAGCATTTCCTGATCACCTTCGGCGGGCCGGAGCTGCAGGAGAACCTCATCGCCGGCAAGGTCCGCTTCACCGATCCCCAGGTCCGCACCATCTTCGCCGAGCGCCTGGTCCCCCTGCTCGGCAAATACTTCAGCGACCCCGTGGAGTGGACCCAGGCCGTTGACCTGTGGTGGAACGAGGAGTATGGCCTGTTCTTTATGGGGAACTGGCTGACCGGGATGGTGAAGGACCCGAACGATCTGGGCGTGTTCCCCTTGCCCGGGGCGCGGGGGGTGGTGGGCGGCACGGATTGGGCCTTCATCCCCAAATACAGCGAGAACGTTGAGGCGGCCAAGCAGCTCATCGCCTTCATGATCAGCCAAGAGGGGATGGAGATCCGGGCCAAGCAGGGCGGCAAGCTGGCCAGCCGCAAGGACATCTCCCCCGAGGTGTATCCGCCGGCCGACCACGCCCTGGCGGAGGCCCTGACGAAGATCGAGCGCCCTACGGTGCCCGACCTGGACGACGCCGTGGGTGGGGACTGGCAGCGTCTGTTCTGGGACCAGATGAAGCTCCTCTGGGTTCGGCCGCAGGCGCTGGACAACGTGCTCCGCACCCTGGATTTCCGTTTCCCCACCCGGTAGCCCCGGCCATCGGGCGTTCGCTGGCCCCTTCCGCCTTTGACCCCAGGGCGGGAGGGGCCAGCGTGGCTGTCGGGAACGGCGTGGGCGTGCGCTCCATCCAGGCGGGGCGGCGCGGAGGAGGGCATCTGGTCCTGAGGAAAGGAGCGCGGGAAGATGCGCGCGCGGCGATGGTGGCGGCGGATCGGACGCTGGGCGGGCTTCTGGGGCTTCACCGCCCCCGCTTTGCTTTTGATCTTCTTCCTCATCATCCTCCCGGCCCTGCAAACCGTCATCCTCAGCGTCACCGATCAGCGGGGCGCCTTCGTGGGCTTGCGGAATTTCGCCCGCATCCTCTCCGACCCCGATACGTTCCACCTGGAGGGCTTCCCCCCCGGGCCGCCCCCTTGGGGCTCGCTCGTCCACAATGCGGTGTGGATCCTGCTCCATCTCCCGCTGACTGTGGGGTTGGGCCTCATCCTGGCGGTGCTGCTGGACCGGGCCCGCGGGGCGACGTTCTTGAAATCCATTATCTTCCTGGGGATGGTCACGCCGATGATCGTGGGCGGGGTGATCATCCGCTTCCTGTTCGATGAGAACGCGGGGATCGTGACGGCGCTCATGCGGGCGGTGGGACTGGAGGATCTGGGGCGGAGTTGGACCGCCTATCCGGAGACGGCGCTGCCCGCGCTGATCTTGGGATCCGTCTGGCTTTGGGTCGGCTTCAGCATGATCCTCTACAGCGCGGGCCTGGCGACCATCCCCCAGGATTACTACGAGGCGGCGGCGGTGGACGGGGCGGGCCCCCTCCAGCAGTTCTGGTATATCACGGTCCCCAGCCTCCGGCCGGTCACGGCGGTGATCGTGGCCATGACGATCCTGTGGGAATTGAAGATCTTCGACATCGTCTACACGGCGACCCTGGGGGGCCCGGGCGGGGCCACGATGGTCCTCGCCCTGCAGATGTATTTCTACGCCTTCCGCGCCCTGGATTTCCATCGGGCGGCGACGGTGGCCACCCTGTTGACCCTCTTCACCCTGGTCGTTGGCCTCTGGTTCGTGCGGACGGCTCGATCTTCGGAGTGAACGGCCATGCGGCGATGGTGGCGTGAGCTGGGGCGGAACGTCCTGGCATGGGGGATCGGGCTGGCCTGGATCATCCCCTTCGTCGGCATCCTCATGAGCGCCCTGCGCCCCCAGAGCGAGCTGATCCACGGGTGGTGGCAGTTCTCCTCCTTCACGGTCTCCCTGGACAACTTCCTCAAGGCCTGGAACCACCCCACGGCCCCCATCGAGCAGGGGATCCGCAACTCGCTGATCGTGGTGATCCCCGCCACGGTGCTGCCCCTTCTCATCGGGGCGATGGCCGCTTACGCGCTGTTGCGCTTCCCCTTCCCGTTTCGGGACCCGCTCTTTTTGCTGATCGTGTTGCTGATGGCCATCCCCCAGCAGATGGTGGCCGTCCCCCTCTTCCGGCTCCTCCGGGACCTGGGGCTGATCAACCACTACCTCGGCCTGATCCTGGTGCACACCGCCTGGGCGCTGCCCTGGGTCATCCTCTTCCTGCGGAACTATTTCTCCACCCTGCCGCCGGAGATCGAGGAGGCGGCGAGCCTGGACGGGGCGAGCCGGTTCCAGATCTTCACCCGCATCGTGTTACCCCTCAGCGTGCCGGGCCTCGCCTCGGCGGCCGCCCTGCAGCTCACTTGGGCCTGGAACGATTTCTTCATGGCGCTGATCCTGATCTACGATCCGGACAAGCTGTTGGCCACCCAACGCATCCCGCTCCTGCGGGGGCAGTATCACGTCGACTGGGGCGTGCTGACGGCTGCCTCGATCCTCACCATGAGCGTGCCGATCCTGGTCTTCGCCCTGCTCCAGCGCTACTACATCCGGGGCCTGATCGGGTGGACGTTGAAGTAGCGCCCGAAGGGGGCGCGGTGAACGCCCCCGTCCCCTTCCCTGGGCTTGGCGTTCGGATGGTTGGGATGATCAGGGGATGAAAGCGCCCGACGATCAACAGAGCCAGGAGCGCGCGATGCACGAACCGGTGCCGATCCCCCCGCGATCCTTGGAGGCGTTGCGCCCTGTGGCCGGCGACGAGGCCGTGGAGACGTTACGGGAGCTGGCCGCGCCGTTGCGCGGCCTGCGCGTTCTGCACGTGAACGCCACCGCCTTCGGCGGAGGGGTGGCGGAGATCCTGGCCACCCATATCCCCCTGCTCCGCGACCTGGGCCTGGAGGCGGAGTGGCGGGTGATCCATGGGGACGATGCCTTCTTTCGGGTCACCAAGGCCATGCACAACGGCCTCCAGGGGATGGAGCTCCCCTTCACCCCGGAGATGCAGGCGATCTGGCAGGAAGGCAACTGCCGGAACGCGACGTCCATGGAGGGGGACTACGACGCGATCTTCATCCACGACCCCCAGCCCGCCGGCATCCCGTCCCTGCGGGAGCGCCGTGGGGCTCGCCTCTGGATCTGGCGCTGCCACATCGATACCAGCGCCCCGAACCCGGCCTTCTGGTCGTTCCTGCTCCCTTATCTTTCCGTTTACGATGCGGCGATCTTCACGATGGCCGAATACGTCGGGCCCGGCTTCCCGGCCTCCCGCGTGGCCATCATCCCCCCGACGATCGACCCCCTCTCGCCCAAGAACGCCCCCATGGAGGCGGACGAGGCCCGGGCCATCGTCGCCCGGTTCGGGGTGGATGTCCGTCGGCCCCTGCTCCTTCAGGTCTCTCGCTTCGACCCCTGGAAGGATCCCCTCGGGGTGATCGACGCCTATCGGCGGGTCAAGCGGGAGCGCCCCGAGGTCCAGCTGGCGCTGGTCGGCTCCATGGCCCACGATGATCCAGAGGGCTGGTTTTACTACGACCGCACGCTGCGGCACGCGGGGGAGGATCCGGATCTCCACGTGCTGCACAACTTCCATGGGGTGGGGGCCTGGGAGGTGAACGCCTTTCAACGGAGCGCGGACGTGGTCATTCAGAAATCCCTGCGGGAGGGGTTCGGGCTGACGGTCACCGAGGCGCTCTGGAAGGGGAAACCGGTCATCGGGGGGCGGGTCGGCGGGATCCCCCTCCAGGTCCTGGACGGGGAGACCGGCTACCTGGTTCAGAGCGTGGAGGAATGCGCCGAGCGGGCGCTGGAGCTGCTGGCCCATCCGGAGCGGGCGCGGGCGCTGGGGGAGCGCGGGCGGGAGCACGTGCGGCGGAACTTCCTTTGCACCCGGGGCCTGCGCGATGAGCTGATGCTGCTTCGATCCCTGCTCCAGCTGGCCGGGTGAACCGGCCGCGGCCCCGGGGCAGCCCTCCGAAGCCCCAGGGCCTTTGCCCCGTCGTAGGCCTTCTGCCTTTCGGGGATCCCCCGATCCCTTCGCCGGGAGGCCCACGCCCGCTTCGGGGTGCGATCGCCTCTTTCGCGGGGACTGGATCATTTTCGGAGGGCGCGCCTCCCGGCGCGCCGCAACGGCGGCTCGGGAGAGCCGCCCTCCGAACCGGGGGAGCGGCGCGTCCGGAGGGGCATTCGGCGGACCGGGCAAATGCCCTGCCGAAGCCCGGCGGCGCGTTGACGGATCCGGGGAGACCGGATATAATAAAGGTGCTTCAGCCGCTTCAGGCATCGACCCCGAAAATCACCAGAGCGCATTCGGAATCCGGGGTGACGCAGTGGATTTCCCCTGGGGGCTTGCGGGCGGTAAGGTATCGAGAGGGACCTTGCCCCTGAGCGATATTCCCTGATCCGGGATGGATCGGCCTGGCGGCCTGGCCAGGCATGGGTTAAGCCCCCAGATGGATCCTTTTCCCTCCCCGCGCCTTTCCGGCGGCGCGGAGGGAAGCGGGGTTCAATCAGGTTCTTGATTCTCCCGGTTTGGCTCCCCGACGGGCGCGATGTCGAGGCGGTCATCCATCTTGATGACAAGTGGAGCAGCGATGGAACAGGCACAGGCTCAGACCCAAGTTTCCATCCTGGATTTCGCTTACATCCACCTTGAATCCAAGACCCTCGACGAGCTCCGCGATCTGGCCCGGGCGCTGAAGATCCCCAGCTACAGCCGGTTGAAGAAGCAGGATCTGATCATGCGCCTCCTCCAGGCCAAGGCGGAGCAGCAGGGCTACGCCTTCGGCGGGGGGACGTTGGAGATCGTGGAGGATGACGCCCTGGGCACGATCGGCTTTCTCCGGGTGAACCCGAACTTCCTCTCCAGCCCGCAGGACATCTATGTCAGCCAGTCCCAGATCCGGCGCTTCGGCCTGCGCAAGGGCGATTTCGTCGTCGGCCAGATCCGCCCCCCGAAGGAGACGGAGAAGTATTACAGCCTCCTCCGAGTGGAGGCGGTCAACGGGCTGGATCCGGAGCAGGCCCGACAGCGGCCGCGGTTCGAAGAGCTGACCCCCATCTTCCCCAACCAGCTCTTCGACCTGGAGACCGATCCTAAGAACCTCACCACGCGCCTGATCAACCTGGTGGCGCCCATCGGGCGGGGGCAGCGGGGGTTGATCGTCTCGCCGCCCAAGGCCGGGAAGACGACGGTCCTGAAGCACATTGCCAACGCCATCTCCACCCGCTACCGCGACGTCCACCTGATGGTGGTCCTGGTCGGCGAGCGCCCCGAGGAGGTCACCGATATGGACCGCTCGGTGGAGGCCGAGGTGGTCCATAGCACCTTCGACGAGCCGCCGGAGAACCACATCAAGGTGGCCGAGCTGGCCCTGGAGCGGGCCAAGCGGATGGTGGAGGGGGGCAAGCACGTGGTGATCCTCCTCGACTCCATCACCCGGCTCACCCGGGCCTACAACCTGGTGGTGGAGCCGAGCGGCCGCACTTGGACCGGCGGTCTGGACCCTGCGGCGCTGTATCCGCCCAAGCGCTTCTTCGGCGCCGCCCGGAACATCGAGGACGGCGGCTCGCTGACCATCCTGGCGACCTGTCTGATCGACACGGGGAGCCGCATGGATGATGTGATCTACGAGGAGTTCAAGGGGACCGGCAACTGGGAGCTGCACCTCTCCCGGAAGCTGGCCGAGCGCCGCCTCTTCCCCGCCATCGACATCGAGCGCTCCGGCACCCGCCGGGAGGAGCTCCTCTTGGACCCGGACACGCTGGAGAAGGTGTGGCTGCTGCGGCGGATGATCGCCCGGATGATGGCCCCGCCGCCCGATGGCGGTGGCTACGACCTCGCCCAGGTGATGGAGTCCCTCCTCAACGCCATGGCCAAGACCCGCAACAACGTGGAGTTCCTGGCCCGCATCAAGAAGGGGGACTGGAGCTGAAGGGGAAAGGGAGGGGGCGCGAGGGCGCCCCCTCCCCTTTCGCGGCGGAAGGCCTTGCCCGCTCAAGCCTCGTGAAGGCCCTCCACGATCGTCGCCTCCCCCTGCCCCACCCCGACGCAGAGGGTGGCGAGCCCATAGCGGGCCTTTCGCCGGCGCATCTCATAGACCAGGGTGGTGAGAATGCGCGCCCCACTGCATCCCAGGGGATGCCCCAAGGCGATCGCCCCGCCGTTGACGTTTACTTTGTTGAGATCCAGCCCCAGTAGTTTGGCGCAGGCCAACACCTGGACAGCAAAGGCCTCGTTGATCTCCACTAGGTCGATTTGATCCAGGGTGAGCCCCGCCCGCTCCAGGGCCTTGCGCGTGGCGGGGACTGGCCCGTAGCCCATGACGCGGGGGTTCACCCCCACGGCGGCGGAGGCCACCCAACGGGCCATCGGCCGCACCCCCAGGGCCCGCGCTTTCTCGGCGCTCATCAGCAGCAGCGCCGCCGCCCCATCGCTCAGGCCCGAGGCGTTCCCCGCGGTCACCGTCCCCCCCTTCCGGAACACCGGCGGGAGGCGGGAGAGGCGCTCCAGATCCGTATCCAGGACGATCTCCCCGTTTTCCACCCGATAGCGTGGCCCTTCATCCGTGTCGATGACCAAGGGGGGGTGCCCCGGGCGCTCGATGACCACAGGGACGATCTCCTCCTTGAATTTCCCGGAGCGGATCGCCTCCACCGCCCGCTGATGGGAGAGGAGGGCGAAGCGGTCCTGCTCCTCCCGGGTGATCTCCGGATGTTCCTCTGCGATGTTCTCCGCCGTCTCCCCCATGGACTCCAGGGGGAACATGGCCTCCATCCGCGGATTCGGGAAGCGCCACCCCAACGCCGTGTCGTAGACTGTGAGGTTGCCCCGGGGGAACGGGACGGAGGCCTTGGGCATCACCCACGGCGCCCGGGTCATGCTCTCCACCCCCCCGGCCACCACCACATCCGCCTCGCCGCACCGGATGGTCCGAGCGGCCAGGTTCACCGCCGTCAGCCCGGAGGCGCACAGCCGGTTCATGGTGACCCCCGCCACGTGCTCCGGGAAACCCGCCAGCAGCAGGGCCATCCGGGCCACGTTCCGGTTGTCCTCCCCCGCCTGGTTGGCGCAGCCCATGTAGACCTCATCCACCATCCCCGGGTCGATGCCGGCGCGGCGCACCACCTCGCGGATCACCAGGGCGGCCAGATCATCCGGCCGCACATCCTTCAAGGCGCCGCCGTACTTGCCCATCGGCGTCCGCACGGCAGCGACGATCACCACCTCGCGCATCCGATCCCTCCGTCCTGGGGATGTGGGCCCAAGGCTGCCCCCCTCTCCGGGCCCCCGGGACCTCCAACGGAGGAGCTCCTCGGGAAGACCGGACGTGGGCCGGAATGGGGGGAAAGGAGTGGACTTCTCCGGGGCGCGCGGGGCTCACCGGAGCTGGTTGATGTTCACCCATAGCGAGCCGCCCATCGCGCGGACCGGGTAGGAGGGGAGCGGGGTGGGGCAGGGGCCGGAGGTGGGGCGGCCATCTATGGCGAAGCGGCACCCGGCACACTCGGCCACCAGTTCCACGCCCTCGATCTTCAGCAGACAGGGCAGGCCGGGCGGTTGCATAGGGAAGGCCCGCACTTCCCCTCCTGTCCGCGTGAGAATGAGGGGGTAGATCCGGCCGCTGCGGTCGGAGAGGGTCAGCGGGAAGGGGACCCCCTCGGGCAACCGCTCCGGGGGCAATCCGGTGTCCAGCCAGCGGGGCGTCCACGGGGCGCCGAAGATCGCCAGACCGAAGATCGCACAGAGGCCCAGCCCCAGCAGGCTTCCGAAGAGGGCGAGGAACACCCGGCCTTTCCGGCCGGCCGGGGAAGGCAACCCCTCCTCCTCGATGGGGAAGGGGAACCCTTCGCTTTGACCGTCGCCTGCCCACGCCATCGCCGCGCCCTTTCGTCCCGATCCCCACCGGGGCCCCGGCGGGATCCCGAAGGGAAGAAAGGCGTGCAGGGCATATCCAGCGACCCGCACGCCCCTGATACGCCACTGCAGCAGCCCTCTACGCGCGCCCTTCCACTTCCAGGACCTGCACGCCCCGGTAGGTCCCGCAGTGAGGGCAAACATGGTGTGGAAGGATGCGGTTCTTGCAGCGCGGACACGGCACCAGGTTCGGGCGCTGGAGCGCGTCGTGCGCCCGGCGCATCCCCCGCCGCGTCCGGGTTACCCGGCGCTTCGGCAGCGCACCCATCGCAGGATCACCTCCTCTTTTTTATGGGATCCGACAACTGCTCTCCCAACGCTGGGGGCCCATCTCATGGGTCCAGCGGTGCAGCCTGAGAGAGACTAGTATTCTATGGTAATCGAAAATCCGGCCCCTTGCAATCCTCCCGCATTCGCCGCATAGCTTTCCCGCTGCGGCGGAATGGAGGGGAAAGCGCCCCACCCCAAACGCCGAGGGGGCAAGGCCGAGGCCTTGCCCGACGCGTTGACAGCGCCCGCCCGGCCGTGTAAAATACCTGCGCGTTGTGGTTACGGGATCCCGCGCCGACGCGAGCAGTGACGAACCTCTCCAGAGGGATCAGCCGGAATGCCGACGATCAACCAACTGGTCCGCAAGGGCCGGAAGCCGAAAGCGTGGAAGAGCAAATCCCCGGCGCTCCACTGGGTCTACAACTCGCTGATCGGGGAGCGTTACTGGGATCCGAAGGGGGCTCCCCAGCGCCGAGGGGTGTGCGTGGTGGTGCGCACCATGACCCCCAAGAAGCCGAACTCGGCGCTGCGGAAGATCGCCCGCGTCCGCCTGACCAGCGGGGTGGAGATCACCGCCTACATCCCCGGCGAAGGGCACAACCTCCAGGAGCACTCGGTGGTCCTGGTGCGGGGCGGGCGGGTGAAGGATCTCCCCGGGGTGCGCTACCACATCATCCGGGGCGCGCTGGACGCGGCGGGCGTGGAGAAACGCCGTCAGGGCCGTTCCAAATACGGCGCCAAGCGGCCCAAGGAGCAGAAGGGCAAGAAGTGAGCGCGCACGCGCCGCTCAGCCAGAGGGGGCGTCAAGCCCCCTCTTTTTTTTGTAAAGGGGCCTCCGATCGAGATCGCGCGCCCATGAGGGGCTTTGCGCTCCTCGATTGCATCAACCCCTGAAGCTGGCGCACTTCCTGCTCGGTGAGCGGACGCCACTGGCCGGGCTTGAGACGCCCCAGCGTCACCTCGTATCGGAGGATCTGCACCTTCGCCGGCCGGGTTCGCCGCCCATCCAGAAAGACGCCCCGACGCCAGCGCTCCAGGGTCTCTGGATCCGGGCGCCCCTCCACCAAGACCTGATAGACCTTGGGGTGCTCGTAGCGGGGGTGGGTCAATCGGTGCGCCAGGCCCCCATCGTTGACCAGGAGGACCAGTCCTTCGCTTCGCGCGTCCAGGCGCCCGACCGCGTAAAGAGGTTTGACCGCGGGGGGGCCAGATCATAGATGCTGGGCTGTCCGGATCCCGGCATCGGATCCGAGAGCACGCCGCGGGGCTTGTAAAGGGCGAAGCCCATTAAGGGGGGATCCGAATGCGTCGCCTGTCCACCCGGATCTCGTCCCGCTCCGGGTCCGCGCTCATCCCCAGGCGGGCGGGGACGCCGTTCACGGTTACCCGCCCCTGCCGGATCCATGTCTCACATGTTCGCCGGGAGCCCAGCCCGGCCCGCGCCAGGATCTTCTGCAAGCGTTCCTGCGTCATGGGACCGTCGCCGTGTTCAGAAGGCTTAATCTCCAGGCCAGCTTCTCCACCCCATCAGTGCCGCGGATCCGAACCCGGGGCCACAGGAAGCGGTTCTCCAAGCGCTCATCGGCCCCGTAGTGGGTGGTCACAGCCCCCCAGAACCGATACCCGTCCAGGAACCGGATCAGATGGGCGTCATAATCCGAGGAGGGGTAAGCGAAGAAGCGCACCGGGCGGCCGGTGTGGGCCTCGATGGACTGCTTTCCTCCGATCACATGATAAAAGAGAAACGCATCATCCCGCCCGCTGAGGGGGATATGTTCCCGGCCGTGGAGCTGGATGTCCATCCCCGCCGTGCTCATCTCCCGGATCTGCTCCCACGACAGATAGCGGGGGTCCCCCGCGTCGGCGCGGCCGGTCAGCACGAAGAACGTGCCCCGAAAGCCGTAGCGCAGGAGCAGCGGGAACGCTTCCTCATAGGCGTCCCGGTAGCCGTCGTCGAACGTCAGCACGATCGGCCGCGGGGGCAGCGGATGGCCCTGAGTGAGGTGGAGGATGAGATCGCTGAGCGAGACGGTCTCGTAGCCGGCGTGGCGCAGGTATTGAAGGTGCGCTTCGAACATCGACGGCCGAACCGAGAGATCCAGGCGGTAACGGTCGGCGCCCGGGGGAGGGTTCGAAATGTAGTGATACATCAGGATGGGCACGTGGAGGGCCCGCGGGGCGCCGTCGCCCGGCGGCAGAGGCTCCTGGAAGAACGGAACGGAGGGCGCCGGGGAGGCGGGGCCCGGGGCGGCAGGGGCCGGCGCGGAGGCAGTGGGCGAGGCCATGGGAGTCAACGAGGGGGGCTCCCCCGACGCCGCCTCCGGGGAGGGGAGAGACCGGGGAGCCCCCGCGACCTCCTGAACGGGGTGAGGGGGGTCTTCCCATATGGCGGCGCCAGGGGCACAGCCCCCCGCCAGCAATACTGCGGCCGTCCACACGCCCAGCCCTGGGAATCCCAGTCTGCGCCGTCCTCGCCGGCCCATCGCCTCCTCGGAACAAGAAAACCCGCATCCCTTTAAGAAAGTCGGGATGCGGGGGAGGTGCCCCCGAGGGGATTCGAACCCCTGATCTCCGCCTTGAAAGGGCGGCGTCCTAGGCCTCTAGACGACGGGGGCATATCGTTGTTTATTATATCACGAGCGCCTCGGGATGGATCCGGGATGGGGCCCTCCTCTGAAGGGGCTGGGCGCGGAGGCCAGGAGTCACCGCCGCCGGTGGGCTTCACAGACGTTGGGGATCTGCTCGATGCGGGCCAGGGCCCAATGCAACTGGGCCGCCGAGCGGACCTCGAGGGTGGCCTGGAAGACGGCGAAGCCGTTTCGGGTGTCCACGTGGATGCGGGCGATGTTGATCTGCTCATCCTTCAGGACCCCGCTGATCTCGTGCAGCAGGCCGACCCGGTCGATGGCCACGATCTCGACCTCGACTGGGTAGCCCTTCTCGCCCGCCGGGAACTGCACCTCGATCAACCGCTCCGGGGTGCGCACGTTCAGGATGTTGGGGCAGTTCCGGCGGTGGATGGTGATCCCGCGGTTGCGGGTGATGTATCCGATCACCTCATCCCCGGGCACCGGGTTGCAGCAGCGGGCCAGCTGCATCAGGAGGCCCTGCGGGGTATTCTCCACCAGGACCGGCCGGGGGGCGTCGTAGCGCTCGGCGGGGAGGGGGAGCTCCGGCGCGGTCTTCTGCTCCTCCCGACGCCGTTCCTCCTCCAGCCGGATCAGGCGGGGCGCCAGTTGTTCGGGGGAGACATCGCCCCAGCCGATGGCCGCCAGCAGATCCTCCAGCTCCTTGTAGCCGAACTCCCCGTAGAGCCGGCGCGCCGCCTCGTCGACCGAGAGCGGGACGCCCAGGCGCCGGATCTCCTGGGCCAGAATCTCCCGGCCGTGGAGGATGTTCTCGGCCCGGCCCTGCTGCTTGAACCACCGTCGGATCTTCTGACGGGCGGAGGAGGTCTTCACATACCCCTTAGCCGGATCCAGCCAGTCCCGGCTGGGGCCGCCCTGCTTGGCCGGGATGATCTCCACCTGGTCCCCCATCTGGAGGACGTAGTTCAAGGGGACCCATTTGCCATTCACCCGCGCGCCGCGGCAGCGATGCCCCAACTCGGTGTGGATGCGATAGGCGAAATCAATGGGCGTGCTCCCACGGGGCAAATCGATCACGTCCCCCTTCGGGGTGAACACGTAGATCCGGTCCTCGAAGACATCCGTCTTGAGGGATTCGATGAACTCCTTGGCCGAGGTCACCTCGTGGCGCCACTCCATCAGCGAGCGCAGCCAGGCCACCTTCTTCTCGAAGGCCAGGTCGCGCTTGGCGACCTGCTCCTTGTAGATCCAGTGGGCGGCGATGCCGTATTCGGCCTCCCAGTGCATCTCCCAGGTGCGGATCTGCACCTCCAGCGTCTTGCCGTCCTCCAGCATTACCGCCGTGTGCAGGCTGCGGTAGGAGTTGTCCTTGGGGTTGGCGATGTAGTCGTCGAACTCCTTCGGGATGGGGCGCCACATGGAGTGGATGATGCCCAGGACCTGATAGCACTCGGGGATGGTGTTGACGATGATGCGAACGGCCCGCACGTCGTAGACCTGGTCGAAGGAGACCCCCTTGCGGACCATCTTGCGGTAGATGCTGTAGATGTGCTTGGCCCGGCCGGTGACCTCGGCCTGGATGCCCTCCTCGGCCAGGCGGGCCTTGATGCGCTCGATGATCTGCTGGATGTGGCGCTCCCGCTCCGCCCGCCGCTCGTCGATGGCCCGGGCGATCTCCCGGTATTTCTCCGGCTCCAGGTAGCGGAACGCCAGATCCTCCAGCTCCCACTTCAGCTGCCAGATGCCCAGGCGGTTGGCCAGGGGGGCGTAGATCTCCAGCGTCTCCCGGGCGATGCGCTTCTGCTTCTCCGGAGGAAGGGCCCCCAGGGTGCGCATGTTGTGCAGCCGGTCCGCCAGCTTGATCAGCACCACCCGGGGATCCTCGACCATGGCGAAGAAGATCTTGCGGATGTTCTCCGCGCTCTGCTCGTCTCGGGCGGTGCGGCGCGCCTCGCCGTCCTCGGGGTAGGCCCGGAGGCGGTCGATGTATTTCAGTTTGGTGACCCCATCCACCAGGCGGGCGACCTCCTCCCCGAACTCCCGCCGGATGTCCTCCAGGGTCACCCCGGTGTCCTCCACCACGTCGTGCAGCAGCCCGGCGGCGATGACAGGGGGATCCATGCGGAGCTCGGCCAGGATCCCGGCCACCGCCAGGCAATGGTATAAATACGGCTCTCCCGAGGCGCGGGTCTGATGGGAATGGGCCCGCTCCGCCACCTCATAGGCCCGCTCGATCAGCGCGCGATCCGAAGGGCTCAGGGGGTCCTGGATCTGTTCCAGGAGGAATTCCAGGCTCGTCGGATTCCGAACGCCCACCATGCCGCCACCGCCTTTCCCCTTTCCTTAGATTATAGCACTTCCTCCTCTTGGAACTCCCATCCGGCGCGCTGGGCGGCCTCCCGCAGGGCCCGCCGGAGCAGGACCCCGACCATCTCCCGCCGGTATTCGGCGGAGCCCCGGAAATCCCCGGGGGGATCGATCCCCTCCCGGGCCTGCCGGGCGGCGGCGGCGAACCGCTCCGGATCTGGCGGCCGCCCTTCCAGGGCCTGCTCGACCGCGGTCAGCCGGATGGGCCGGGCGGCGACCCCGCCGACGGCGATCCGGACCCCATGGATTGCCCCGTCCACCCCCCGGAACAGTCGGACGGCCACCCCTACGATGGGGGCATCGGCGGGGGTGCGGGCGACCTTGTGGAAGGACGCGCCCATGGGGGCTGCGGAGAGGGGCAGGCGGACCTCGGCGACGATCACCCCCTGGCGCCGGAGGGCTTCCCGGTAATCATAGAAGGCCTCCAGGGTCAGGGCCCGCGAGGATCCGGGCTCGGTGAACACCCACAACTCTGCTCCCAGGGCCATCAGGACGGTGGCCAGGGGTTGCTCGCCGGAGGCCCCCACCACCGCCCCGCCGACGGTGCGCTGGTTCCGCAGGGGAAGCGGGGCGGTCTCCCGCGCGGCCGTCGCGAGGATCCCGCCCCCATAGGCGGCCGCGGCCGGGGCCTCCACCAGGGCCTGAAGCGGGGTGGTGGCCCCGATCCGGAGGACGTTTCCTTCCAGCTGGATGAAGTTCAGCCCGAGATCCCCCAGATCCACCACCGCCTCCACATCCGGCGACCCCTCCGCCAGGACCTGCGTCCCCCCGCCGATGGGGACGGTCCGGATGTGAGGGCGTCGGAGGAGGGCGAGCGCCTCGGCCAGCGTTTTCGGGCGGTGATATTCCCGGAGGTTCCGCAGCATGGCATCGAGCCTCCCATGTGGTTCGCCGAAGCGTCTCCGCTTCGACCCGTTGGGGTGGGTCAGGAGCGAAGGTCGCGCCCCTTTCAGGATGCCGGCGCTACGCTTGGGCGAAGATGTCGATCATCAATCGGACGTCGCCCAGCGGATAGAGGACGGGGCAGGTGCACCCCGCGGCGCGGTATTCGTTGACCTTGCGGCGGACCTCCTCCGGGGAGCCGCTGGCGGTGATGAGCTGGACGATGTCATCGGACACCCATTCCATCGCCCGCTCGATCTGCTCGGGGGTCGCCGGCCAGGTGAGGATCCGTCCGATCTCATCCAGCAACTCCTGGGGCACCCCGCTGGCCTTCATGATATGGGGCTGCTGACCCAGGTATTGGGTCACCAGCCTCCGCGCGCTGTCCAAAGCCTTCTTGCGGTCGTGGTCCACCGAGCAAACCACCAGCTGGGGCCGGTCGATGTCCTCCAGGCGCCGCCCGGCCCGCTTCGCCCCGACCTCCAGGTGGTGAAGCGCCATCTCGTTGTATTTCGGCGAGACGAGGTAGTTCAGCAACACGCCGTCTGCGATCTCCCCGGCCAGCTCCATCATCTGCATGCCGGTGGCCCCGATGTAGATCGGGACATTTCGCGGCTCCCGGCGCCCGTAGACCACGTCCAGCTCCACATCGGTGAGGTAGACGAACTCGCCGTGGAACGTCACCCGTTTCATGGCCAGGAGGTCGCGCACCACCGTCACCACCTCGCGCATGGCCTTCAAGGGCTTCTCCCGCTTGATGCCGACCTTGGAGGCCAACGGATCCCACCAGGCGCCGATGCCGAGGATGACGCGGTTGGGGGCGAGGTCGTCTAAGGTGAGGAAGGTTGCGGCGATCAGGGCGGGGTTGCGGGTCCAGTTGTTGATCACGCCGGAGGCGACTTTGATGCGCTCGGTCACGGCGGCGTAGGCGGCCATGGGGACGATGGCGTCGCGGACGAGCCGGGATTCCGCCTGCCAGACGGCCTCGAAGCCGCGCTGTTCGGCGTATTGCACATACCGCATGGCCTCCCGCAGGTCGTGGGCGTCCTGGAGGTAGAGGGCGACGCGCTCCGCCATGGGGGCCTCCCGCTCGCGGTTTCTTTCATTTTAGCATTTTCACCCGTGATCCCTCTTAGATGAGGCGGAAAGGGGCAGGCGGTATCCGCTGCGGTCACGGGGAGGCGGACTCGAGGAAGCGTTCCAGCACCCGGCCGACCGCCTCCAGGGTCCGGGGGGAGACGCGATCCACCGTGTCGGCGGTGGTGTGCCACGCCGGGTAATCGAAGTCAATGATATCCACCGCCGGGATCCCGCGTTGCAGGAAGGGGAGGTGATCGTCCACCAGCGCCCAGCGGGGCTCCGGGATGAACCAGTCCCCATAGCCCAGCGCCGCGGCGATCCGCCACAGCCGCTCCCGCAGCGAGGGGTCCGAATGGCGCTCGTAGTAAAACTGCGGGTCGGCGTCCCCCACCATGTCCACCAGGATCATCGCGACCGGGGTCACCGGGAGCGTGGCGGCGAAGTGCGTGGAGCCGAGGATCCAGGGCAGGCCGTCGAGACCGCCCTGATCCTCCGCGTCGAAGAAGACCAGCCAGACCTCGTGATGCAGGCGCGGGCGGTCCAGGGCCCGGGCGAGCTCCAGGAGCACGGCCACGCCGCTGGCGCCGTCGTTGGCCCCGGGGACCGGATCCTCGGGCCGTGTCGGGTCGCGATCCGCCCGGCGGCGCGTGTCGTAATGCGCGCCCAGCAGGATCACGGGGCCCCGGCCGGCCCGGGCGACCAGGTTGCGCCCGGAGAGCCCGGCGGTGGTGAAGGGCTGGACGGCGAAGGCCCACCCCTCCCGGACGACGTGGTCGCGGATGTAACCCTGGACCCGCTCCCAGCCCGGGCTCCCCGGGTAGCGGGGGCCCATCGCCACCTGGGCCTGCACGTGGCGGAACGCCTCCTGGCCGTCGAACGATCGTTCCATCGGCGCGGAAAATGGGAGGCAGGCCGTCAGCCCCAGGGAGAGCCAGGCCAGGAGCCATCGTCCCCATCCGAACCCACCGGATCCGCTCATCGCGTCTCCTGAGGAGGATCGCGGAAGGCGCTTCCGTCGGAGCGGTCAGGCCCCCAGGCGGGACAACCGGCCCGCGTGGGCCAGGATCAAGGGCATGAGATCCATGGCCATGAAGATCCCCAGGCCGCCGGTTCGGCATGCTCGTTCCCCGAACCCCGTCGCCCCGTCGGGCCGGGCCGTCCGCGGGGCCCAGAGGAGTACCGGCACCGGATGCCAGGTGTGGGTGCGCAAAGCAGCCGGCGTGGAGTGATCCCCGGTGATCACCAGCACGTCCGGCTGGCGCTCCAGCAGGAGCGGCAGGGCGGCGTCCACCGCCTCGATCACCCGGACCTTGGCTGCGAAGTCCCCGTCCTCCCCCCGGCTATCGGTCGGCTTGATGTGGATGAAGAAGAAGTCGAACTGATCCCAGTGGGCGACGGCCTCCCGGAAGATCTCCGCCGGGGCCTCCCCGTGCACCTCGAGGGTCTCCATGCCGACCAGGCGGGCCACCCCCCGATACATGGGATAGACCGCTACGGCGGCGGCCCGGAGCTTGTAGACCTCCTGGAAGGACGGGAGATGCGGGGCGCGGTCGAACCCGCGCAGGGTGACCATGTTCGCCGGGTAGGCGTCGGCCAGGAGCGCCCGCGCCTGCTCGATCCACCGGTTGACCAGCCCGGCCGTGCGCTCCGCCTCCGGCTGGAGGGCCCGGACCGGCAGGGGCGGCACGCCGGTCCGCCCGGGATCGGTCTCCGTCAGCGCGGGGGAGAGCCCCTCCCCGCGCAGGACCAGGACGAAGCGGTGCTCCTTGACGGGCTCGACGAACACCTCGACCCCTTCCAGGCGGATGGTCCGCAGGCGTTCCACCAACCGGACGTTGACCTCGGTGGGGATCCGGCCGGCCCGCCGATCCGTGACCCGGCCCTCGGCATCCACGGTGACGAAGTTGCCCCGCGCCGCCACGTCATGGGGCCCCAGCGGGAAGCCGATCCCGACGGCTTCCAGCACCCCGCGCCCGACCGGATAGGTGAGTGGGTCGTAGCCGAAGAGGGCCAGATGCGCGTAGCCGCTCCCGGGGGCCAGCCCGGGCCGCACGGGGATGTGCAGCCCGAGGGTCCCCTCCGCGGCCAGGCGGTCCATGTTTGGGGTGTGGGCGGCCTCCAGCTCCGTGGGCCCGCCGGGCTCCACCGGCATCCCCCCCAAGCCGTCCATCACCAGCAGCACGATCTTCGTGGTGTTCTCGGTGGCCAGCTCCGCGATGAGATGGAGATCGGCCATGGGAACCTCCGCTGGGAACCGGATTCAGGTAGCCTCCCTCTCGAGTGTGGGCAAGAAATAGGATACATTTATCATACCTGCAAACCTCGGAAGGGACTATGATGCCATACGAGCGTGGCCAGTTCTGGTGTGCCAGAATGGTCGACGTAGAACGCGGTTGTGTGGGGCCCGCGGCATTGCCGAGACGGAAACCGAGGCTTCCATTGAGGTCTTCCAGACCCTCAAGCGGCGTGGTCCCCCTGACGCACCCCCGCCGATCGTTTCGGACGGCTTGGGCGGCACTCGGGAAGCCCTGGTGGAAGTCTACGGGAAAGTGTCCGAGTCCTCTGGTCGGGGAGGGCTCCCCGCCAAGAAGCGCCCCCAGCCTGGTTGGCCGCACTTGCCGGTAGTCCAGCAGCGCGAGGGAGGTCGCGTGGTGGGCACCCGCAAGCGGGTGATCTATGGCGATCAGGCGGAGGTCCTGGCTCTGCGGGGGTTTAGGGCCTATCCGGAAACCTGTTTTTAAGGTATGATCTCCTCCAGACAACCCAAAGGAGGAGACAAATGAACGACAAGCCTGTTGATGAGGGTTGGCGTATCCCTGATGAACTATGGGCAGAGATTGAACCGCTGCTTCCCAAGCGTTTCTATTCCAAAGGGGGGCGCCCGCGGATGCCGGACCG
>FWWM01001420.1_pt1 | contig 72065 bp, 50 predicted proteins | sample 2228351 | NCBI WGS metagenome assembly FWWM01 (sample SAMEA103939774, study PRJEB20133) | metagenome | reverse complement strand
CCTTCTTCGCTCATGAGCAGCGCCTATCTCATTGTGCGCGATCCTGGGCACTATCGCGTTGCATCGCTGTCGCGTGGGTCGCACGTCACGAATGGGCAGCGGATGGTCGCAGTGGTAGCGACGGTAGACAGTGTATCCGACCGTGGGGCAGGCTGGAAGTCTTCCAACGAGGACAGCACATGCCGGCGGTGGCAATGATGCCGGCACGCGGGCTGGAAGCCAGTGCCACGGGGAACGCTTGCAGCCTGGCATAACGCAGCGTGACATGTGGGTTATGCATAGATTCCCCACCAGTGCTACGCTACTCTGGCCTGCTTGCCTCAGTCCATCTCCCACTGACAACAGACCAACGTAGAGGCGGATGCTATCCCTGCGTCGATGGCATCACCCGGCACAGCACGTGCGGAAGCAGAACCTATCCACACGCTGATGGTGAAGATGCGTACTGTCGGCATGGAAGGGGAATGTCGGTGTCGTGCGCACCGACGGCAAGCGCTCTCAGGTGATGCAGACCGGTGCACTCGCGCTGCCCACTGTGTGGGAACACACAGCACGGCGCGTGCGGAAGCGAGACTTCCGCACGCTAAACATACGACACTATCCTTCTGTTCGGGGGAGAGATGCTATCCTGTTGGGTAATCGCTATCTGGTAGCAATCACTTCTACACAAACGCCGAGATGCCGGTGATCGCACGGCCAACGATCAGGGTATTCATTTCGTGCGTGCCTTCATACGAATAGAGCGCTTCGGCGTCGGCGAAGTAACGCGCTACCTCGTGTTCGAGGAGAATGCCATTACCGCCAAGCACCGCCCGGGCAAGCGCTACGGTTTCCCGCATCTTTTCGCCGCAAAAGACCTTCGCCAGTGATGCCTGTTCCTGACTGACTTTACCGGTGCGCGCAGCGATCTGACTCATCCGCAGACACATCGTCTGCATAGCGGTGACGTTGGCGAGCATCTGCACCAGACTGTTCTGCACCAGTTGAAATCCCCCAATCGGTCGCCCGAACTGAATCCGCTGCTGCGCATAGGCCAGCGCCCGTTCGTAAGCCCCCATTGCCACACCGGTCATTGCCCAGGCGACAGCAGCCCGCGTGATTGCCAGTTGGCGGGCGATGCCTCGAAAACCACCCACATTGGGTAAGCGGTTGGCTTCAGGCACTCGACAGCCATTCAGGCGAATATTGGCATTTTGCACGGTGCGCAAGGCGATTTTGCCTTCCAACCGTTCAACCTCGTAGCCAGGCGTGCCGCGTTCGACAATAAAGCCCTGGACCTGGTTATTAGAGACATCACGCGCCCAGATGATATTGATGTCGGCAATTGGGGCATTGCCGCTCCACTTCTTTGCGCCATCAAGCACCCATACACCACGCTCGAAGCGCGCTGTTGTGGTCAGGCCGGCAGCGGTTGCTGAACCAACGTCGGGTTCGGTGAGCGCCCACGATCCGATCAACTCAAAGCGTTGCATCGGTGGCAGCCAGCGTTGCTTCTGTTCGGGGGAACCGAAAAGATCGATTGATCCCATGCAAAGACCCCAATGGACACCGAAAAAGGTGTAGATAGAAGGATCAACTCTGGCCAGCTCCATGCAGGCTATACCGGTCAACACCGGGCCAAGGGCATCGATTTTGTACGGGCGCGTCCCGAAGGTCTCGGCAATCAGATGGGCAAAGCCCGGCACGATCTCGTGCGGAAACTCACCGCGCTCCCAATAGGTGTTTGCCAGCGGACGCACTCGTTCTTCCATGTAGGTGCGGATCTTTTGTTGAATTGCACGCTCTTCGGGTGAGAGGTCGGCCAGAATATCGTAGAAATCGCTGTTGATTGGCGGCACGCGCTTGGGGTGTCGCTTGGACGTGATGCTCTTCCACAGCAGACCGATCTCTTGTGGCGTTACGCTACGCAATGCACGAATCGTATCGAAGAGCGGAACGTGAACATGTTGAAACATGCGGGTAAGACTGGCGGGAAGGGTGACGAATGCCATACGGGACTCCTGTTCATCGTTGAGCTTAGGGTAACTTCTTTGTTAATGGAAATAATTGAGCGTTTGAATATGACGCGATGCGTTATTCTATTGTGAGTGTAGCACAGATATGCCTGCTATGTCAATAACAATCATGTCAGATTCAAACGGGCCACAATCCACATAAACCGCTCAGCAGGCCAGAAACCCAAATGCCGACAGCCGGTAACGATTTCGTCATCGCCCGCCTCGACGAACAGGTACACCCGTGACGCCAATCCAAAACAGAGCTGGGTCAGCGCTCCGATGCAGCCCTGTAATGCCGGCACAGCCGCAGGCTGCATCGCCCAGCCGATCTCGATCACATCGCGCGTAGCGAAACAGGTAGCCGCAATTGCCTGAAGTTGACCAGTCGTAGCAACCACCCCAAAGGCCGGGCCACCGTCAGGATGCCAGGATTGCCAGCCTGCGGTGGCGCTGTGTAACGCGGCAAGATCGGCTCGCATATCGGCAGACAAACGCTGCGCAGCGGGTTGTTCGCTCAGGCGCAGCGTCTCCGGTTCGGCAACCATCTGGTAGAGCAAGCGACTCTCTTCAACCTGCACCATTCCGTTCAACAACGGCATACGCGCCAGCGGCAGCAGCACACCAACCGGTTGGCCCTGCAGGTGCGGGTGAGCTTCAACCAGGCCGGCAAGCAAGGGCGGTAAAACACCGGGAAAATCCACCACAAATGACAATCGGGGTAGCGGCAGATCACGACGTATTGACGCAACACCCACGACTGTCTCGTTGCTCAATGCGACGAGCGTATACGAAGATGCGCGCAACTGCGTCATCTGTGCCAAACTGATCGCATTGCGATAGGGTGAACGGCGTAAAAACGCCAGTGCCGCCGGGTAGGTTTCCGCGCTGATCTCAGTAATCGATAGGGGCATAAATCATCTCCAACGAACGATCCGATCAGGCGGTACCCGGCCTGCGAGGAACGCGCTTGATACGACTGCTACCGGCTATTTGGTCAGCAACACCTGACAGCGGTGTTGTGCATTTTTATGATAAACTGCTTCAGGTGAGAGCGCAAAATGGTTGACGGTCTACACTACAATCGTCTACAATAAGCGCAGGAAGAGGCTTATCTGTCATTTCATCGGCTGTTGAACAGGCCATACTCTTATGCAAAAACTTACTGCTGCTCAGATTCGCGAAACGTTTCTTTCTTTCTTCATCCGTCATGGCCATACCCACGTGCCCAGCTCGTCGCTGGTCGTTGCCGACGATCCGACATTGCTGTTTGCCAATTCGGGTATGGTGCAGTTTAAAGATGTATTTCTGGGTCGCGAACAACGCCCCTATAGCCGGGCCGTTACTGCCCAAAAATGTCTGCGTGTCAGTGGTAAACACAATGACCTTGAAGAGGTAGGGCCATCACCACGGCACCATACCTTCTTTGAGATGTTGGGCAATTTTTCGTTTGGCGATTATTTCAAAGCCGAAGCAATTGCCTTAGCCTGGAAGTTGCTGACTGAAGAGTTTAAGTTGCCGGTTGAACGCTTGTGGTTCACGGTGTTCGCCGGTGATGATGAGGTACCACCAGACGATGAAGCGGCTGCGCTGTGGATTGCCCAGGGTGCCGATCCATCGCGTGTGCTGCGTTTCGGTCGCAAAGATAATTTCTGGGTGATGGGTGATACCGGCCCCTGTGGCCCCTGCTCTGAGATCACGATGTATATCGGTGATGATCTGAGCCAGATGCGGGCTGAGGGTGTTAATTCCGATGATCCGAATTACGTCGAAATCTGGAATAACGTGTTTATGCAGTACGACCGGGCTACCATGCAGCCGCTCCCACGCCCTTCGGTTGACACCGGTATGGGGTTAGAGCGCATGGCCATGGTGATGCAGGGTGTGCATAGCACATACGAGACCGATCTTTTCGTCGCGATTATCAATCAAATTATCAAGACACGCGGCAGTGACGAGGAGCACTACCACGCCCATCGCAGTGCCTACCGTGCAATTGCCGATCACGCTCGTGCCATCGCCTTTCTGATTGCTGATGGTGTGCTACCCGGTAATCTGGGCCGTTCGTATGTGTTGCGCCGCATTTTGCGCCGGGCCGCTTATCAGGGACGCACGATTGGCTTTGAACGTCCGTTCCTCGCCGACGTGATCACGTCGGTTATCGAGCAGATGGGTGAGGCGTATCCTGAACTGGTGAAACGCCGCGAGCTGATTTTGAGTGCTGCCGATCAGGAAGAACGCCAGTTTTTGCGCACCCTGAGCGGTGGTCTGACCCGCCTGCAAGGGGTGATCGAGCAGGTACGAGCGCGGGGCGAGCAGGTTATTCCCGGTAATGATGCCTTTGTTTTGAAAGACACCTATGGCTTTCCGCTCGATCTGACGCAGAAGATTGCTGCCGAGCAGGGCCTGACGGTCGATGAAGCCGGTTACGAAGCGGCAATGGCCGAACAACGGGCACGCTCACGGGCAGCGGCGGCCAGTAAGCGCGGCGGTGAAGCCGATCTGTGGGCCGATCTCGATCTACCCGCATCCCACTTTACCGGCTATGAGCGGTTGAGTGACCGGGCAACAGTTATCGGTATGCTGGGCGACGGCGAGGCGCTGACCAGTGCCGATACCGGTCGGAGTGTGCAGATTGTCCTTGACACGACCCCATTCTACGCTGAAAGCGGTGGCCAAATTGGCGATACCGGTCTGCTAGTCGGGCCAGAAGGATCGGTTCAGATTGAGGACACCCGGCGTCCATTACCGGGACTGATTGTGCACTACGGACGGGTAGTGAACGGGCGAATCAGTGTTGGTGATCAGGTACAGGCGACCGTCGATGTGGTACGACGGGCCGACATTCAACGCAATCACACGGCCACCCACATGCTCCAACGGGCATTGCGCGATGTGCTCGGCGAGCATGCAGCGCAGGCCGGTTCGCTGGTGGCGCCTGATCGGTTGCGTTTCGACTTTACCCATACCAAAGCGGTTGATCCCGAAGAGTTGCGCGAGGTCGAGCAGCGGCTCAATAAGTGGGTACGTGCCGATACCACAGTGCGCTGGGAGATAACCGGTTATCAGGACGCGATGGCTCGTGGTGCCATCGCCCTCTTCGGCGAAAAGTACGGTGATACGGTACGCCTCGTGACTATCGAGCGCGGTCAGACGCTCGCCGAAGGTGAATTTGCGTCTCGTGATAGTCTGGAGCTGTGTGGCGGCACGCACGTTAATCACACCGGCGAGATTGGCTTTGTGCGGATTGTGAGCGAAGGTAGCATTGGCAGCGGCATTCGCCGTATCGAGGCGTTGACCGGTCGCGGCGCGGAAGGATGGGTTGAACAGCAGGCCCAGACCCTCCGTGAACTGGCGGCGCGGATCAATGCCCAACCGGCCCAACTGCTCGAACGAATTGATGCCCTGCTGGCCGAACACCGACAGCGGAAACAAGAGCTGGAAGCGCTACGCAGCAAACTGGCTCGCGAGCAGCTCGATCTTTTGCTGGGCCGGGTTCAGCATGTTGCCGGGGTGCCACTCCTTGCCGCTGAAGTTGAGGCCGACTCTGTTGATCGGCTACGCGAAATGGGAGAGTATCTGCGCGATAAATTAGGGAATGCCGTGATTGTGTTGGGTGCTCAGATCAACGGCAAACCGCAACTGCTCACCATCGTGACTCCCGATCTGGTACGGCGCGGTCTCAATGCGGTTCAACTGGTCAAGCCACTGGCTGCCCTGGTCGGCGGTGGTGGTGGTGGGCGACCAGAGATCGCGCAGGCGGGAGGTCGCCATCCCGACAAACTGGCCGCTGCTATCGGCGCAGCGGTAGAGGTACTCGCCGGGCAGGCCGGGTAGTTGTAAGACACGATGCTGGATACTGACGCACGTAAACGGGCAACTGCATGCAGTTGCCCTTCGCAAGTACCACACAAAGCGCAACCGGGAGAAGTGGATAGCCGGGAGGGGCTATGATGACGGATGAGACGGCGCTGGTTCTCGCCTTACCAGAAGATACTGCCGAGTCGTTGATGGCGAAGGTGCGCGCCACCCACGCAGCCAACGTGCAAATCCTGGCTCCAGAGGGCACCGTTGCTTTGCAACGAGTCGCCGGTACTGACGCACTGCGCGATCTGGCCACAGCGGCAGGGGTAAATCTGACCATCATCAGTTCCGACCCAGGCATCCTCAAGGCAGCCCGCCAGAGTCGACTGGCAACCATCGAAGTCACCGGTGCTCACGTCCAGGCCCCGGTACCGTCTACCCCATCCGCTCCCGGTGAAGACCTGCCTGCGGAAGATTTAGAATTTCTGGCCGCCCTCGATGAACTGGCGGCGAACGGTAACACTCTCGATTTGTTTGCACGGCCGTCTGATCAGAAGCGGCCGGCTACAGCCGATACACGCCCTATCGCCGCCCCAGAAACCCGTCCAATCCCCATCCCTTCCAGCCCTTCAACGCCGGCCACACCACCGGCTATGGGGGATGATGACCTTGAGTTTTTCGACGCTCTCGACGATCTGGCAGCAGCGTTCGAGCAGGAGCGTACCGGTACGCCACCGCCGCCAATCCCTTCTGCGAGTGAGGCTTCCGCACAACCACCCCGTGTGCGACCGGAAGACATTCAGCTTTCAGAGGCAGAAGTTGCCCGCGCCGGCCAGATTGGGCGGCGTAGCGAAGCTGATCGCGCCCAACGCACAACGGCTGAGCCACGCCGTGAGTCGCGCCCGGAGCCGGTTGCGCCTCCGGCACGGCGTGCAGCCACTCCTGTACCGCGAGCCACTACTCGCTCACAGCCACAGCTTGTCAGAGCACTCCTCATCGGGTTGATCGTGCTCGCGGTGTTGACAGGCATCTTTATAGTCGTTACCCAGAGTGTGACCATCGTTGTGCGCTTGCCCGTGCGCGAAACAACGCCGGTTGTCGGCCTGGCCATTCCGATAACCCCAGTGAGTACTGCATCGGCCAACGCAGTCAGTGCTGAACCGCTGGAGACAACCGTCGCCATTAGCACGCGCGGGGAGGTGACCGAGGGTGTGCTAACCCCGGTAAGCAGTGCATCCGGAACCATCACCCTGTTCAATCAAAACACCCAACCGATCACCATCCCGGCAGGAAGTGAGTTCGTAGCGTTTGGGCCTGACAATCAACCGATCCCGTTTATCAGCAAGGCCGATGTTACCGTGCCCGGCGCTGTAACGACGCGCAGTGGTAATCAGATTATCACAACGTTTGGTGAGGCAGCCGTACAAATCGAGGCTCGCTCGCCGGGGAGTGCCTCAAACATTCCTGCCAATACCATCCGCGAGCTACGGATCGCCGGTGGGCCGACGATTAATCTGGTCAGTGGCCTGTTGACGGTATCACACGATGCGATTGGTGGTGGAACTGATGAAGAGGTGCGGGTGATCAAAGAGAGTGATGTGCGGCGTTATCTCGCTCAGGCGCTCACCGATCTCGATCAGGAAGCACGGCGACAACTCGATGGCCTGGCGCTGGCACGTAACCTGCGTCTCGAACCAACAACCGTCTCTCCCAGCCGGGCAGAACTTGAACAGTTAGACGGTTTTGAGCTGATCGTCGATCCACCGATTGGCACATCACTGTCGCGTGATAATCCTTTCTTCACGCTCACCGTGCAGTCGCGCTACAGCGGACTGGCGATCAGTGGGGACTCGGCAGCTTTCCAGCGTCAGTTAGCCGATGCCTTCAACAGCCAGCTCATTCAGAATGGCCAGTTGCGTCCAGGCGATTGCCGTGCGGCGTTTGTCCAGGGCTGGCGTTGGGACGGCACCACCCTGCGTATTGATGGCAGCATTGGGCCTGATCCAGCCTGTGGTAACGAGCTTGATCCGGCAATACGGGCGGCCATTCAGAATGCCGTACTGGGTCGGACGCGCGCCGAAGCCGAGGCCGCGCTGCAAGAACTGGTTGCCGCCGGACGCCTGGCCGGATTTGAGTTACCCGACAATGTAGATCGCTTCCCAGGCTGGAGCTGGCAGTTGCGGATTCGTCATGAATGACCAGATTATTCTCGCGCTCGATGTCGGTGAGCGGCGGATCGGAGTAGCCATCAGTGATGCCGATGCCCGCATTGCCGCACCCTTAACGACCATCAATGCCCACCCTCCGGAACGCGCCATTGCCCAGATTGTGCGCCTGGTACAGGAACGTGGGGTTAGCCGGGTGGTTGTCGGCCTGCCACTAACGATGCGTGGCGAGCGCGGCCCACAAGCTGAGGTGGTGCAACGCTTTGCCGATACTTTGAGCAGCGCGCTTTCGTGCCCGGTTGAGATGTTCGACGAGCGACTAACCAGTGTCGCTGCCGAACAGATGTTACGCAACCTTGGCCTCAAACCGGCCAAAATCAAAGCCCAGATCGATCAGGTAGCCGCATCGATCATCTTACAAGACTACCTCGATGCCCGCCGGAGTAACCCAAACAGAAGCCATGAACTACCACATTCGTCCGATTAGCGCTGCTGAAACCCGCCCGCTGCGTCAGCAGATTCTGCGTCCACACCAGACCATTGCCGAACTGGTCTATCCCGGCGACGATCATCCGCTTGCGCTCCACCTGGGAGCATTCATTACCGAAACCCTGACCGGCATTGCCTCGTTCGCCCCGGAAGCCTGCCCGGACGTACCGGCACAGGCGGCATGGCGACTGCGCGGTATGGGTGTGCTGCCGACGGTTCAGCAAAAAGGCATCGGCACCGCGCTGCTCGACGCCGGCATTCATTATGTAAAACAACAGCGCGGTGATCTGGTCTGGTGTCACGGACGGAGCAGCGCACTGCCGTTTTATCGCCGCTACGGCTTCGTCACCCACGGCGACGAATTTGTCGTTCCGCACACCGGGCCGCACTACGTGCTGCTGTACTGGATCAGATAGGGGAAGCGCCCACGCTCACAAAATATAACCGCGCTTGCGGGCCACTTCTTCTTTGTGCTTACGGAACAGAATATCGCGTTCGGTACCCTTAATCTCGCGGCTATAGGTAGCCAGAATACGCTCAACCTCAGCGTCGATCTCCTCTTCGATCTTCAGATCGGCAACAATAGCGTCATAAATCGCCTTCACCCGCAACGCCCGCCCATCACTCGGACGCTGACCGGGTTGATCGCGATACGCCAGTAACCCTCGCTCGGCCAGTTCATCGTGCAGGCGCTCGGCAATCCGGCGCACTTTGTCTTCAGTGAGTCGCATGGTCGGCTCCACAATACTCAACTCTGTTCCAGAAATGTTGCTGACTCATTGTACCAGATGTGAAAGCTTGAGAACCTCATTAAACCATCTCTGCAATGCCTGGCCTGCTTCTGGCAACAACCTCTGTACAAGCGAACACTGCAATGCAAAGGAGAAAAATTTTGAATCTCCTCACACATTCTACACAACTTCTAAACAACCTCCCACTACAATCGCACGTGAAGAACGGCAGCGGCGAAACGCTGATCGGGATAGCGTCGCCCACGAGTATTCGAGAGTACGAAGATGACCATCAAGAGTATCTGCGGACAAGTCGAGGATGTACTAGAGACCTTCGATACAGTGAGTCTGGCTGAGCTGAGTCAGACCAGTTTACTCAATCGGATCGACACCAAATTCGTGGTGCCATTGCAGACTCTGTATCCGATATTGAGCGCAGTTAGCCACGTTTATCGCGTATTACGCATGAATGGCGAGTTGCTTCATGGCTACCGCAGTCTCTACTTTGACACAACAGATTTTGATCTGTATTACCAGCATCACAATGAACGACGGCCACGATGGAAGGTACGCAGCCGCCAATACCTCAGCAATAATCAGGCATTCTTTGAATTAAAGGCTAAATGCGCTAATGGACGCACCAGTAAGCAGCGTATACCTACCACAACGATGGTCACAGCGATGACACCCGAAACTGAAGCATTTCTGGCCTTACACGCGCCGGAATTGTGTCATCGCCTGCAACCAAAGCTCTGGAGTGAATACCGACGAGCCACACTCATTGATCCAGATGGAAGTGAGCGCATCACCATTGACACCGATCTGCGCTTCCACTCGCACCATCGAATGATCACACTCGATCATCTGGCAATTATTGAACTGAAACAGACGAACGCACGTCGCACCTCGCCCATCCTTCAACATTTGCGAGCAGCCGGCATCCGACCACGTAGCTTTAGCAAGTATTGCATGGGTCTACTGAGTCTGTATCCATCGTTAAAGCACAATACATTCAAACCATCGCTGCGTCTGATTGAACGTATTCAGGAGGCTTCCCATGTCTGAATGGCTAACATTGTTGCTGAACGCAAGCCTCAATCTCTTGGTGGCAATTATCATTGTGCGTGGTATTTATTACACGACCACACCAGAACGACACTTTGCATTCGCATTTCTGGCTTTCAACGTTGTGACCTTTTTTGTTCTGAGCGTCCTTGGTAATATTGAGTTAAGCCTGGGGATCGGTTTTGGTCTCTTTGCAATCTTCTCGGTTTTGCGCTATCGCACCGAAGAGATGCCAATTCGCGAGATGACCTATCTCTTTACGATGATCGCGTTGCCGGTGATGAATGCATCATTGCTCAACAATGGCTTCCTGGAACTTTTCATCCTGGCTAATGGACTGGTCGCTACAATCCTTTTCTGGCTCGAACGCGGTTGGGGATTTCGTCAGGACAGTCAACTGCGGGTCACCTACGACCGGATAGAGTTGCTGGCACCTCGACGTCGTGCCGAATTGATCGCCGATTTGCGATCCCGAACTGGCCTACCGGTCTATCAAGTAACGGTTGGAAAAGTAGATCTGGTTCGCGATAGCGCTGAATTGATCCTCACTTACCAGCTACAGGCCAGAGCTGATTTTGTTACAGTATCAGCAGCTTCACGTGTCGATCAAACGCCACGAATGAGCGAAAGGAGTCAGTGATGCGTCAGACGATCTTGATTATCGATGATCATCTCAATGTACGCACTATGATTGCCGACTACTTGCAAGAGATTGGATATCGCGTCGTTACAGCAAGCGACGGCGCGGAGGGCCTCATTATTGCCCGCCGCGTTCGTCCCGACCTGGTCTTGCTCGATATCATGATGCCCAAACTGGATGGCTTTGGTTTCTTACAGGCGTATCGCCGGGAACATCAGGCACCGGTCATCTTATTGACTGCGCGAATTGATGAAACGGACAAGGTAGTCGGATTGGAACTGGGAGCCGACGATTATGTGACCAAACCCTTCAGCCTGAAAGAATTGGTGGCACGAATCAGGGCAGTCTTGCGTCGAACAGCCGCAGCACGGCAACCGAATGAAGAACAGCCGTTGCGCATTGGCAACCTTGAACTGAATCGTGCTACCCGCATGGTAACGGTTGACGGACGGCCCATATACCTGACACCATCTGAGTTTGCGTTGCTGGCGTTGCTCATGGTTTCACCGGGACGTGTGTACACTCGCGAGCAACTCCTTGAACACCTCCAGGGCAACAGTTATGAAGGGGTTGAACGAACGATTGACGTACACATTCGCAATCTACGCCGCAAAATCGAGCCGGATCCCACCAATCCAACCTACATCGAAACTGTCTTCGGCATCGGGTACCGCTGCCGTCCACTGAGTTAAGCCGGTGGAGGATGTATGCTTCGTTCGCTTACGACTCGCCTCATTCTGGCCTTTGCCCTGACCAGTCTGGTCGGTATTGGACTGGCGGCACTCCTGGTTCGCCAGTTTGTGACCAACGAATTTGACACGTTTCTACTGGAGCAACAACGCAATGAATTGTTGGCGCAATTGATCACCGCATACCAGGAAACCGGTGATTGGAACGCAGCCACAGCAATCCTGAATGGACGATCAGACCGCGAGGGAGGCGATCCCTTCGTGCCTATTGAAGTAGCCGATACAGAGGGGCGAATCGTTCTTTCTGACCGCCCGGCAGAGATCGGACGGAGCGTCGATCCAGAACTCCTGGCCCGTGGAACGCCTATCATGCTGAACGGCGAGCAAATCGGTACCCTACTGCCACTACCACCACCACGCCGGAATCCTGCTGAAGAGCGTTACCTGAGTCGGATTGATCTGGCACTTGGCGGAGCAGCATTTGGGGCGCTCGGTATTGCGATAGTGTTAGGCTTTCTCCTGGCACAGGTGATCACGCGACCACTACGTGAACTCATGCAGGGGGTACGAGCCATCGCCACTGGCGATCTGAGTCGGCGGGTACCGGTACGGTCGCGTGATGAACTAGGTGCACTGGCGCATCAATTCAACACCATGAGTGCTGAGCTGCAACGCGCTACCGAACTACGCCGCCGCATGACAGCCGATATTGCCCATGATTTACGCACCCCGCTCACGGTGATTGCCGGTTATCTGGAAGCCTTACGTGACGCCGAATTACCGGCAACACCGGCACGATTTGCGGCAATGCACACCGAAACGCAAACGCTTTTGCGTCTCGTCGAAGACCTGCACACCCTCTCGCTGGCCGATGCAGGTGAGCTTCCCCTCCGCTGTCGCGAAATTGCGGTTGATGATCTGCTAGAACGGATCGTGAGAATCTACAACGATGCCGCCCAACAGGCAGGAATCAGGCTCCACCGGCAGAGTGAGCCGGCAGGTATGCGCATCTATGGCGATGAAGAACAACTTGTACGCGCACTGAGTAATCTGGTCAGTAATGCATTACGCTACACGCCTGAAGGTGGTGAGATCGTGATTGAAGCCACCCGTCAGGGCCACCAGATCATGTTGAGCGTCCAGGATACCGGTCCCGGTATTCCACCAGAACATCTGCCAAATGTCTTCGAGCGCTTCTACCGCATCGACGAATCACGCCACACGGGCAGCGGCGGTTCGGGATTGGGATTGGCCATTGTGCGATCCATTGCCCAGGCCCACAATGGCACGGCTACAGTACACAGTACACCGGGAGCAGGAGCGCGCTTCACCATTGCCCTGCCAGCAGAGACAAAGAACGTCGTGCCGGTACCGTGATATTGTTTCCGGTAATAAAACCCAGCAACGCTATCGCGGTCGTTTTTTTATTCGACCGCTGTTTGTTTGTTACAACGAGCAGCAACTGTTGCGTATGAAACGTTACACAAAGGATATTGACAAGTCAAAAAGACGTGCTACAATGGCCTCAATCAGAAAAATAGTATGCTCAAACAACCGCTTTTTTTTATTCGTTGTAATGAAACGTTTCATACCATCGTGTGCGCATACCGGATGCGCCTTGTTCGCTCCTTAGCTGTACATTCATGCAGTGGTGAAACATCATGGAACACCTGTTTGCCAGCACCTATGGCTACTTTCGAGCCGATGGACGGGAATACGTGATCACGACTCCCTTCACCCCCCGCCCCTGGGGGAACGTGATCAGTAATGGCGACTACGCGATGATGGTGTCGCAAACCGGATCGGGTTATAGCTGGCGCAACAATGCCGGTCAAAACCGGATTACCCGTTCATTTCAAGACCTGATTCAGGACAACTGGGGAAAATATCTGTACCTGCGCGATCTCGACAGCGGGCAGTATTGGGCGGCCACGTACAAACCAACCTGTCATCAGTACGATCACTATCAGGTCAGGCACGGCCTGGGCTATTCATCGTTTGAACAGATCGTACAAGGCATTCACAGCATCCTGACCGTCTTTGTCGCCCCAGATGATCCGGTCGAAATCTTTCAGCTTACCCTCACCAATCAGAGTGATCGTCAGCGGCGTCTTGACATTACCTCATACGTCGAATGGCTGCTGGGTTTTGCCCCTGATGAACACCGTGAGTTTCACAAATTATTTATTGAGACGACGCCTGAGCCGGAGTTTCATGCGTTGCTGGCGCGCAAATATCTGTGGGGGTTTGCCGATGAACTGGGGCGCCACAATAATATTGACTGGCCCTATGTAGCATTTATGGCCGTCAGTGAACCGCTGAAGAGCTTCGATGGCGATAAAGAGTCGTTTATCGGTCTGTATTCCAGTCTTGAACACCCCCAGGCAATGCAGCAACCAACGCTAGCTGGGCGTAGTGGTCGCTTCGGCGATGCGATTGCCGCTCTTCAGGTTGAAATCACGCTAGCACCGGGCGAACGTCGCACAGTGGTCTTTACGCTGGGGGCTGCACTGCAGGGAAGTGAAGACCCTCTCGCGCTCATTCAACGCTATACGTCAGTTACTGCAAGTGATCAGACGTTACAGGCCGTGCATGCTTTTTGGTCGCGACTGGTTGATGCCGAGCACGTTGAGACACCTGATCCGGCCCTCAATCTGATGACCAATTACTGGCTGAAGTACCAGGCGATCTCTGGGCGATTGTGGGGAAAATCGGCCTTTTACCAGGTTTCAGCCGGCTACGGGTTCCGTGATCAACTACAAGACTGCCAGATATTTCTGGTCTGCGATCCGGCATTAGCCAAACGACAAATCCTCCTGCACGCTGCCCAGCAATTTGTCGAAGGCGATGTGTTGCACTGGTGGTTCTCGATTCGCGGTGGTGGACCACGCACCAATTGTTCAGACGATCTACTCTGGCTACCTTTTGTGGTTGACAGCTACCTGCAAGAGACCGGTGATGTCGCTATTCTCGACGAAATGGTACCGTATTTGAACGGCCCGGCGGAGCCGCTCTACCTGCACTGCAAACGAGCGATTGAACGCGCGTTCAGTCGTTTCTCGCCACGAGGGATTCCGCTGATGGGTGATCACGACTGGAACGATGGCCTCAACGCAGTCGGCACCCAGTTGCGCGGCGAGAGTTTCTGGGTGGCCGAATTTCTCTACACTATTCTCGAACGCTGGATTCCACTGGCGCAACAACGGTCAGATGAAGCATTTGCCGAACGCTGCACTGCCGTGCGCACCACCTTACGGTGGGCAATGAATCGCTATGGCTGGGATGGAGAGTGGTTTTTGCAAGCCACCACCGATGCCGGCCTGCCACTAGGCTCACAGCAAAATGAAGAGGGGCGCATCTTCTTGATGCCCAATATCTGGGCCGTTATCAGTGGCATCACCGATCAGCAACGGGCATGGCAGGCAATGCAGGCAGTGAGTCGTTACCTGCTGTGCGACTACGGAACCCTGCTCAATTATCCTGCCTTTACGCGCCCCCGTTCCGACATCGGTTATGTAACCCGTTATGCGCCAGGATTACGTGAAAACGGTGGGGTCTATACCCACGCCGCTACCTGGTCGGTATGGGCATATGCCCTGCTTGGTGATGTCGACCATGCCTACGAAGCGTACCGTCGCATTTGTCCACCCAATCGCAGTGCCGACATTGAACGCTACAAAGCCGAACCCTACGTGACGCCGGGCAATATTGATGGGCCGCAATCTCCATACTTTGGTCGTGGTGGATGGACGTGGTATACCGGTTCAGCGCAGTGGCTCCACCGCGTTGCAACACACTGGATTTTGGGCATCCGGCCCCAGATCGAGGGGTTACTGATCGATCCACTCATCCCGGCCACCTGGGAACGCTTTACCGTGCGGCGAACGTTTCGCGGTGCAATCTACGAGATCGAGGTACTCAATCCAAACCACGTCAATCGTGGGGTCATTTCACTCGAAGTTGATGGTCAACCACTCGCCGGAACGGTCATCCCGGCATTCAATGATGGGCAAACGCATTCCGTGCGGGTGGTGTTGGGCTAACAATCACGAGAAGGAGGTGAGCAACCTGTAGCACGACATAGCGATGTTGCGTGTTTCAGATTCGCAGAAGATTCTCGCGTTTCAAGGAGGAGAAGCATGAAAGCATTTGCCAAAGGGGGAATCGTGCTGGTGCTGGTCTTGATGTTGAGTGGACTGGCCGGCTGTACATCAGCTCCGACAGCACCAGCCGAACAGCCGACGCAGGCACCAACCACCGCTGCCCAAGCACCGACCGCAGCACCAACAACAGCACCTGCGACCGAACCGTCACCGGTTACCACTGACAGACAACCCGTTACCCTGCGTTACGCCAACTGGAACCTTGGCACCGAAGAAGAGAACAACATTCAGCGTCGCCTGGTTAAGGCGTATATGGAACTCAACCCCCACGTGACCATCGAGTTTGTCGATATGTCCGGCGGTGGTTGGGATGATATGCTCAACACCTATGCGGCTCGCGGTGAATTGCCCGATGTCTTCATGGCGAACAATATGCCGCTCTACGTGAAAAACGGCTGGCTGGCCGATCTCACATCACTGGTAGAAAACGATCCCGATTGGCCATTGATCCCTGAAGTATTACGTTCGGGCGTGACCTACAATGGCCGCGTCATGGGATTACCAGCCGCGCAGTTTATCATGGGCTATTTTGTGAATCGCGATCTCTACGAAGCGGCCAACCTCGATGCACCTGAATACGGCTTTAGCGTCGAGGAGTTCAACACCGCCGTCACCAGCCTGCACAACCCGGCCCGTGGTATCCTGGGGCTTGACGAGATGGAATTTGTGATGGGCTGGTACCCCCATGTGCTCGACAACAATTTGCAATGGTTTAGCTTCGATGGGGTCCACATGAACTACAATTCGGCTGCCTTCAAGGAGACCGTAGCCAAAGTTGCAGAGTTGAAACCCTATACCTGGCAGGGTCTCACCGACGAGCAAAAGCCGAATTTCAAGTCAGCCGGCCCATGGGAGCTGTTCCTGAACCAGGAAGTAGGCATGCGCTGGGAAGGCGGATGGGCTATTCCGCAGATTGCACAAAACGCCACCTTCGATTGGGATTTCGTCGGCATCCCTGGTGGTAATCAGGCCATCGTTATGGATATTATCGTGGTCTCCAAGACGGCGCCGAACCTGGAAGAAGCCTACCAGTTTGCCCGTTGGATGACCTTCTCGCGCGCTGCCTACGCCAAAGAGGTTGAGCTGGCCCGCGAGATGGGCAGTGTGCCGAGCAAGATGCCGGTCGCGGTGGACGACGAATCTATCCAGTTGTATCGCCAGTTCTTCGACAAACCGGGTATCAATGCGGCCCTTGCCAACCTGGACAACAGCCTGGTAGAGTCGCTGGCCAAGATCGTACCGGGCTATATCCAGGCCCGCTGGGAGGGTAAGCCGGGGATCGACATCGGTGAAGACAAGGATGTGAACATGTGGTTCATGTTCTTCCGCGCTGCCGATGGTATCTACAAATACGAAGATTACGCAGCCCAACTGGAAACCTTTGCCAACAACCTGCTCGACTCGGCACGGGCTGAGGTTGAATCGGCATTGAAGTAGTCAGGATCACGTAAGGTGAGGGTACTATTGTGCCCTCACCTTATCACAGAGCAGACAGACGCTCAAGCCATGGTATCGCGAGGCACCATGAACGCTCATCTCATGCTGCGAACAATCCAGATCATACTGGTGGTTGGACTTATCGGGTCACTGAACCCGGCGCTAGTTTGGGCCGATAGCGGACTGCGAGCACCCATCGAGGTGCGTGCCAGCACTTTCGGGTATCCAACGGGCACACATCCGCTCGCCGCACACTATCCGAAGCCCAGTGTTGCCTTGCAAAACGGTGATCAGATATCGTTCACCGTTGATATACCCCAGGCCGGGGAATATACGCTGGCAATCGACGCGGTGGTGCCTGAAGAGGTTATGTTCCTGCCACCAGAAGCCCTCGTCCAGATTGATGGGCACGCTGAACACTGGCGCCTGATCTTCCCGCTCTTTTACCAGGATACCGTCGATACATTTCCGGTTGATCGTTACGGTAACGAAACGCTAATCCCACAAGCCCGATTGACGCGCTGGAGTCAGGTTTTCCTGCGCGATGTCAGTTTCAGCCAACCGTACCCGACCGTTATCTCGCTACCGGCAGGCCAACAACGGTTTCGGTTATCGATCCACGAAGCACCGGTGGTTATTGGCAGTATCTACCTGATTCCGGCTACTCGTTACCCAGGCTACGTTGAATATCAGCGCGAACGACAGGCAGCGGCTACCACAGGCGTACTCATCGAACTTGAGGCAGAAAAACCGAGCTACAAAAATGACACCGCTATCCGTCCGATCAGCCGGCAAAACCTGGAGGTAACACCCTATGATCCGTACCGCTCCCGATTAAATGTGATTGGGGGTGAGAGCTGGGATCAGAGTGGCACAACCGTCTATTATGAGTTTACCGTCCCTCAAGATGGCTGGTACAACATTACCTTACGTGCGATCCAGGATTATAAGAACAACTTTACCGTTTATCGCCGCATCCTCATCGATGATCGCGTGCTGTTTGCAGAACTAAACGCGGTGCCCTTCAATTACGATCCGGTCTGGCGCAACTACACGCTCGGTGGTGAAACACCCTACCAGATTTATCTCACACGTGGCAGCCATGTACTTGGGATCGAAGCGACAACTGCCCCATACCACGACTCGATTCAGCGGGTGCGGGTCGGGTTAAGAGCCATCGCCGATATTGCCTTTGAAATCAAACGGCTCACCGGCAACCAGATCGACATCTACAAAGAGTGGGAGATTGCTGACTACATCCCTGATATTCGCGAACGATTGCTTACGCTGGCCGATCAATTGCGTGCCGACCAGCAAACCCTGCTGGCCGTCAATCAGACGCCGGCTTCACCGGAAGTGCTTGCCTATCAGATGGCAATCGACAATCTCATGATCCTTGCCCAAGACCCCAACCGGATTCCGGTACGCATGAGCCGTCTCTCGGAAGGGGCCGGTTCGGCAGCCCAACTACTGGGCAGCATTCTGCCCTCATTGCAGAGCCAGCCATTGGCGATTGACAAAATCTACATCCATTCGCCTGACATAATTCCGCCCGAACCCACAATTTCGGTTAGCGCTATCGCTTTTGACTGGATGCAACGTTTTATTGCCTCTTTCCGCAGCGATCCCTATCAGAGCATCGGTGCTGCACCTGATGAACTAGAGGTTTGGGTCAATCGTCCACAACAATACGTCAACCTGCTTCAGCAACTCACCGACAAGTACTTTACTCCGCAGACCGGCATCAAGGTGAAATTCTCGATCATGCCAAACGAGTCAAAACTCGTGCTGGCCTGTGCCGCCGGTACCCAACCCGACATCGCCCTCGGTGTCAGCACCAATATTCCCTACGAGCTGGCAATCCGCAATGCCCTGTACGATCTGCGCCAGTTTCCCGATTTTGATCGCTTCATCCGCATCTACGCGCCCGGTTCATTGCTCAGCTACATCATCGATCAGTCGGTCTACGCCATCCCGGAAACGCAGGATTTCTGGGTAACGTATTACCGCAAAGATGTGCTCGAACGTCTTGGGTTGCCGGTACCGCAAACGTGGGATGAGGTACTTGAGATTCTGCCCGAATTGCAGCGGTATGGGATGAACTACAACACTGCCCTGTCGAGCGGTAGCGGTTTGAAGGGGTATCTGGTGACTGCCCCCTATCTTTTGAACCACGGAGCCTCGCTCTACACCCAGGAAGGATTGTCAGGACTGGGAACCGATGAAGCGATCCGGGCTATTCGCTTCATGGCCGAGAGCTTTACGATCTACGGCATGCCGCTGACAACATCCAGCTTCTACGAGAGTTTTCGGTCTGGCGAATTACCAATTGGTATCTCCAATTTTGAAACCTACCTCAAACTACTCACCGCTGCACCTGAAATTGATGGCCTGTGGGATATTGCGCTGTATCCGGCAACTGTGTTGCCGGATGGCCGTCAGCTTCGCTACGCCACCGGATCGGCTCAGGCAGCCATGATGTTTGCCAACACCGATAAAGCGACAGAGGGTTGGACATTTCTCAAATGGTGGATGTCCACCGAAACGCAGGTCATGTTCCAGCAAGAACTCATCATGAACTACGGGCTTGAATACCTGTGGAATCCGGCAAACCTGGAAGCCTTCCGCTTCACGCCAATTCCCTCTGCCCATCGCGACATCATCTTGCAGCAGTGGCAATGGCTCCAGGAACCGGTAAAGTTACCGGGCAGTTATATGCAAGAGCGAGAGTTGAGCAACGTCTGGAATCGAATTGTCTTCGACGGTGCCAATCCACGAGCAGCGATTGATAATGCAGTAACTGTCATTAATCGCGAAATTGTGCGCAAAATGACCGAGTTCGGCTACATTCGCAATGGCGAACGGGTGCGCACCTTCACTATTCCAACCATCGATCTGGTAAAGGAGTGGATGGACAATGCGCAATGACCGGCAGACAACATGGAGCCGCTGGTGGTACAGGGAAGCCAGCGCCTACGGCTTCGTCGCACCGTATGCGTTGCTCTTCGCCATCTTTATCGCCATTCCGGTTCTGGCGGCGTTTCTGCTGTCGTTTACCTTCTTCGATTCGATTCAACCACCGCAATTTAACGGCTTGCTGAATTATATTGTGCTGTTAACTCAGGACGACATCTTTATGAAGTATGTCCTGCCCAATACGATTCAGTTTGCCGTCCTGGTCGGTCCAGGTGGGTACGTGCTGGCATTTTTACTGGCATGGATGCTGGCCCAATTGCCACGCATCCCGCGCACCATCTTTGCGCTCATCCTCTATTCGCCATCAATGACGGCCGGCGTCGCAATGTCGGTCGTCTGGCAAACGCTGTTTAGCGGCGACCAGAATGGGTATCTCAACAGTTTCTTGCTTAGCCTGAACCTGATCCAGGCACCGATACAATGGCTCCAATCACCGCAATACCTGATGACGATCATGATCATCGTTACCCTGTGGAGCAGTATGGGTGTCGGATTCCTGGCCATGCTGGCAGGGCTGCTGGACATTAACCCTGAGTTATACGAAGCCGGTGCCCTTGACGGCATTAGTAATCGCTGGCAAGAGATTTTCTACATTACCATCCCTTCGATGAAACCACAGATGCTGTTTGGGGCAGTAATGGCGATTGTCGGCACCTTTCAAGCCGGAGCAATTGGTGTTGCGCTGTCTGGCAGCAACCCCACACCGCAATACGCCGGTCAACTGATTGTCAATCACATCGAAGACTACGGCTTTCTGCGCTACGAAATGGGCTACGCTGCGGCGGTTTCGGTCGTTCTGCTCTTGATGGTATTGCTCTTCAATCGTCTGGCCAACAAACTGTTCCGAGAGGACTAACATGAGGCGTAAACGCTGGTTCAACTACAGCATGCGCGATAGCGGCATCAATCCACGCGGTTTTCATCCCAGCCAGATCAAGTTCTATCTGGTGCTGGTACCGTTGTCGATTGTTATGCTCCTCCCCATCGTCTTTATCTTTTCCCATGCCTTCAAACCGCCAGAGGAGCTATTTGCCTATCCACCACGCTTCTTTGTGGTCAGACCAACCCTCAAGAATTTTACCGATCTCTTCGCCCGGCTATCGACCTCTGAGGTACCGGTCAGCCGTTATCTGTTCAACAGCATCATGGTCACCCTGATCACCGTGCTGGCCTCGCTGGCCGTCGGCTCAACAGCGGCGTTTGCGCTCTCGAAGAAGCGGTTTCGGCTGAAGGAGACCCTCTTTGCCATTAATACCGTTGCGCTGATGTTTGTTCCAGTTGCGGTTACCATTCCCCGCTTTCTCATCATTCAGCAGCTTGGCCTCTTAAATACGTTTTGGGTGCATATTTTGCCTGTCCTGGCGATGCCGGTGGGCCTGTTTCTCTTGAAACAGTTTATTGATGCGCTACCAAACGAAATGATTGAAGCAGCTCAAATCGACGGTGCCAGCGATTGGCAAATTTACTGGCATATCATTCTCCCGCTGACCCGACCGGCACTGGCAACCATTGCCATTCTGGCCTTCCAGGCCTCGTGGAACAACGTTGACACCTCAGCCATGTATATCAACGATGAGAATCTCAAGACCTTTGCCTTTTATCTCTCTACCCTCACTTCAACAACGGCAGGCGCAAATATTGTGGCCGGTCAAGGCATGGCGGCGGCGGCTTCGTTAATCATCTTTCTTCCCAACCTGATTATCTTCATCCTCCTGCAAAGCCAGGTGATGAGCACCATGTCGCATTCAGGATTGAAGTGATGAAACGCTATCAGCTATTACTTGTAATAATTCTGTCGCTTTGGCTTGCGTGGTGGGCACCGTCTGCGCTGGCCGATACGCCTTACGTCACCTGGACGCCCGGCCCTGGTGGCGAGTTGTTCATGACGCAAGACGCCTACATTCCGGTTGATGAGGTCAGGCTGCCGGTAACCGGGCCAGAAGACCTCTACATGACAACCAACGGCATGATCTACCTCGCCGATACCGGGAATGGACGGATTGTGCAGCTTACTACCGATTACGACATTGTCGCCGAATATGGCAAGGGCGTGCTGGCCCGTCCAACTGGGGTCTTTGTTGATGACGAGGGCACCGTGTTCGTTGCCGATGCCGGTCTGAACCAGGTGGTGATCTTTGCTGCCGATGGTACGCTCCGCCAGCAGTTTGGCCGACCGCAAGAACCCCTCTTCGGCAAGCGACGTGAATTTTTGCCGCGCAAAATTGCCGTAGACAGGCGTAAAAACCTCTATATCATCAGCGAAGGTTCTGTCCAGGGCGTTATTCAACTGAATCCCGATGGACGTTTTATCGGTAACGTTGCAGCAAACACTGCTCAAATGTCGCTGCGGATGATCTTGCAGCGCATGTTTCTGAGTGAAGAACAACTTGCGCAACTGGTACGCAATGAAGCAGCTTCGCCATCGAATGTGATCATCGATCAGCAATCGATGCTTTACACAATCACAGCCAGCACCTTTCCTGATCAGAGTATTCGCAAATTTACCGTTGCCGGGCGCAATATTCTACCCCCGGTTTACGGCTCAACCTCGTTTCGCGATATTTACGTTGATCCGGCGGGATTACTGGTAACTGTTGATGGGGACGGGCGCATTTTTGAATACGATAACAACGGCACCTTACTCTTTATGTTCAACGCCCGCGATAACGGCGATCAGCGACGCGGGACACTGATCAATCCGACCGGCATAGCGCGCTACAACGATACCATTTATGTCCTTGATAAGGATAAAAACGCATTGCTGGTCTATCGCGAAACGGCCTTCGCCAGCATTGTGCATCAGGCCATGCGGCTGTATCTGGCCGGCTTTTATCTGGAAGCACAGCCCTACTTCAACCAGGTGCTCAATTACAACGGCTCGTTCATCATGGCGTATCAGGGCATTGCCGATGCAGCCTTCAGAGCAGGCGACTATCAGACGGCACTGACTGCATATCGCTACGCTGAAGATCGGATCGGCTACTCTGAAGCTTTTTGGGAGCTACGAAATATCTTTTTACAGCGTTACCTCGGCCCTGCGATCATCGTTCTTGTGATCGGTGCCACTGCACAGCGCATCTTCCGCCACCTGGAACGACGGCATCACTGGCTCGATCCGGTGCGTGCCTCACTCCACACCATTCGCCGGTATCGCCTGGTGGACGACGCAGCATTTCTCTTCCGCTTCATCAGCAAGCCGGCTGACAGCTTCTCGTACATTAAAACCGGCGAGCGTGGTAGCCTCGGCTTTGCACTCGGCATCTATCTGTGGGTGATTGTGGTCTATGTGCTATCACTCTATCTGATGGGATTTCCTTTTAATGCCTATGCCTATCCGAGCCAGATTCGGGTTGAAAACGAGATTATCGTGCCGATAGTTCTGCTTGGACTGTGGAATGTTGCCAATTATCTGGTTTCAACCATCAGCGATGGCGAAGGCCGAGTGCGTGATGTCGTGATTGGCACTGCCTACAGTCTCTTCCCCTACGCCCTCTTTATGCCGTTGGTGATTGCGCTCTCCAACGTGCTGACGCTCAATGAAGCCTTCTTAGTCTCCTTTTCGCAACAACTTATCTGGGGCTGGACGGGGTTGATGCTGTTTATTATGGTTCGCGAAATCCACAACTATACCCTTTCCGAAACTACAACAAACATCCTGCGCACACTTTTCACGATGGTCATGCTGAGTTTGACCGCATACATTCTCTATCTGCTCTTTGGGCAACTGATTGATTTTGTCGTCACGATCTGGCAGGAGATTGGGTTACGTGGATAAGATTATCAATATTCTCATTGTTGTAACACTATTTATGACGTGTCAGCCGGTTGCACAAGCCGCAGGCTGGCAACGTGTGGTTCCTGACGGCTATGAACGAGTAGCGACCAACACCGGTTTCGAGCTGTATCTCAACCGTGAAACGCTGGCGTTTAAGGTGCTTGACCGGCGCAGCGGTTACCTCTGGTCATCGAATCTGGACGAGGTCACGCCCGAAGATCGCCTCAATCGAAGCTGGACGGCCTTTGCCCGGAGTGGGATCAGCATTGAGTATATGGATAGCCGCGCCAATACGCGCCGGGCTTCGATCACAAATGCCGCCCATGAACTGGACATCACGCTGATCAATAACGGCTTCAGGGGACAATTGACCTTTACTGAACCGGCGATCACACTCACCGTACAGGTCACACTCACAGCAGATGGGGTACAGATTGAGGTGCCGGCAAGTGGCATTGTTGAAGGCGGATCATTTCGGCTGGCGCAGCTACACCTCTACCCCTTCTTCGGTGCCACTCGCGCTGCCCAGACCCGTGGCTACATGCTGATCCCTGATGGAAGCGGTAGCCTGATCACCTTTGCCGAACAGACCAACGCCCGCACCATGTTTTACGGTCGCTACTACGGTGCCGATCTGGGGATGCGCGGATCATTCCCCAACAACCCCAATAGCCGTCCGCCATACCTGCTCTCGGCTCCGGTGTTCGGTATGGTGCATGGCGAGGGTCAGCATGCGTTCCTGAGTATTCTTGAACACGGATCGGCCTACGCCGAATTACAGGCCCATCCGGCGGGGATCATCACCCAATTCAATTTTCTCTACAACCTCTTCATCTACAACGAGAGCTACTTTCAGCCGACCAACCGCGCCGGTAGCGGCGTCACCGTGATTCAACCGCAAACCAATACCTTCGACATTGTCCAGCACTACCACTTTCTGACCGGGCGCGAAGCCGACTATGTCGGACTGGCACGAGCCTATCAGCGCTTCCTCGTTGACCGGGGTGTCTTGCGGGCAATGCCTGCAACGCAGCGTGATCTGCCACTGCGGATCGAATTTTTAGGTGCTGAGCGTGAGCGTGTTCTCTTCTGGCAACGCGCCATTCCCATGACAACGATTGCCCACATGGAGGAGATACTGGCGAGCTTGCCAACGCAACGGGTTGAAGCGACCTGCTACGGCTGGCAACCATTAGGCGCAACCGCACCACAACCGCTGACCCTCCGTATCGAAGGCGCCCTGGGGAGTCGAAATGATCTGATTGCCCTGGCCCAAACCATCACTGACCGGGGAGGGCACCTCAACCTGTACCTTGATCCACAAGCCGGTATTGTTGACGAGAGCGGCTACACTCGCAACGAGGTAGCAATGGCAATCAACAAAGCAATGCTCCAGGGCAACCATCGCGGGATGCAGCAACTCTACCTCAACCTGCCCGCAGTCGAACGACGCATCACCGCGCTGAAAACGGCAACGCGGGATTATAACCTGGGCCTGGCACTTGATGGGATTGGGTTTCGCCTCTATAGCGATTTTCGCAACGAAACCCGGCGCAACCGCGAGGCTATGATCCAGGCCTATCAGGAACTGCTCGCCGAGAACGGCCCCTTTGCCCTTTACCGGCCTAATGCGTATCTGTGGCACGCCACCCGTGCTTACTACGACATGCCACTCGGCGATAGTGGCTACATCTACACATCCACAAGCGTGCCATTTCTGCCAATCGTTCTGGCCGGCTATATACCCTATTACGGGCCGGCACTCAATTTTTCGGCCAATGTCGAAGAAGATCTGCTGCGTCACGCCGACTATGGCGCATATCCATCATTCTTCCTGACCCACGAGCCAACCGCAGCCATGTTGAAAACCAACTCAAACTGGCTCTACACCTCGGCATACGCGCAATGGCGTGATGAAATTGAAAAGGCGTATACCTGGTTAGCAAAGCTGTTAGGACCGGTACAGGGTTCATCCATTGTGGCCCGTTCAGCACCCTTCCCTGGCGTCTCGATCACCGATTATGCGAATGGGAAACGCATCATCGTAAACTACACGACTCGCCAGATAACCCTGGCCGGTACGACGATCCCACCCCGTGATGCGGTACTTATCGAACGACCGTGACACCTGTTCGCTACATCTCAGGGTGTCAGGAACGGAGATACGAGGAGGAGCAACATGGCAAAGAGTGGCTTGAGACTACGCTTTCGTCTGCGTGAAAATATGCAGGGTTATCGATTCATCATGCCCTGGCTGGTGGGATTTATCCTCTTCACGGCCACACCGCTGATACAGACATTTCAGTATAGCCTGAGCGATGTCCGAGTCGCGATTACAGGTGTTGAGCTAACCGCAATTGGCTGGCAAAACTACACCCGTGCGCTCTTTACTGATCCAACGTTTGTGCAGCTTCTGATCGAATATATTATTGAGACCAGTATTTCAGTACCGATTATTTTGATCTTTGCTATGATTATTGCCCTGTTTTTAAATGTCCCATTCTGGGGCCGCGGTCTTTTTCGCACAATCTTCTTTTTGCCGGTCGTCATTACCAGTGGCCCCGTTATCGGCGAACTGACCGCACAAGGAGCCACCGCCGCACCACAGATTGCTACTTCTGCGGTAGTAACCGGGTTTGTTGCTCAATTACCACCGTTACTGCGCGATCCGGTACAATATTTGCTCACATCTTTTATTCTCATTTTATGGTTTTCCGGTGTGCAGATTCTGATCTATCTGGCCGGTTTGCAGAAAATAGACCGTTTTGTCTACGAAGCAGCCGCTGTCGATGGAGCATCAGCCTGGGAGATGTTCTGGAAGATCACGCTACCGTCGTTATCCACGACAACCCTGATAAATGCACTCTATACCGTGGTGACACTCTCCCATTTTTCAGAAAATAAAGTTGTCAAATACATCCATTCACGCATTTATGATGTTGAAGGCGGGATCGGCTATGCCAGTGCAATGACCTTTCTTCATTCGCTGGCCCTGATCGGACTGTTGATCGCGACATTTCTGGTTCTCCGTCCGCGTACCCGGGATTAAGCCAATGGATACCACCATCCGAACCCATACCAGTAAAAGGCACCGGATCATGCCACGGCTCCGCTTTGACTATCTATGGCGGATTTTGTGGGGAGTCCACAACCGGCCCGGCATCGTTCCGGTAAGCCTGTTGTACGCTGTTTTAACGGCAATCGGCTTTGTGTACCTCTACCCATTGCTGTTCATGGCGATTACCAGCTTCAAGAGTCCAGAGGATTTGTTGAATCCGATGGTGCAATGGGTACCGACACAGCTCTACCTGGGAAACTACATCAAGGCATGGCGCGTGCTCGATTACCTGGAAGCCTTGCGGGCGACCATTCTCGTCAGTATTGCGCCGACTACCCTCCAGGTCGTTGTCTGTGCGCTGATCGGCTACGGACTGGCCCGCTACCGGTTGTGGGGAAAATCGCTCCTCTTCGTGCTGATTTTTGCAACATTTGTGATCCCACCCCAGAACACCGTCATTCCCCAAATGCTTAATTATCGGTATCTGAACCTGTTGGGGAATGGTCTGGCTCTGCTGATTCCGGCAGCACTGGGCCAGGGCTTCAAGAGCGCAATCTTCATTCTCATCTTCTACCAGAACTTTCTCTCATTACCAAAGGCACTTGAAGAGGCAGCCCGTCTTGATGGTGCATCGGATCTCGGTATCTTCTGGCGGATTGCCCTTCCCGGCGCAACCCCGGCATTTATTGTCTCGTTCGTCTTTTCGGTGGTCTGGTACTGGAACGAGACCTACCTGACCACCGTGTTTCTGGAAGGAGGGATTCAGACACTCCCAATGCAGCTCGCCAAATTTACCCAGGCGTATGAAAACCTCTATCCATCGGGCATGGTTAATATGTTCGACCGCCTTAATGAAGCAGTCAAAATGAGTGGTACATTTCTGACCATTTTGCCACTGCTGATTCTGTACTTTATCTTGCAACGTTGGTTTGTCGAATCGATTGAACGATCAGGACTGGCCGGTGAATAAACTGCTTTTCTGGAATTTGCTGCTAGGGATCGCGTTATTGGTCACGGCGTGTTATGCACCGAATGAACAACGTCCAGTGCCAACGGCCAATCTCACGATCCCATCAACCACTGCCGTATCTGTGCCGGAACCAACAATGCCTGCCCCAGCGCCAACGCCGACACCGGTGAATGATGAGGCGATCATCGCCTACGAGATGCAAGCAGCCTTCAGGTTTTTCTGGGAACAGGCAAACACCAACCCGGACAGTCCGGGGTATGGTTTGATCCGGGATCGCTATCCGGGATCGGCAGGCATCGCCAGCATTGCCGCGGTTGGGTTCGGCCTGAGTGCCATCATTGTCGGCGTCGAACGAGGGTATATCAGCTACGATCAGGGCTACGAGCGGGTGTTGGGCACATTACAGACCCTTACTCGTATGGAGCGCGAGCAGGGTTTCTTCTACCACTTTGTTGACATGGAAAGTGGAAAACGGGCCTGGCAGAGCGAGGTCTCAAGTATTGATACCGCCATCTTAATGATGGGTGTATTATCGGTCGGTCAATACTTTGGGCATGATGTACAACAACTAGCCGACGAACTCTACGCCGGAGTAAACTGGGGCTGGTTCCTCGATCCTGACCGACAAATGTTTTACATGGCCTATCGGCCGGAAGAGGGTTTCAGCGGCCACTGGGATTTCTACGCCGAACAACTGATGCTCTACGTCCTGGCTGCCGGATCACCAACCTACCCGGTTGATGAGCGCCCGTATTACAGCTTCATCCGCCATGTTGGTCGTTACGGCAATGGTGAACCGTTCATTCATTCGTGGTTCGGCTCACTGTTTACGTATCAATTCAGTCACGCCTGGATCGACTTCCGCAATCGGATCGATGCAAAGGGAGTCGATTGGTTTGCCAATTCGGTCGCCGCTTCACGTGCGCATTACGATTTTGCCGTCGCAATGGATGCGAAATACACCACGCTTGGCCCGAACGCCTGGGGACTGACCGCGTGTGACGGGCCGAATGGTTATGAAGGACGCTACGGGGCACCACCGTCAGGGTACGACAACCGGGCACATCTGATCGACGACACCGTGCCACCGGCGGGGGCGATTGGTTCGATCATCTTTACTCCCGACGAATCGTTACAGGCAATGCGCTACTACTACTCGTTAGAACCCTTAAAAGGTGTGTATGGCTTCAACGATGCGTTCAACCTCAGCCGCAACTGGTATGCCACCGATGTTATCGGTATCGATAAAGGAATTTCACTGTTGATGCTGGCGAATTATCAAGACGGCTTAATCCACCGCATCACGATGGCTCATCCTGCTATTCTGGCCGGACTAGAGCGACTTGGGATCGAACAGCTTCAGGAGGAGTAATGCCCACGATTAAAGATGTTGCACGTCGTGCCGGCGTTAGTGTAACGGCAGCCTCATATGCGCTTAACCGTACCGGGACGATTAGTGAAGAGACACGTCAACGGGTATTACAGGCAGCCGAAGAGTTAAACTACCATCCCAATGCCTTCGCCCGTCATCTCAAAGCACGTCGTTCGCTTACCATCGGCGTGTTCATTACCCGCTTTGCCGGTGCGTTCTACGAAGAGATTCTCGATGGGATTCACGAGGTTATTCTTGCGACCGATTATGAGTTAATCGTCTGTCCAGAAACGCGAGTCGAACGTCGTATTTTCACGCATCGCCAGGTTGATGGCGCCATCGTCTTCGACACCAGCATTCCGAACGAACAGATTCTCCGGCTGGCAGGGCCGAAATTCCCGATTGTCGTGATGGATCGGTACCTGGAAAATAAATTTGTCTTTCCCATCCTGCTCGATAACCGGCAAGGGGTTGTGCAGGCGTTCAACCATCTCTACCGCCAGGGTTTACGGCGATTGGCCTATATCGCCGGTGCCCCAGACTCGTTCGACAACAACGAGCGCATGCAAGCCTTTTTAAATGAGGCAACGCGCCACCACCTATCACTCCGGGTCTATCCCGGTAATTTTACCGAACAGTCAGGATATGACGCTGCTCGTGCCATCATTGCTGATGGCGACTTACCTGAAGCGGTATTTTGCGCTAATGACCAGATGGCGATTGGCTTTATCCGGGCCATGCACGAACACGGCCTGGAAGCGCCTCGCGACATCGCTGTGGTTGGCTGCGACGACATTCAGATTGCACGCTACGTTCAACCACCACTGTCAACCATTGGCGCCTCACGGCGTGAATGGGGTGGAACCGCAGCCAAATGGCTCATGCGCTATATCGAACATGAAGAAACCTCACCACCGCAACGAATCCCGACAACCTTTATCGTCCGTGCCTCGTCATTGAAGCGACCTGAATTGTTGGAGTAACTTGTGGACACGTACACTCTCCTCAACTACGAGCGTGAAGGTGCTATCAACTTTTTCCGAGCGGGTACCAATCTCGATCCGAACAGTCCAGGCTATGGTCTGACTGTCGATGCGTTGCATCGTCCGCAAATCGCCTCGATTGCGTCGGTAGGTTTTGCACTCAGCGCATGGGTAATCGCCGTCGAGTACGGCATGATGCCGCGCAACGAGGCGCTGAATCTGGTGCGGGGAACACTGCGCACCCTCTGGGAACGAGTACCGCATCGATACGGTTTCTTTGCCCATTTTCTTGATCGCGATACCGCAGCCCGCTGGGGTCGCTGCGAATATTCCACCATCGATACGGCCCTGTGCCTGAATGGCGCCATCACGGCAGCCGCTTATTTTCACGATGCCGAAATCACCGAACTGACCGAACAGTTACTTGCCCGCATCGATTGGCACGCCTTTATCACCGAATGTGATCAGCAAAAGGTGCTACGAATGTCGTACAACCCTGATGCTGATGGAGATTATGTCACAAATGAACCGGGATTCATCAGCGTTTGGGATATGGCAGCCGAGCAGAAGATGATCTATCTGCAAGCGGCGTTACACCTCGACCCAACGACCGCACGTGCTCTCTACCGTGGCTTCCGCCGCGATAAAGGCGATTATCGCGGGCAGTCGATCATTATCAATCCCGGCGGCACATTGTTTGCGTATCAGTACACCGAAGCCTGGCTCGATGTCCGTACCTATCGCGATCCAGATGGTGTGGACTGGTTTACCAATACGCGCCTGGCTTCCATGGCCAATCGCGACTATTGTGTGAGCCTGCACGAGCGCTTTCGCACATATCACGCGAACAGTTGGGGGATCGGTTGCGGCGATACGCCGCGCGGTTATGTGGTAGCCGGCGCACCACCGGCCCTGATTCCACCTGAACCTGATGGCACAGTATCGATTAGCAATGCAACTGCCTGTCTCCCATTCATCCCGGATGATGTGCTGGCAATGCTCGATTATCTCTATCGCGAGCACCCACAAAGCTATGGCCGATACGGTTTCTACGACGCCTACAATCTCGACACGGTACCGGCCTGGTACAGTCACACCATCTATGGCATCAACAAGGGCTGTGCCCTCTTGATGCTGGAAAATGCCTGCACCGGATTAATCTGGGATATTTACACCAACAGCCCCATGATCCAACGCGCCCTGGCAGTGCTGGGGTTCACCCCGCAGCCATCAGCCCGCTAAGACAGCAAAGGAAGTGTTATGCCTGCATTCACCGCTCACCATCAACGCTTCTGGCTCGATGATCGACCACTGTTCATTCAGGCAGGTGAATTTCACTACTTCCGCACACCGGCTACCGATTGGGAGCAGCGCCTGGACTTGCTCGTGCGTGCCGGGTTCAATGCCGTTGCCTGCTATATTCCGTGGCTCTGGCATCAACCGCAACCCGATCAGATCGATCTGACCGGAACGACTCATCCGTTACGCAATCTGGCCGGCTTTCTCGATCTGGCAGCGCAGAAGGGACTCTACGTGATTGCGCGTCCTGGCCCATACATTATGGCCGAGACCATCAATGAAGGCATTCCGCCGTGGGTCTTTGATCATCATCCAGAGATTGCTCTCATCAATCAACACGGCACCGGCGAGAACGTCGCCAGTTTTATGCACCCGTCCTTCCTGAGCTGCGTTGCCGGCTGGTATCAGGCCGTCTTCGCAATCCTTTCACCACGTCAGATTACCCGTGGTGGCCCGATCCTCATGGTCCAACTCGATAACGAGATGGGAATGCTGCATTGGGTGCGGAATAGCTTCGACCTCAACCCAATCACGATGCAATACTTCGCCAACTGGCTCCAGGCGACGTATGGTGAGGATATGAGGGTTGATCCCCAGGTCCTGGCTACACGTCTGCGCCATGCCGAAGGGGCAGCGGGTGCACAACTGGTGGCCGATTATCGGCGCTTTTTCCGCAGTTATCTGCGTGACTATGCGCAGTGGCTCACTGCCGAAGCACGCCGACACGGCCTTGACACGCCTGCTGTGTTCAACATCCACGGTTTCGCTAACGGTGGCAAGACCTTTCCCATCGGTCTTTCACAACTTGCCGGTGTTTTACGCTTGCCTGATGTCATCAGTGCCACCGATGTCTACCCCGGTCAGATTGGCGAAGGCACCTTCCACCAGCTATTGCTGGTTAACGCAATGACCTGTGCCATCCAAAACCCTGATCAACCACTCTTTTCCATTGAGTTTCAGGCGGGTGGCAATCTTGACTTCAGCAATATGTCAAGTTCTTTCTACGACCTGCATACCCGTTTGTGCCTTTCCAACGGTATGCGGGCCATCAACCATTACCTCTTCTTTGATGGCGAGAACGACCCGATCCTCAGTCCGGTCAAACGGCACGATTGGGGTCATCCGGTTCGTAAAGATGGCACCCTGCGCAGCCACTACCACCGATATCCGCGTTTATCCCAGACCATAGCCAGCTACGGTGAGGCGCTCATCCTGGCTCGTCCTGAACCGGTAACAACCATCGGCTTTCGCCTTGATGATTTCATGACGGAAGTGAATCTCGCATGCACGCAAGAAGAGACAGCGATCATCACCCATCAACGCGAGGTCATCCTGTTTGATCTGATCGCTCGTGGTCTCGCCCTGACCCAACGTGATTTTCAGGCGCTCGATCTGCAACATACCGCTCCCGATCCCCACCAGGTGCCGCTACTGTGGGTGATGCTTGACTGTAATAGCGATCCTGCCACCGAACAGACCCTGATCAAGTACCTTGAGGCTGGCGGCAACGTGGTCTTGATCGGGCGCTTACGGGCCGATGGGGTATTGGCAAAAACCCTGAACGTTCAACCCCACACCGATCCACCATTCACATCACGCCGGGTACACATCTTTACCACCCCCGATATTCCGGCCAGCTTTGTACAAACCTATCAGGGTGATCTGGAAACCGTCTTTGCCACCGCGGACGGTGCGGCGGTCGGTTTCCGGAAACGAGTCGGGCACGGCGAACTGATTATGCTCGGCGCCTCATTCCCCATCACCAACCTCGATGATCTGCACGTGTTTCAGCAACTTGCCGCATGGGTTAACTGTCCAGCCCCATTTACCCTTTCGACCTGGGCTGATGTACGGCTGAGTCGTGGCCCTGATGGCGATTTTCTGTTCGTCAACCACTACGGCGACGATCCGCTGGAAACGCACATTCACTATCAAGGTCAGCCACTTTGTGATGGTCATCCCATTCGCCTGCCGGCCCGTAGTGGTGCCATTCTTCCGCTCAACTGGCAGGTACGCCCAGGGATCACCGTGCGCTATACGACGGTGGAAGTTCGCTCGATCACAGAAACTGCCGATGGCCTGACCTTCACCTTCGCCCAACCCGAAGGCTATGCCTGCTTTGCTGTACGTATCAATCAGGGAAGTACAGAAGATAGGAGTGAGTCGATACAACACGTTCACTTTACCAATGGCACCGCATCTGTGCAATGGCCCATCAGAACGACATAAGGATAGTGCAGGCAGCTCTACGTGCTCCGCATAGTCAGGGCTATCGTCTGTTTGTGGCAATACAACCGCAAGATACAACCTCATCAGGAGTACATCAACAATGAACGACGTCGAAGATCGAGTCAATACGCTGTTAGGGCAAATGACCCTCGAAGAAAAGATTGGGCAGTTAAACCAGCCTATGATCCACGGCCTGCCCGGCCTCGATCTCCTGCGCCAGGGCAAAGCTGGTTCGATCATTAATGCCTTCGGCGCCTTGAGTGGTCAGGGCTTCGATCACCTCAATAGTGCCGAACAATGCAATGCTCTCCAGCGCGCAGCACTGGAGTCGCGGCTAGGCATTCCTCTTCTGTTTGGCCGTGATATTATTCACGGTCAACGAACGGTGTTTCCAATTCCCCTGGCTCAGGCTGCCAGCTTCAATCCGTCACTCGTCGAGCAGATCAACCAGATTGCAGCCCGAGAAGCCAGTGCGCTCGGTATTCGCTGGACATTCGCGCCAATGCTGGACATTGCCCGTGATGCACGCTGGGGGCGGATCGCTGAAGGGTACGGCGAAGACCCCTTGTTAACCTCGCGGATGGCCGCAGCGGCAGTGCGCGGCTTTCAGGGCGACGATGTCAGTCAACCTGACCGCCTGGTTGCCTGTGCCAAACACTACGTCGGCTACGGTGCTGCCGAGGGTGGACGCGACTACGAGCAGGCCGAGATCTCCGAACCAACCCTACGCGATGTCTACCTCCCACCGTTTCGCGCCGCCGTCGCTGCCGGTGTCGGCACCATCATGAGTGCTTTTCTCGATCTGAACGGTATGCCGGCAACCGCCAATCGTCGGCTCCTGACCGACGTGCTCCGCAACGAATGGGGGTTCGATGGCTTTGTGGTATCTGACTGGGAGTCGGTTGGTGAACTGGTGCAGCATGGCATTGCTGAAGATCGCGCCCATGCCGCAGCACTCGCGCTGCGCGCCGGAGTCGATATGGATATGGTCAGCGGTGCCTATCTGGAGACGCTGGCCGAGAATGTACGGTGTGGACGAGTGACCCTGGCCGAGATCGATGAAGCAGTCCGCCGAATCTTGCGCATCAAGTGCCGGGCCGGTCTCTTTGAGCATCCACTGACCGACCCGGAACGGGCAATCCACGACATTTTGACGCCAAAAGCACGTGAATTGGCCCGCCAGGCAGCGCGTGAGACGATGGTGCTGCTCAAGAACGAGCGTCATCTGTTACCATTGCGCGACTTTCGCCGCATCCTGGTCGCCGGGCCTTTCGTGCACGCCACCGGCGAACTCTTTGGCACATGGACAATGGACGGGCGTGCCGAGGATGCGGTGCCGTTAGATCAGGCATTTCAAGCAATCGCACCGGCAGGTACCGATCTATGGTTTGCCGCCGCGCCTGATCTGGCCCTGAGTCGTGCCCACTATGCCGATGCCGTTGTCTTACTGGTTGGTGAGCATCCGGCTCGCTCCGGTGAAAATGCCAATGTCAGCGATCTCGGCTTACCACCGGGACAACTGGAATGGATTACGGCAATGGCTGCTATCGGCAAGCCGGTTGTACTGGTGGTCTTTGCCGGACGACCACTGGCGATTACCCGTGCCGTCGCCCAGGCCCAGGCCGTCATCTATGCCTGGCACCCCGGCCTTGAGGGAGCAGCCGCGCTGGCCGAAATCCTCTTCGGTCTGGCAACCCCAACCGGCCGTCTACCGGTCAGTATGCCACGCACCACCGGACAGGCACCTCTATACTACGCCCACAAACCATCCGGCAGACCGCTGGAAGCCGATGGCCCTTTCCGCACCCGCTATGTTGATATGCCAACGGCGCCTCTCTTCCCGTTTGGCTATGGCCTGAGCTACACCAGCTTTAGCTACAGCGATCTACGCCTGAGCAGTGCGCATATGCGCGGCACACTAGAGATCAGCGCTTTGATCACCAACACCGGGGAACGCACCGGTACCGAAGTCGTCCAACTGTATGTACGCGATCTGGTTGGCTCGCTTACCCGACCGGTGCGCGAATTGAAAGACTTTCAGCGTATCACGCTCCAGCCAGGTGAAGCCCGCCGCGTCTCATTCATTCTACGCGAAGAAGACCTGGCCTTCACCCGCGCTGATGGCAGTTGGGGTGTTGAACCGGGCCGCTTCAAAGTCTGGATTGCGCCCCATGCTGAAGCTGGGTTAGAGGGGGAGTTTATTCTGTAGGTGAAAACCGTAGGGGTCGATACTCGCAGATTAGACGGATGGACGCGGATGTTCGCGGATTGGGGATGGACGCGGATTTGCGCGGATTGGGCGGATAAACGCGGATGGCTCAAATCCCCACCCCCATCCGCGCCGATCCGCGGCATCCGCGTCTATCCGCGTTCCTCATCACGGACGCTCAAACGGCTGACCAAGCGCCGCCGGCGCAGTTGCCCGCAGCCGACCGATCACGGCCAGCAGTGGCCGTTGCCAGACGTCCGGCAGGGTGGCAACCCGACGCAAGATCAGGGGCGACGAAGCCAGATTTACCAGCGCCAGCACCAGGATCATCAGCACAAACGGCGCAACCTGCACAAGCTGGGCGGGAATATCGGGCAACGCACTCTGCGAACGGGTCGCCAGAATCTCCAGCGCCGCAAAGAGATAGCAGCCAAGCGCCACCCGTAATGGCCGCCAGCCACCGAAGATCACGATAGCCAGCACAATCCAGCCTGAGCCAAACGTGTGGCGATAGCTCCATCCCTGCTTGAGATCGAGTGAAAAGGCTGCGCCCGCGATCCCCACCAGCACACCTCCGAGGATCAGCATCGCATAGCGCCAGCGCTGCACATCAACCCCACGCGCATAGACCGCCGCCGGACGCTCGCCCAGCGCACGCACAATCAGCCCCACGCGCGTCGCATAGAGCAGATAGGCCGTCGCCGGAATCAGCAGAAAACTGGTATAAATCACCGGATCGTGCCGAAAAAACAGCGTCCCCACAACCGGCAGATCGGCCAGGCCAGGAATGGGCATAAACGGCACCGCCGGGCCGGGCAGCCGCACAAACGGCGCACCGAGAAACGATGAGAGATCGGTACAGAGCAACGCCAGCACAAAACCCACCGCAGTCTGCGATTGACCGAGGGTGATACTGAAAACGCCCAGCACCACTGCCACCAGCGCACCGATCAGAGCCGCCGCCACAAAACCCAGCAGCACATTCTGCGTCGTCACCGCAACGGCAAAGCCGGTCATCGCGGCCAGCAACATCGTCCCATCAAGCGAGAGGTTAATCACCCCGGCCCGCTCACTAATCGTCTCACCCATCGCGGCAATCACCAGGGGTGACGCTGCGGCCAGTACCGCTGCAATATCGATCCATAGTTGATTCATAGTCCAATCACACGATGTCTATGTCTTATGCTGGTTTTGATGTATCTTATGCCGTCGATATATCTCATCAGCCACGTGCGGCCTGGGTGTCCTTTCGCACGCGCGTCGCCAATGCAAAGAGGACTAATGCCCCCTGAAGCACACCGGCAATAGCGCTGTCAATTCCCAATGTCAGCGGCAACTGAATACTCCCTACGGTAAAGGCCGCAAAGGCAATCGTAACTGGCAGTAACCATCGCGGATCGGCCCGCGCCAGTAAGGCCACTAGCAAACCCAACAAACCGATCCCACTCGAAATATTTGGGATGAGCGCGTGATGGACAGCCACCACCTGTACCATACCGGCCAGCCCGGCCAGTGCACCACAGGCAGCCAGCGTCTCCAGCATCCGCCGGGCAGCCGCCACGCCCAACCGCCCGGCTGCCGCCGGGTTCAACCCGACAGCCCGCACCTCCAACCCCCAGCGCGTCTTCGTTAATGCCCACCAGACAACAGCCAGAGCCAGCAAGGCGATCACCGGCGCAGCCGGCGCCAACCGCAGCCGGTCAATCGTCGGCCACCAGAGTTCACGCGGCAACAAATCGGTTCCCGACAACGACGCCGATGTCTGTCGTCGCCACGGCCCCAACACCATATACATGGCAATACCGCTGGCGAGAAAGTTCATCCCCAGCCCGGCGAAGATTTCGCTGACACCGGCATAACGCCGCAAGAGACCGATCAGACCGGCCCAGAACGCGCCGCCAGCCATTCCGCATAACGCAGCCAGCAACCAGAGCAGCGGAGGCGACACATCGGGCCAGAGGCGCAGCGGAACCATCGCTGCAATCGCGCCCATGATCATCTGCCCTTCGACACCGAGGTTGTAGAGTCCACCGGCGAAAGTAATGCTCAGCCCAACCGCACAGAGCAAAAGCGGCGCAGCCAGCATAATCATATCGCTCAGGCGCACCGGCGTACTGAATGCACCGAACAGCACCAACCGGTAAGCGTCAAGCGGCGATACTCCCGTGCTCAGGAGAGCGAGCGTAGTAAACGCAAAAGCGGCCAGCAGCGCCAGTAGTGGTCGTGTCGCCTGCGTGATCAGGGTAGATCGCTTCATACCGCCTCCACCAACGCCTCAAAGCCGACCCCACCGATCAGCTCGGCCAATCGTCCTGACGACAACAGTGCCCGTGGCATCGGCGGACCGATCCGTCCGGCAAAGCACACGATGACCTCATCGCTATACTCCATAATCTCGTCCAGATCGGGCGACGCAAAGACCACACAGCACCCGGCGTCGCGCCGAGCCTGCAAGCGTCCCCAGATCGCCCGCGCCGAAGCGACATCCAGGCCACGGGTGGGTTGCTCGGCAAGAATACCCCGGGCATTCGGCGGCACTAACGCCAGCATAGCCCGCTGCTGATTACCACCGGAAAGCGCCGCAATTGGCGTGATCGGGGTAGCCTTGATCTGATAATCGGCAATCGCCTGCCGGGCCAGCTCTTCAGCCGAGCGACGATCTACAATCATCCCGTTTCGTTGCAGCAAAGCAAAATGATCGGTGAGCGAAAATGCACCAATCATCCCATCGTGCAACCGATCCGCCGGCAAATATTCAATCCCGGCCTGACGAAACGCAAGCGAACCGGCGCCGGTCAGATCCCGCCCGTTAACCAAAACTTGCCCACGTTCTGGCGTGATCTGACCCGCCAGCAAACGCAGCAACACCTGCTGACCACTGCCATCAAGACCGGCCAGCCCGATGATACGCCCGGCGGCGAAGGTGTGATTAAGATCGTGGATCTGAAGCGAGCCACTACGCACCGTTACCTGCCGCAACTCCCACACCGGTGGGGCGGTGATGGCCGGTAGCGGACGATAGACTGCTGACGAAGCACCGGCATCGCCAAACATCAGCGCCAGGAGATACTCCTGGGGTTGTGGCATCGGCAACTGGCCGGGTGGCACCACCTCACCATTCCGCAACACAGTGACCGTATCGCACAGTTCAGCCACTTCCTCCAGCTTATGCGAGACAAACAGAATAGTACGGCCTTCAGCGGCAATCTGGCGTAACGCCGCGAACAAGGCCCGTGTCTGCGCTGCGGTAATGCCGGTAGTTGGCTCATCGAGAATCAACACCTGTGCGCCACACAACAACAGGCGCATAATTTCAATCTGTTGCCGCTGCCCAATCGTCAACTGATCGAGGCGGGCTGCCGGATCAACCGCAAAACCCAATCGTTCAGCGAGTTCCAGCAATGCCGTCTGGGCGGCCCGCCGCGACGAGAAGACCCCTCGTGGCGCAGCGCAAAGCAGATTCTCTAATACGGAAAAGGCCGGCACATCTAACGGCTCCTGATGCACCATCCCCACCCCGGCCTTCAGAGCGTCAGCCGGCCCGCACAACCGGCTGGGCACACCGTCAAACAGTATCTGCCCCTCGTCCGGTTGCATATAGCCAGACAACAGCTTCATCAGCGTGCTCTTACCGGCACCATTTTCGCCCAGCACACCGTGTATCTGGCCGGCGGCAAACGAAATGGTAAGCCGATTGTTGGCCAACACCGACCCAAATCGTTTTGTGAGATGTTCAACCGCTATCCGCATGCGCTTACCGGTTTGTGCTTATCAGAACCAATCTTCCCCATCTATAACAGACATCCCACCACCCGCTATTCCCGCCCCTAGCGGGGGCGGGGTAGGGTGGGGGCGTCTCACCTGCCACCCTGACCCAGCACCCGTCAGCAGGAACCATCTTCCTACCCGTCGTTCCCGCCCCCAGCGGGCGCCATCCTCCCCCCGTCGTTCCCGCCCCCAGCGGGGGCGAGTCGCCTACCACCCTGACCCGGCACCCACCAGCGGGCGCCATCCTCTCCCCGTCGTTCCCGCCCCCAGCGGGCACCTTCTTCCCCCCGCTATTCCCACCCCCAGCGGGGGCGGGGTAGGGTGGGGGCGTAGTGTTAGTCAAGATCAAGCAATCCTCAATCTTACAGAGACGCTTCACTCCGCTAACAAATAGAGACGGGCAAGATGCCCGTCTCTACCACGTGGTTATTACGGCGCACTCTGACCTTCGATACCGGCCAGCAACTGCGAGGTATACCAGATCGTCTTATCGTCGGCGACCTGACCTTCCGGCACAAAGACACTTCCATCCTGATAGTACAGTGGGCCGGTGAAGAGATTCAGGCTACCATCGGCCAGCTTTGCAATGAACTCATCAAGCTTCGCGGCATTCTCAGCACTCAGCGCCGGCCCCTTCACAAAACCGATCATGCTCGTGTCAGGATCGTTCAAGTTGCTCCAGTTCGGCCCAACCCACTCCCAGGCCGGCTCCCACTGACCGGCGCGGGCCAGCTCAACCAGACGCTTGTAATCGGGACCCCAATTGAAGTACGGCACACCCAGACAGACCGCCTCACCCTGGGCGCAGGCACCTTTGAAATCGTAGGGCACCGCAAAGACCCGCTTCCCGGCCTGCGTTGCCTTATTGGCTTCGACAATTGCCTCAGTGGTATCGATCCCTGACAGAATAACGTCGTAGCCCTCGTTAATAAAATCGTTAGCAACCTTGGTTGGATCAAGCGTCACACCGGGAATGTTGAACCAGAAACCGATCCATGTCACCTTAAAGGCCAGATCATCTGCTGAACGACCGCGATAGTTTTCCCAGCAATAACGTGCACCGAGATAGGTTGAATTCACCAACCGGCGAGTCTCGGGGTCGATCAGCGGGCCAAGGTAAGCCAGCCGCCCGGCTTCAGTCGTCAGCGCCGCCGCACAGCCGGCAATCATCTTCCCGTATTCCATACGACCCATCAGGTTTCGCACATTGGCCGGCGCTTCACCGGTCAGCACCTTGTCACCGGACGCATGAATAAACGCCACCTCAGGATGGGCAGCAGCAGCAACATTAGTGCCATCGGCGAATTCCGCCGAGTTGGTGATGATCAGGCGTGCCCCCTGACCGATCAACTCTTCGATAGCCTGCTCAACCTTGACATTCGGTCGATCTGCCGGATTGACCTTATCAATGTAGATAAACTTCACGCCCGGCAGCTTCTCAACCACATACTGGGCGGCCTCGTAATGGGCCTGATTCCAGCCACCATCGTTAATTGGCCCGACCAGCACCATCCCAAAAGTGAACTCCTCGCCGGCGGCTGACGTTGGTTCAGCGGGGCCAGCCGTTGGTTGAGCAGCCGGTTGCGTTCCACAGGCAGCTACCAGCAGACTGAACAGGACAAGCACCAACAACGGCCAGTGAACAACGCGGACTCTCATCGGTCGACTCCTTGTGAGCATCTGCAAATCCGAACACGAACAACGAAGCGGCGCAACCGATGAGCAAGTCATTGCCATCGCTGCGCCGAGACGGTTTTGCGCAGATTTACACCTCTGACGGGGAGGGTTCCCTGCCGGCCGCTTCGCCGATCAGGGCGCTATCGCGGAGCGCCCGATTACGGAGCCGAGTATAGCCGAGAGAGGCTAGACTGTCAATTGACAGTGTGATATACTGTGACTCCATCGAGAAAATGTTACCAGGCCAGTCGAGGGTAATACTCCCCCCCTATTCACATAGACTCGATGTATCTATTCGGATGGATTCTATGTGAACCACTCTATCTGAGTTAATGAAAGGACCGCTTATGTACAGAGTTACGCTTGTTCTGGCGGTCTTCCTCGTGAGCACCATCATATCTCCGGCATCTCCAGGTGCAGCATCAGGTTCTGACCCAATCTGCTTCACCGATCATGAGGAATGTGTCGATCCACGTTTTGCCGATTTCTGGCGGAGTAACGATGCTCATGCAATCACCGGCGCAAAAGGTAACGCTTTACGAATCTTTGGTTATCCGCTTGGGCCGGCCCGGATCGAGTCGGTGAATGGTGAGGCTGTTTTAGCACAACCGTTTGCGAACGTCATCATGCAGCAACCGCTCGGCAACACGGATCCAGCACAGATTTCTCTCCAGAAGATTGGATTGGAACGCCTCCTTCAACTCAAACAGGAACCCTCTCTGCCCCAATCTCCGCCAGAAACTCAACGGGCAGGTTGTCGTTTCTTCAAGGAGACCGGATTTAACGTCTGTGATGAATTTAAGAATTTTTGGGAGAGCAATGGTCTGAACCTGGACGACAAGCGTGGCTACACTGACAGTGAACGGATTGCCCTCTTCGGGCTTCCAATTAGCAGCCAGAGACGTGAAACAGCGGCAAATGGTAGACAATACCCTACTCAGTGGTTCGAGCGCGCCCGATTACAGTACGACTCGGTTGCTGAAGAAATGATCATCACTCCATTAGGTCGCGATGTTGTGGATAATCGACCCGGTGTTCCACCTCTACCACGTAACAAGGGCGTCCAGGTGAACGCAACAACCGTTACCGCCGGAGGCATCCTCTCCGCACGTGGCAATGGCTACACGAATGATCGGTCGGTAACCATTACCGTGTTCCGTGCTGATGGCACCAGCTTTGCGGCAGGCACAGAGGTTACACCCGACACGAACGGCGTTACGGAACGGTACTGCCTGGAAGTACCCGCCAATGCGCTACCCGGCATCTGGGCCATTGCTTTCAACGGTGTTCAAACCGGGCATCAGACGATAGGTTTCTTCCGGGTAGTTACAACCGGCACCCCCAATACGACATGCCCTGATCTGATCGCACCGTTGCCCGGTAGTCGGTAGTGACAAATGACGAATGTGACAACGATGACCTGCCGGGAGCCAGCAGGGATACACGGCGGTGCCCCCTACCAGTGCGATTCATTACATGGCGATGTGAAGGAGTAAATACACCGTCCGTAGGGGCGGGTTCAGAACCCGCCCCTACGGAATCCACGCATATGCAATGAAGGCCTTGCCGAATTATTGCCGCACCCAAAACCGCCAAACCTCTCACATCCAATCTGGCAGCGTAGAAGTTATCTCATTCATTACTGACAGAGTCCATGATCGTGACGAGTACACATAGCATTTCCATGGCCAGCAGGGTAAACGGCGTGACACGCGCCTGATCGTGAGCACGGCAGGTGTGGCAGCGTGGCTACCGCACTGTTGAACATGCAATGCAACCAATTCAGCACGTGATCGCGCCAGAGATGGTCGTCAGCCACCCTCACTTCCACACCCTATGCATTACCCACATGTCGCGCTGCGTTAGGCCGGGTTGCAAGCGCTCTCTGTGGCTTCCCGTGGCATGGGCTTCCAGCCCACGTGCAGGCATCATCTCCACCGCCGGCAGGGGCTGGCTGTAGCCATTGGTGTACAGACACGAACCTGGTGCAACGACACCTTTACGCACAGATATCGCATGCATGCCCGACCGACTCGATGATCGAAACGATCCATCCAGCTTCTCCGTGACCAGGATGGGGAACGGTATGCCACGCGCCGGATCGTGAGCACGGCTGGCGCGGCAGCATGGCTGCCGCACTCCAAACGCTGCGACACGTGCATGACGAGCGGGTACGGCAATCCATCCAGCACGTGCGGGCACGGCTGGAGCGGCGCACTGCCACCGGGCCAGTCGCCCACAACAGCACCCCTAGCGATCATACCCGCTGATACGCACGTGGTTGACACCAGGTATGGGTAATGCATTGCTTCCATACCGGCGTGCTGGAAGCACGATATACTGTCGTTGGCGATTGGCAAGCGTTCATGAGACTGTGCGATGATCTGGTAGCACAACAACACAGCTTCTTATGAAATAAGTTCCAGAAGTCATGACATACCAGCCAACAATCGCACTAATACTGCACCTGAAAGATGCACTGCTGGCCGCCAGTAGGGGCGACGCATGCGTCGCCCTTACGCCACACCGACGACAACTAACCGCCTCGCCAATACCACACCTGAACAATGCACATCGTTAAGCAAGATTTGGCTCACACCCACCCCGCTCCTACAGCTCTTCTCTCCCCTCTCACCTCACGCCTCTCACCTCTCTCCTACCTACCCTATTTCCTACTTCCTATTTCCTATCTCCTATTTCCTCTCTCCTCTCTCCTCCCCCCTCCTACCCGCCAAATTGATTGCATCCACAACAATATGCTACAATACCGCTCAGTTTCGATAACGGCCCAACTGCTTGATGGCGGATGTAGAATGAACATGACAACAACTAACGGCTCTCCAGTTCAGGTGCGAGGATTTGGACTGCAACGGGCAAGCGGCATTCTCCTTCATCCCTCATCCCTACCCGGCCCATGGGGAATCGGTGATCTTGGCCCGATGGCGTATCGATTCGTCGATTTTTTGGTTGCGGCGGGGCAATCACTCTGGCAGGTGCTCCCGCTTGGCCCTACCGGCTACGGTGACTCGCCCTACCAGTGCTTTTCGGCCTTTGCCGGCAATCCATTGTTGATCAGTCTGGATGACATCATCGAACAGGGATTGCTCACGATTGAGGAAGCACGGGCCACACTGTCCAGATTACCCGCCGACCGGGTTGATTACGGGGCACTCATTCCAGCCAAACAATCCCTGCTGCGTCGTAGCTTCGAGCGATTCCAGAGCGGTCACGGTGCGCACTTGCGCCCAGACTATCAGCGGTTCTGCGAAGCCAACGCGGAGTGGCTAACCGATTATGCTCAATTTATGGCCATCAAGGAATCGCAAGGGGGCGTAAGCTGGCACGACTGGCGTCCCGATTTGCGTGATCGTAAACCGGCCGCCCTTGGGCAAGCCAGGCATGAACTGGCGACGACGATTGCCTACCATCAATATCTGCAATTTCTCTTCTTCCGCCAGTGGCAATCGCTCAAAGCCTATGCCAATCAGCAGGGTGTGCTGATCATCGGCGATGCTCCCATTTTTGTTGCCGACGACAGTGCCGATGTGTGGGCCAATCGTGATCTCTTTTTTGTGGATGAACATGGTCGACCGACCGTGGTTGCCGGTGTACCACCAGACTACTTCAGCGCCACCGGTCAGCGCTGGGGCAATCCTTTGTATCGCTGGGAACGCATGGCCGCCACCGGTTACCGCTGGTGGGTCGCCCGCATGCGCCAGGCCTTCACGCTCTACGACATCTTGCGCCTCGACCATTTTCGCGGTTTTGAAGCCTATTGGGAAGTACCGGCGAGTGCACCGACTGCGGTAGATGGGCGCTGGGTAGCAGGGCCGGGGGCCGACCTCTTCAACGTCTTGCAGGCCGAGCTGGGAACACTTCCCATCATCGCCGAAGACCTTGGTTTGATTACCCCTGAAGTTGAAGCCCTCCGCCAGGCATTTGAACTACCCGGCATGAAGGTGCTCCAGTTCGCCTTCGGGTATGATCCGGCCAATCCTTACCTACCCCACAACTACACCCCGAATTATGTCGTCTATACCGGCACGCACGACAATGATACGACGATTGGCTGGTTTGCCACCCTCGATCCGGCTACCCGTGCGGCAGTGTTGACCTACCTTGGCCGTACTGAAGAGACGATTGATATTGCCTGGGATTTGATGCGCCTGGGCATGATGTCTGTTGCTAACTATGCAATTACGCCATTGCAAGACGTTTTGCGTCTGGGATCAGAGGCGCGCATGAACACCCCCGGTCGATTGGGTGGTAACTGGGCATGGCGCTTTTCGGCTGAAGCGCTCAGCGCAGAACTGGCCGACAGATTGCGTCAACTTACATTTATCTACCGCCGACTTCAGCCGGCAAACACCTGACCATCTTCAACCCGATAGCGACGGACAGCAGCCAGGAAATCGGCACTGAAATCGCTGAGATCGGTAGCGGTAAGCAGCGTCTGCTGATCGGGATGATGGATCAAGGCAAGGAGATGGGCGCGGCGCTGAGCATCAAGCTCACTCAATACATCATCGAGCAGCAGCACCGGTGCTTCACCGCTGCGCCGTCGCATCAAACCGGCCTCACCAATCTTCAACGCCAGCGCAATCGAACGCTGCTGACCACGGGAACCGTAGCGACCGAGATTGATCCCGGCCACCGTGAAGATCAGATCGTCGCGATGAGGGCCGCAGAGGGTCTGACCACGGGCCAGTTCATCACTGCGTTGGGCTGCAAACGCCAGCAGCAAGCGCTCGGCCAGGCCGCCGGCATCTCTTGCAGTTCCCAGGTCACAACTGGCTGCGTACTCGATCTGCAACCGATCTTCGCCACCGCTCATCTCCTGATAGAGCGGGCCGGCCAGATCATTGAGTTCAACAATTGCGCGTAACCGTTCGGCCAGCAGATACCCGCCAGCCGCCGCTAGCTCCTGATCCCAATAGGCCAGCTCGGCATCAACGTGGCGTGGCACTCGTCGCTGCTCGCGCCAGGCGCGTAACAAACTGTTTCGTTGCAAGAGTATCTTCTGATAATGCGCTAATGTGCGCACGTAATGCGGATCGAGCTGCGAGAGCGTGATATCGAGGTAACGTCGCCGTTCTGCCGGTGGCCCATCAACCAGCGTCAGATCGGTAGGGGTAAAGAGCACCACCCGCAACTGACCTATCAGATCGATTGCCCGCGCCGGACGCTTATCAATGCGCACCAGCTTTTGCGCACCGTTCAGTGGCTGCCCATCATCGTCTGCCCGTCGTTGTACCAATACCTCCAGGCGCACCGGCCCGATCCGCCGCTCTACATCGGCAGCGATACGGGCAAACGGCGGGGTACCCGCCTCTCCCACTGCATCCCAGCGCACCAGTTCACGATCACTACTCAGGCGTGGCGAGCGCGTTGTCGCGAGGTAGAAGATTGCTTCAAGCAAACTCGTTTTGCCGGCGGCATTTGGCCCGTAAAAGAGTGTGGTTGCCGGTGCTAGCGCGAGATCAAGGCGTCGGTAGTTACGGAAATCGCGCAGAAACAGATGGTGAACATACATATATCGGCCATCGCCGCAGGCTACGAGCGCTCACCCAGGCGCAGGTTCCGCAGCGCCTGAAGATTGGCACAGCCGCTACAAAACATAGCCACCCGCAGTTCGCGGATAAATGCCCCCAACCCTTCAATCACCGCCTCAGCTCCCCGCTCATTGATGGCATCGAAAAGTGCCGGACGGGCAGTACCGGCCAGATCGGCACCCAGCGCAATCGCCTTCGCAACATCCACCCCACTCCGCACGCCACCTGAAGCAATGAGCGTCACATCGGGTAACGCGGCGCGCACCTCACGTATACACTCGGTTGTCGGCAACCCCCAATCGGCAAAAGCACTCGCCACACGGCGCCCGGTGTCGTTTGGTTGCCGGAAGCGTTCAACTTCACTCCAACTGGTACCACCAGCCCCCGCCACATCGATAATGCGCACCCCTACCTCGTAGAGCCGGATCGCATCAGCGGCACCGATACCATTACCAACCTCTTTCACGATAACCGGTACTTCCAATCGCCGACAAACCTCTTCGATCCTGGCCAACAGTCCTTTAAAATTGACATCTCCCTCGGGCTGGACAGCTTCCTGAAGTGGATTGAGATGCAAAATCAGCGCATCAGCCTCAATCATCTCCACTGCCCGACGGCAATGATCAACAGTAAAGCCATAATTGAGCTGCACAGCGCCAACATTTGCCAGCAAGGGAATATGCGGCGCAACTCGCCGTACCTGGTAGGTAGAGGCAAGCCGGGGATCCATTACTGCGGCCCGCTGCGAGCCAACTCCCATCGGCAAACCGAGATACTCAGCAGCTTCGGCCAGCGCCAGATTAATCTTTTCAGCACTGGCTGTACCACCGGTCATCGAACTGATCAACAACGGTGCGGCAATGGGCTTACCCAGAAACGTTGTGCGGGTATCAACCTCGTTAAGATCAAGCTCAGGCAAGGCACGGTGCGGGAGACGATACGCAGCAAACCCGGTAACGATACCCTTGGCAGCCACATCCTCATGTAACACAATGCGAATATGATCGATCTTGCGCGACTCAGTTTTATCGTCACCGGGCATAGCAAACTCCTGTTGCAGGGAGGGGAAAGGAAACCATTGTTTTTTCCCCTTTAGAGCGATCATACCAACAAAAAGGAGGAGCGTCAAACAAGCGGGCCGTGGAGCAACTGGTTCCCTACAACAGGGATTCACCTGGTATGGCTCGCGATAGTTCCACAGATCCTTACACGAACAATAATCCGTGATCACACCACAACGTCAGAAGAATATCCCCACCACCATAACCAGATCAGAGGTGTCACAAAAGATAATATTTTCTACACCCAGTCTTATCTGGTTTAAACACAATAGAGATGGTATATTAGATATGGGCTTTATAATGAAAGGCAGCCAGGAAAACACGCTATGAATCTCAACGACAACTCAACAGACAGCCTGCTTGCTGAATGCATAGCACAACGTGATCGTTTACGACGCATTATCGAAACGACCAATCTTCTGGTGGTAGAAATAGATGCCGGCGGGCAAATCACCTACATCAATCCAGCCTGTCAGCGGTACTTCGGGGTGCCTCCCGAAGAATGTCTTCAGCAAATTGCCTGGACATTCATTCACCCTGAGGAGCAAGATCAGGCAAGAGAGCACTTTCGTGCGTTGATCGCACAACAACAACCCTCTGACACATTTGAAAGCCGACTTCTCCTCCGCGATGGTTCTACCCTGCATTTGCGCTGGGCCATTGCAATTCACTACAACGACAACGGTGAGTTCTCATCACTCACTGCCATTGCTCACGATATTGACCAGCTTTATCTCATGCGCACAAGGCAGCAACTGCAAGAAGAAGAACTACAAACCTTTAAACTCCTGGTCGAACTTGCCCCTGATGGCATTGCCATCGCCGATACGCAATTACGCATAACATATACCAACCAGGCTCTTTGCACCATGCTTGGCTACGAGTCACTGATCGGAAAAACTGTCGTTGACATCACCTATCCCGGTGATCATCAACAACTGGCAGAGATCGCCGAAGCATTGCAGCAGGGGCAGACCGTTCACACAACGCTTCGCTATGTGCGTAGCGATGGATCACTCATAACGGTACAGGCTTCCGCACTTGGCTTATACAATCGCGAAGGTCAACTGACCGGTTTTGCGTCAATTAACCGCGATGTGACAGATCAGATAGAGGCTGAAGAAGAACTGCGACAAAGCGAACAGCGAAACCGGACACTATTGGCTGCCATGCCCGATCTCATGTTCTTGCTCAGCAGCGATGGTGTCTTCCTCAATTACAAGTCTGATCCTACCGGTCGCCTGCTGCTCCCCCCTGAAATGTTCCTCAACCGCCATGTGACTGAGGTGCTGCCACCAGAACTCGCCACACAAATCCTGCAGCGAATCGACGCCCTCCGGCGTAGTGGAGAGATGCAGACGTTCGAGTACCAGATTGAGATTGACAACCAGGTTGAGGAATACGAAGCCCGCATGGTCTTGCTGCAAGATAACGTCATGGTGCTTTCCCGCAACGTTACTGCCCAACGTCAGGCCGAACGCGAACGTACAGCCATGCAAGAGCAAATTATTCAGGCGCAACAGGCCACATTGCGCGAATTGAGTACACCGCTTATGCCAATTGCTGACGGTGTGGTTGCGATGCCGCTGATTGGAGCTATCGACACAGCACGGGCTCAGCAAATTATGGAAAGTTTGTTGTACGGCGTGGCCGAATACAAGGCGCGGGTCGCCATTATTGATATTACCGGCGTGAAAGTCGTTGATACGCAGGTTGCCGGAGCGTTGATTCGCGCGGCGCAGGCGGCCAGAATGCTGGGTGCTGAAGTCGTCTTAACCGGAATTAGTCCTGAAATTGCGCAGACGTTGGTGCATATCGGCGCTGACTTAGGTACGATGAAGACAAAGGCTACCCTGCAAGAAGGTATTCGCTACGCATTGGCGGTTAAACAATGAGCGGCAGATTGCTACTCTGCCGCTCCATGAAAACCACTGTGGTACTGATCAACAGCGGGTAAGGAGTGCCAGGCGTAATCGACAGATTGACAGGGAAATAAAATCTGTACTGTCGTGCCGCCAGACTATCGCATAGACGCATAAACGCTTGCTAATCAACAAAAACAGCCTATCCTGCTCCCAGACTGTCGACCATCCAGTGACACCTCACACCGGATGGGTTGCCTTACCCGCTCGTCATGCGCGTGTCGCGGCGTTTGGAGTGCGGCAGCCGTGCTGCCGCAGCAGCCGTGCTCACGATCCGACACGTGGTACACCGTTGACCCGGCTGGTCACAAGGATACTGTGTGTGCTCGTTACGATCATCGAGTCGGTCAGGAGTAGTGCTTTACAACCCGATCTAACCCCACTACCGCCCCTCTGGAGCTAACCTAGCGACATGACCCGACCCCCATCGGTATGCTATTGTAGCTCCACAAACATTGACACATTGTCTCCACAGACACCATGTCATCCGACTGATTTGACCGGACGACGTGGTGTTCTTGATCACAACATCACCAGAGTGTGTCTGACGTCAGCACCGCAATCAGGCTGGCTGACTTTAGCATCCTGAACACCCTCTCAAACCAGCACGCCGGTACGCCCCACCCACTCAGCCGATCTTCTTCACTATCTTTCTCACATGTCCGCGTTACCTTTGCGCTCCTGCCACGGTTTCTATATAAGAACACCGTGTTGACCCAGGAGTGCAGCATGTCACGCTCACGCTTCCCAGGTATCTGTGCATACCCCATCACCAATCACCGACCAGCATGCCAGATAACCGCTGTGGTACAATAACCCAAGTTGCCACCTACGCTGTGAGCAGTTCACGAAAGACTACCTGCGATGATGAACAGCACGACACTGCGCACAACATCGTGCAGCGTACCTGAACGGTATGCATCGTGTGGGTCGCAGCCAATTTCATAACCGCACTACGTCACGCACATCGGTTATGCCTATCCTCCGTGTAGCTGTGGGGATATAAGGGAGCACCTTGGGTGACGATCTATCCGTGTTTATCCGCCTAACCCGCGTCCATCCGTGTCACCCCCCCCGTAGTGCTCAACGACCCGCACCGCTGTGGTGACGGTAAGGTAGCAACTTGGATTAAACTACTTCTGCACACGAGCGCCTGATCAAGCCGCCGGTCAGACTGTCGAATTGGTCGCATGAATTGCGTGGTGAAGCAAAAACCTATTGTGTCCAGGCCAGGAGCAGAGGAGACGTGTATGCCCCCATCTATTGTCATCTGTGGCGCTGGCATTGCTGGCGTCGCCGTTGCCCATCAGTTAGCCGTTATTCACGGTTGGCGTGACGTCGTACTGGTTGAAGCTGGTGATCCCCTCGCCCTCACCAGTGACAAATCGACTGAATGTTACCGCAACTGGTGGCCCGACCGGGCAATGGTTGCGCTGATGAATCGCAGTATCGAACGGCTGGAAGCCCTGGCCCTCGGCAGCGCCAATCGTATCCGGCTTAACCGTCGTGGCTACCTCTACGCCACTGCCGACCCGCAACGGGCTGCGCAGTGGCGATCCCAGGCTAACCAGGCTACCGTCCACGGTGTCGGACCACTCCGCATTCACGAACGGACTGATGCCGATTACCAGCCTACCCTCAGTCATGACTGGCGTGAAGCGCCGGATGGTGTCGATCTCCTGCTCGATCCCGACCTGATCCGCCGTCATTTTCCCGCCCTGACACCTGCGACGGTGGCCGTCTTACACGTTCGCCGCTGCGGTTGGTTGAGCGCCCAGCAGTTGGGGGCACTACTGCTTGAAGAGGCACGTGCGGCTGGCGTTACCGTAATACGCGGACAGGTAACAGCAGTACAACAGACCGGCGGTCGCGTTAGCGGTGTCCAGATCGCTACTCCCGCTGGTACGCAAGCCATTGCGACAGCGCGTTTTGTTAATGCTGCCGGCCCTCATCTGGCCGCTGTTGGTGACCTGCTAGAGGTTGATCTGCCGGTACACAATCAGTTGCATCTCAAAGCAGCCTTTGCCGATCCGCTCGGTGTAGTCCCGCGTCACGCCCCCCTCCTCATTTGGGGCGATCCGATTGATCTGGGTTGGAGTGAAGCAGAACAGGCCGATCTGCGAGCCGATCCAGAGACCGCCTGGCTGACAGAACTACTGCCCCCAGGGGTTCACTGTCGGCCTGAAGGTGAAGGGGGAAGTCAGCAGGTGTTGTTGCTGTGGGATTATCATCCCCACGACCGGCATAACCGTACTGCACAGTTTCCCGTGCCACTCGATGATAGCTTCTTCGAGATTGCGCTCAGAGGGATGTCGGTGATGCTACCCGGTCTCCGCACGTATCTTGAACGCTTACCACGGGCATATCTCGATGGCGGTTACTACACGTCTACTCCGGAAAACCGCCCACTGATCGGCCCCTTGCCCGTTGAGGGAGCGTTCGTGATCGGTGCATTGGCCGGCTACGGCATTATGGCTGCCCTCGCCGCTGCCGAACTCCTGGCAGCGCACATCATTGGTGAACCGTTACCGGATTATGCAGCAGCGTTTCACCCGAACCGCTACGCTGATCCAGCATATCAGCGGCAACTGGCATATCACAGTGATAGCGGTCAGTTGTAGCGCCGGTCATTCTCACGGTAGGAGCGCACCAATGGTTGCGGCAATGGCATCAGCATTGGTGCGTTCCATATTGCTCAGGACAACAACGACACTTTGACGCTCAGGATAGTAGGCGAGGTGTGTAACAGCGCCAGATATGAAGCCGGGATGGTAGATCACCCGACGCCCGTTGCGATCTTCAATCTTCCAACCGTACCCATAGTTGCTCCGGTTCGGCGTATACATCTTCGCAAGTTCGTTCGCCGGCAGAAGCTGCCCACTATTAAGCGCTTGCACAAATCGGTAGAGGTCTTCAACCGTCGAGTAGAGACCGCCGGCGCTGTAAAGATTACTGGTATCAATGGGAATAGACCGCTCGATGCCCGGCCCCAGATACCCCACCGTGCCGTTGAGTACTGAAGCATCACCGGTGTCGTAGCCGCTATTGATCATGCCTGCCGGCACAAAGATATTGTCGCGAATGTAATCAGCGTAGGGCTGACCACTAACCGCTTCGATAATCAGGCCCAGAACGACATAGTTGGAGTTGCTGTAACGGTACGCACTCCCCGGCACAAAATCGAGCGGGAGATTACGGAAACGTTCCATCAGTTGCCGTGGTGTCACCGGTGATAGCTCTACCTCGGCAAAGTTAGCAAAATCGGTATAGTTGGGTATTCCCGACGTGTGCGTCAACAGATGATGGAGCGTAACTGCCTGCCACGCCGTCGGGCAATCGGGCAGGTATTGACAAACCGACTCATCGACGACCAGCTTCCCTGCCGCCTGCAACTGTAAAATCGCTACTGCGGTAATTGGTTTCGAGATCGATGCAATGCGGAAACGGGTCTGGGCCGTGTTGGGAAGGTTACGCTCGGCATTTGCCAGGCCGTAGCCACGTGCCACCAGAATACGTTCCTGCGTAGCAACTAAAACTGCGCCCCGAAACTGACCCTGTTCGGTAAGATTGCGCAGATATTCGTCAATCTGCCCAGCAATATCAACCAGAGCCGGTGTCGGTGTAGGCCGTACCGGCTCCATCACGGCAACCAGCGGCGTAGTTGCCACTGCCGGCCCTTCTGGCGTAACACTAGGTAGAATGGTCGGCTGCGGCCCCACCGGTGCCCAGGAAGAGAGTACCGCTTCACGCCGGGCGCATGCGGTCACTATACCGATAAGAAGAATACTGAACAGCACGAGTAATCTGCGCATAGCCAAACTCTAACCTTCCAGACGTAAGGGCGCAAAGCGCGCCTGCGCTGCAATCATCGCCTCACGTTCAGCCTCTGTCCAATCCGCAGCAGTGATACTCACCTCGTATCGTTGACGCAACACCATGGCAAAGGCTGCTGCAATTTGATGGATATCTGGTGGCGACTCGCATACCGTTACCAGATCGGTTACCCTATCGGCCAATCGTTCGCCGAAGATGGTACGTTCAGCCTCATTCATGGCCAGCAGGGTCGCCAGTTGCCGGCCAGGCCAGTGTGTGTACAGGCCGACTTGAAAAAGCACCCCCTCACGTCGCCGAATCTGCGCAAAGCCTACCAGCTTCCGACCCGCCACCAGTACTTCATATGGTGACTGACCACCAAAGCAGGCCCGTGCAATCAATGGATCAAGCGTCTGACGATCAGCACGTGCTGCGGCAATATCGATCAGACTGGTATGAATACCAAACTGTGCCAGCGTCGCCTGCCACACATCGCCCAACCAGCGGTACGACTCACTCACGTCTGGATGGTACAGAGGATGGTCAAGCGGTAACGCAATATCCTGCATCAACAAGCCAGGCACGAACAACACTGCCGTACCACCGCTCGACCGACGATGGAGGGTCACCCCCTGCTGACGCAATGCTGTATGATCAACATCACTCAATTTCTGACCCGAACCTATGACCAGCGCGGGCCGTGAGCCGGCGGCATACCAGCGTATTGCGGGGCAGTTCGTCTCTTTCAACCCTGCCAGCATCGCCGCCCCAGCCGCCAGTTCAGTGGTTGGATCGCCCTGTGCCGGTGGTAATAACCGCCAGATCACGCTACCGCTTCCCATCGACAATCTCCCAACGGTGCCGCAAAGTGTTCGGCGACGCCAGCAGCCAGGCTCTCGATACGGATTCGCTCTGACGGTGGTAACGGCTTAAATGGCCGCAGCGTCACAACGATACTGCTACCACGCCAATCGTAACGCCACGTCCCGGCAATCCGTCCGTGTACCAGCATTGTCGCTTCAATATGTCCAGCCGGTCGCCAGACCCGATTGTAGACATCAGCATCAATGAGCCAGCTTTTATCACGGGTACCGAGCAATAACGGATCAAAACGTCCCAACAAGTGCGGTGGCAAATCGGCAGGTGTCGGTAGATCGGCCAGCCGATCCAGATAACTCTGCAACCACCACGCCGGTTGCCCATCTACTGATACCCGTACCACCTCTTCACCAATCAACGCCAGCCAACGTTTCATTTCAGCCTGCGTGCGTCCGCGCCAGCACGTCATATCGACCAGCCTGACCGGGCCAAACACAGCCAGATAGCGCCGAAGCATCTCTGCATTTGCCGTATCGGTATCAGGCGGTTCCCACACCAGATCGGGGCGCCAGCGCAATCGGTGCGTCATGCGTGCTTCCCCGCCACGCGGCGCCGCGTGACACGCCAGACCACGCCGGGTTAGAATGGCAAATACACCTCCCCACCCTGACAAATGGCGCTGATCAATCGCCGGCAACAGGCGGCGCAGGTCACTCCGCCCCAATGTCTCGTGTTCGTAGAGCAAATCCCCTACCCGCGCAATAAATGCCTCATACTCGTCTACCGCCCAACCGTCACGTTGGGCCTCTTGTTCCCAATATGTGGCCTGCCCGGCCTGCATACCGTACACTAACGGCCAGTCAGTCATGGCGTACAGATGCAATGTACCACGCTGCCCCCAGAGCCGTACCAGCGACCGTTCGTGATACAGCAGATGTTCGAGCTGATCAGCACTGAAGCCTGCCACTCGATTCCACAACGCCAATCCGGCGGCGGGTAGAATTTGGGCCTGCACACCTGCCAGCCGCTGCGCCGCAACGAGCGGGTCGGGAAATGGGGTCAACAGGCCGTGGTGAACATACCTCGCACTAATGACCTGTTCTCTTGTCAGGACGGCACCAATCTTCATGGCTCTTTCATCAATTCTAGCGCAGCCACGCCACGCCCAAACACTCTTACCAATGGCTCGCTATCGGCAGGAATGGTTGGCGTGGGCAACACCTCCACCGCTGTCGGACCGAGTGCCTGTAGTACTGCTGCTACCTCTTCTGGGTTGGTGAATGCCGGCAACACTACCAACACATTATCTGCGGCGCTTGTACCGCGCCAGATCTGGGGTCGCCGGTCCGGTGGCAAATCAGAGGTAAGAAAGCGCACCGAGTCACTCAATGCCCACTCACGTGGTAGATAGACCGTTACCGCCGGCTCATTCCGCTTCGCAGCCAGATGAGCGATCTGTGCCATCACGGTTTCCACCCGATCAAACTCACCATACACCCGCGGATGAGTTCGCATTTGCCCAAAGTAGACCCACAGATTGAAGACGACACTGATCACCAGCATCGCCGAGATGAACCACCGCTGCCATGCACGACCACTACCCAATCGGCTCAAACCCCACCCCGCCAGCACACAAGCCGGGGCCAGTGTGCCCAACGCCCGCATTGCATGCGGCGCGTTGAAACTCAACAATCCCGGCAAGTGGTAGAGCAGCCATAGTGCCGCTATCCCGGCCACCGCCTGTCGGCGCATCTGCCAGGCCAGCCCCAACCCGACCAACAAGAATATACCGACCACGGGGTCCACGATGGGCGCCAACGGCAAATGGTGCCGACCATTGGCATCACCCTGGACGTGCCACATCAATCCGTAACGAACGAGATGTTCAACCAGAAAATCGAGTGGTCGGTGGCGGGTGAGATCGTCAGCCTGAAAGATTGAGACAAAACCAACTCGACGATTAAAACCGGCACTATCATTAACAATGTAAAGCACCAGCGGCAACAGCACAATAGCCCCTACCAGTGCAGCTACCAGCAACCGCGACCAGAACAATCGCCAGCGATTCCAGTCACGACCAAGACGAAACTGAGCAACAACCAGAAGAGCCAGCGGTGCCAGACGACCAGTGTGGTAGGTGTAGACGGCTAATCCGCCCAGCAATGCTGCACCGCCGATGTACAGCCACGAACGCCGGTGCGGTTGATCCGGATCAAGCCCTCGCCACAACAAACCGCCGGCTGTCAGCACCAACACATGGTCAAGCGTAGCCGGGAAGGCCCAGCGACTCATACTCAATGACCATGACGCCCAGGCCAGCAACGCAGCCCCCAACACTGCTGCACGCCGCCCCACAATTGGAGCCGCAAACCAGTAAAGAGCCAGTGGTGTCAGCGCACCGGCCAGTGCGCTCACCAGCCGCACACTCCAGGCGTGTGGCCCCAGGATACCGACAAACGGCGCAACCAGATAGAAGAACAGTGCCGGCAGGTCAGCATCTTTAACCACGTATACAGGCCGAAACGTCGGATCCGTCCAGATTTGCAGAGCCAGCAACCCATGGCGCGCTTCATCCCGCCACAGCGCCGGTGGCATCTGATCAAGCGCAATCAGGCGTGTGATCAACGCTACACCGGTAACCCCTGCCAGCATCCACCCAATCGGCCAGGAAGCGGACTCTTCGCAATCGTGCAGCAGCGACCACGCCAGCCAGACCCCAGCAATGCTGATTGGCAGCATCAGCCAGACAGGTGCGCCGAAGCGCAACGCCAGCAGACCGGCAAATGCACTTATCAAGCCCAACCATGGCCACTGCGGTTGTAGCGCAACCCAATGCGAAACACGAGCAAAACCGGCTGCGATCAGCGGCCATCCGGCAAGCAACCCTATCGGCACCAACGGCCACGCCGGCCATGGGAGCGTAGGCAACCAGTATTCGGCCACAACCGGAACGAAGGCCAGCCCAATAGCCGGCACAAGCGCCAGAATAGCCGCTCCATCACGCCATCGCCCAGACCAGCCCCAGACGCTCCCTGCCCACCACACCAGCAATGGCAACACGGCCCACCCAATAAGCTGACCACTTAGTGGCGGTCGCGTCACTGTTGTCAGCAGCTTCACGCCACTGAGTGCCACCCCAAGCTCACGCACATCCGGCAACGCTACGTAAGGGTCCGTTTGCCAGGACAGGAACGCCTCAGTAGTGGTACTGGTCGGCAGTAATAGCTGATAACGCCGCCAGTAACCGGCCACAGTTGTCGTTGCCAGTTGACCGTCTTGATAGGAAAAAGCCACCTGCGCTGGATGCATCCCATCCCGACGCGGGGCAGCTAATCGCAATTCAATCAATGCCGGTGAACCGCGATACCCATACAGGAAGAGCGTCGCCTGCGGGTACGACCAGCGGAACAGCCCGTCTTCATTCTGCTCGTTGCCGTGAAACCTGACCAGTGGCGGTTCGTTGTCTTCGCCAACCTTCCAATACTGCGCCGGACGGTCAGCACCAGTCAACAGTACACCTACAGCGAGCAAAACCAGCGTAATCGGTAGCCACAGGGCAGGCCACCTGAACAAGATTGGATGATGCAGCGCACGAATCACGGTGCGTATGATACCATCGTTACAAACTAATGCCTGAGAAAGACCAGTTATGAGGCGCCGGCAGTCGCATTGCCACGTAGCACACCGAGCAACCAGTTGGTCAGCTCGATCAGACTACGCTTACCAAACAGACGGACATAATCGGCTGCGGCGATCAAAGGCCCTGGATCGGCACCACCGTTACGCTCACGCAAATACCAGCGGTGATCCATTATCCAGCGGTACAAATCGGCTTCCGTGCGCCCCGGAAAATAGCGCAGTGCGTTTTGACTTCGGATCACTTCAATAACCGGCAGATACACATTATCGTACCAGCTCGCCACTGCCTCTTCGCGCGATACCGGTCGGTTCAGCTCCAGCCCCAGATAGTAGCGATGGGCATTAATGTGGCGGATCAGTTCAAGATACCCACCCGGTTCACTAAACTCAATACGCTGATCGGGGCGTAGATCGGCTAAACCAGTCCACTCGAGAAAATCGCTATACTCCTCCTTCAAGAGCAGATCTTTAACGCTCAGGCTGGCATCAAGTGGCACATCAACCACCAGCTCGGTGACAATTGCATCAATCTCGCGCTGTCCCTGAAAACGAGCTACCGAGATACGGTGATGCCCATCCTTCACAAAATAGATATCGCCTAACTTATACAGCTCTACCGAAGGGAGTGGAATACCTTCGTGATGCGCTCGATCAATGCTCATCCAGCGAAAGCGATTCGCATTATGGCGCGGGGCGAACTGCCGATCAAAATCACTGTACCGACCTTCACTCCCCACAATCTTCTCCAGCGGCACCGTCTGATGACCGAGATAATGCTGACCGCGCACCCGGAGCCTGGCCCGTACTTCGTCAAATGACAACAATTCGTTCGGGCGACGTGTTACCAGCGCAAGTAGCTCGCGCACGATTTGATCGCGACGAATGCGCGTAAATTCATCATGGACGATAGCTTGAATGGCTGACATCGGCCTCTCCTTTCGGCCTTACCGTAATTGATAGTCAGCGCACAGGACAACGCGCTCCATCACCGACCGGCAACACCGACGGCCGTAGTCGCGGGTAGCGTACCATGGTTCTGAGATGATTGCAACACCTTATCAACTAATATCAAATCCGCTTTACTGGCACTTAGCGCTCGTGATCGCACTATCACGCCGGCAAGCTGAACGCAGGTCGCTGATGGGTTATCGTTGGCGAGGTCGTAGGGGCGACGCATGCGTCGCCCCCACAACGCCGGCGCCAGCGATGCATCATTCAGATGCAGCATCAGGGTAATCGTTGGCCGAGGTATGATGACTGCTATCCTACCAGATGCAACAAAAACATTTTATGTCAAATTAACAACCGACTAGATCGCCAGATCGAGCACCCGATAACCGGCTGTGTTAATCACCAGCGTTTGACCGTAGAGCGTCTCTGTCGCGTGACCAAAACCGTAAGAGAGATGGATGTGACCGTGGATCAGATACCGTGGTCGAAACCATTGGATAAAGCGCAGAAGAGCCAGAAAACCGCGATGCGGATAATCGGGGCCGTTGTGAATGCCGAGCGGTGGCGCGTGCGTGAGCAAGACATCAAGATAACGTCCATACCGCAGCCGATTCAAGAACAGGCGCGGCGCCATTCGCAACACCCGTAACATCATTTGGGTTTCGGTATACTGATGATGACCATCAGGCTTATACCGGATCGAACCACCCAGTCCTCCAATTAACAGTCCTTGATGACAGACAACATGATCTTCGATACACGTGGCACCACGAGCATAACTGACAACCTGCCCATCGGCCTGTACTTCCGGCGCATCGTGATTGCCCCACACATAAAAACAGGGCTGACCCAACATCGTGACGACAAATTCCAGATAGTAGATTGGCAAATCTCCGCACGCTAACACCAGTTGTACATCAGCAAAGCGCTGCTTGATGTTCAGGCTATAGACGGCTGGAACGATTTCATCGCTGATCGTTAGAGTTCGCATGCCGCCTATTGTACTCTATCTGGCTCTGGACGTGGTCAGAAACCGGATGGTTGCCAACGCACTCCCACCGTAAAGGTCATGCATACCGCACAACAGACTATCGCGACCTGATTACCATTATTTGGTATTACCCGCTTCAACCTCAGTAACGGGGACAGGATTTGCTTCCGGCAACGGCAGGTATATTGCGAATGTACTTCCCCGCCCAACCTCACTCGCCACAGTCACATAGCCGCCATGCGCCTCGGCAACCCATTTCACTATCGATAGTCCTAAACCGGCCCCACCACTATGCCGTGATCGCGAGCGATCCACACGGTAAAACCGCTCAAAGATATGCGCACGTGCCTCTTCACTGATGCCAACACCTGTATCGGCAACGCTCAGACAAGCAAACTGCTCGTAACGTTCTAAACTCAGAATGACCAGTCCACCGGGTGGCGTATACTGCAACGCATTAACCCCCAAATTCAGCAACGCCTGTTTGATACGGTCACGGTCACCGTACACCAGGATTTGATCTTCAGCACCGATCCGCAGGCGTACCTGTCCGGCCAGTGGTCGTAACTCGCGGAAGACCTCTAACAAGAGTGTATCGAGTTCTACCGGTTCATGGCGCAACACCACGTGAGTTTCGCTTTGCGCCAGCAAGAGCAGGTCGTTCACCATCCGAATCAAACGCGCCGTCTCACGCCGCATGTCACCGATCACCTCTTTGAGCAGCGCAGGATCGGGACAGGTACCGCGATCCAGAATTTCGAGATTTCCCTGCATCGCCGTCAATGGCGTGCGCAACTCGTGGCTAACATCGGCAACAAACCGCTGCTGCGTCACGAAGAGACGCTCAAGGCGTGACAGAAGTTCGTTAATGGTAACCGTCAGCAGTTGCAACTCATCGCGCTGCGCAGGTTCGGGGATGCGCCGCCCCAAATCCTCGGCTCGCACAATACTTTGCGCCGTCATAGTGATCTGCTCAATTGGGCGCAACGCCCGCTTCGAGAGGTACATCGCGCCTAAACCATTGATGATCAATGCCAGAAGACCGCCGCCAATCAGTATCTGCTGCAACAACGTCAGGGTGTTCACAACATCATCAAGTGGACGCGAGACCTGCAAAAAGCCAATTAATTGACCATTGCGCAGGGTGACCGGTGTGATCAGCGATTTGACCGGCACACCGTTAATTTCGCGCACCACACTCATCTGATCATTGCCGGCGCTAATGTATTGCATCGCCTCCGGCGGCAGTGGTAGCATGTGCGACTCAAGATTCGGTGTACTACTCGCCAGGGTGCCGTCAATCCGAAAAAACTGAACGCCAACCCCACGGTTGGTAAACAGCTTGATAAAATCGCGATTCAGATAGAGTTGCAATTCACCACTGGCAGTACGAATACTCTGAAACCCGACTGCCGAAAGAATCGCCTCTACCTGCTGGGACGCCGACGTAAGATCACGCTGCACACCGGCATACAGGGCCTGGGAAACCGCGAAATGGACACCAACTCCAATTCCGCAGAGTGCCAGAGCAAACATACCAGCGTACAACAACGTCAGCCGCACTCGAAATGGCAGCGGCGGCAAATGCAGTCCTATACGATTAAAGAGAGAGCGTCGTTGTTCCAGTCCTTCAGCAGTCGGCTGCGACTGGTCTACCGACGTTACCTGATCTGTTACTGCTTCACGATCCATCGTTTCTCCCAAACGGGTGTAGCGCTTGATAACTGAAGCTGACACCTGTATTTTTGATCAGCATACCACACGCAGCGTATGTTTGTCGGATGTGACATCAACTCTGGTTTCATGGAAGTCATGGCACATTCTCCAACATCGCCTGAATACCACACTGTGGTGCGTAAAGTGCTGCTCTTCCCTGAGAGCGCAAGTCCGGCTCGCTGGTATCGCAAGCCAGAACTAACATGCAACAGCGGGAACCATCTAACACTGGTGGTTTCCCATCTCCAGCGGGGGCAGGTCGCATCCCACCACCAGACGCAGTACCACCATAACATGCTCATCACCCATCACACGAGAACTTATTTCATACAAGCTGTGCGGTTGTACTACCTGACTGTCACACAGGTGCATGAACGCTTGCCGATGACCAACAATAGTATCTCCTGCTCCAAGGCTGCCGGTATGGAAGCGAGGAGGGCTGACGCCATCACCAGTACTATCACTCGTTGGATCAGGTGCCTTACCCGCTTGCCATGTGCGTGTCGCAGCGTGTGGAGTGCGGCAGACTGCCGCCGCACCAGTTGTGCTCACGATCCAGCGTGTGTCACGCCGTTAACCCGACTGGTCACGCAGATGCTGTGTGTGCGTGTCACGATGCATGGAGCCTGTCCGTAATCAACGAGATAACTTCTAATGCAGTGCCAGGACACACAGCGCGTGAACCGGGTCGTGCGCTGCTAACGAAATACCGGTGACGCGCTGGAAGCACACCGATACCGGCAGCCCGCCAGCACGAGTTTGACAACCCGCAAGAGATTCGAGCTGGCCTTATCTGCCATTTGACTCGGTATCATCTCAAACATGCACTACGTGATGATGAAACAGGCAACATAACCACCGGGCAGGTCAGATCATTACCCGACCTGCCCGGTGGTTATCGGTTTACCATCTCGATCAAACCTGTACCTGCACCCACCGGTCATCCGGTTGTGCGCAGGCCGGCTGCAATCGCGTTGACCAGCAGTAGCAGATCGATCAATGTGGTTTCGGCTGCCGGATCATCAGCCGCCCGCTGGGCACGCCACCGACCCAGCAGCTCTATCTGCCGGCGATGCAGAGGGGCCAGGCCAATTTGGCGCCGGGCCAGTGTCGCGGTAACCCGTGGGCGCCGCTGCTCAATCGGCATACCGAAAATAGCTGTCAATGCCGCTTCTGTACGGGTAAACTCCGCATCAATCAGGTTGAGGAATTGTCGCCGTATCTCGTCATCTTCGACCAGGCCGGCATACGCATGCATTGTCTCGCGGTGTGCCGTTTGCAAACTCGTCCCAACATTGGCCAGCAGGTAACGCAATAACGGCCACCGCCACTGCTCTGCACGCAGTTGCTCCCATAACGCCGGTTCCTGTTCTTGCAAGGCCGTCAATGCACTACCAACCCCGTACCAGCCCGGCAGATAAAAGCGGGCCTGATTCCAGCTAAAGACCCAGGGGATGGCTCGCAGATCGGCCAGCGTCGCCTGCCCGGTACGCCGCGATGGACGTGAGCCGATCCGGCTTTGTTCAATGACATCAATCGGCGTGGCCTGACGGAAGAAGGTAATGAAGCCATCGCGTTCAACCAGTTCGCGGTAGGCAATACGTGACTTCTCAGCCAGCCAGCCGATCACCGGCTCCAGCGGATGCGGCTCTTCGGGTTGCCGTTGCTGGAGTAATGTATGCTTGGTTGTCCCGGCAATGAGCAGTTCCAGGTTGTACGCAGCGGTAAGGCGATTGGCATACTTTTGCGAAATGACCTCGCCTTGCTCGGTAAGACGAAGATCACCATTCAAACTTCCCGGTGGCAGCATTGAGATGAAGCGGCTGGTGGGTCCGGCGCCACGACTGATCGTGCCACCACGGCCATGGAAGAAACGAATCCGTATTCCACGTGCCCGTCCCACTTCTGTCATTGCCCGCTGGGCCTGATACAATGCCCATTGACTGGCCAGGATGCCGCCGTCTTTGTTGCTATCGCTATAGCCAATCATCACCTGCTGCACTAACTCCCCACCCTGAGCCTGGGCGATCAAACTACGGCGCGTCACCGGGTGGTCGAGAATATCAGCCAGAATGCGGGGGCTATGTTCGAGATCTTCGATTGTCTCAAACAATGGAACGACCGGCAATCGACACACCAGACCCTCTGGGGTAGCATATGCCAGACCGGCTTCACGCGCCAGCAGATACACGACCAGGACATCAGTTACATCGCGTGTCATGCTGATGATGAGCGGACCAAGGCCGGCTGTACCGTAGCGAGCAATGTGATTGGCAAGAACACGATAGCTGTCAACGACTGCCGCTGCCTCATAGTCAAGCGGTGTGTTGGGGTGAGCAAATGGCCGTGGTGAAGCAACCTCGCGTTCTAACAGTGCCCGCCGTCGCTCAGGATCACCACCAATCAGATCGTCAGACGACAAGCCAGCAGCTTCCAATAACTGCGCCAGGGCCCGATCATGAAACTGGCTGTTCTGGCGAACATCAAGTGTAGCCAGATGAAAGCCAAAGGTGTCAACCAGTTGCATCAATGGACGAATCTCGGCATCGGCCAGTCGCCCGGCCCCTACTGCACGTAAATACCCGGCAAACTCGCGCAGATCATTGAGCAGTTCATCGGCACAACGATAACGATCAGGATCGTCGACCAGCCGTGCTGCTTCAGCCGGCGCATCGTCTATTGGCAGACGAGCCAGCATCAGGTTCAGCGCCTGCCGCCACGGTTCATTGGGGTTACGCGCCACTGCCTGCGCACCACGACTACCTAAACCACTCGACAACCGCCGAATCTGGTCAATCAACCCCGGTGGCGTTGGAACGAGCAGATCAGAAATACTGAGATGGCTGGCGGCCTGTCGAATTCGACGCCGCAGGAGACGCAAGGCTTGCAGACGCATCTCACGAAGGGTTTGTGCAGTAATTTCGGCAGTCACCAGGGGATGACCGTCGCGATCACCACCGACCCACGAACCAAAACTGAGCTTTGGCCAGGTATCGCTCAGCAGCGCAGGATCGAAACCGGCTTCCTGCCAGGCGTAGCGCAACTGATTATCAAGAACGGGCAAAACATCGGGAAAGACATTGACCAGGTAATGCAGGACATTGCGCACTTCGGCAGGAACACCCGGCTTGCTCAGAAAGACATCACCGGTACGCCACAATCGTTCGAGCAGGGTCTCAATATCTGCCGTGATCTCTGCCTGTTCTGCTGGCGACCAGCGCTGACTCTCGCGCCGTACCAGCAACAAGTACAGCTCACGATAATGTGCGAGCACTGTTGCCCGTTTGGCTTCAGTGGGATGCGCTGTGAGCACCGGCTCGACGTGAACATGGGGAAGCGCCGCAGCAATCTCTTCGCCGGTCAAACCACTTTGGTGCAGCTTCTGCAAGGCATCTCGCCAGCGCCCCAATTCCGGCGGGATATTCGGATCGCGGTCAGCGACCCGGCGCTGCTGCACTGCTGCGTTTTCCTCGGCGATATTGAGCAATTGAAAGGCAATAATGAGTGCCTGTGCCAGTGCGCGAGTTGGAATATGATCACCAGGAGTATGCGAACCCAACCAGGGCAATGCTTCCGATACCGGCCCGGCATCGACGTCACGCAATACTCTGGCAAAACAATCGAGTAAGAAGGTGAAATCCAGATCGACCTTCTCCTGATCCAGTGGTTGCATGCGTATGCCACCTTTCATTCAAACGACACATATGGCAGCAATGATAATACCATATCAGAGTTTAGACGGGAGAGACTTATCTCCCAAATCCCTAAGCAGAATCCTGGGCCATCTGAATATTACATCTGGTTCAAAAAAGTCATCGCACGCTACCTACCGCCATCCTTGCGCTGCACCCTTGCGTGCTACACCACCGTGCGCAAATGCTGATATTCCCTGAGAACGCGAACATCCGGCTCGCTCCCACCTATGCCCAAGACTAGTGCGCTATATGCTCGTTTTCTGCGACGCCTCTGGGAGCGCAAACATCCGGCTCGCTCGTCACCTGAAGTAGCCTGTGCCTGCGTCCGGTGGAGTATCGCCGCCTTGAACCAACATGCGCTAGCGGAAGCCATCCGACACCGGTGGTTCCGCCCCCCAGCGGGGGCAGGGTAGGGTGAGGGCGTGTCTCCATCACATTCGGACACAGAGAACGCTTAACACGCTCTTCATCACCCTGCACGCCGCACTGAGGGCGCATGCGTCGAACCGGTGATGGTGTGCTTGTAAATCTGGTAGATGAGAAGTCATGACACACTAGCCAACTATGACCCCGACGCTACATCTGGACGATGCACCACTGGACGCCAGTAAGGGCGACGCATGCGTCGCCCTTACTACGACCACGCCGACAACAATCCACCAGTAGGGGCACGGCATGCCGTGCCCCTACTGCTACGCCGACAACAATCCACTAGCACCTCGCCGGTCGCACGCCTGACAGAGCACTCCTGCACGGATTTCACAACCTGAGTGATGCACAGTGACAGTCAAGATGCGATATGCGTCCCACCAGGGCTGCACACAACGGACAAAACATCCAGGGGGCAATCAGATGGTTGCCCCCTGGACGGATATTCGCGTCAGAAGCTGTTGATCGGGTATTAATCCGCTACCGCTAGTGGAACTGCTCTTCCTCAGTACTGCCGGTCAATGCCGTTGTGCTGATCTCGCCACCGGCAATCACCTGCGCCACCTCATCGAAATAACCGGTCCCAACTTCACGCTGGTGACGGGTCGCCGTGTAACCGTAGGCTTCTGCGGCAAATTCCGCCTGTTGCAATTCGCTGTAGGCAGCCATCCCCCGATCACGATAGTTGCGCGCCAGTTCAAACATGCTGTAGTTCAGCGCGTGGAAGCCGGCCAGGGTCACGAATTGGAACTTGTAGCCCATGGCACCCAATTCGCGCTGGAAGGCCGCAATCGTCGCATCGTCCAGCTTCTTCTTCCAGTTGAACGATGGCGAACAGTTGTAGGCCAGCAACTTGCCAGGGAATTGGGCGTGAATAGCCTCGGCAAAGCGGCGTGCCTCTTCGAGATTTGGCTCGCTCGTTTCACACCAGATCATATCGGCGTAGGGGGCATAGGCCAGACCACGGGCAATCGCCTGATCAAGGCCCGCCCGCACCCGGTAGAAGCCCTCGCTGGTGCGCTCGCCGGTGCAGAAGGGCCGATCCCGCTCATCAATATCACTGGTGAGCAACGTAGCCGCATTTGCGTCGGTGCGCGCCACAATGATCGTCGGCACCCCCATCACATCGGCTGCCAGACGAGCCGCCACCAGATTACGAATCGCAGCCTGGGTGGGGATCAACACCTTCCCGCCCATATGACCACACTTCTTTTCGGAGGCAAGCTGATCCTCGAAGTGTACACCTGCCGCACCGGCTTCGATATACGCCTTCATAATCTCGAAGACATTGAGTGGGCCACCAAAGCCGGCTTCGGCATCGGCCACAATCGGGGCAAACCAGTAAATGTCATTTCGCCCTTCGCTGTGATAAATCTGGTCGGCACGGCGGAGGGCATTGTTGATGTTGCGCACCAGTTGGGGGCCTGAATTTGCCGGATAGAGGCTCTGATCGGGATACATCTGCCCCGCCAGATTGGCATCGGCGGCTACCTGCCAGCCACTCAGGTAGATGGCTTTCAGACCGGCTTTCACCTGCTGCATTGCCTGATTACCCGTTAGGGCACCCAGGGCATTGATGTACGGCTCGGTGTGCAAGAGGTTCCACAAGCGCTCGGCACCCATCCGCGCCAGGGTGTACTCAATCTGCACCGAACCCCGCAGACGATACACATCCTCCGGCGTGTAGGGGCGCACAATGCCGGCAAAACGCGGCGTGTTCCAACTGTCGGCAATCTGCTTGATCTGTGCGGCACGATCCATGTGCGTTTCTCCAATTTCTGCGCTGAATCTGACGAACACGGTCTCAAAAGTATTGATGCTTAGCAGTATAACACTCTGCGTTACGGGGTAGTTACATCTTTGTGAAGGTGAGTGCAAACAACACCCTACCCTTCCCACGTGCGACCGTAATTCTCGGCCAGTTTGGTCAGGATGGCCTGTTCCAGATCAATGTCAAGCAGGTAAGCCAACTGAAAGAGGTAATTAGCCACATCGGCCAGCTCACCGGCCAGCGCTTCCCGGTCACGTGGTTCGTCACGGAACTGGAAATGTTCGAGTAGCTCCGCTGCTTCGACCGCCACCGAAATCGCGATATTGCGTGGTGTCTGCGGGAAAATACTATCAGGCGCATACCAGCCCTTGTCTGTCACAAACCGATTAATTGCGTCGGTTAATTCGGCTATTGTCATCGGCATGAGCAGGCTCTCCTTTCGTTGCAACCCATTTGTTTCATTGTAGAGCAAGAATGGTACAATAACGACGAATATTGCTAGGGAATTGGCGACCGTGCCAGAGGAGGAAGACGATGCTCACCGTGAATCAAATAGCGCAATACTGCGAACAAGAAATTGCGCGGTTGCAACTGGCCGGTGATCGCGAAGAACTGCGGCGGCTGCAACTGGCTATCGGTGTGTTGATGAAGGCAGCCGAGCAGGTTCGCGACCGCGAGACGGCTATGCGTTTCCGCATCCTGGCTGCCCGTGCCGCCAATGCCCAGGAACTTATCACCGGGGAAGATTAGGCCAATGCAGGCCATTAGTCCAGGGAGCAATGACGTTCCATGAGCCGATTCGCAATTGAACTGGCCGATATTCAGTCTGCACGGCGGGCGTTGCGGGATATTATCCTACCCACGCCAGTATTGCCGGCAACCCGCCTGAGTGCTGAACTGGGTGGGTCAATTTTTTACAAGGCTGAAAATACCCAGCAGAGTGGTTCGTTCAAAATTCGTGGTGCTTACAACACGATCATTCATCTGTCACCTGAAGAGAAACAACGCGGCGTGATTGCACCGTCTGCCGGGAATCACGCTCAGGGTGTCGCGCAGGCAGCCCAGTTATTGGGGGTAAAAGCAACAATTGTGATGCCTGAGCGCGCTCCATTGACCAAAGTGGTGGCAACCCGCCGGTTGGGCGCCGAGGTCATTCTGCACGGCGCCACCTTCGATGATGCGATGGCCTACGCACACGCTCTCAAAGAAGAACGTGGCTTAACCTACGTCCATGCCTTCGATCATCCACGGGTGATTGCAGGTCAGGGAACGATTGGCCTGGAACTGGTTGAAGCCCTGCCCGATTTAAACCAACTGGTCGTACCAATCGGCGGTGGTGGCCTGATCAGCGGGATTGCCCTGGCCGTGAAGACATTGTTGCCGCACGTGCGTATCATCGGTGTGCAGGCTGCCGGCTGTGCGCCGGTGCCGGCCTCGCTCGCCGCCGGTCATCCGGTGACGGCACCGACTGCGCATACGATTGCAGATGGTATTGCCGTGAAGCGTCCCGGCGAACTCACCCTGCCGATGATCCAGGCCCTGGTTGATGACGTTGTCACCGTTGATGACGAAGAGATTGTGATGGCAATCGCGCACGTGTTGCAATACAGTCGTCTGGTGGTCGAGGGAGCCGGCGCCGCAGGTGTTGCTGCCCTGCTCAGTGGTAAGGTGCCGGTACAACCACACCAGGTGACGGCGACGATCCTTTGCGGTGGGAATATCGATGCGAATCTGCTGATGCGGGTGATTGAGTATGCCCTGGTTCGCCAGGGACGCTACCTCTTGCTCCGCACCAGCGTCGATGATCGTCCGGGCGGCCTGGCCGGCCTGGTCAATCACGTTGCCTCGACCGGTGCCAGCGTCATGGATCTCTTCCATCGCCGTGGGATGTGGCGAGTGCCAATCGACCGTGCCGGCGTTGAACTCATCCTCGAAGTCCGTGATGAAGAACACGCTCAGATGGTCATCAATTCTCTCGAACAGGCCGGCTACCATTGCGAGCGCGAACCGAACTGGCCGATATAATACGCACTGCTTTATCTGGAACAGTGCGTCTGGTGTGCTCTGTAATCCACATCCTGCATTGCCTGAAGTGCGGAAGCTGTGCTTTCGCACTTCATGGCGATACATCTGGAAGAGGAAGAAAAAACCCTCGTTCGGCCCAGCACACTGCATTTGATGACTGCAATGCCTGCTATAATGCCAGACACAGAAAGGTGAGAGTATCCGCAGCAGGAAGCTACCCGAATAGTCGCCATCATGATCACGCGATAGGCACAACAGCGACAACGCTACCTGCGCGGCCAGTTTTTTGGATACACTCTCGCGATTACGATGACCGGTTTTCTCCCACGGAGACACATTATGGCCTCACTCCGTGCAACCTTTGCCCGCCTCCGCCAGTTGCGCATGGTGGAATTGCAACTGCTCGTTACCGTGCTGCTCTTTTTTGCTGCCGGTTATTTATTAGTCGTTGTTGCCACCGGCCAAAGTGAATTGCAGACGACAATTGAAGGGTTGGTTAGCATTCTCTGGCCATCAAGCCTACCCCTCGTGCTGTTTCTCGCCATTTCACTTGGCCTTTCGTGGCGCAGCCCAACAGCCGATCAGGTGATACTGCCGTTAGTAGCCTTACTGGCCGGACTGAGCCTGATGATGACGGCACGACTTGAGCCAGGTCTCAATCAGATCTACATTTGTAGCAACCCGGCTGGTGAGCGGTTCCCTTGTTACGAAGGGATTGCTGCCAGGCAAACCCTGTGGGTAACGCTGGGCACGCTGATCATGGCAACCATCCTTTTTACTCCTCTCGATCATCTCTGCATCCGGTTATTCCGTCTCTCGTTCACTGACGTACTCGATCACTATCGCTACCTCTGGCTGATGCTCGGATTGGCGCTCATCCTGGCTACCTTTGTCTTCGGCGTTGACCCCAACAACAGCGGAGTACGGGTCTGGTTCAATCTCGGCTTCTTCTACTTCCAGCCGTCGGAACTGCTCAAGATCATTCTGGTCATCTTCATGGCCTCGTACCTCAACGAGTACCGTGAAGTCGTGCAGTCGAACTACCGGATCGGGCCGTTTACCTTACCACCGCTCCCCTACCTGGCCCCACTGGTCGGTATGTGGGCTATCGCGATGTTGACCATCGTCTTCCAACGCGATCTCGGCGCAGCGCTCCTGTTGTTCGGTGTCTTCCTCACGATGCTCTACGTCGCCACCGGACGCGGCCTGTACGTTGTCGTGGGAGTGGCTGCCTTTGCCGGTGGTGCCTATCTGCTGTACCGCCTGCTGCCCATCGTTGGCTTACGAGTATCGGTCTGGCTTGACCCCTGGGCCAGTGCTCAGGGATCGGGATATCAGATCGTCCAGGCGATTTATGCATTGGCGTCTGGCGGCATCTTCGGGGCAGGTCTGGGGCGCGGTGTGCCAGAGTATGTGCCGGCGGTGCATACCGATTTTATCTTCGTAGCCATTGGTGAGGAACTAGGGTTAGCCGGGACACTGGCCGTGCTGATCGCATACATGCTCCTCATTTTTCGCGGTTATCACCTGGCATTAGCTATTCCGGGTCGTTTTCGCGGGTTCGAGCAACTGCTGGTTGTAGGGCTTACCTCAATCATTGCCGTACAGGCATTTATCATTCTAGGCGGCAATTTACGCCTGATCCCACTAACCGGTATTACATTGCCATTTATCTCATACGGCGGTTCGTCGATTGTGGTGAACTTCCTGATTATCGGCCTGCTCTTACGCATCTCGGTAAGCGATCAGCGGTACTGATCAGACGCTTTGTCATACCAAGAGTACCCTACCGGAATGATGTCACTTACATGCTCAGCGATCCACATCCACGCCAGTTCAGAGAGCGCAAGCTATGCTTCCGCACCGATCACACTCATTGCCAATGGCATGGAGGAGGCATCTCGCACCACACCTCATTTTTCTCAGGTGATCGCAAATCCGAAACAATGCACAGCGTGCGATCCAAGGCGTACCCATTCGCCCCCTTCATTCGCCGCATCCCCTGTATGGCAATGTGAACGGTCACATGTGCCGTCCACTGTAGGGGCGGGTTCTAAACCCGCCCGGGTTCTAAACCCGCCCATCCCGAACCCGCCCCTCCGTTGCATGCCGGTGTTCCCAACGCATCGTTACTCGCGCATCATGCGCGTGTCGCGCGGTGTGGAGTGCGGCAGCCATGCTGCCGCGC
>FWWM01001419.1_pt1 | contig 72335 bp, 63 predicted proteins | sample 2228351 | NCBI WGS metagenome assembly FWWM01 (sample SAMEA103939774, study PRJEB20133) | metagenome | reverse complement strand
GCTCTGGGAAGGGGCCGACCCCCAGGCAGGCCTCGGCCGCCAACGCCTGCACCAGCACCCCCAACGGCAGCAGGTGCAGGGGGCGCGATGCGCTCCCCGCCCACGAGTTCGGCAAAAGTGGCCGGCCGCTCCGGCGAGGCGGCGGTGCGCACCCGCCGTCCGGTCGCCTCCAGGAGCAACGGGGGAGTGCCGGCGTGCGCCTCCAGCACCCGCCGGTAGGGCGTGTCATACCGGAGCAACTTCCCCTCGATTGAGGAAAAGACCAACTTTCGACTGCGGGTCGGTTACGAAAAAGCGTACCCAGAAAAGACGCAGTCTGCCCCCAGGCGGGCCAGGTATTGGCGGAAGGCAGAGATGTGCTCGGCATAGGAGGTGGCGCAAACGGTTCGTTTGTGGTATACTGCTTTCGGATATGAGAGTACCTCCTTTTGGAAAGGGATATTGTTTTGGGGTCATTATACCCCATGGGGTACTCTCATGGTTATACCGGCATGGAGACAGGTACCACAACTGGACTATGGATATGCAGACCCGCGCCGAACGAACCGAACCGTCAGGGGGCCGGCGATCATCGCCGGCCGCACAACCGCTGCTCTGCCTGGCCCCCCACCCTGACGACGCCGTTCTCTCCTGCGGCGGCCTGCTGGCCGGCCACCGCGCCGGCGGCCGGCCGGCCACCGTGGTTACCATCTTTGCCGGCCCCTCCCCCCCGACCGAGTCGCTGACCCCCTTTGCCCGCCTCCTCCACCACTCCTGGGGCGACCTGCCCGACCCGATGACCCACCGCCGACAGGAAGACGCCGCAGCCCTGGAAGTGCTCGGCTGCGACGGCCTCTGGTGGGACTATCTCGATGCCATCTACCGCCACCCGGCCTACAACTCCCCGGCACGCCTCTTTGGCCGGCCGGCCGCCGAGGAAGCCCTGGAGGAAGAACTGGCCGCCCGCATCGCCGCCCTCCCCGACGGGTTGCTGCTCTTTCCCCTGGCCATCGGCCACCACGTGGACCACCAACTCCTCTTCCGCGTCGGCCGGCGACTGGGGCAGGAAGGCCGGGCGGTGGCCTTTTACGAGGACCTGCCCTATGCCGCCTGGGAGAGCGGCCTGCACCGCAACCCCCAGGGCGATCCCGACCAGGGGGTCCACCCTCGCCTGAAGGAGGTCTCTCTGCCGCTGCAGCCCCAGGTCATCGCGGTAACCGACTTTTGGGCCGCCAAAATGGAGGCGGCCCACTGCTACCGCTCCCAGTTCGCCGAACTGAGCCGGGATGGGGTGCCGCTGCCCGATGCGCTGGCGCAGTACGCCCGCGCGCTGTGGCCCCAGGGGTATGGGGAGCGGATATGGAACTGGTATGACACATAGGTGTCCTCAAGGGCAGGAGGTGGACTCGTGGCCCTCTTCCGAGAAACCCTGACCGCTGCGGGGGAACGGCCCCACGTCCACGTCTATACGGACGGGGCCACTTCCCCCAACCCCGGCCCCGGCGGCTGGGCCGCCCTCATCCGCCGGGAGGGTCGAGAGTGGGTGCTCAGCGGGAACGAACCCCGGACGACGAACAACCGCATGGAGGTGCAGGCGGCAATCGCCGCCCTGGCCCTGTTGGAAGGGACCCTCGGCCCCTGCGAGGTGGACCTGTACACCGATTCCCAGTACCTGCAGCAGGGCATTCAGGAGTGGCTCCCCTCCTGGGTCAACCGGGGCTGGCGCACCCGGCAGGGCCGGCCGGTGCAGAACCAGGACCTCTGGCAGCGGCTCTACCGGCTGACCCTGACCCATCAGGTGCGCTGGCACTGGCTGCCGGGGCACACCGGCGACCCGCTCAACGAGTGGGTGGACCGGCTGGCGGAGCAGGCCCGCAACGCCTTGGGCCAGGAAGCGACCCCGAGGACCCCGCCCCCCCTGCATCACCCCGCCGGGTCGCTGCCCATCATAGAGGTTTCCCTCCAGGCCTACTGCCCAGGCGGACGGGGGCCGGGCGGCTGGGGGGCTGTCCTGCGAAAGCAAGACGGCACCTGGGCCCTTTACGGCGGGGAGCGCGAGACCACGGCCAACGCTATGCTCCTCCAGGGGGCCATCCGTGTGCTCCGGTCGCTGGAGCAACCCCACGCGGTCACGATCTATGCCGACTCCACCTATCTGGTCAAAGGGGCCTCGGAGTGGATTCACACCTGGCCGGAGAAGGGCTGGCGCACCCAATCGGACCGGCCGGTGGCCAACCGGGAGGCATGGGAGGCCCTGCTTCAGGCCCAGAAACCCCATCAGGTGCGCTGGGTGCGGGTCGGAAAGAAGGAGGCCGGGGAGGATATGGCCAGGGCCGGCCACCTGGCCACCGAAGCCACAGCCGCCCTCCGTTTCCCCGGAACAGGCCCCGCTCTGCCCCTCTCGGAATAGTTCACCCCAACACGGTGACCTTCCTGTAACGACCGGATAAGACACCTACACTCATCTCCGATGGCGGGGGCCCTACGGCCCAACACGGTGACCTCCCTGTAACGACCGGATAAGACCCTGCTACCTCACCCTTGTTATCCTAAAGGCAGATAGGAAAGAGGTAGAGAGCAAGGGTGTTGAGCAGAACGGTTGCGGGAACGGTGGGAGAGCGACGGGAGGAGCATCATCAGGGAGCAAGAGGCGGGGAGCAAGGGTGTTGAGTAGAACGGTTGCGGGAACGGTGGGAGAGCGACGGGAGGAGCATCATCAGGGAGCAAGAGGCGGGAAGCAAGGGTGTTGAGCAGAACGGTTGCGGGAACGGTGGGAGAGCGACGGGAGGAGCATCATCAGGGAGCAAGAGGTGGGGAGCAAGGGTGTTGAGCAGAACGGTTGCGGGAACGCTTGGGGGGCGACGGGAGGAGCATCATCAGGGAGCAAGAGGTGGGGAGATGGAAGGGACGAAGCGTATCCGGGAGTCGGGTGGGGAGGCAGGTGCGTCCTTGGAGGACGGCAGCGGAGTGATGGGAGCGATGCCATCAGGGAGGCGGCGGACGGAAGCGCCGCCGGGAAGGGTAGCCAGGCCGGGCGGTCGTGGGGGCAAACCCGCTCTGGGGGTATAGGAGGGCGGCCAGGCTGGCGGACAATCTGGCGGGGTAAGGCGCGGGCCGGAGAGGTAGCCGGGTCGCGCTTTTACCTTTCTTTCGGGCCGACGATCAGCACAACCCCCCGGCCACCGAGTTCGTCCCGATAGGTCGCCCAGATCAGGTGGTGGCGTTCTTTCAGATCCAGCGTGCCCATACCCAACCGGCCCATCGCCGCCCGCAGCACGGCCAGGCCACGGGCGTAGGGTCTGTCCTCGCTTTGCAGGTCGGCCGGCAGATCCGGGTCAAGTTCAAAGTGGATGGCGACCCGTTCGCCTGGCCACCGTTCGGGCAGGAGGGAATGGACGACCTGTTGGCCGAAGGAACGAGCCTCCTCCGCGCCGATCCGGGTGTTGCGCAGGATGACGGTCAGAACCGCCGGGGGAGCGGGGGGCGGTTCCGGCCCGGCGGATGGGACCGGAACCGGTTCAACAGACAGGGCCGGTTGAGGGGCCGAGCGGGCAGCCTGCAGTCGCTCCAGGGCGGCATGGGCGGCCTGGCGGACCGCCTCCACGGGGTCCTCCGTAGCGGCGGCCAGGGGCGCGCCGGCCCGGAGGTCCTCAAGGTACCCCAGGGCAACGGCCGCGGCCTGGCGGACCCTCTCCTCCGGGTCGTTTAGGACCTCGATGAGCGGCGTCACCGCCCGGAGGTCGCCGATGCGGCCCAGGACCTCTCCGGCCAGAGCGCGAACGGCGGCATCCCGATCCTGCAGGCCGGCGATGAGTGCGTCCACGGCCAGAGCCCCGGCCTCCTCCAGTGCATGGGCCGCAGCCTCTGCCACCTCCTGCTCCCTGTACCCCAGGGCCTCCACTAACCGGTCGAACTTTTGTTGGGCCTTGAGTTTTTCGATATTGGGTGGACCGAAAAGCGGCATCGCCCACTCCTCTCTTCAGTTGTATCGTCATCAACCGGACAAGCCGGCCGGCAGAACCCCGGCCAAAATAGACGCCCGGCACACAGGTTGCCAGATGGCTCTAGTATACATCAGGTAAAAAAAGAATGCAACGCTGGCGGGATTGACCATTTCGACGGGTTGTGGTAGGATGGAGGAGGATGCCGAGGTAAGAGTCAGGGGGCAGAAGCATGGACGCGTTCTATGTGACCACGCCGATCTACTACGTCAACGACCGGCCGCACCTGGGACATGCCTACACAACGGTGCTGGCCGATGTCCTGGCACGCTATGCCCGGCTCTTTGGTCGGGAGACCTTTTTCCTCACCGGGACCGATGAGCATGGGCAAAAGGTCCAGGAAGCAGCGGCCCAACGGGGGATTTCCCCCCAGAAGCACGCCGACGAGATGGTCGTCCACTTTCAAAAAGCGTGGGAGAACCTGCGTATCTCCTACGACGACTTTATCCGCACCACCGAGCCGCGCCACATCTGCGTGGTGCAGACGATTCTCCAGGACCTATGGGAGCGAGGGGAGATCTATTATGGCAACTACCAGGGCTGGTACTGCGTGCCGGACGAGCGCTTCTGGACGGAGAAGGACCTGGTGGAGGGCAACTGCCCCAACTGCGGCCGGCCGGTGCAGCAGATCGTCGAGCCGAACTATTTCTTCCGCATGAGTGCCTATCAGGACTGGCTCACCCGCTACATTGAAGAGCACCCCTCCTTCATCCAGCCCGACTTTCGGCGCAATGAGGTCTTGGGGTTCCTGCAGCAACCGTTGGGCGATCTGTGCATCTCCCGGCCGGCCCATCGTCTCTCCTGGGGGATCCCCTTGCCCTTTGCCCCCGAGTATGTCACCTACGTCTGGTTCGACGCGCTGATTAACTACATCACCGGCGCGGGCTATCTGAGCGACAAGGAGCGGTTCAACCGGCTGTGGCCCCAGGCGGTTCACCTGATCGGGAAGGATATCCTCACCACCCATGCCGTCTACTGGCCGATTATGCTCCAGGCGATCGGCCTGCCCCAACCCCGGATGATCTTTGCCCATGGCTGGTGGGTGCTGCGTGGGCAAAAGATGTCCAAGTCGCTGGGGAATGTCATCCAACCGCTCGACCTGATCCAGGTCTATGGCGTGGACGCCTTTCGCTACCTTTTGATCCGCGAGATGGTGCCCGGCAAGGATGCCGATTTCAGCCAGGAGAGCATGGGGCAGCGTTACCACAGTGAACTGGCCAACGACCTGGGCAACCTCCTGCATCGTCTGGTCAATATGATCGGTCTCTACTTTGCTGGCCAGGTGCCTGAACCGGGACAGGCCGGCGATGCGGAACTCGCCCTACGTCAACGCTGCCAGGCGATGGCGCAGGAAGGGCCCGGGTTGGTGGACCAGATGGCTCCACGCGAGATCCTGCTCCAGGCGATGGAGACGGTTGGGGAGGTCAACCGCTACCTGGAACAGACCGCGCCCTGGCAGCGGGCCCGCGCCGGAGAACTAGAGGCAGTCGCCACCAGCCTCTACACGGCCGCGGAAACGCTGCGCTTTGCCTCCATCCTGCTCCACCCGGTGATGCCGGAGCGAATGACCGAGGTCTGGCAGCGGTTGGGCTGGCCACCTCCCGAACCGCTGCGCGAGGGGTTGGTCTGGGGGGGCCTGCAACCGGGGAGAGATGTGGTCTCGGGCCCACCGCTCTTTCCGCGCAACCTCGACGAGTGAACCTCGGCAATCCCCGATGACAGAGTCAGTGGCAGTTCCGCCGACCGACCAGGGAGGACCCTGGACCTCTCTGTGGCAGGCCGGGTGGTTCTCCCGACGGTATGATCGGACAATCCAGGGACTGCTCCAGGAGTTGGGGCGAGGGGCCCGGTATGCCGGGCCGCGTTCCCTCTGCCATCGCTTGCTCGACTATGTGGCGCGGCACCGCCCGATCATCCGGCGAACCCACTGGATTGACCGCTGGGGCTTTGCCGGATTTACCCTTCCCCTCCCCGGCCGCTATGCCATCCTGCTGAACCCCCGTTGGGTCTGCCTCTCCCCAGAAGAAGAGGAAAAAGGAACCGGTCGCCCCGGCGAGGCCACACTGCGCAGCGCGGCCACACTGGCCCACGAACTGGGCCACGCCCTCTGGAACAGCCACGGCTTTGATTCGGTCGAGGAGGAGTATTTTGTGGACCGAATGGCTGCCGGGGCCTTTTGGGAGATGCTCCGGGCCACCGGGTGGGGGGAAAAGCAGGCCACCGACCTGACCCGGTACCGTTTCCGTTGCCTGGAATGGTCCCTGGAGGAGGCGGTGGCCGCCTACCGGGAACGGCAACGGAGACACCCCCTGCGGCCATGGACCTGGTTTGACCGCGCCCGCACGGCCGACCTGGTCTCCAGCATCGTCTTCCTACCCTGGGTTCACCTGGGAGTGTGGGGGCACGGCTTTTGGGTGACCGACCGGCAGGCCGGCCGGCGGGCCCGGGTCCCTTCCCCCCCCTAGAGCGGAAAAAATTACCGTCCGGGTGGGACCGGTGGCCTTGTACGGGTGCAAGGCCCTGCGCCCCCTCCTATGGGCCCGCCGAAACGGGGTGCTCGCAGTGATGCCAGAACAAGCCGCCGTCGCCCCCATTCCGTCATCCTGGCAGGGCACTCCTGCTGCGGATTTTCTCCCACCAGCGAGCCGGCAGGAGACCGGCACTTTCCAGGCCAGGTGGTGCGCAGAGTGGCCTCTGCTGCCAGGTCTGGCGGCACATGGGCGGCCACAGACAAGTGCCGGTCTCCTGCCGGGGATTCCGGCCTTTTTGTGCATGGGACACAGCATGCTGTGTCCCATGCACGATCCCCCTCAACGCAATCGGTTGACAGGCAAGGCCCCCTTTGCTATAGTAACGCTGTCGGTGGGTCCTTTTCAGAAAAGGCATCGGATTCCGGCGATATATCCGGTATGTCCGAGTTCTGTTGGGTCCGGGGCGTCCCGGAAGGCAGGGCAAGTTGTGCCTTGACGGGGGGGCTGGTGTTGGTCCCAGCCAAGACCCCGTCCCCGCAACCCTTTCAGAAAGGAGGTGATGGCCCCGTTTCCTTCTCCCGGAACAGCCCTATGACCTGCCTGATACAGGCAGGTCCCAATCCGACAAGGAGACCGTGATGAGCAGACAGGCATGGCATGTGGCCGCAGGGATACTCCTGCTGGCGTTGTTGTTGCCGCTCTGGCCGGTGCGTGTCTACGGTGGGCCACCGGTGGGAACCACGGTGGGCCTGCCCGAACCGGAGGAGCACCCTCCCGTCGTCGGGGTATCGCCGGTGGACGGTTGGGGACCTATGACCCTAGAGGGCACCAAGATTCCCCTCGACTGGCCCAACCCCCTGGAACGGCAGCGGATCGAGGAGCGGATGCGCCTCTTGCGCTCCGGCAACACGGTGGAGGCTGACCTCCTGGCCAAGACCGGCACCGAGCATGTCCTGGTGATCCTCTCCGACTTTGGCGGGACCGATGTGGTGCAGTGGAACCCCGGCGAGGATTGGGACCCCCTGGGCATCCCCAACTATGCCGGCCCCTACTGCGACGGCACGATCACCCAGACGACCACCTTCACCTACACCGGGCCGCTGCACAACGACATCGCCCGGCCGCCCTCGGCCGACGACCGCGCCGCCCACGCCGTCTGGACGGAGGATTTCAACCCCGAGCACTATATGGAGCTGCTCTTTGGCGACGGCATCCTCATCTCCTACACCACCGGCCCCACGACCACCGACACCGTCATCCAGGACCTGCGGGGCTATTCGATGCGCAACTTTTACTGGCTCGAGTCCGACGGTCGCTACACCGTCACCGGCGACGTCATCGGCTGGGTGCACCTACCCCACTCGCTGGCCTGGTACGGGGCCGACGGTTGCCCCGGGGCCCGCTCCGGCGGTGGTCGCTCCAGCGGGGCCATGCCCGGCGGGGGTGGGATGAGCGAGTATATCAGCCACACAATCGCCGCGGTCAATGCGGCCTATCCCAACTTTGACTGGTCCAAATACGACGCCGACGGCGATGGCCTGCTCGACCGGGTGCTCCTGGTGCACGCCTGGCTGGGCGAGGAAGACTCGACCTACCTCCTGGACCGCCCTGCCGCCTCGGGCGAGTATGTCGGCGAGCACACCCTCTGGTCGCACAAGTCGTTCGTCAACTATCCCGACGGGCTGGAGGTGGCCCCGGGAATCGCCCTGGGTCCCTACACGCTGATGCCGGAAAACGGCGGCACCGGCGTATTTGCCCACGAGTACGCCCACGACCTGGGCACGATGGACCTCTACGCCTACGGGTACGGCGAGACCTCGGCCGGCTTTTGGACGCTGATGGCCGACGACTGGGGTGGCGGCGACCCCTACGGGGCCGTCCCGCCTGAACTCGACCCCATGCACAAGGAATGGCTCGGCTGGCTGAGTGCGCCCACCTGGACCACCACGATGCCGCCGACCGAGTACCTCCTCGGCGAGAGCAGCAACCCGCCGCCGGGCATGGAGGAGGCGGTCATCATCGAACTGCCTGACCAGGTGGTGGACCTGCCGGTGCAGCCCTACAGCGGCAACTATTACTACTGGGGGGGGCAGAGCAACGAGCGGAACGCCATCATCGAGATCAGCCCCAGCCTGGACCTTTCCACCTATACCACCGCCACCCTCAGCATGATGTCGTGGTGGGATATCGAGGACTGCTGGGACTTTGGCTTTGTCCAGGTCTCGACCGACGGCGGGAACACCTGGCGCGGGGTCACCGGAACGCACACCACCCGGGACCACGACCCCAACTGGTACTTTACCGAGGAGGATCTGCCCGGCCTGACCGGCTATGCCGACCAGGCCAACTCCTGCGGGCCGGACCACACGGCCGGCTGGCATCAACTGACCTACACGCTGACCCAATATGTAGGCCTCTCTGATCTGCGGCTGCGCCTCCGCTACGGCACCGACTGGGCCGTGCTGGCCGATGGTTGGTACATTGACGACATTGCCATTGACACCGACGCCGGCCGCATCTTTTTCGACGACCTGGAGAGCGGGGAGGGCAACTGGCAGAACAACGGCTACTGGTACTACTCCGACGGCACGATCTCCTTCCCCCACCGCTACTACGTCCAGTGGCGCAACCGCGACGGCTTTGACGGCGGATTGGTCACCGGCCGCTACGGCATCCAGGACTTTGGCATGATCCTCTGGTACAACAACGAGCGCTACGACTCGAACGAGATCTGGGATGACATGACCGCCCCCGACGGCACCAGCCTAGGACCCAAGGGGAGGATGCTGGTCGTGGATGCCCACTTCCAACCCTGGCGGGACCCGGACATCGAAGAGGGCATGCTCCAGTACGGCTGGGAGGAGGCCAACCTGTGGGGCCGCATCCAGCACCGCGATGCCGCCTTTGGCCTGAACGATACCCAGCCCTTTACCAACACTTACGTGGAGGCGTTCACGATCAGCACCTACCCCTCGCGGCCGGCCGTCTCGGCCTTCCACGACTCGCTGGGCTACTACCCCGGCCTGGAGCGATCCCCCTCCCCCTGGGACCTCTACTCGGCCACGATTGACTGGGACACCAGCGTCGTCATCCCCGCCCCCGAGCCCTACGGCGTAGCCCCGCCCGATTACCAGGGCCCCTTCCAGAATATCCAAGCCCTGGCTTCACCGGGCATGTTCCCCTACGCCGACACCCAGTGGTACCCCGACTGGCAGTTCCTGGAGAACCCCTGGTTCGGCGGCACCGGCAACCCCGGCGAGAACAACTATGGCGTCCACATCAAGATTCTGGAGCAGGCCCCCGACATGAGTTGGGCGCGCATCCGCGTCTGGTACGACCCCGACACCTTCGTCGGCGACATGACGGTCAAGCCGGAAGCGGTCTGCCCGGGCGACCAGGCTACCTTCTACCTGACCATCAAGGACAGCGCCTCCTACACCTACACCGCCGCTGTCACCATCACGCTGCCTCCTTCCGTCACCCTGGTCACCGGGACGCTGGCCTGGTCCGGGGAACTGGGCGGCAAGGTGCTGCACACGCCCGACGCCGTCCTCTCCTTCACCGTGCAGACCAACCCGGATGCCATTGGTCGGCTGACGGCGGTCGCCCAGATCAGCGGCAGTCTGCCCACCAAGACCTACTCGCTCGAGTCCTCTCTCTGGGTGCAGCCTCGCTTTGGCGGGGACGCCACCGCCCCCACGTTTATCAATGCCGGAGACACCTTCACCTACACGATTGCGATCAAGAATGAGGGTTGCGCTGCCGGTGACCCCTGGATGGTGGACAATATCCCGGGTGAGGTCGAGTTTGTCACCGTGACCGGTGGGGCCTGGTACTCGGAGACGGTGGATGCCGTCCTCTGGGGTGGTGAGCCACTGGCGGCGGGCGAGGAGCGCACCTTCCATGTGGTGGTGAGCACCTCCACCTTCCTCCAACCCGGCACGACGATCGAGAACCCCGTCCACTTTCAGGACCGCGCCACCGGCGTGACGACGCTGGTCTACGCCTGGACGCTGGTCCAACCGGCCAAAGTGGTCTCGTACAATCTCTACCTGCCGCTGGTTATGAAGGCATATGCCATCACACCGGCGCAGGCCGTACCACGGTAGCGGCGGCTATTTCGGGGGGGCGGCAGAGGACGCCCCCCCGGGGCCAGTCTCTGCTCAACCGCCGGGGGCGCCGAGGGCAATGGTGACCCCGGCGGTATCTGCGTGCCATGGACCCGTTCAACCCTGGAACTTTCTAACGTTCAACCGTACTCAGCCCGGCCAGCAGAGCAACCGGCCCCAGCAGCAAAAGCCACATCGTCGTCTGCAGCCCCACCCGCTCGGCCAGCAGGCCCAACCCCAGGGGAACCAACCCACCGACCAGGCCAAAGAGGTTGTCCACGGCCATCACCGTGCCGCTCTGCCCCGGCATGGCAGCGTAGAGGTGGGCCCGCAGGAGGGAGTACCAACCCGCGCTAAAGAGGCCCAGTAACCCCAACAGGATGAGGCGCATCCACGGCAACGGCAGCAGGAGAAAGGCGGTAAAAAGGAGCATCTCCACCAACGCGCTCAAACGGAGATAACGCAACCCCCGCACCCGCTCCAAGAGCGGAATCAGGAGCACTTCGCCCAGCAGGGCCGCGCCGGTCCAGATCGAGACGCCCACGCCGGCCAGCCATTGCTCCATTTCCCCCACATCCACCAGGTAGAGGGCCAGAAAGCCGAGCAGGACGTCCAGAAGCAGGTCGGAAAAGGTCAGCAACGTCAGCCAGCGGAGCACGGCCGGCCGGCCCAGCGCCCGCGCCGCCTCCACCAGACCGCGCCAGACCGCGGCGAGGGTGGTCTGTTCCGCCCCGCCGACCAACGGAGCACGGCGGGCCGCCAGCACCAGCACCGCCGTCAACAGGGCAAAGGCCAGGAACAGGCCGCGCCAGCCGCTTCCCAGGAGGCCAGCGGCCCCCAGAACCAACGGCCCGAGTACCACCCCCACCCCGCCGGCCACGGTCCAGCGGACCATGTTCTGCTCACGCCGCTCGGGGGCGTGGTCCATCAGCGCGGCCTGGGCCAGCCCGACCAAGCCCCCCGAGGCCGGGTAGTAGAGCGAAAAGGCCACAAGGAGCAGGGCAAAGGTGCGGCTCCCGAAAATCAGGAGCATGGAGAGGGCAAAGAGCACCCCGCCCCCCAGGATAAGGTTGCGCCGCTTCCAGACGTCCCCAAGAACGCCCAGAAACGGCTCGGCGATGCTGGAGACGATATTGGGGATGCTGAGCAAAAGGCCGACCTGCGCGTAGGTCAGGGCAAGGTCGTCCCGGATGAGCGGCCAGGCGGCCTCGCGAGCCCCCCAGACGAACTCGTCCAGGAACTCGATCGCCAGAAGCGCGACTAGGAGCGGGCTGAAGCGACGCAGGAGGGAGGGTCGCCTTCTGTCGGGTGCTCCTTGTCCGGCCGGCCCATCCATCAGTACCCTGCCTCCAGGTCCACTCGGTTGGGCATCTCCTCGCCACGGGCGGCCGCGTTGAGGAGCCGGGCCAGTTGCTCCATGCGGTGGATGGGGTCCTCCAGGCTGCCCCCGGCCCGGTGTGGGCTCATGACGACATTCTCCAGTTCGTGGAAGGGATAGCGCGAGGGGGGGGTGTGGGCCCGGCTCTCCGGGTCGTTGCGGTCGGGGTAGTGGTACCACACATCCAGGCCGGCGGCGTAGAGGGTACCATCGCGCAGGGCCTGATACAGGGCCGCCTCGTCCACGATCGGCCCCCGGCCGACGTTGACCAGGACCGCGCCCGGCGGGAGCAGGGCCAGTTCCTGCACCCCGATCAGGCCGTCCGTCTCAGGGGTATGCGGCAGGCAGATGAGCAGGGCCTGGGCCTGGGGGAGCAGGCGGTGCAGCGCCTCAGGCGGGTGGATTTCGTCGGGGCCGTCAGCGGCCCGTTCGGGGTGACGCCGAATCGCCAGCACGCGCATCCCCAGCCCCCGGCAGATGCGGGCCACCCGCCGGCCGATCTCCCCGTAGCCCAGAATCAGGGCGGTCTTGCCCTCCAGGAGCACCGCCGGATTGGGCCGGTAGCGGGGCCGCCAGTCATGGGCCCGCAGGGCTCGGTCCAGCGGGACGATGAACTTGGCCGCGGCCAGAAGGAGCGCGCCGGTCATCTCGGCGACGGAGGTGGCGTTGTAGTGCAGGTTGTGCACGGCGACCTGGGGAAACTCACGCATCAGGGTTCGCGTCTCCGGGGGCAGGCCGGCCCAGGGGATAATCAGGGCCCGCAGGTTGGGACTGGCCAGGATATGCTCCCGGCGGGGCCGGCCGGCGACCAGGATGTGGTAGCGCGGCGGGTCGGGCAGGTCTTCCCCCGTGGTTACCTCAATCCCCGGCTCCAACCGGGAGCGGAGTTCTTCCAGCAACCCCACATCTGCAGTATGCAAGAGGTGAGCCGACAGGAAGGGCCTGTTTTCAGTCATTGCTTCCCTCCGGGTCGTCAGAACGTTACGCGCAGGGCGCGTGGTGTGGTTCCCCGTGGGGGACCAACGAGTGCGGCCGTTCTAGGCCATGGGCTTCCATCAGGGCGACGTCGCTCATCACCGCTACCGGGTCTCCGTCGGCGACAACGCGCCCCTCGTCCATCAGGACGACGCGGTCGCACACCTCCAGAATCAGTTCCAGGTCATGCGAGGCGAGCAGGAGCGTCCGGCCGTTCTGCTGGAGAAAACAGATCAGCCGCCGACGGGAGCGCATGTCCAGGTTCGCGCTGGGCTCGTCATAGAGGACCAGCCGGGGGTGCATGGCCAACACACCGGCGATCGAGACCATCCGCTTTTCTCCCCCGGAAAGGTGGTGGGGCACCCGTGAGGCCAGATGGGAGACGCCGGCCATGCTCAACGCCTGACCCACCCGTTGCCGCACCTCCTCGGGGGGAACCCCCAGGTTTCGCGGGCCAAAGGCGACATCGTCCCACACCGAGGGGTTGAAGAGTTGATCGTCGGGGTCTTGAAAGACCAGCCCGACCTCGGGATGGAACTCACCCTGGCGGACCGGCCGGCCAAAGAGGCGCACCTCCCCGGCCTCCGGCTTGAGGATGCCGGTAACCAGCAGGAAAAAGGTCGTCTTGCCTGCCCCGTTCGGGCCGATCAGGCCGACCCGCTCTCCCTCCTCGATGCGCAACCTGATTCCCTGAAGCACTCCCGGCCGTTCCGGATAGGAGAAGGCCAGCCCGACAACCTCCAGGGCCGGGGGCGCCAAGGCGGATTGTACCTCCGCCGGAACCTGTTGGGGCAACATCATCCGTACCCCCGTAACCACATCTCGGCGGCGACCAGGGCCAGGGCGAGCAGAAGCACGCCCCCCAGCCAGAGCGCGTCCTGGGGGCGGGTGGAAAAGTTGGCCCGCACGCTCGCCCGGGGGCGGGTCTCCTGCCCGTACCCCCGCAGGACCATCGCCTTGTACACGCGCTCCGACTGCTCATAACTGCGCACCAGGAGACTGCCGGCCAGGGCCGCCAGCGTGCCCAGGGTGCGGCGGTTCGGCCGGCGGGGGCGGAAACCGCGTACCTGCATGGCCCGTTCCATCGTCTCCAGTTCATCCCCAACCTGGTAGATGTAGCGATAGGAAAAGAGCATCATGTCGGTCAGAAGGGCAGGAACGCCCAACGCCTGCATCGCCCGGACCATGCGCAAAAAGGGGGCCGTCCCAAAGAGCACGATTCCCAGCGTCAGGATAGAGACAAACTTGACGCCAACCAGGAAAAGGGCCTGCAACCCTTCCCGATAGAGGGTCAGGGGACCCAGGTGCAGCAGGACCGTTTCCCCGGAAAAGAAGGGTAGGAGAACAGCCATCGCCAGAAAAAAGAACCCCGGGTAGCGCAGCCGTTGCAGCAAAAAGGAAATCGGCAGGCGGGAGAGCCCATAGATTCCTGCTGTGAGCAAAAGCATCGCCGGCAGGAGGCGCAGGTCGTGCACCAGGGCAAAGCCAAAGAGGAGCGCCAGGAGCCCGACCAGTTTGTAACGTGGGTCCCAACGGTGCAACGGCGAGGCACGCTCGGCATAGGTGTCCGGTCCCAGATTCATCGGTTCTCCCTCGGCGCCTCTATCCGACCACCGGCCAGCAGTTCCGGCTTGACCCGCTCCAAAAAGAGGACCACCAACGCGGTAAAGGCCCCCTCAATCAGGGCCAGGGGGATGTGTGCCAAGGTGAGGGTAGTGATCGCCCGTCGCTCGGCCTCCACCTCTACGGTGGTCGGGATCGTCGTTACCAGGAGGAGAAAGGCGATCAGAGCGGCCAGGAGCAGGCCCAAGGCCCCGCCGAGGAAGGCCAGGAGCCCTGTCCAGAAGCGGTAGCCCCGATCATCGGGCGTGGGATGGGGCCGGATGCGCCGGCGCAGGCGAAAGAGGCCCCCGGCCAGGAGGGCAGGCAGCCCCATCATGGCCGCGTTGACCCCTAGGGTGGTCATGCCGCCGTGCTGAAAGAGGACCGCCTGGAAAAAGAGGCCGATCAGGATCGCCGGAAAGGCATAGGGGCCCAGGACGACCCCCAGGAGCCCGTTCAGGACCAGGTGGACGCTGGTCGGGGGGAGGGGGATGTGAATCCACGAGGCCACGAAAAAGGCCGCGGTGAGCAGGGAGGCCTGGGGAATACCCGCGCGGGGGTTTTCCTGCCGGCCGAGTTGGCGCAGCGATTGCCAGGTGGCGGCGCCGCTCACCGCATAGCCGGCCACGCAGACCGAGGCCGGCAGAATGCCGTCGGGGATGTGCATCTAACCCTCCTCAGGCTGGCGGGGCCGGCGCATGAAAAAGAGGGCCGTGCCGACCAGCCCCCAGAGGACCGCCCCGCCCGTCACGGCCATCTGGAGGGGGCTCATGCCGGCGGTGACCACGCCCCCACCGACCGGGATGTGGACAATGTCGCCATGGCCGGCCTGGCGCACCTGCACGTCCCAGGTTCCCGGTCGCTCCGGATCTGGGGCGAAGGTGAAGCGGCCCTCTTCATCGCAGGTGCCGGTCCGCCAGGGGGTGGCCGGGTCGTCCGGCGCATAGACGACGACCTGGGCTCCGGCCATCGCTTCTCCGGTGTCGTAGGTGGCCTGGATCGTGACGGTTGTCTCCAGGGTATAGGTGATGCGGGCGCCGTGGGCCGAGGCGGTCGCCACCAGCGCCAGAGCCAGGAGCAAAGCCGGTAAAAGAGCCCCGGTCGTTCGTTTCATCGCGCTTTCCTCCCGCCGCGCTCAGTGCGGCCCGCTGTTGCAATGCCCCTCGCCGACGTGCCCCAGGGTGGTCAGGGCCCGCTCCAGCCGAGTATAGTCGCCGGCGAACATTTCTGCTTCCAGTTCGGACATGGTCATATCCACAACCCCATCGCGGGCCAGGACGGCAAAGGGTTCAAAGCCGATGGCCTCCTGATTGAGGTCGTCATCGGCGGGCAGGCCGGCATCGCCAAAGATGTGGTCCAGGTGGAAGGTCAGTTCCAGGTCGGCGGCCCCCCCAGGGGAGAGGAAGCCCTTGCGCTCATCGCCGACATATTCAGCGCAGGTATAGGCATACCCGCGCTCCACGCGGAGGGTAAAGGAGACCATGCGGCCCTCCTTTTCGGCATGGCCGAGAAGAACCATGCTATAGCCCTGAATGAGTCCCTCCGAGGCGCGGGGCATGGTCCAGGAGAGGGCGTTGTAGTGGCCGGCCGGCGCGTCCTCCGCTTGGGCAACCAGGATCGGCGGGGCGTTCCCATCCCCCTCGGCCAGGTCCACCAGGTAGGGGCCGGCCAGGTGGACAGTCTTGTGCGCCTGCGGCGTGCCCCCCTGATGGGCGTCGTAGGGCGGGTCGGTTTGGTAGGCGCGGAGGTCGGCCAGGTTGACGTAGATATGCTCAAAAGTGATCTGCCAGCCATCCCTGGAGACCAGCCCCTGCCGGACAAAATCCTCCCCGTTGGCCTTGAACTGCAGGGTGCCCGTCTCCCCGGGACCACAGGAGAGGAGCAGAAGGACGAGTAAAAGGACGAGAGCAAACGACCTGCGCATCATTTTCCTCCTTGTGCCGATGAAACGGTCCGTTGCTGCACTGCCTGTTCTGGAGATACCTCTCTCTCACCGGAGACGACCGTTGCGGAGCAGCATTGGCACAGTCCGGCCAGGGCGACATGTTCCGCATCGCAGGCAAAACCGACCTCCTGCCCGATCTGCTCACAGACCACCCCCAGGAGGTCGCTTTCGACCTCGAGAACCTGACCGCAGCGGCGGCAGACCAGGTGGATGTGCGGCCCGTGGCAAACCGTCGCATAGACGGCCTGGCCGTGGCCCAGGTTGATCTGGCTGGCCAGGCCCTCCTCGACCAGGAGGTCCAGGGTACGATAGACGGTGGCCAGGTTCAGGGAGCGGCTGCGGTGGCGGGTGCTCTCCAGAACCTCCTCGGCGGTCATGTGATGATCGCCGTGGGCCAGGGCCTCGATGACCATCTCCCGCTGGGGGGTGATGCGGTAACCGCGCCGGCGGAGCGTCTGCAGCAGCGTATGACAATGAGGCATCTCGCGACTCCTTGCTTTTGCAAAGACTTGCAACGATTATACCACCGGCGGGGGACATGGTCAAGTGTAGAGGACACTCCCGGGGACAATTCTGCCCTGGCAACCGCCCCTAACCCTTTTGGAGGAAACCGAAGTTTCCGGTGGTGGGGTGTCTAAATCATCCCCTGCCGTGAGGTCTCTGACGACCGGTGGGACAGCCCCTGGTGGTCTCGGGGAAAGGCCCGAAACGCGGTCGGTGCGTATTGAACTGCGGAGACTCTTGTGATATAATAGATTTGTGGCGCATTAGCCGAAAGGAACAGGATGTTGTGGTCCTGCTCATCTCAGAACCCTACAGGTAGTGGCTTTTGCCAATTACGCCACACGTCTAATGATAGTGGAGGGGCTTGGGGATGGAAAAACCGCTGTATGGTATGACTGCGGAACTTTACCGGGCAGTAGTCGCCGTGGTGGATGACCGCCTGGCCGCGATTCGGGTCCTGCGGGAAGATTTCGACCGCCTGGAAAAGGCCGTCGAGGCACTGGCCGAGGCGCAGCGGCGCACCGAGGAGCGCGTCGAGGCCCTGGCCGAGGCGCAACGGCGTACCGAGGAGCGCGTCGAGGCCCTGGCCGAGGCACAACGGCGCACCGAGGAGCGCGTGGGGCGGCTGGAGGCCGCCGTCGAGGCCCTGGCCGAGGCACAACGGCGCACCGAGGAGCGCGTGGGGCGGCTGGAGGCCGCCGTCGAAGCCCTGGCCGAGGCGCAACGGCGCACCGAGGAGCGCGTGGCCCGCCTGCAGGACGATATGGGCGCGGTCAAGGGGCGATTGCTGGAGATGGACTACCGCGAAAAGGCCCCGGCCTACCTGGGCCGCCAGATGCGTCAGGTCAGAGTCCGCTCGCCGGTGGACCTGCTGGATGAACTGGAGGCCTGCCTCTCCCCGGAGGAGGTGGATGAGGTCTGGCGGCTGGACCTCCTGGTCGAAGGAGTGCTCCCGGAAAAGGGAGAGGTCTGGCTGGCGATGGAGATCTCCTTCGTGGTGGATCGGCATGATGTGGAGCGGGCGCTGCTGCGGGCGGGTTTGCTGCGACGGTTGGGCCGGCCGGTGTTGCCGGCCGTGGCGGGGGAGGCTGTGACCGAGGGTGGGGCGGAACTGGCCCGCACTGCGGGGGTCGTCCTGCTGGAAGACGGACGGGGACGGTTCTGGAAGGAAGCCATCGAAAACGCCCTGCCCCAGTAACCCCGCCGGCGGTTGATTCGCAGAGGCCGGCCATTCGGTCGCCTGGGAACGCTCAGGCGATGGCCTAGAACGAGACAAACACCTTGGCCAGACTCTCCCCGCAAACGGCCAGGTCCCAGGAACAGGTATAACCGAAGGGCGTCATGAGGACCTCGTAGCCGGTTTGCCGCAACCGCCTGGCCATCTCCTCCAGAAAGGTCTGGGCAAATTCGGGGGAGGCACTGGAGGTGGAGAGATGGGTAAAGGTGTGCAGGACGACGCGGCGGAACCCCTTTTTGCCGGCCAGCCATTTGACCTGTTTCAAAAGCCGTCGCAAGACGCGCGGGTGGTCTAGCTCGTCCTCGGCCTCACAGTGAAAAAAGACGACAACGGCCTCCTCAATCGAGCCGGCCGGCGCGGGTGGCGGGGCCTCGGGGAGGGTGGCGGCAAAAGGCTCGAAAGAAAATCGCCGGGCGAGAAAGAGCAACGCCTTCATCGGTTCCCCTGGAAAGTGCGCCGTGCGGGGGAGGAGATGGCCGCCTCCGTCATCCCCTGGGGGGGGATGTAGGGGAAGGTGACGATGGCCACGGTCCAGTCCCCGTCCCGCCGGAGCGAAAAGGTCCCCCCCAGATCCCGGGCGACCAGGGCGCGGACGATCTGCAACCCCAGCCCCTCGCGGTCCTCCTCGCTCTCGGCCGGCCCCTGGCCGTTGTCACGGACCTGCAGGACGACCCGGTCGTCGGTCAGGTAGATGTCCACCAGGACCAGGCCCTTCCCCCGGCCGGCAAAGCCGTGGGCGACGGCATTGGAAAAGAGTTCGTTGATCAACAGGGCCAGCAAGGTGGCCTCCTGGGAGCCGATCGGCAGGGGCGGCTCCTCGATGACCTGATAGCGCAGGTCCAGGTCGGGCCGGGAGAGGTACGCGCCGGCCACCTCCATCACCTTGAGCGCGACCGCCTGGACGGTGGTGACCCCCAGGGTGCCCTCGCAGAGCAGGTCGTGCACGGCGGCGATGCTCTGGATGCGGGACGCGCTTTCCTCCAGATAGCGGCCGGCCTGGCGGTCCCGCACCCGCCGCCGCTGCATATTGAGCAGGGAGGCGACGGCCTGGAGGTTGTTGCGGACGCGGTGGTGCATCTCCTGAAGGAGGGTGGACTTGGTCTCCAGGCTGCGGCGCGATTCGTCGTAGAGGCGGGCGTTCTCGATCGCCAGGGCCGCCTGGTCGGCAAAGACGCTCAGCAGGTTGACCTGGTCGGGGCCAAACCCCTCCGGCCGGCCGGTGTGCAGGCAGATCGCCCCCAGGGGGGCCTCCTTGCCCCGCAGGGGAATGCAGAGGAGGGCGTGGAAGCCGACCTCGCCGGCCCACCGGCCCAGGACGGTGCCCTGATCGGCACGGACGATCACCGGTCCGGTGGCCATGGCCATCTGCTCCTGCACCTGCGGGTGGGCCAGCCACCGCTCCATCCGTTGGGCGGCCCCCTCGGTCAACCCCCAGGCGGCCGCCGGGTAGGGCTCCGGCCGGCCCTCGGCCCACTCCACAATCACAGCCATATCGGCCTGCCCCAGTTTGGCCGCCTGCTCCGTGATCACCCCCAGCGTCTTTTCTAGGTCCAGGGTGGCCACAACCATCGCCGAAATCCGCTGTAGGGTGGTCAGTTCGTCCACTTTTTGGCGCAGGCGCTGGTCCGTTTCCTGGTAAAGCCGGGCGTTCTCCAGCGACATGGCCATCTCCCCGGCCACCATCTCCAGAAAGTTAATCTCCTCCGGCGTATAGACGCGCACATCGCGCGTGCGCACATTGATCACCCCGACCAACTTTTCCACCGTGTAGAGAATAATCGGCACCGAGAGGAGGGAGCAGTACGGTTCCTCGTGCAGGGAGGGCTCGTAGAGAAAACGGGGTTCCTGGCGGACGTCGGGGACGGCCACCGGCTGGCCCTGTTGGGCCACCCAACCGGTGACCCCATTCCCCAGGCGCAGGCGCACCTGCCCTTCTGCCTCCGGGTTCAACCCGACCGAGGCCCCCAGGACCAGGGTGCCCCGCTCCGGCTCAAAGAGGTAGAGTTCGCAGACGTCCACCTGCATCACCTCGGCGACTGTCTGGACGACCAGGTGCAGGGTGGCCTCCAGGTCCAGACTGGAGTTGGCCACGCTGATCACTCTGTGCAGGGCGGCCAGTTCGTTCATCCGGGCGGACAGTTCCACCGAGCGGTTCTGGGCAGCGATCTCTTCGCGGGCCTGGATGTAGCCGGTGATGACCTCGGTCAGAAAGGTCAGCCGCAGGGTCTCGCTCTCCGGGTCGTCGCCGTCCAAGTGTGCCCCCAGGAGGCGGGCGGCGGTGATGGCATAGTCGGAGAGGGCTGTGATCGACCCTTCCTCCTCGGCCCAGCGACGTCCCTCGGCCTGCAAAAGGGCCGCCGCCTGGGCCGGGTCCGGTTGACGCAGGGCCTCGGCCAGGGTCAACAGGAGACGACGAGGAGTGCCCGCCGCACCGACAAGGGCCCGCTCCAGCGCCCTCTGGACGGCCTGGCGGACGGACAGGGAAAGGTCGCGCACCGTTTGCTCCAGCAGGTCCGGCCTGCGCTGGTTCTCCGAACTGTCCATCGGTCCCCCTCGTTGGGTCGGCCACCGCATCGTGGTCAGGACAATTATACCGCAAGGAGGGCACGAGGGCAAATCGGAGCGGCTGCGCAACCCCCTACCCGTCTTGGACCCTTCGTCTTTCCGGCGATCGCGGCGTGCTCTGCAGTAGACACCTTGTCGGCAGAACAACGTTCAAAGGCTGTAACTGCTCAGCCGCACACCAATGTTCACCGCCGAGAGGTAGAGGACGCAGAGTGTTATGTTTCCACAGAGGACAAGGGGGGTCTGCGGCCCCAAAAGTATCCCGTTGCGTGCTCTGCGGTGAGCAGGCACCCAAGGCTCAGCGCCGGCGGTTCCAGGCGTCGCCGGCGTACTTTGCCCGCAGGTCGGGCAGGAGGGCCCGTTCGTAAGCGTTCAAGCGGCCCTCCTGCAGGGTGATGTCCCAGACCTCGGCAAAGGCGGCGCGGAGGGCGGCAGCCACTTCATCGGGGGCGACCGGCCGGCCCAGGGCCTCCCCCAGCCAAGTCAGCCGGGAACGCAGGTAGGCGGCCAGTTCCTCCTTGCTCATCTCCGGCGGGGGAATCAGCACCTCGACCTGTCGCTGCAGGTCCACCTCCAGGAGAATCGAGCCGTGCTGCAGGAGGGTGGCGTTGCGGCGCACCTGCGCGCTGCCGATGACCTTGCGCCCGCCGATGAGCACCTCATAGTCGCTGGGGGCGTCAAAGCAGGCCGCCGAGCCCAACCCGTGGCCGCGGGCGCGGGCCGGGGCCATCTCGGCCGGCACGCCCAGACGACGCAGGCCAGCCACCAGCGCGGTGCTGATCTTGCGGTAGGACTCGGGAATACTCCCCGATACGAGCGGGTCAGCGGTGGAAGCGACGACGCTGTAGGTCAGTTCCCCATCGTGGAGGATGGCCCGCCCACCGGTGGGACGGCGCACCCAGTCCACCCCCAGGCGGCGGCAGCCGGCCTCGTCCACCTCCCGCCCGGCCCGCTGAAAGTAGCCGATCGAGAGGCCGGCCGGCCGCCAGCGATAGAAGCGAATCGTCGGCGGGGAGTGGCCGGCACTCAGCGACTCTAGGATGGCCTCATCCACCGCCATATTGGTAAACCCGTCGGCCGGTGGGTCCAGAAGCAGTCGCCACGTCGGGGTCATCGCGCCGTCCAGGTCCTCCTTTTGTCCCTGCTGCCAGGACAATGGCCGCAACACCCGCCCGGCCGTTGCCGACCGGACAGGCTCATTATACCACGGCCAGGGAGAAAGGCAACAGGCACATCGGAGCAGGCAAACAGGGTTGGCCCGATTTTCGTCACTCAGAAACTCGGCCGCAGGAGTGCCTTGCCAGGATGACGAAATGGAGGCGACGGCGACCTGTTGCTCGATCCCCCTCGTTTGACAGAACTGCTTCCCCCGTGTACAATGGATGAGAACGGTTGCCGACGGAGGGTGTTGCATGCTCTGGCAATATCCCCTTTATCCGTTCACGGCCATCGTCGGGCAGGAACGGATGAGGCGGGCGCTTGTCTTGAACGCGATCAACCCGCGCATCGGGGGGCTCCTGATTCGGGGGCAGAAAGGCACGGCTAAATCCACCGCCGTGCGGGCCCTGGCGAACCTGCTCCCGCCGATCGAGGTCGTCGCCGACTGCCCCTTCAACTGTCCCCCCAACGACGGCGAGCAGATGTGCGACGATTGCCGCCGGCGGGTGCAGCAGGGCAAAACCCTCCCCCGCGAGCGGCGCAAGATGCGCGTGGTCGAACTGCCGATCAACGCCTCCGAGGACCGCCTGGTGGGGTCGTTCGACCTGGAACAGGCGATCAGCGAGGGGATACGCACCTTTGAACCGGGCCTGCTCGCCGCGGCCAACCGGGGCATCCTCTATGTGGATGAGGTCAACCTGCTCGACGACCACCTGGTGGACCTGCTCCTGGACGCAGCCGCTATGGGGGTGAACACGGTCGAGCGGGAGGGCATCTCTTACAGCCATCCGGCACGCTTTATCCTGGTCGGCACGATGAACCCGGAGGAGGGCGAACTGCGCCCGCAACTGCTGGACCGTTTTGGCCTGTGCGTCGAGATCGCCGGCCTGGGCAACCCCGACGACCGGGTTGAGGTGGTCCTGCGGCGCAGTGCCTACGAGCGCGATCCGGTCGGCTTTGCCGGCCGCTGGCAGGAGCAGGAGGAGGAACTGGCCCGGCGCATCGTCGCGGCTCAGGGGCGACTGGAGCAGGTGCAACCCACCCGGGAGGACCTGCGCCAGATCGCCGAACTCTGCCTGCAGATGGAGGTGCAGGGCCACCGCGCCGACATCACCATCCTGGAGACGGCAATGACCAACGCCGCCCTGGAAGGGCGGGAACGGCTCATCCAGGCCGACCTGCTCCTGGCGGCGGAACTGGCCCTGCCGCATCGGATGAAGCGACACCCCTTCGAGGGGGCCGCCTTTGACCGAAACAAGGTCGTTCAGGTGCTGGAGCAGAACGGCCCCACCACGCCGACCGAGTCAACGCCCCAACCGGTCCCCCGCGACCCCCTGGTCTCACCGCCGACGCCGATACCCCCGCCCCTATCCGACCCGCCGGCAGCGGCCGAGGCCCCGCGGACGATTCTGCGCGGTGGCTCCTCCGACGCGCTCTACCGCCTGGGGTTGCGGGCGGGGGAGGTGGTCTTTTCGGCCGGCCAGGTCTTTCGCCCCCGGCGGTTGGAAACCCCACTGGACCGCCGCTTCCGCTGCCTGCCCGGTCGACGTAGCCTGACCCGCAGCCGGCGCAGGCGCGGTCGCTACGTCACCAGCCGCCGGCCTGACGACGGCCGGCTCACCGACCTGGCCTTTGACGCCACCATCCGCGCCGCCGCTCCCTTCCAACAACGTCGCTCCCGGGACGGGCACGCCGTCACCCTGCGCCGCCGGGACCTCCGACAAAAGGTCCGCCTGAGCCGGGCACGCAACGTCATCCTCTTTGTCGTGGACGCCAGTTGGTCTATGGCCGCCGAGGCCCGAATGGAGGCGACCAAGGGGGCCATCCTCTCCCTGCTGATGGACGCCTACCAGCGGCGCGACCGGGTGGGCCTGGTCATCTTTCAGCGGGAAAGGGCCACCCTGCTCCTCCCCCCGACCGGCAGCGTCGAACTGGCCCGCGACCGCCTGGAAAAGGTCCCCACCGGCGGCAAGACCCCACTCAGCCAGGGCCTCCTCCTGGGCTACCGCGTGCTGGAACAGGTCCGCCGACAGGACCCGGAGGCCATGCCCCTGCTGGTGCTGATCACCGACGGCCAGGGAAACGTCTCCATGAGCGACCTGCCCCCGATGGAGGAGGCCTGCCGAATCGCCCAACAGATCGGCAAACGGAGCATCCGCTGTATCGTCATTGACACCGAACATGAGCAGTTCAACCGGGGCCTGGCCCGGCAGATCGCCGAGGCCGCCCGGGGAGAATATTACCGCCTGACCGAGTTGCGGGCGCAAACACTGGTCCAGACCGTGCGAGAACACCTGCCGGCCGAGAGACCGGCGTGTCCTCCAGGATAATGAGAGGAAAAACTGGCAGCAGGAGGCACATGAACCGATGAATGAGGAAACGGCGCGGAACCTTCCGCAAGAAGAGGTCGAGGAGACCGCAGCGGTCGTCCTCCCTCCCCTGACACCCCAGCAGGCAACCCCTGCGGGGAGCGTATCGGACGAACCGATCTCCCCCCCGGCAGAGTCTCCCGATAGCCCACCGCCGACAGCGGAGACCTCCCCTCCCGAAGGCGAACTGCCCGCTCAGGAGGCCGAGGAGGAAAAGGTCTTTCAGCGACCCCGAACGATCAAAGACCTGCGCAAAGGAATGACCCTGGAGGGCAAGGTCACCAGTGTGGCCATCTACGGGGCCTTTGTGGATATCGGTGTGGGCCGGGAGGGGTTGGTGCACATCTCCCAGTTGAGCGACCGCCCCGTCTCCAGCCCCACCGACGTGGTCAGGATCGGGGATATGGTCACCGTCCGCGTCCTCGACGTAGACCCGCGCAGCCGGCGAATCAGCCTGACCATGCGCCAGCAGGTCGAGCCCGGGCTTGACCGGAAGAAACTGGGCGAACTCAAGCCGGGGATGGTGACCGAGGGGACGGTGACCAGCCTGGCCCGCTTTGGGGCCTTTGTGGATGTCGGCGTGGGCCGGGATGGGCTGATTCCCAACTCGCAGGTTGTGGCGACCGATCCCAACGCCGCCGAGGAGGTGCACCAGGCGCGGGACCTCCTCCACGTCGGGGAGCGGGTGAAGGTGCGGGTCACCGATGTGGACCCCAAGAGCGGCCGCATCCGCCTGAGCATGCGCAACGTCTATGACGGCGAACTGCTGGAGCAGTTGCGCCCCGACATGACGGTGAAGGGGCGCGTGACCAGTCTGGCCCCCTTTGGGGCCTTTGTGGACCTCGGTGTGGGCAAGGATGGCCTGGTGCACATCTCCGAGATGGGCGAGGCCGGCATCCGCCACCCCCAGGAGGTTTTACGGGTCGGGCAGGAGGTCGAGGTGCGCATCCTGGAGGTGGACCCCGAGACCCAGCGCATCAGCCTCAGCATGCAACTGGAGGCGGAGGCCGAGTGGGCCGCCTCGCTGGAGGAGGAAGGGGAGGAGGAAGCGTTTCCCGAGGAAGCCACGCTGGAGGACCTGGTTGCCCGCTTTAGCATGCTGCGGCCGGCCGGCCGCTCTCAGGCCCACCGACAGGCCCACCAGGCCGAACGCCAGCGGCAGGCCGTCCGGGAAGCCCAGCGGCGGGCCCTGGAAGAATTGCGCGAGAAGGAATAAAAGAGCCGGGGCCCAACCGCGCTGTCGCCCAGGGGGGCAGGCCGTGGCCTGTCCCCTGTTGGTCCCGTCAGGAGGTCGTCCCGATGAACCGTCGCCGGCCTGTTCTCAGCACCTTTTCGATCGTCGCCCTTGACCCCCGGACCGGCGACCTGGGCGTGGCCGTCCAATCCAAGTTCCTGGCCGTGGGCGCAGTCGTTCCCTGGGCCCGGGCCGGAGTCGGGGCGATCGCCACCCAATCCTACGCCAACCTCTCCTACGGGCCGGAGGGTCTGCGCCTGCTGGCCGAGGGCCGGCCGGCCGCGGAGGTCCTGGAGGCCCTGGTGGGCGCGGACGAGGAGCGGGCCCTGCGCCAAGTGGGAATCGTGGATGCCCGGGGCCGGGCCGCGGCCTACACCGGCGAGGCCTGCTTCCCCTGGGCCGGCCACATCGTCGGCGAAAAGTTTGCCTGCCAGGGCAATATCCTGGTCGGTGAGGCAACGGTGCGGGAGATGGCCCGCGCCTTTCGCCGGAGCCGGGGCGAACTGGCCGAGCGACTGGTTGCCGCGCTGGCCGCCGGCCAGGCCGCCGGAGGAGACCGCCGGGGCCGCCAGTCCGCCGCCCTCCTGGTCGTCCGCGAGGGGGGTAGTTACGGCGGCTACCTGGACCGCTACATTGACCTGCGCGTAGACGACCATCCCCACCCGATTCAGGAGTTGGAACGGCTGCTGCGCCTGCATCGGGTCTATTTCACCAGGCCGCAGAAGGAGGATTTCCTTCCCCTGGAGGGGGCCCTCCTGGAGGAGGTTCAGCAGCTCCTCCACAACCTGGGCGACTATGCCGGCCCGGTCGGCGCGCCCTATGGCGAGGCCACCCGCCAGGCCCTCTTTGCCTACGCCGGCCGGGAGAACTTGGAGGAGCGGCTGGCCGAGGATGCCCGCATTGACCGGGTCGTCCTCGAGTTCCTCCGGCGACAGGGAGGAACCGCATGACCCCGCCGATCCTCTGCATCGTGGGCAAATCGGGGAGCGGCAAGACGACCTTTCTGGAGAAACTGATCCCGGAACTGCTCTCCCGGGGCTACCGGCCGGCCGTGGTCAAGCACGATGTCCACGGCTTTGAAATAGACCATCCCGGCAAAGACACCTGGCGGCTGCGCCGGGCCGGGGCCTGGCGCGTGGCCATCTCCTCCCCAGAGCGGATCGCCATCATCGGTCGGGTGGAAGAGGAGATGCCCCTGGCCGAACTCGCCCGCCGTTACCTCGGGGATGTGGATATCGTCCTGACCGAGGGGTACAAGCGCAGCCCCTGGCCCAAGGTCGAGGTCTGTCGGGCCGAACGCAGCCGCGAACTGATCTGCACGCCCGAGGAACTCGTCGCCATCGTCAGCGACCTGCGTTTCGACCTGCCCTGCCCCCAGTTCGACCTGGACGATGTTGCCGGCCTGGCCGACCTGCTGGAGGCCCACTTTCTCACCCCGGCCGCCCCGGAACAGGTGCGGCTGCGGCTACAGGTGGACGGCCGGGAGGTCCCGCTCAAACCGTTCCTCCAGGAGATGCTGGCCGGCGCGATTCGGGGCTTTCTGGCCGGGCTGAAGGGCAGCGCCGGCCGACAGATCGCCCTGGAGATCGAGGAGCCGGAATGAAGTGCCCTCCGCTGAGTGGGGTGGTTCTGGCCGGCGGTCAGAGCCGCCGCATGGGGCAGGATAAGGCGTTGCTGCGGCTGTGGGGGCCGGCCGGGCCGACCCTCCTGGAGGTGGTCACTGCCCGGCTGGCCGCCGTCTGCGACGAGGTGCTGGTGGTCAGCGCTGCCCCCCGGGAGGACTGGCCGGCCCTGGAGGCACGGCTCGTCTTTGACCGCTTCCCCGGCGGCGGCGCGCTGGGCGGTATCTACACCGGCCTGGCCGAGGCCGCTCACCCCTACGCCCTCACCGTCGGTTGCGACATGCCCTTTCTGCACCTCGCCCTCCTCCACCGGATGGCCAAACTCCCCCGGGACTATGACGTGCTTATCCCCCGCCTGCCCCGCTCTGGCCTGCGCAAACAGGGCGGCTTTCACCTGGAGCCGCTCCATGCCATCTACGGGCGGGCCTGCTTGGAACCGATGCTCGACCTCTTGCAGCGGGGGGGGCGGCAGATCATCCGCTTCTTTCCCCAGGTACGGGTGCGCTACCTGGAGCCGGACGAGTGGGCCGCGCTGGACCCCCAGGGCCTCTCCTTTCGCAGCCTGAACACCCCTCAGGATGTGGCCGCGATTATGACCCTCCTGCGGGACCTCCCCGAACCGCAATAAGAACCGGATACAGGCAATTTTGCCTCAACCGCCGTCGCTTTAAAAGTGCAACTTTTTGACAAATCACTGCCCGTTTTCGGAAACCTTTCTTCCGCTTATGGACACATTCCCGCAAGAAATCGAAATTTGCCCGTGTCCGGCCACAAGGTTGGCCCCTCGACCGGTGACTCGTCCGGGCCCGCTGTGCCCCCAACGGAGCGACTTTGCACCAGCCCTTCTGCTCCGGCCCCTTGCCTCGGTGACAAAATCTGGTATAATGAACCTGGGAGCCTGTTCGAACGGTCCCCGAGAATGGGGCGGACGCCGTTCCAGCAACGGCGACTCCGGTGGCCGGTACGTCTCTCCCATATGGGCAATCCCAAAGTGGCGCCGGCCCCGGCTGGCGGGAGAAATAGGATGACAAAACCGCTCAGGGTCCTCTGGATTGACGATAACCAGGAGCGCACCCGCCGCCTCGTAGAGGCCCTGCGGGGGGCTGCTCCCGAGCAGTTCCAGGTCACCTATGCACACACCCTGCAGGAGGCCGGACAATACCCCGTTGACCTTTTCGTGGTGGCTTGGCCCGATCAACCGGGCGAGGTGATCCGCCGTATCTGCCGGCAGTGGCCCAACACACCGATCGTCGTGCTTGCCGAGCGCGAGGAGATGGCCCTGGATGCGATTCGGGCCGGCGCGGAGGAGTGCCTCTGCGGACGGGACCCGGATGGTCCCCATCTGGCCCACGCCCTGCGCTCCGCCCTCGCCCGCAGGGAGGTCGAGAACGAGCGGTTGCAGGATATGGTCGCCGAAATGGCCGCCCAGGAACAACTCCTCGAGAGCATGGCCGCCGTGGCCCGCTCCACCGGCGAGGTCTCGGCCCTGGAACCGACCTTCCAGAACCTGCTCAACGTCGCCGTGCAGCACACCGGGGCCGAGTTGGGCAGCATCTTTTTGCTGGACGAAGCGAGGCGGGTCACCCACAGTTTCCTCTCCCGGGGCGGGTTGATGCCGCTGGAGCGGGAGGAGGTCGGAGAACGAATCAACCGGGTGATGGAGTCCGGCCTGGCCGGTTGGGTCGCCGATCATCGGGAGCCCGCCTGCGTGGATGACCTCACCCAGGACCCCCGCTGGGTGAACCTCTCCAACGGGCCCTACCAGGCCCGTTCGGCCCTGGCCCTGCCGATTCTGCGCCAGGGGGGGCTCCTGGGCATCCTCACCCTGACCCACTCGCAGCCGGGCCATTTTTCCCCGGAGCACCAGCGGATGATGGAGGCGGCGGTGGACCAGATGGCCCTGGCCCTGCACAACGCCAGCCTCTACGAGGCCCAACGCCACCTGGCCCGTCACCAGGCGATCCTCTACCAGGTGCTGAGCGCAGTCGGGGAGCACCTGGACCAGCAGGCCATCGCCCACACGGCGGCGGAGACGACCGCCCGGTTGACCGGCTGGGAGGCGGTGGAGGTTTTCCTCCCCGACCGGCAGGGGAACACCCTGGTCGCCCTGGGGGCGGCCGGCCCCTTTGCCGTGTCGGTGGGCTGGAGCCTCCCGGTCACGCAGGGGGTGGCCGGCCGGGCCTTTTGCCAGGGCCAGGTGCAACATGGGACCGCTGCGGCCGCCGACCCCGACTATGGCGTCGGAGGCAAGGCCGGCGCCGACGAACTGGCCGTTCCCCTGCGCCGGCGTGGGCGCGTCTTGGGAGTGCTCAATATCGAGAGCAACCGGCCGGCGGCCTTTACCGCGGAGGACCGCCGCTTGGCCGAATCGCTGGCCGAGGCCATCGCCACGGCCCTGGAAAATGCCCACCTTTATGCTGAGAGTCAGCAGGAACTGCTGGAACGCCGGCGGGTCGAGGAGAGTTTGCGCGATAGCGAGGTCAAGCACCGCCTCCTCCTGAACAGCATCCGCTCCCCTATTATCGCCCTGCGGGAGGACCTGACGGTCCTCTACTGCAACGCCGCCTACGCCGGCCTGGTCGGCCGGTCGCCGGCCGAGATCGAGGGGCACAACCTGCTCGACCTTTTGCCCCAACTGGCCGAGAGCACCTCCCTGACGGTCAGCCGGCGCGTCATCGAGAGCGGAGAGGAGCAGGTCGTCGAGGAACGCTTTGGGGAGCGCATCTTCCAGTCCCACATCTACCGCACCCCCTGGGGCATCCTGGCCGTCTCCGAAGATGTCACGGCGCGGAGGGGGGCCGAGGCCCGCCTGCGGCTGCTCTCGGCCGGCCTGGAGGCGGCGGCCAACGGCGTCGTCATCACCGACCGCCAGGGGACGATCGTCTGGGCCAACCCGGCCTTTTCCCAACTGACCGGCTATGCCCAGGAGGAGGTCTTGGGGGAGAACCCCCGCCTGCTCAAGTCGGGCCAGCAAAGCCAGGAATTTTACCAGGAGATGTGGCAGACGATTCTGGCCGGGCAGGTCTGGCGCGGCGAACTGGTCAACCGGCGTAAGGATGGCCGCCTCTACACAGAAGAGATGGCGATTACCCCGGTACGGGATGAGAGCGGCGAGATCGGCCACTTTATCGCCATCAAGCAGGATGTTACGGCGCGCAAGCAGGCCGAAGCCGCCCTGCGGCAGGCCAAAGAAGCGGCCGAGGCGGCCAGCCGGGCCAAGAGCACCTTCCTGGCCAACATGAGCCACGAATTGCGCACTCCCCTGAACGTCATCATCGGCTACAGCGAACTGCTCCAGGATGAACTGGGGGACCTGGGGCACGAAGAATTTCTCCCTGACCTGACCAGGATTCGTGACGCCGGCCGGCACCTGCTGGCCACAGTCAACGACCTCCTGGACCTCTCCAAGATCGAGGCCGGCCGGATGGACCTGGAACCGGAGACCTTTATCGTCTCCTCGATGCTGGACAGCCTGGCCTCTGAGGTCTGCCCGCTGATCGAGCAGAACCAAAACATCCTCCATGTCCACGTCGCCGAGGACCTGGGGACGATCTGTGCCGACCCGGCCAAGGTGCGCAAGGTCCTCTTCAACCTGCTGCACAACGCGGCCAAGTTCACCGAGCACGGCCAGATTACGTTGAGCGCATCCCGGGAGAAACGGGGGGAGGAGGAATGGGTCGTCTTTCAGGTCCGGGACACGGGAATCGGGATGAGCCCGGCGCAGACCCGCCGGTTGTTCGAGCCCTTTACGCAGGCAGACCCCTCGGCCACGCGCCGTTACGAGGGCACCGGTATGGGGCTGGCGATCAGCCAGCGCTTCTGCCGGATGATGGGCGGGGAGATTACCGTCGAGAGCGAGCCGGGGCAGGGCTCCACCTTTACCGTGCGCCTGCCGGCGGTCGTCAGGACGACTCCCTCAACAACGCCGGAGGGAATTGCCGAAAGGGGTGTTCTTGAATGAAAGACCAAGCCACCATCCTGGTCGTGGACGACAACGAACTGAACCGGGACTTGCTCTCCCGCCACCTCCGACGGCAGGGCTACACCGTCGTCCCTGCCGAGAACGGCCTCCAGGCCTTGGAGCGGCTTCAGGAGCAACCCTTTGACCTGATGCTCTTGGACATCATGATGCCCGAGATGAACGGCTATCAGGTCCTGGAACACCTCAAGGCCGACCCGGAACTGCGCCACCTGCCGGTCATTGTCATCTCGGCGGTGAGCGACCTGGACAGCGTCGTCCGCTGCATCGAACTGGGGGCGGAGGAGTACCTGATGAAGCCGTTCAACCGGGTACTGCTCCGCGCCCGCATCGGGGCCGCCCTGGAGCGCAAGTTCCTGCGGGACCAGGAACAGGCCTTCCTGGCCCGCATCCAGGAGGAGCAGGAACGGGCCGAACAGTTGCTTTTGAACATCCTCCCCCGCCCGATCGCCGCGCGGCTCAAGGAGGGGGAGCATGTCATCGCCGACCGCTTCGAGGAGGCTACCGTCCTCTTTGCCGATATTGTCGATTTCACCACCCTCTGGGACCGCCAGTCCCCCGACGAACTGGTCACGATGCTGAACGACCTCTTTACCGCCTTTGACCGGTTGACCGATGCGCGGGGGCTGGAAAAGATCAAGACGATCGGCGACGCCTACATGGTGGTCGGCGGGGTGCCCCTCCCCCGGCCGGACCATGCCGAGGCGGTCGCCCTGCTGGCCCTGGATATTTTGCAAGAAGTGGAGCGGTTCAACGAGGAAAGGGACGGCGCGCCGCTTCAGATTCGCATCGGCGTCTCCAGCGGCCCGGTCGTGGCCGGCGTGATCGGCCAGAACAAGTTCGCCTACGACCTCTGGGGGGATGCGGTCAATGTGGCCTATCGCATGGAGGCTCTGGGGGAACCGGAACGGATTCAGGTCACCGAGACCTCTTACCAACTCCTCCGGGACCGCTTCCTCTTTGAGGAGCGGGGACCGCTCCAGGTGAAGGGAAAAGGAACGGTCCAGACCTACTGGTTGCTCGGTCGGAGGGAAGGATGAGCGACCTGCCCACGGGTGGCCAAGCCCCCACGCCTAAAACGGTTCTGATCGTGGAGGACAATGAACTGAACCTGGACATGCTTTCCCGGCGGTTGGAGCGGCGGGGCTATCGCGTCCTCTTCACCGGGGACGGTCTGACCGGCGTCGAACTGGCCCGTTCTGCCCGGCCAGACATTATCCTGATGGACATGCGCCTGCCCCAACTGGATGGCTGGGAGGCTACCCGCCGGATCAAGGCGAACTCGGCGACGGCCCACATCCCGATCATTGCGTTGACCGCGCACGCCATCGCCGGTGACCGGGAGCGGGCCCTGGAGGCCGGTTGCGACGAGTACGAGGCCAAGCCGATCAACTTTCCCCGCCTGCTGACGAAAATCCGCCTGTTGTTGAACCAGGAGGTGGGTTCGGACGAATGAGCGCAGCGGAGCACCCCCCAGAAAAAGCGGCGCCGGGAAAGAGCCGGCCCGATGCCGAGATGGCCCGGCCGGCCCCCCTCTCCTTCCTGGAGACCGTCGCTCCGGCCGGGGCAGGGCCGGAGGTCCGCCTCCTGCGCACTGCCCTGGAGGCCGCCGCCAACGGCATCGTCATCACCGACCGCGACGGGTATATCGTCTGGGCCAACCCCGCCTTTGCCCGGCTGACCGGCTATGCCCTGGAGGAGGTCTTGGGGGAAAACCCCCGCCTGCTCAAGTCGGGCCGGCACGATGAGGCCTTTTACCGCCAGATGTGGGAGACGATTCTGGCCGGCCGGGTCTGGCACGGCGAGGTCGTCAACCGGCGTAAGGACGGCAGCCTGTACACCGAGGAGATGACCATCACGCCGGTGCGCGACGAGCAGGGCGAGGTCCGCCACTTTATCGCCATCAAGCAGGATATCACGGCGCGCCGCCAGGCCGAGGAGGAACTGCGGGCCCAGAAAGGGTTGCTGGAGGACCTGGTTACCGTGGCCCGGGCCACCGCCAGACGGCCCTCCCTGGAAGAAACCCTGCGCAACGTCCTCCAGGTCGCCGTGGACCTCACCAGGGCCGAGAGGGGGAGCCTGTTCCTCCTCGACCCGGAGGGGCGGGTCGAGCGGGGCGTCCTGGCCCGCGAGATGCCGCCGGCCCAACAGGAGGAGGTGGCCCGTCTGGTCATGGAGAAAGGGCTGGCCGGCCTGGTGGCCCGACAACGACAACCGCTCTGCCTGGAGGACGCCACCCAGGATGCCCGCTGGCTTTCCCTTGCCGAGGCCCCCTACACCGCCCGCTCGGCCATGGCCATCCCCATCCTGCAGGGGGAGCGGGTCCTGGGGGTCCTGACGCTGACCGACCCTTCCCCCGGTCGCTTTGGCGAGCGCGAGGTCCACCTTCTGGAGGCCGCCGCCGCCCAGATGGCCCTGGCCCTGCACAACGCCCAACTCTACGAGGAGCAGCGGCAGCAGGCCCAACTGCAGGGCACCCTCTACCAGGTCCTCCGGGCGGTGGGAGGCCACCTGGACCTGCCCACCATCGCCCAGACGGCGGTGGAAATGATCGCCTCCCGAGCCGGCTGGCCGGCCGTGGCCCTGCTCTTGCCCGACCCGGAGGACGCGGGACACCTCCTGGTGCAGGCCTCCGCCGGGGAACCCCCCATCGTTCCCGGCCGGCGCGTCCCGAGCGGGGGGGGAATCGTTGGGCGGGCCTTTCGCTCGGGCCACACCCGCTACAGTGCAGACCTCTCGCAGGAACCCCACGCCCCGCTGCCGGCCGGCGCGGCCCTGGCCGTCCCCCTGCGGCGCGGCGAGCAGGCCCTGGGCGTCCTTCTGATCGCCGCTCCAACCCCGCACCCCCTTGACCGGAAGGCCGCCCTGTTGGCCGAGCCACTGGCCGAGGCGATCGCCCTGGCCCTGGACAACGCCAGGCTTTACGAAACGGCCCGGCGCGAACTGGACCTGCGCAGGCGCAGCGAACGGCTGGAGACGGTCAACCGCATCGCCCGCGCCGTCGGTGCGGTCCTGGACATGGGCGGGCTCTTGGATACGATTCATCGCCAGATCGAGGAGCGCTTTCACCCGGACCTCTTTTTCCTGGCCCTGTACAATCCGACCGGAAAGTCGCTCCAGGGCCGTATGCTGGTCCAGGATGGCGTCCCCTTGCCGGCCCCCTCCCTGCCGCTGACCGAAGGGGTCGCCGCGCTCCTGACCGGCCGGCAGACTCGCCTGGTTCCAGATGGCGCCGCAGAGGCGGCCCTCCCCCCCCTGCTCTTCTTTGCCGGGGCAAGCGACTACCGCTCCCGCCTGGAGGCACCGATCTGCCTGGGGGAACGTCCCCTCGGCCTGCTTGCCCTCTACACCCGTCGGCCCCATGCCTACGACGAGGAAGATGCCCTCCTGCTGGCCATCGTGACCGACCAGGTGGCCGCCGCCCTGGAGAACGCCCGGCTCTACCAGCAGGTGCAGGAGCAGCGGGAGCAGTTGCGTGCCTTGAGCGCACACCTGGCCGAGGTGCAGGAGAGCGAGCGGCAGCGGCTGGCCCGCGAACTGCACGACCAGGTCGGGCAGAACCTGACCGCCCTGGGCCTCAACCTGAATCTGGTGCGTTCCCTGCTTCCTTCCGCAGAAGAGGCGGTGCAGGGCCGGCTGGCCGACAGCCTCTCCCTGGTCGAGCAAACCACCGAGCGCATCCGCAACGTGATGGCCGAACTGCGGCCGCCGGTGCTGGATGACTACGGTCTGATGGCCGCCCTGCGCTGGTATGGCGAACAGTTCGCCTTCCGGAGCGGCATCCAGGTCACCGTCGCCGGCGAAGAACCGAACCCCCGTCTGCCCCTCGCGGTGGAAGGGGCCCTCTTTCGCATCGCCCAGGAGGCGCTGAACAATGTGGCCAAACACGCCCGGGCCGGCCGGGTGACCGTCTCTCTGGAGACCACGGCCGAGGCCGTGCGCATGCAGGTTCGGGACAACGGCATCGGCTTTGCCCGGCGGGGCCGGCCGGGAGGGTGGGGTCTGCTCAGCATGCAGGAGCGGGCCGAGGCCGTCGGGGGAACCTGCCGCGTCGAGTCGCTCCCCCACCGGGGAACCACCGTGACCGTGGAGGTGCCGCGATGATCTCGGTCCTGCTCGCCGATGACCACACCATCGTGCGCGACGGGTTGCGCGCTCTCCTGGAGGCCCATCCGGACATCCGCGTGGTCGGTGATGCCGCCGACGGCCTGGAGACGGTGCGCAAGGTTCGGGAACTGGAACCCGACGTCGTTCTGCTCGATATCGCCATGCCCCATATGAACGGCATCGAAGCGACCTTTGAGATCGGCCAGAGCAACCCAAACACCCGCGTCATTATCCTCTCGATGCACTCCACGAGCGAACATATCTTCCGCGCCCTCCAGGCCGGGGCCCGGGGATACCTGCTCAAAGAGTCGGCCGGCGCCGAGGTCGTCCAGGCCGTCCGTGCGGTCTATGCCGGCGATCGCTACCTGACTCCCAAAGTCGCCGACCGGGTCGTCCAGGACTATGTCCGCTCCCGAAAGCAGGGCGAACCGCTCAGCCCCCTGGAGGGCCTCAGTCGCCGAGAGCGGGAGGTTCTCCAACTGGTCGTCGAGGGATACTCCAGCGCCGAGATCGCCGAGCAGCTCTTCCTTTCCCCCAAGACGGTCGAGACCTACCGCAGCCGGCTGATGAAAAAGTTGGGCATTGAGGATCTGCCCGGCTTGATCAGGTTCGCCATCCAGCATGGACTGACTCCGCCGGAATAACTCTCCTGTCCGGCCTGCCCGACAAGACCGGTCATGCTCTCCCGACAGACGGCAGGGCTGCCCCATAGTAGCCTGTGAGGAAACGATCGCCCTGTTTGTAGTCGCTGACCAACAGCCGGCCGAGGGACGACCTGTGAATATTGGCGTTTTTCTTTCTGTCAGCCCGAATATGCACACCTTGTTGCGGCACACCCTGGATGGGCAGCCGGGTTTTGTGATTCTCGATGGACCGGAAGGGGCGGAAATCGAGGACCAGGTAGCCCAACTAAGCCCCGACGTGGTCGTTCTGGAACTTGCCCCGGACGACCCCGATCGAATCCGCTTGATTCGTCGGCTTGTGGCCCGTTCGCCAACCACGCAGGTACTGGCCCTCCTGCCCCACTGCTCGATCGAACTGGCCCGCCGGTCGCTGCGTGCCAGGGCGTGCGGTTGCCTGGTCGCCGAGACGGCCGTAACCGAGATCGCCGAGGCGGTTATGGCCCTCTATGCCGGCCACTTTTACCTCAGCCGCCCTATCTGGGACGGACTGATGGACGACTATGTGCGCTCCCGGGAACGAGTAAAGCGCACCTATACCGGCAACTCCTGTTGCTGAGCCAACCCCGTCCGCCCGCTCTCCCTCACCGCCACAGGGAGACAAGGCCCGTCCAGGTCAGTTCGAAAAGGACATAGAGCAGCCAGAAGAGCAACGCCACCACCACGGCCAGCGGTTGGGGCAGGACCGCCGTCAGGAAGAAGGTCAGAGTAATCTCGCGCACCCCCGTCCCGATCAGGAAGGAGGAAATCCCCAGGGCCAGGGTGCCCGCCGCCGCCCAGATGCTCATCGTCGTCGGCAGGGCCACCAGTGGCAGAGGATAGACCGAACGGGCGGTAACATAGAGAACGATCCCCCCTACCCCCCAGGCAAACAGGTACAGGGGCAGGAGCGGCCAGAGGTCCCGATAGGTCACCTCGACCTGCACCGAACTGCCCAACCGGCGTAGGAAAAAGCGCAGGATGCGGTTGAACACGGCCGGCTGGAGCAGGACGGCTCCCAGCAGAAGGAGGGCCAGGAGAAGCAACAGGCGGGGCCCCTCCAGAAAGGCCTGCCCCAGGAAGGGCAGGATGAGAAAATAGGCCAGCAGGCCGCTGGTCATCAAAAGGGCCAGTTCCAGGGCACTGCCGGCCAGGGAGACCGGGGCCGGGACCCCTTCATCTTTGTAGAGCAGCGCCCGGCTGAGCATATACCAGACAAACCCCGGCAACCGCTTGGAGAGACCCGAGAGGAGGTAGAGGCGGGCGTTTTTCCGAAAGTGGGTCACCCCGCCCAGCCGCCCCATAATCCGGTTCCAGCCGGCCAGCAGGCAAAAGAGGGCCACCGTGTAGCCGGCAAAGGCCAGGGCCCAAAAGGCCGGCCGCACCTGCCATTCGTATTGCCGCAACTGTTCCCAGTTCCGCCAGGTCTGGTAGGCGATAAAGGCCAGGGCCGGCCCGAGCAGGAGCAGGCTCAGCAACGCGCGTCGCCACGGAGAGCGACCTCCGCCAAGAGACCACCTCTCCAACCGGTTCCAGAGCGAGCGCAGCATGCGCATTCATTCGTTCCTTTACTCGCACCGGTTCAGAAAATCATCTATTTACCCCAAAAAACCGGTGCGAATTTGTGGTGGGGTCTGCTCATTGCCTCCACCTGCCTCAGACAAAGCGCCGGTAAAAGGCCACCGCTTCCTGGGTCAGACGATCCCAGCGGTATGCCTGCACCTGCCGGCGGGCCTGCTCCCCCAGGCGGGCCCGCCGGGCCGGGTCCCGCAGAAGCAGGCCAATCCCCTCGGCCAACGCGGCGGCATCCCCTGGCCGCACTAGCAGGCCGGCCCGACCCTCCCCCAGCAGTTCCCACCGGTCCCCCACATCTCCGGTGACCACCGGGACGCCGCAGGCCATGCTCTCCACCACCTTCATCGGGCAGCGTGCCCGGGCATGCAGGTCGTCGCGCACCGGATCCACCGAGCATGCCCCCAGTAGGTAGTAGGCCGCCACCTCCTCCGGCGGGACCAGGCCGGCAAAGGTGACCCGGCCGGCCAGCCCCAACCCGGCCACCTGCTGCCGCAGGACCATGCCATCCTCCCCCCCGCCGACCAGGAGCAGGTGGGCCTGCGGCAGCGACTGCGCCACCCGGGCAAACGCCTCCAGCAGCAGGTCGAGCGGATGACCGGTCAGGCTCAGGATACCCACATAGAGGACGACCTGTTTTCCCTCCAGCCCCAACCGACGGCGCAACGCGGCGACCTGCGCCACATCCGGGGGGGCGAACCGCTCCTCCTCCACGCCGTTGGGGATGTAGGCCACCCGGCCGGCCGGAACGCGCAACTCTTCCTGCAATCGGTTGACCCAAAAACGGGTGTTCGCCGTCACCCCGTCGGCCAGCCGGGGCAAGCCGTCCTCGAAAAGGCGGACCAAGCCCTGCTGCCACCGCCCGGTAAAGCGGCTGGAGACCGCCTCATAGTCGTCACAGTCCACCAGGAGTGGACGTCGCCGCAGGCGGGCGGCGAGCAGGCCGGCGATTCCGTTGAGGGGGTGCGGCTTCCAGATGTGGTAGAGGTCGGCCGGCGTGGCCAGGGCGTGGCGGGCCAGTTGGGCCGTGGCCAGGATCGCCGCCCGGAGCAACGCCCCACCGCACAACTGCTGCCGGGCGTCACCGAGCCCACGTACATGCATCGGCCCGACATACGAGATCGGCACCTCCCCGTAGGCCAGTTCCTCAAAGGGCCGGCCGGGCCAATCGTGGTGCAGGGTCAGGATGCGCACCTGGTGGCCTTCTCGCAGCAGCGACCGGGCCAGGGCAAAGGTCCGCCCCATAAAGGAGGCATAGGGCCGGCTCAGCGTGCTGATAAAGACCAGACGCATCAGGTTTGCCGTCCTCAGGCGTGCACCGAAATCTCGTAGCGGTTCTCCAACGAGCCCTCCCCCCAGTCCAGGGCCAGGTCCAGGCGGTGCTCGCCGGCCCGCTCGGGGCGGAAAGATACCTCCCCCACCCGAATCGCCGGGCTGTCGGCGGGGAGGGAAAAGGTCCAGGAGTGTTCCTCCAGGAGGTCCCCCTCCGGCCCGTAGAGGCCGGCCCAGGCGCGGACCGGGGCATAGCCCTGATGGGCGTCGTTGAGCACATAGACCGGCAGCCGCACGACCCGCCCGACGGGGTAGCGGTCCCGCTCCGGCAGGGTAAAGATATACTGCGGGTGCAGGTTCCGGCAGAGCGCGTCATAGGACCCCTTGGGTACCCGCCAATAGTCCACCACCGACCACTGAATCGCCGGGCAGGGGTCCGTCAGGTTGAAGGTGAGGATCCCCCCCGTGGGGCGGTACTTGTGGTAGCGCAGCCGGTCAATGTAGTAGCGGTTCAACTCGCTCTGGTAGCGCTGGCTCAACCGGGCCAGTTCGGCCCAGGTGCGGCAGCGCTGCCAGTCCAGCCAGAGGGCCATCACGTGGGGTTGAAAGGCGTAGCGGCGGGCGACCGTCTCCCAGTCCACCTGGGATGGGTCTTCCGGCAGGAAGTGGCGCAGGCTCTCCTCGTTGGGGAAACTCTGCGCCCCAAACTCGGTCACAAAGCGCAGGTTACGCCTGAAGAAACGCCGTACCAGTTCGAAGGAGCGTTTGGGGCCGTAGGCGGCGTACCAACCAAAGTAAAAGTGGGTGTCGGTGCCCCGGCGCAGCAGCGGCAGGGCGATCTCGCCAGAGGCCCGCACGGCTGGCCGGGAGGGGTCCAACCGCTGTACCACCCGCTTCAGGCGGCTGTCCAGCACCTCCCGGTCCCAACTGTAGAGAAAGCGGTTCCAGATGTAGCGGATGGTGGACCGGTTGATGCGCCAGACAAAGTAAGAGTTGCTGTAGCCGTGCACCTCCTGCCAGATCGGCTCGTTGTGCATGCACCAGACGGCCACGGAGGGGTGGTTGTAGAGCAGCGTCACCATCTCGGCGACCTGGCGCTCCGCGGCCGGCAGGGCCTCCCGGTCATAGGCCCACTGCAGGGGAAAGTCCTGCCAGACCAGCACCCCGTTCCGGTCGGCGACCTGGTAAAAGGCGGGGTGTTCCACATGGGCGTGAAGGCGGAGCATATTCATGTGAGCACCCCGGGCCAGGGCGATATCCTGCTCGTACCGCTCCCGCGTCATTGTGGCGATGCGCATATCCGCGGGCCCATAGTTGCTTCCCCGGATGAAAAGGCGTACCCCGTTCAGGTGGGGAATCCAGTCGCGCAGTTCAAAGGTGCGCACCCCCAAGAGCCCCTCCTCCCGACCGAGCGTCTCCCCATCGCGCAGGCACACCACCGTGACCCGGTAGAGCGAGGGGTCACCCAGGTCCCAGGTCCACCAGAGGCGCGGTTGGGGCAGGGAGAGAGGGCCGGCCCAGGTGGTTTCCCCCCGTTGCAGGGAGAGCGCTTTCTCCAGGACAATCGTCTCCCCGGCAAAGTTTTCCGGGGTAAAGGTAAAGCGGAGGCGGGCGGGGCCTTCCTCGGGGCCGTCCAACGTCAGGCGGGCCTGCAGGGTGGCCCTGTCGTCCGCGATCGCCTCGGTGTGCAGGAGCACCTGGCGAAAGCGCACCGGCCCGCTCGTATAGACCTCCACAGGCAGCCAGATGCCACCGGGGTTGTGCGCCCGGTCGCCGACGTTCCAGTGGGAGAAAACCCCCGTGATCATGCGCTTCTGGTGCTGCCGTTCCTCCTGCGGGCAGGTCACCTCAATGAGGAGGGTATTCTCGCCGCGCCGCAGCAGGGAGGTGACCTCGTGCACCTGGGGAAAAAAGTAGCCCTCGTGGTCCCCCAGGTGTTGGCCGTTGAGATAAAGGGAGGACCAGTAAAAGATGCCGTTGCAGCGGAGCCAGACCCGCTCACCAGGGCGGTGGGGATGGGGCCACTCGAACCGCCGCCGGTAGACGACCGACCCGGTGTGGGTGCTCATGGCCGGGTGTTGCTGCCAGTGGGCCGGCAGGTCCTGTTCCAGCCAGCCGTCCTCCGGATAGCGGCCGTTCCGGAGCCGCTCCACCGGTCGCAACTGCCAGGGCCCATCGAGCACGATTCGGGGCATGCATCCTCTCCGCAACTCGCTCGTTTCCAAAGCGTTGCGATTGTAGCATGAAGCGGGAATTTGTGCAACCGGCGTTTACCCGCCGGCGATAAACGCCTCCGTCTGCTCGTAGGCCTCCTCGTCGGTCATTTGCCGGGGCGGCGTCTTCATCAAGTAGGCCGAAGGGGCCTCGATTGCCCCGGCCAGTCCCCGGTCCAGGGCCAGTTTGCAGCAGCGGACGGCGTCAATGACCACGCCGGCCGAGTTGGGGCTGTCCCAGACCTCCAGTTTGCACTCCACCTGCAGGGGGCTTCCCCCAAAGGCGGTCCCCTCCATGCGGATGTAGCACCACTTGCGGTCCTCCAGCCAGGGCACATAGTCGCTGGGGCCCACGTGGACATCTTCCTCCGGCAGGGCATAGTCCAACTGGCTGGTCACCGCGCCGGTCTTGGAGATCTTTTTCGACTCTAGCCGTTCGCGCTCCAGCATGTTGAAAAAGTCGGTGTTTCCGCCAAAGTTCAACTGGTAGGTGCGTTCCAGTCGCACCCCCCGCAGGCGGAAGAGGTGGGTCAGGACGCGGTGGACGATCGTCGCCCCGACCTGGGACTTGATGTCGTCCCCGATGACCGGCAGGCCCCGCTCGAGAAAGCGCTTCTGCCAGTACTCCTGCGAGGCGATAAAGACGGGGATGCAGTTGACAAAGCCGCAGCCGGCGTCGAGGACCTGCTCGACGTACCACTTGGTGGCCATCTCCGATCCGACGGGCAAAAAGTTGACCACGACGTCGGTCTGGGTCTTGCGGAGGATGCCGACGATATCGTCGGTGGGGCCGGGGGCCTTGCGGATGATCTGGGCGAGGTACTTACCCAGGCCGTCGTGGGTCATGCCGCGATGGACCGGCACGTCCAGGCGGGGCACCTGGGCAAAGCGGCGGGTGTTGTTCGGCGGGCAAAAGATCGCCTCCGAGAGGTCCCGGCCGACCTTGTTGGCATCAATGTCAAAGGCGGCCGAGAACTCGATATCGCCGACGTGATACCCCCCGACGACGGCGTGCATCAGGCCGGGGACGAACTCGTTGGGGGCGGCATCGCGGTAGTAATAGACGCCCTGCACCAATGCCGAGGCGCAGTTTCCCACACCGATGATGGCGACGCGGATCTTGGGCATAGCCCCTCCTTTTTCCTATGTGCACAACAATGGCCAGACCACTCCCCAGCCCCCTGCCAGGGGACCAGGGTCAACCCTATCATACACCGGCCGGCCGGCGGGGTCAAGCAAATCGGATATATGGGACAACGGAACAAGCCGCGCCGGATTCTGGCTATCGGTGGAGGGGACGGGCTGGATCCGCCGGCGGGCAAACTCGCCGACGACGAGATGCCGGCCCCCTTCCGGATCTGGTGGGCCGGGCTTCCCCAGGCCCGCAGGGCCTTCCATCCCGTAGCCAGACTCCCCGGCCCGGCCGGCCGAGCGGCCGAGCGGGCGCAGCGCAACCGGCCCGTCCCCTCCACCAGACAGGCAAGGTCCGGCGAGGCCGGCCGGGAGACGGGCCTCCGGCCCAACAAGGTGGCTTGACGATTCTCGTTCCGCCGGCCACAAACGCCAAGCCCGCCTTTGCGGGCTCTTGTGCCCGCGTGCAAGCCGCCAAAGGGCGGCTTGGCTCTCTGTAGCCCGCGACTTGTCGCCGGCAGTCGGAGATTCACCCTGGGGAGGTCCGACTACATTCGTTCCTTTACCGGGTTGGTGGCAGAAAAACCCCAGGCCGCCACGGCCCAGACGCGCAGGATGAATCCTGTGCCACGCAGGATGAATCCTGTGCCGCGGGGGTCTACAGAGGCAGCGGCCAGACCCACCCCAGAATCAGGCCGAGCAGGAAGGTCAGCCCTGTGATGCGGGTCAGCAAAAAGGCCCAGGCGACGAACCAGAGCGGCCAGATCGGGTAGCCCTCCGGCGGGGCCCCCGGCTTGGGCCGGTTGTAGGCCTTGAACACGCGCACCAGCCGGGGGATGGAGAGCAGAATCAGGAGCGTCCACAACGGCAGGATGCGCCCCCAAGGGGTGGGCGCCGGAATCAGCACCATCGCGATGACCAGCGGGTAAAAGAGCAGCAGCAGCAGTTGGGTGAACCGGCGGGCCCCGCGCTCGCCCAGGAGGACCGGCACGGTGCGGATGCCCCGCTCCGCGTCCATCTGCAGTTTGTCAATGTGCTTGCCCATCAGGACCGTCGTCACGATCAGGGCAAAGGGCAGCGTGGCCGGCCAGACCCACCAGGGCAGTTCGCCGGTGGTGACCAAGTAGGTCCCCCCGGTCATCAGCGGCCCCCAGACGATCAGGACGGCCAGTTCACCCAACCCGATCTTTTTCAGGCGAATCGGCTCGGCGGTGTAAAAGATGCTGATCAGGAGGCCCAGCACGGCAAAGAGCAGCACCAGCGGGCCGCGCACCCAGGTCAGATAGAGGGCGATGGCCCCTTCAATCAATGTGACCACGACCGCCCCCCGCAGCAGGGTGCGCTCGCTCATCAGTCCGCTGACGATCGGGTGAACGGCGTACTGCACCCGGGCATAGTCGGGGGTGTCCAGGCCGGCCTTGTAATCGAAATAGTCGTTCAGCATGTTGTTGCTGGCGTGGGCCAGGGTCACCCCAACCAAGGTCAGGGCCAGATAAAACCATTGTCGGGGCTCTTGGGGCCGGGCCAGCAATCCGCCGATCAAGACCGAGGTGATGGTCATCGTCAGCACCTCGGCCCGCGTGGCCAGGAGCCAGCGCGAGACCCCGTCCAGTCGGGCCCCCTCCGGCGGGGTCCCCGTGCTCAGAATCGTCCACCAGGTACGCCACATCGCTCTATCCTCCAGGGGTTTCTTTGGGCCCATCGCGAACCATCCCGGCCTGCACCTCGCTCCAGGAGACCCCCTTGCGCAGCATATACCAGCCGCCCAACGCGGTGATCGGCAACCACAACGCCGCGTGCAGGGCAAAGGTGTAGGCCGCGGCGACCGGCGGCTCCACCCCGAACGCGCTGAGCACCTCGATGCCGGGGTCGTCAAAGGTGCCGATATAGCCAGGGGCCGCCGGCAGGGTAGTAAAGAGGTTGACCACCCCGTTCATCAGCATCAGGACGAAAAAAGAGACCGGAAAGCCGGTGGCTTTATCCTGAAAGATAAAACTGTGCATCACAAACCAGTACTTACCCGTCTCGGCCAGCCAGACGACGACCGAGGTGACAAAGACCATCGCCAGGTCGGCCGGGCTACGCAGGCAGCGCAACCCCTCCAGGAAGCGGCCGGCCACCTCTGCCAGCGGCCGGCGAAACCGCTGCGGGACGACCCGCTCAATCAGCCGGTCAACGAGCCGCTGCGTCCGCTTTGGCGAGGCCGCCAATAGGAAAAAGACCAGCAACGCGCCGAAAAAGAGCAGCGTAAAGAGGAGGACAAACCGCCGCCACTCGGCCGGAATCGTCCGCGTCGAGACAAAGAGCCCGACAAAGACAAAGAGGAGCATCACAATCCCGTCAAAGACGCGCTCGGCCAGAATCGTGGCCAGCGACGCGCTGATGCTGACCTCCTCCTCCCGCCGCAGGACGTAGGCCCGCAAGAGTTCTCCGGCCCGGTAGGGCAAGATGTTGTTGCCCATATAGCCGATACAGACGACCGGAAAGAGTCGCCCCAGGGAGATGCGCTTGAGCGGCCGCAGCATATAGTGCCAGCGCCAGGTGCGCGCCCACACCCCGAAAAAGTACACCGCCACGCCGGGCAGAATCCAGAGGTAGTGAGCCTTGACCATATAGGCCCAGACGTCGGCCAGTTGGTGCCAGATCTTTTGCAGCACCCGAAAGGTGAAAAATGCGCTGACCAGCAGGCCCAGGTAGAGTTGCCAGCGCCGTCGAAAGTGCCCCTTGAGCCGACCGGTAAAGGTCGTTGTCGTCATCCTTTGCCTCCGTTATCTGTCCGGCCCATCATAGCCGCAAGGGACCGTTTTGTCAACGAGACTGGACAACGGACCCGTTTCGTAGTATAGTGAGTAGCGTTCGGTCGAGACGCAGGTGGAGGTTTGCGATGGCCCAGACAGCCCTCAAAATCGAGGAAATTCCTCTTGGCGATCCCCGCATCCAAAAGTTCGCCCATTTCCCCTGGAAACTCTACCGTGGCGACCCCTGCTGGACACCTCCCCTGATGGGGGACCTGCTGGGGAGTCGCCTGCTGGGGTTGGAAGGCCTGCTCACCCCCAACCATCCCTACCACGAGCACGCCGAGGTGACCCACTTTATGGCCTGGCGGGGGAATGAGCCGGTCGGCCGGGTCTCGGCGGCGATCAACCACCGCTTCAACGAGTACCACCAGGGCCGCTGGGGTTTCTTTGGCTTTTTCGAGGTAGTGGAGGATTTCGAGGTCGCCCGGTCGCTCCTGGACCGGGCCCGGGAATGGGTCCAGAAGCGGGGGATGACCGTCCTGCGTGGGCCGGGCGAGTACTCGAACGCCACCCACGAGCGACAGGGGGTTCTGGTGGATGGTTTTGAGTACCCCCCTACGGTGGAACTGACCCACAACCCGCCCTACTATGACCGCTTCCTGACCCGCTATGGCTTTCGCAAGGCCAAGGATTACCACGCCTACATCCTGGACGTGCAGGCCCCTCCCCTCCCCCGCCTGGAACGGGTGGTCCAACAGGTCAGAAATCGGCGCGGTGACGAGATCGAGACGCGGCCGGTGGAGATGAAGCGGTTGCAGGAAGAGATTCGCCTGGTCGTGCGCATCTACAACGAGGCCTGGGCCAAGAACTGGGGCTTTTTGCCGATCACCGCGGGGGAGGCCGATGCCCTGGCCGATACCCTCCGCCCGATCATTGACCCCGGCCTGGTGCGCTTTGCCTTTGTCCGGGGTGAACCGGCCGCCGTCCTGGGCGGCTTTCCCGACCCCTACTGGGCCCTCAAGCCCCGCTGGCGCTGGTATGGCGATTCAGACCTGCTGCGTGTCCTCCGGTTGATGGCGGTCCGCCGGCGCATCCCCCGCATCCGCCTGATGTTCTTTGGCATCCGCCCGCCCTTCCGCCGTCTGGGCCTGGACGCCCTCCTCTACCACGAGGCCCGTGAGCACGCCGCCCGGCAGGGCTACCGCCAGTGCGAGACCTCCATGCTCCTGGAGGACAACGACCTGATTCTGCGGGCCTCGGAGTTTATGGGCGGCCACCGCTACAAGACCTGGCGCATCTACGACCTGGACCTGGCCTGACTCGCCAGTTCCCCTCTTGACAAACGCCTTAACTTGTGCTATAATCATAGAAGAATAGTTCAATGTAGTTTTAGCGCAGTGGGACAAGACAAAATGCAGTTCCGGGTTGAAATGGACAGCAAGGTGCCGATCTATGTGCAGATCGAGGAGCAGATTCGGGCAATGATCGCCGCCGGCCAACTCCGCTCCGGCGACCAACTCCCCACCATCCGCCAACTCGCCGCCGATCTGCGGGTCAACTACAACACCGTCGCCCATGCCTACCTGGAACTGGACCGGGCCGGCCTGATCCGCACCCAGCGCGGGCGCGGCACCTTCGTCGCCGGCGTCCCGGACGAGGCCCAGATGCTCCGCATGCGCCAGGACAACCTGCGCAATCTCGTGCGTTCCTTTCTGGACGAGACCCGCCGCCTGGGCTACCACCCCGACGAGGTCTCGACCGTTTTTCAGAACGAACTGCCCCGTTGGCGGGGCGAAACTGCCAAGTGAACGAGGAGGAACCGATGACCGTCCGACCCCGAACCCGCTCGATGCCTATGCCGGCCTCCGCAGAAGGAGACCTCCCCCGGGCCGTTAACGGCCTGGCCGTGCTGATCTTTTGCGTCCTGATGATCCTCTCCGCCATCCTGGCCGTCGTGATGGCGCTCGACGAGGTAGCCATCGGCTGGATTGTGGCCGAGGTGCTGTTCTTGAACCTGATCGGAACCTACATCCTGATCGCCTTTCGTGTGGCCAATCAATGGGAAAAAGCGATCGTCCTGCGCCTGGGCAGGTTCCGCGGCCTCAAGGGGCCGGGGCCGTTCTGGATTATCCCGGTCGTGGATACGGTCCCGGCGGTCATTGACCACCGCGTGATGGTCACCCCCTTTACCGCCGAGCGTACCCTGACCAAGGACACCGTCCCCGTGGATGTGGACGCGGTGCTCTTTTGGGTCGTCTGGGACGCCGAAAAGGCCGCCCTGGAGGTCGAGGATTATCGGGTGGCGATCTCGTGGGCCGCCCAGACCGCCCTGCGCGAGATCATTGGGCAGATGGACCTGGCCGACATCCTGGTCGGCAGAGCGCGGATGGACGCCGAACTGCAGCGCATCATTGACGAGCGCACCACCCCCTGGGGAATCACGGTAAACTCGGTCGAGATTCGCGACATTGTCATCCCCGAGGCGTTGGAAGACGCCATGAGCCGGCAGGCCCAGGCCGAACGGGAGCGGCAGGCCCGCGTGATCCTGGGGGAGAGCGAGAAGCAGATCGCCGCCTCCTTCGCCGCGGCCGCCGAGGCCTACCGCGACAACCCCACCGCCCTGCACCTGCGGGCGATGAACATGCTCTTTGAAGGGCTGAAGGAGCGGGGAGCAATGATTATCGTCCCCTCCAGCGCGGTGGACACGATGAACCTGGGCGGCCTGATGGGGACGGTCTCCCTGGCCGGCCTGGCCCAGCAGGAGACCACCGGGAAGGAGTAACCGATGGGCGAACAGATCTGGACGGCCGACCAGGTTGAGGTGCACATCAGGGGGCTGTTCACCACGCGCCACGACTTTGCGGCGGGGGAGGTCTCGCTGGGCGAAATGACCGTCTCCCCCTGGAAGCGGCAGTTCACCTTCCGAGGGAGCGACGGTACCGGCCTGCGCCTGGTACGCCACGGGTTTTGGAAGGTCTCCTGGGAACTGTGGGCCGGGGAGCAGTTGCGCGGCCAAGCCCGGCCGCTGGGGACCTTGCGCCGCCAGATGCAGGTCGAGTTCGACGGCCAGACCTGCCTGTTGCGGCCGGCCGGCTTTTGGGGCCACACCTGGTTCCTGGACGACCCTTCTGGACAACCCCTTCTGCGCATCCAACCACGGGGGTTCCTGCGGCGGGGGGCAGTTCTGACCATCCTGGCCGAGGTCGAACTCCCCCTTCTCGTCCTGGCCTACACCCTGGTCTGGCAATCCTGGGAAGCCCAGGCCGCGACTGCGGCTGCCGCCTCCTGAGAGGATGCACGGCCATATCAAAGTCATTGGCCTCTGCCGGGAAGGGCCCGGCCTCGGCGCCCGTGCCGCGTAGAGCCGGCCCGACAAGGCGCCATCGCACGCGCGCGCCACGTGCCTGCAGCCGGGCCTTGGCCATTCGTGCCACACCGACGCGACTTTGGTATCGCCGTGTGAGAGGATGCCCCGCAGTTGCATTTGATCGCCCGTTGTGGTATCTTGCCGATGCACGCTGAGGAATAGGTGCGCGGAGGTGGCAGTGCGCGTTGCCATGCTCGCCCGGGCGGTCTATCCACTCCACGGCTACGGCGGCGTGGAGCGGCATGTCTTTCACCTGAGCACCCACCTGGCCCGCCTGGGGGTGGAGGTGGACCTGTGGGTGCAACAGCCCCCCAAAAACGCCCCCCGCGATGCCCTGGGACCGGACGTGCGCCTGCACAAACTGCCCTACGACCGCACCTCGCCCTTTCTGCGACCGAACTCGATCCTGGGCCGCCAGATCAACTACCCCCTCTACTCTTGGGCCCTGGGGCGAGCGGTCGCAGCGGAGGCGCGGCGGGGGAAGGTGGACCTGGTCCACGCTCAGGGGTTGGCCGCCTTTGGCTACGGCCGGCTTCGCCGGCACGACCCCGCCCTGCGGGCCGCCGCCCCGATGATCATGAACCCCCACGGCATGGAGGAGTACAAAACCCCCTCCCGGGCCAAGCGACTGGCCTACATCCTCTTCCGAACCATGTACAGTTACGGCGCCCGCGCCGCCGACCGGGTCATCGCCACCGACGCCTGCACCCGCCACGAGGTGCCGCTTTATCTAGGGGTGGAGCCGGGGCGGGTCGTGGTCCTGCCCAGCGCGATTGACACCGCCGAATGCCTGGCCCCGCTGGACCCCGTCCTGCAGCAGGACCTGACCCGGCGGCTACGCCTGGAAGGATCGCCTCTGATTCTGCTCAGCGTCAGCCGGTTGGAGCGGAACAAGGGCTTTCACCTGCTGGCGGAGGCGTTGGGCGGGTTACGGGAGCGGCTTCCCGCCGGCTGGTGCTGGGTGATTGTGGGAGAGGGCAAGGAACGCCCCCATCTGGAAGCCCAGTCTCGGCGGTTGGGGATCGCCGGCCAGACCCGCTTTGCCGGCCGCCTGGACGACGCCGAACTGCACAACCTCTACGAGGTCGTGGACCTTCTGGTCCACCCTACCCTCTACGAGGGCAGTTCGCTGGTTGTCCTGGAGGGGATGATTCACCGCCGGCCGGTGCTGGCCACCCAGGCCGGCGGCATCCCGGACAAGGTCTTTGACCGGCGCAACGGCCGCATCGTTCCGCCGGGCGATGTGCCCGCCCTCCAGGAGGCGATCCTCTGGCTGGTGGAGCACCGCCGGGACTGGCCGGCGATGGGCCAGGAGGGCGCCCGCCTCGTTCAGCAACGGTTCGACTGGCCGGTGGTCGCCCGGGCCACCCTGGAGACGTACCAGGAGATGCTCGCAGAGCACCGGCAAGGTGCTGCTTGATGGTGAGCTAAGAGGAGGTGCCTGATGATCCAGATCTGCTCATCCTGTTCTGCCGAAAACACGGCCGCGGCCCGTTACTGCACCCGTTGCGGGGCCCCTTTGGAGGGAGCCGAAAGGAGACCGCCGGAGGAGGCTGTCCCCGAAGCGGTCCGGGCCGTCCCTCCCTCTGGGGAGGCAGGGCCATCTCCGGAGGAGGGCGACCGCTTCAAGACGATCGTGGCCATCCTCATCGCCGTCGTTTCCCTGGTGGGGGCATTGCTGGCCTGGCGCATCTCGGTCGCCTCCAGCACGGCCGCCGACGCCGACGTCCAGGGGGTCGTCAGCACGATCGCCCACAACCAGGCCCTGGCGGCCAGCGAGGCCGAGATGTACCGCAACCTCCTGGTCTACCTGCAGGTGCGCATCCACGACCTCTGGAGCCTGACCCTTTTTGAGGAATATGAGCAGTACCCCAGCAGAGACCCCACCCGCGACCGGCTCTGGGATGAGGCCTGGACCGAGATCCGGGTCGCCGAGGCCTACCTGGACCTGGTGGACATCCGGCCGGAATATATCCTGCCGGACGGCAGTTACGACGGCGAGGCCGCCCAAAGCATTGACATGGCCCACCGCGCCCTGAGCGCGGATTTTGACCCGCAGGGCAGGCACTTTGCCCGCTCCGACGATATGCGCCAGCGGGTGCAATGGCTGATGGGCCTGACCCTGATCCTGAGCCTCGTCCTGCCCTGCTACACCCTGGCCGAGGTCATCCGCGGCCGCCTGCGCTACCTGTTTTTCGGTCTGGGCAGCCTCCTGTTCATCCTGGTGGTCATCGGCCTGCCCTTCGTCGAAGGCTGGATCGGGTAAGGGAAGGAGGGAAAGATGTTTCGTCGTTTGGATCAACAGTTCAACAATATCATCGTCGTTATTCTCGCCTCTGTCACGGTGCTGGCCAGTCTGGTCGCCTTTTTGCAGTCCTGGGCCGACACGCACTATGCCGCCAATATCCGCCGGGTACAGACCCTGGCCACGGAGGCCCTGGGCTACGACATGCGCAGCCGCCAGCAGGAGGGGTACGACTTTAGCCTCTACACCACCTGGAACGAGTGGGATTGGCGGCAGACCCGCGCCGCCGATGAGGCGGCGGCCCGCCGGGCCGAGCAGATTACCGCGCTGATTCAACCGCTGACCTCTCTGCTCGATCCCCCCTACTTTGACCCGGAGACGGCAACCTCCGACCTGTACGCCTACCACGCCGACATCAACGTCGTCACAACAACCCTGCTGATGGAAGAACGGGCCTTTGCCATTGACCTGGCCAACGCCTGGAACGCCCGCTCGGACGGTTACATCACCGTCCTGACCCTCCTGGCGGTGGCCCTGTTCCTCTTTGGCCTCTCCACGACGGTCAAGACGCGCCTGCGCTACCTCTTTGCCCTGGTCGGGCTCTTTTTGGTGCTGCTCTCGATCGGTTGGATGGCCCTGCTGACGGTGCAACCGATTCCCGAGATGCCGCTGGAGGCGATTCGGTACTACGCCCGGGGCCGGGGGTTCTACGAGACCGGCCGCTACGACGAGGCCGTTCAGGAGTTCGACGCCGCCCTGGCCGCCTATCCCGACTACGGCCGGGCCTATGCCGCCCGCGCCGAGATTCACCTGGACCATGGGGAGTATACACAGGCCGCCCAGGACTATGAGCAGGCCATCGCCCTGGGGACCGCCGATCCGGGGATCTATTGGAACCTGGGTTGGAGCTACCACCTGGCCGGCGACTATGGGGCCTCCCTGCAGGCCAGCCGCAAGGCGTTGGCACTGGACCCCAACCTGCTCCCGGTGCAGATGAATGTGGCCACAACGCTGCTGGTGCAGGGGCAGACCGAGGCGGCCATGGAGGCCTATGAGCAGGGGTTGCGCCTGGCCGCCGACCCCACAACCGGCACCCCCCCCTCCTGGAGCCACCTCTACATTCGCCTGACCGTCGAGGACCTGAACAACCTGATCGCCGCCCTGGACGGGCAGCACGGCTTTTACCAGGAGCCGGACCTGAGCCATGTGCAGGACCCGGCCGCGCTGCGCCAGGCAGCCGAGGCCGCCCGTCTGCACCTCAAGGAGGGGCTGGTGGCGATCGAGGCGGTCGGCCGGTCCGAGATTGCCGATACGCAGGCCCGCATCGCCCCGCTCCGCTTTGGCCGGAACATGGGCTGGCAGGGCGAACTGCTCGGCCCGGGAGAGACCTTCGCCCGTGGGGTGAACATGGTGGTCGTCGAGGTCCCTTATGAAACCCTTCCCCAAGGCGCGATCCTCTCCCGTCGGGTGAGCCGGGTGGACTGGCAGGGCTTTGTCGAGTATCTGCCCACCCTGGGGCAGGACATCACCTGGAGTGGCGGAATGCAGGGGACCCTGCAGCACCAGATGGAGTCGCCCTGGCCGGGCGAGCGCGGTTTTCTCCCTGGTATCTACACGGTCGAATATTACGTGAACGGCCACCTTCTGCAGAGCGGCCGGTTTGTCATCCCGGACACAGACATCCCGATCATCGGCCCGATCGTCCCTGCCCCCGACCACAGCGGCGGGGGACGGGCCCGGGGCCCTGCGGCGGTCTTTCCGGCCGGAATCAACCAGGTCGAGGCCCTCTTTAACTACAGCGGCATACCGGGGGAAGGCGCCACCGTGTCGGCCCTGTGGTACCGGGACGACCTGTTCTACGACTCCTCCAGCCTGGTGCTCTCCGGTTGGGGGTCGGACTATTTTTACCTGAACGATCTGCCTGCCGGCCGCTACCGCGTGGAACTCTACCTGGGGCAGGACCTCAAGCAGACGGCCGAGTTTCAAGTGGTTGAGGTCGAAGAATACCTCCGGGCGGTCGGGGGAGAACGGGATGACCCCCTCTTCCAGCGGGTTTTGGGGGATGCCTATGCCTACCAGGGCGATTACCGCCAGGCGGAAGCCCACTTCCGGCGGGCCGTGGAACTGGACCCTGAGTGCGCGGTCTGCTACTACCGCTGGTGGTCGGCCCTCTACGACGAGGGCGACTATCTGGCCGCGGCCGAGCGGTTGGCGCAGGCCCTGGCCCTACGCCCCAAGTTCTACACCTACTGGGAGGACCTGGGCAAGACCTACTATATGGCCGGTGAGGACGACAAAGCTATGGAAGCCTTTCGGCAGGGGATTCGCCTGGAGCCGGCCTGGGTCTACAACGGTTGGGGGAACGCCCTCTTTGCCCTGGAGCGCTACGCCGAGTCGATCAGTCGCTATCAACTGGCCGTCGAACTGGCTCCCGACGAAGCGGTCTACCACGCCAACCTGGCCGGGGCCTACCGCGAAAGCGAACTCTACATGCAGGCAGCGGCCGAATATGCCGCCGCGGTGGCCCTTGACCCCGAGTACGACTGGGCCTACAACGGCTGGGGCAACACCCTCTATGCCCAGGAGGACTATGCCGGGGCCGCCGACAAGTACCGGCAGGCGATCGCCATCAACCCCAACGTGGCCGTCTATCACTACAACCTGGGCATGGCCTACTACCACCTGGGGCAGACCGACCAGGCCATCCCCGAGTTTGAAACGGCCGTGGACCTGGCCATCCAGGAGGGCAACGAGAACATTCTGCAGTCGGCGCAAGATATGCTGGACCAACTGCGCTGAACGCGGGAGAAAGCAATGCCCGACCTCTTTGACCTGACGGCCCGCCGGTACGAACGTATCTTTCGCGTAACGGCTCACCGCAGAGCACGCAGCGGGATACTTTGGGGGCCGCAGAGAGCCCCCTTATCCTCTGTGGAAACACGAACCCTCTGCCTCCTTCGCGTCTCGGCGGTGAACATGGGGGGGCGGCTGAGCAGTTCCCCTATGTCTATCCGGGTCCTCTGCTCAGGAGGATGAGCATGCAGGATGTAGCGATCTCCACGCGGGGTCTGACCCGCCACTTTGCTGGGCTGGTAGCGGTGGAAGGGCTGGACCTGGAGGTACACCGGGGCGAGGTCTTTGGCTTGCTCGGCCCCAACGGTGCGGGCAAGACGACGACGGTGCGTATGCTGACCGCCCTGGTCGCCCCCACCTCGGGGACGGCTATGGTGGCCGGCCTTCATCTGGGAAGAGAGGATGCCGCGATTCGCCGGCGGGTGGGCCTGCTGACCGAGGCCCCCGGCCTTTACGAGCGACTGCCGGTGCAGTTCAACCTGGAGGTCTTTGCCCGGCTTTACGAGGTCCCCGAACGGGATGTCTCCGGCCGGGTGGAGCGACTGCTGCGCCTACTAGGGCTGTGGGAACGGCGGCGCGACCCTGCCGGCACTCTTTCCAAAGGGATGAAGCAGAAGGTGGCCATCGCCCGGGCACTGCTGCACGAGCCGGAGGTCCTCTTTCTGGACGAGCCCACCGCCGCCCTGGACCCGGAGGCGGCGCGCATGGTGCGCGACTTTATCGCCGAACTGCGCGCTGAGGGCCGGACGATTCTCCTCTGCACGCACAACCTGGACGAGGCCGACCGTCTCTGCGACCGCATCGGGGTGCTGCGGCAGCGGCTCATCCGTGTGGACACACCGGAGCACCTCCGCCGGGCCCTTTACGGGCGGGCCGTGCGGGTGCAGTTACGCCGGGTTCGCCCCGAACACCTCCAGGTGGTGCAGGCCCTGCCCTTCATCCGGGCGGTGCGGGAGGAGGGGCAGTCGCTCTGGGTGCAACTGGACGACCCGGAGGAAGCAAACCCTCTCCTGGTGCGGCGACTGATCGAGGCCGGGGCCGAGGTGCAGTTCGTCCAGGAGGAGAAGCACTCCCTGGAGCAGGTCTACCTGGACCTGATTCGGGAGGAGAAGGAGGCCGGCCGATGAACTGGAACAAGGTGCGCACAGTCATCCACAAGGAATGGGCCGACACCTTTCGCAACAAACTGGTCTTTTTTACCCTGCTCTTTATGCCCCTGTTCTTTACCGGGCTGGCCCTGCTGAACCTCTATATGATGAACCAGGCCCCGCCGGAGGAACTGGACGAGTTGGGCCCCTTCCTGGCCTACCAGAGTTACTTTAACCTGGGGGAGAAGGACACGATGCTGGTCGGCATGGCCAGCATCTATATGGTTCTTTTTCTGATTTTGCCGCTGATGCTGCCGATGATGATCGCCAGCGACAGTATCGTCAGCGAAAAGGTCAGCAAAAGCCTGGAGCCGCTCCTGGCCACGCCAATCGAAGTGGGGGAACTGCTCCTGGGTAAAGCGCTGGCGGCGGTGCTGCCGGCCGTGCTCGCCACATGGCTGTCCTACATCCTCTACGCCGGCCTGACCCTCCCTCTGGTCGGCGGGGCGGTCGCCCGCGTCCTGGTCAGTTGGGACTGGCTGGTGGGCATTGCTCTCCTCTCCCCCCTGATGGGGCTGCTGGCGGTCGGGGTGGGCATCATCGTCTCCTCGCGGGTCAACGACACGCGCACGGCCCAGCAGGTCGGGGGGCTCCTGGTGCTCCCGCTGATGCTCATCTTTATCCCCATGTTCCTGGGCACCCTCATCCTGACCGGGCTCGCTTTTTTGGTGGGGGCAGTCCTCTTTGCCGTGCTGGACGTGGCCGTGCTGATCATCGCCACGGCCCTCTTCCAGCGGGAGGCAATCCTGACGCGCTGGAAATAAAAGGCGAGCCCCCCATCTTGGCGATGGGGGGCCGGACGGGCCGTGCACCCTTCCTCGACCGGTACCTTCCGGCTTGCTCAGACCTGCCGGCTCCGACCAGGCTTCCCTGTGGCGCCCGGAGTGGGCTGCTTACCGTTGCTTCCTTCCGGACCTGGCGGGGTTCGCAGGTCTCCGCCGCACAGGACCCGGCCCTCAACGCCACATAGCCTGAGCAGTCCCACAAGGCCTGGCCTCAGTCGGGACTTCAACCCCGCTATAGCGGATTGCGGGTTACAGGGCACCGCTAGCTCCCCGTCTAGCACGGCCCACCGCATCTTATGATAGAACCGGTCGTTTGTCAAACGAGTCTTGCATATCGGGGCATGATGTAGTACAATTAAGGTAGACGATGCGTCGTAGCCACCAGCAAGGTCTGTATGCGAGCGAGGACCGATGGGGCCATTGCGGTTGTACCTGTCTTTTTCGCGAGAAAAGCCGTTGCGCTTTCTTTCCCATCTCGACATGATGCGCCTCTGGGAGAGGGCTCTGCGACGTTCCGACCTGCCCTTGCGCTACTCGCAGGGGTATCACCCCCGTCCCCGTCTCTCCATGGCGGCCCCTCTGACGGTGGGAATGACCGCCGAGGCCGAGTGGATGGAGTTGGAACTAGCCTCTTCGGTAGCCCTGGAGGAGGTCTGCGAGCGGTTGCCGGCCCAACTGCCGGCCGGCCTGGCCCTGCATTGGGTACGCGAGGCTTCTCCACAGGCCCCCGCCCTGGGAGCCTGCCTCCGGGCAGCCGACTATACCGTTACGGTCGCGCAGCCACCGCCGTTAGAACAGGTCCGAGAAAGGGTTGAGCAGTTTCTCCATACAGAGACCTGGCCGATCACGGAACGACACAAAGGCCAAGAGCGCACCCGAGACCTGCGGGCCGGCGTGGAATCGCTAGCACTGGGCCCCTGGCAGGCGGAGCAGGGCTGCCTGCAGATGCGCTTGCGGCAGGGGGCAGTCGGGCACGCCCGCCCCGAGAAGATATTGCAGGTGTTGGGAATCAGCGGACAGCAGCGCATTCATCGGCAAAGGCTGCTCTTTCAGGGGCTGCCGCTTTCGGGTCAAGAGGTGTGGTGTTCCGATGGGTGAGGCTCGCATCCTGGTCCTGGACGACGAAGTCGCCATCTGCGAGATCTGCGCCCGCAGCCTGAGCCGCTATGGCTACGAGGTCGTCACCGTAACCAGCCCGCACCGGGCCCTGGAGATGTTGTGCCAGGAGCGGTTTGACCTGCTCTTGCTGGATGTGCGTATGCCCGAGATGGATGGCCTGGAGGTGATGCGCCGGGTGCGCCAGTTTTCCCCCGACATCGCCATCGTGGTGATGACCGGCTACGCCTCCCTGGAGGCGGCGATCGAGGCGGTCAAGCAGGGGGCGGCGGACTTTTTGCAAAAGCCGTTCCAGTTGGAGCCGCTGCGCCTGGCCGTCTCCGGCGCGCTGGCCCAGCGGGACCTGATGCGGGAAAGAACCCGCAGCGAGGCGCTGATGCACCTGGTACAGGTCAGCGAGCAAATGGCCGCCTCTCTGGATGTGGCCGAACTGATTCACTACGCCCTGCGGGCGGCAATGACCGAGACGCGGGCCCAACGGGGCTCGGTGATGCTCTACGAGCCGGAGACGGAGGTGATGCGCCTGGAGGGGGCGATCGGGCTGCCGCAGGAGGTCCCGGTCGGCTATACCGTGCCGGCCGGCGAGGGGGTCGTCGGGCATGTCTTGCGCTGCGGGCAGCCCCTGCTGGTGGAGAATGTCCAGCAAGAGGCCCGCCTGATCGGCCTCTCCCTGCCCCGGCAGTCCCAGTACCACAACCCCTCCTTCCTCTCGGTGCCGATTCGGGCCGGGAGCCGCACCCTGGGGGTCCTCAACCTCAGCGAAAAGGCCGGGGGGGCACCCTTCCAGGCCAGCGACCTGGAGGCGGCCGGCCTCCTGACCAACCAGTTGGCCCTGGCCCTGGAAAAGGCCCGCCTCTTTGAGGAGATTCAGGCCTCCTATCGCCGCTTGCAGGAGGTGGACCGGCTGAAGAGCGAGTTTATCAACATCGCCGCCCACGAACTGCGCACCCCCCTTTCGATCATCCTGGGCTATGCCCTGATGCTCAAGGATGAACTTCAGGGAGCGCCACAACAGGAACAGGTCGGCGCGATCGTGGAGAGTACCCTGCAACTGACCCGCCTGGTGGATGACATGACCAACCTGCGCTACCTGGAGGCCGGCCAGGTGGCCCTGACCTTCCGGTCGCTGCACCTGCAGGACCTCCTGCCCGCAATCGTCGAGCGGTTCCAAAAGATGATGCGGGATAAGGGGCAGACCCTCTTTTGTGAGGTGTCGGAGGACCTCCCCCCCGTCCGGGGGGACCGGGAGAAGGTGGAGTTGGTCTTGAGCAACCTCCTCTCTAACGCCAACAAGTTCACCTCCTCCGGGGGGGTAATTCGCGTGAGCGCGGCCCGGCAAGGAAACGACATCCTGGTGACCGTTGAGGACACCGGTATAGGCATCCCGCCGGAGGAGTGGGAACGCATCTTTGAGCCGTTTTACCAGGTAGAGGACTCGCTGCGGCGAGAACACAGCGGTATCGGCCTGGGGCTTTCGATTGCCCGGGAACTGGTGCAGTTGCACGGGGGGCGCATCTGGGTGGAAAGCCAGGTGGGCAAGGGAAGTCGCTTCTTCTTCACGCTGCCCCGAGCCACCGCGGAAAGGTCCTGACGAGGAGGCACGATGGCCAAGCGGGTACTGGTTGTGGCCGGCCGAGAGGGGGTCGCCCCCGCCTTTCAAGTCCAGATCGAACTGTGGGGCAAGGTGCTCGACTTTACACTGGCCGCTTCCGGGAATGAAGCCCTCTGGGAGGTGCGGGGCTCCCCCTATGACCTGGTGCTGGCCCCCTGGCAACTCCCCGAAATGACCGGGATCGAACTGGCCGAGATCATCCGGGAACTCTCCCCGGCCACCCGGGTGGTTCTGGTCGGCGTCAAGGTCACGCCGGCCCTGCGCAACCGCGCCCGCTCCCTGGGGATCTATGCGCTGCTGCCGGAGGCCTCGCCGCAAGAGGTCGCCGCCCTGATCGGCCGGGCCCTGGAGGTACCCCTGCCCCGTCCGCCTCGGGCCAAGCCCGAACCCGAACCGACCCCCCCACCGGCCCAGGTCGTAACCCGGCCGGCCGAAGCCCCACCGGCGGCCCAACCCGCCCCGCCTCCGCCGACGGTCAAGTTGAACCGTAAGCAACAGGATGGTGTGCGCCGGGCACTGCGCGACCTGGTCGTCTCGGTCGGCCCACAGGTAGCCCTGCTGGCCGATATGGCCGGCCACGTGCTCGTCCTCGAGGGCACCACCGGCGACCTGGACATGGAGGCCCTCTCGGACCACGCTGCGGCCGGCCTGGCCGGCAGCGACGACCTGGCCGCCCTCCTGAACGACCAGGTCCAGTTGGGCCTCTTTCTCCTGGTCGGGGACAAGTACGACACCTACGCCTTTACCATCACTGCCGAGACGCTCCTCCTCTTTGTCTTTGATAAATCGGTCGGGGAGGTCAAACTGGGCTCGGTCTGGCTCTACACACGGCGGGTAGTGGATGACCTGCGCGAGATCCTTTCCTGATTTGCGCAATCCGGCCTCCTATGGTATACTGCCCGGCGGTATGCGGGTATTCACCCGAAATGTACCATTTTCCTGATCTTCTGAAGGCTACCGTGGTAGAGAGGTACGCCTTTTTGTGAACGAGAGGACGAAACCGGCACGGAGGCACGCCTGATGAAAAAAGGACGCACGTGGGTCACCCTCCTGATCATTGTGGCCGTTCTGGCGGCGATCTATCTTCTCCTCAACGCCCTGGTCCCCGGCGGGCTCCAACTCGGCGACTATATCCAGGCCAGTATGCACATTCCCAAACCCAAACCGGAGCCCGTCTTTTACCTGGGCTCCCTGGCGGTTACCAACACGGCCTTGACCAGTTTTGTCAGCATGCTGATCCTGGTCATCCTGGCCGCGCTGATCTCGCGGGGACTGCGGCGCAAGAACGACGAGGAACGGCTGAAGAACCCCTCCGGCTGGCAGAACCTGGCCGAGTGGGCCCTGGAGCATGTCATCAACCTGCTCCAGGGAGCGGCTGGGAAGGGGCATCTGCAGGGCCGGCCGCTGGGACGGTTCATCTTTCCGTTGGTGGGGACGCTCTTTGTCTTTATCCTCTTTGCCAACTGGTTCAGCCTGGTGCCGGGGTTTAGCACGATTCTGGTCGTGCCCAAAGAGACGGCTGCTCCCGAGGAGAGCCCCGAGCATGTCGCTGTGGCTGCCCTGAACACGGTCGAGGCGGCGCCGCTCCAGGAGGAGGAAGAGGCGCACGCGGGCCCACCGGTGGTCATCTGGTTCTTCGGCAAAGAAAAGGGCGAGCACGCCGAGCATGTCGTCCCTCTCCTGCGGGCGGCAAACAGCCACCTGGCGATCACGGCAGGCATGGCCGTCCTGGCCATCATAGTCGTTCAGGCCTTGTCCATCGTGGCCCACGGCCCGATCGGTTACCTCAAGCACCTGGCGACCGACGCGCCGGTCTGGATGCGCTTTATCATGTTCCCCCTGCACGTGATCGGCGAGTTCTCTCGGATTATCTCCCTGAGCGCGCGTCTCTTTGGCAATCTCTATGGAGGAGACGTGCTCCTGGCGGTCATCTTTAACCTGGTTGGCCCCTTTATTCCGGCCATCTTTTTGGGTATTGAGGCGTTCTTTTACTACATCCAGGCAATCCTCTTTTCGATGTTGACGACGGTCTATATCGTCCTGGCCGTGGGTGGGGGCGGCGAGCACCACTAGGCCGGGCCGATCGGTACGGGAACGGTCCTGTCGGTTGGAAAACTGAAACGAGGAGGCAACGACAGATGGATATCAAGTTCGCTGCGGCAATCGCAATGGGTATCGGTTCGATCGGCCCGGCCCTGGGTATCGGCATGGGCGTGGCCAAAGCCATGGAGGCGATCGGGCGGAACCCCGAGGCCGCCGGGACGATTCAGGGCGTGATGATCGTGGGTATCGGCCTGGCCGAAGCGGTGGCCATCTACGCCTTTGTGATCGCCCTGGCGATCCTGTTCGTCTAGAGTGAAGGGCATACGGGACAGGTGCTTCCCGGCCCAGGCGGTCACCACGAGGGCCGTTAGTAACCGGGTCGGTTGTACCTTTAGCAAAAGCGAGGCATAAGGAACATGCAAGCACTGGGGTTAGACCTGGTCAGTTGGCTCTGGCAACTCCTCGCCTTTGCCGGCCTTGTCTACCTGCTGAATCGGCTGCTCTTCAAACCGATTCGCAAGACGCTGGATGAGCGGGCCGAGCGCATCCGGGAGAGCATGGAGGAGGCCGAGCGCATCAAACAGCAGGCCCTACGGGCCGATGAGGAGTACCAGGCCCGGCAGGAAGAGGCCCGCCGCGAGGCGGCCGGAATCATCGCCCGGGCCCGTGAGGAGGCCCGCCAGGAGCGGGAACGGATTCTCCAGCAGGCCGAGGCGGAGGCCCGCCAGCGACGCGCCGACGCCGAGGCCCAGATCGAACTGGAGCGACGCGATATGCTCCGCCAGGCCCGCCAGCAGGTCGCCGGCCTGGCCGTCCTGGCCGCCGGCCGCATCATCGGCGAGGAACTGGACGGCGCCAGGCACCGCCGCCTGGCTGAGGAACAGGTGGTCGCCCTGGCCGAGCCGTTGGCGGAACTCCGCCAGGCGTTGCTGACCCTTCCCACCGAAGCAGTCCGTGCGGTGCAGGTGCGCAGCGCGGTGCCGCTCGCCGAGGAGTTGCAGGCGCAGGTGCGCGAGCAGGTGACCGGAGTGCTCGGCGAGGGGGTCGAGGTGCGCTTTGGCGTCGAGCCGGGGATTATCGGCGGCCTCGTCCTCCAGGTGGGGGACCAGGTGGTGGACCTGAGCGTGGCCCGGAAACTGAACGACCTCTTCCGCGAACTGGCCGCCTGAGTCTCGGCCGCGTTCAACCCGGCTCTGGGAGGTGTAAAGGATGTCCTTCCTGGACGAGATTACGCAACAACTGCAAGAAAGCATCACCCGCTTTGAGCGGCCGGCCCGACCGGTCACGGTGGGCCGGGTGGTCGTCATCGGGGACGGCATTGCCAGGGTTGCCGGCCTGAGCCAGGTGATGTACAACGAACTCCTCGAGTTTGCCAACGGCAGTATGGGAATCGCCCTCAACCTGGAGGATGACCAGGTCGGCGCGATTATCCTGGGCGAGTATGCGGACATTGAGGAGGGCGACCTGGTCCGCGCCACCGGCCGAATCGTCTCCGTTCCGGTGGGTGAGGCCCTGATCGGACGGGTGGTGGACGCCCTGGGCCGGCCGATTGATGGCAAAGGACCCATCCCCACGACCCGCTACCGCCCGATCGAGCGAATCGCCCCCGGCGTCGTCGCCCGCGAGCCGGTCAACACCCCCGTCCAGACCGGAATCGTCGCCATTGACAGCATGATCCCGATCGGCCGGGGACAGCGCGAACTGATTATCGGCGACCGCCAGACCGGCAAGACGACGATCGCCGTGGACACGATCATCAACCAAAAGGGGCAGGACCTGATCTGCATCTATGTGGCCATCGGGCAAAAGCGCACCCAGATTGCCCAGGTGGTGGCAACCCTGGAGGAACACGGCGCGATGGGGCACACGATTGTGGTCGTGGCCTCGGCCTCCGAACCGGCGGCCATGCTCTACATCGCCCCCTACGCCGGCTGCGCCATAGGCGAGGAGTTTATGGAGACGGGCCGGGACGCCCTGATCATCTACGACGACCTCTCCAAGCACGCCTGGGCCTATCGCCAGGTCTCTCTCCTCCTACGCCGGCCGCCGGGCCGCGAGGCCTATCCCGGTGACATCTTTTACCTGCACTCGCGCCTCCTGGAGCGGGCGGCCAAACTCAACCCGGAGCACGGCGGTGGCTCCCTGACCGCCCTGCCGATCGTCGAGACGCAGGCCAACGACGTCACCGCCTACATCCCCACCAACGTCATCTCAATCACCGACGGGCAGATCTACCTGGAGCCGGACCTCTTTTACGCCGGCATCCGCCCGGCCCTCAATGTGGGGATTTCGGTCTCCCGTGTCGGTGGCCACGCCCAGAGCAAGGCGATGAAAAAGGTGGCCGGGAAACTCAAACTGGACATGGCCCAGTTCCGCGAACTGCAGGCCTTTGTCCAGTTCGGCACCGAACTGGACGAGGCCACCAAGGCCCAGATTGACCGCGGCCTGCGCATCACCGAGGTGCTCAAGCAACCGCAATCCCGGCCGGTCCCGTTGGAGGACCAGGTGATGATCCTCTACGCCGTGACCAACGGCTACCTGGACAACGTGGCGGTCTCCCAGGTCGAGAGGTTCCAGGAAAGTTTCCTCCGGTGGATGCGCCGGGAACGCCCCCAGATCGGGCAAAGAATCGCCGAGACGAAAGAGTTTGACCAGGAGACAGAAGCGGCCCTGCAGCAGGCCCTGGCAGCGTTCAAGTCGCTCGACTCGCAGCAACCCTGGTACACCCCGGCCGGCCACGGGTGAGGATGGTCGGCAGTGCCTCCGGGGAACGCCCTGGTGAGCGCAGCCGGTTGAGGAAGGTGCGGTGAGCACAGTTCGAGAGATTCGGCGTCGCATCCGCAGCATCAAGAATATGGCCCAGATTACCAAGGCCATGGAGGCGGTCTCGGCCTCCAAGATGCGCCGGGCCCAGGCCAATGTGCTGGCCTCGCGTCCCTACTCGGAGCGTATGTGGCAGGTGATCAACGACCTGGTGGACCGCTACTCACCACCGAACGGCGAGCCGTTGCACCCCCTGCTGGCCCCGCGAGCCAGGATCCGCACCGTGGCCCTGGTCCTGATCACCGCCGACCGGGGACTCTGCGGGTCCTACAACGTCGAGGTTATCCGCGAGGCGGTCCGCTTTATCCGGGAACAGCAGGAAAAGGGGGTCTCCGTCAAGGTGCTGGCGGTGGGCCGGCGAGGACGCGATTATATGCTCCGCCTGGGTGTGGATGTGGTCGCCGAACTGACCCGCCTGAGCGACCGGCCAAGCCTGCTGAACACCGTCCCGATCTCCCACCAGGTGATCCAGGGCTACCAGGACGAGCGCTTCGACGCTGTCTATGTGGCTATGACCGAGTTTATCAACGTCCTCTCCCGCCGGCCGCGCCTCGTCCCGCTGCTGCCCCTGATCAGCTTCGCCGAGGCGATGGAGGGAGGCAAGACCGACTATATCTACGAGCCCGACCCGATCACGGTGCTCTTGAAACTCCTTCCCCGCTTTGTCGAGGTGCAGGTCTATCAGGCGATCCTGGAGTCGCTGGCCAGCGAGCACAGCGCGCGGATGGTCAGCATGCGCAATGCGACCGAGAACGCCAACGAGTTGGTCCAGGAACTGACCCTTTCGTACAACAAGGCCCGCCAGGCCGCCATCACCAAAGAGATTACCGAGTTGACCGGTGGGGCGGCGGCGTTGCAGGAGGCCCTGGCCGGAGAGTAAGGCAGGAGGCAAAAAGGAATGGCTGTTGGACGAGTTGTACAGGTCATCGGGGTAGTGGTGGACGCGACCTTTCCCCCCGACGAGTTGCCTGAAATCTATAACGCCATCCGGATCGAAATGGGGGCTGGCCCGCCCCTGATCGCCGAGGTGGAGCAGCACCTGGGGGAGGACCGGGTGCGCTGCGTGGCGATGGGCTCGACCGATGGGCTGCGCCGGGGCACCCCGGCCGTGGACACCGGCCGGCCGATCGCCGTCCCCGTGGGCAATGCCACCCTGGGGCGTCTCTTTGACGTCCTGGGGAACCCCATCGACGAAAAGGGTCCCGTCGAGGCGGACGAGTACTGGCCGATCCACCGGCTGGCCCCCTCCTTCGAGGACCAGGTCGCCCGCACCGAGATCTTTGAGACCGGCCTGAAGGTGATTGACCTGGTGGCCCCCTTTACCCGCGGGGGCAAGACCGGTGTCTTTGGCGGGGCCGGCGTGGGCAAGACGGTCATCATCCAGGAGATGATCTACAACAACGCCGAAGCCCATCAGGGCGTTTCCGTCTTTGCCGGAGTGGGCGAGCGCAGCCGCGAGGGAAACGACCTCCTCCTGGAGATGACCGAGACCGGCGTCCTGCCCAAGACGATCATGGTCTTTGGCCAGATGAACGAGCCGCCCGGCGTGCGCCTGCGCGTGGGGCTGACCGGCCTGACGATGGCCGAGTACTACCGCGACCAGGGCCGCGACGTCCTTCTCTTCATTGACAATATCTACCGCTTTGTCATGGCCGGAATGGAGGTCTCTGCATTGCTCGGCCGCATGCCCAGCGCGGTGGGTTACCAGCCGACCCTGGCGACCGAGATGGGCGAACTGCAGGAGCGCATCGCCACGACCAAGCGCGGCTCGATCACCTCGGTGCAGGCGGTCTATGTGCCGGCCGACGACTATACCGATCCCGCCCCGGCGACCACCTTTGCCCACCTGGACGCGACGATCGCCCTGGAGCGCTCCCTGGCGGCGATGGGGTTGTACCCGGCGGTGGACCCGCTGGCCTCGACCTCGCGCATCCTGGACCCGCGCGTGGTCGGCCAGGAGCACTATGAGGTGGCCCGCGAGGTGCAGCGCGTCCTGCAGCGCTACAAGGACCTCCAGGACATCATCGCCATCCTGGGGATTGACGAACTTTCCGATGAGGATAAACTGCTGGTGGCGCGGGCGCGCAAGATTCAGCGGTTCCTCTCCCAGCCGATGCACGTGGCCGAGCAGTTCACCGGCCGGCCGGGGGTGTACGTCCCCCGCGAGGAGACGGTGCGCGGCTTTCGTCTGATTCTGGAGGGAGCCGGCGACGATATCCCCGAACAGCACTTTTACATGGCCGGGACGATTGACGAGGTCTTTCAGCGGGCCGGCAAGCAGGCCTAGTTCGGCCTCCCGCTCGCGGAGAGAATGCCCATGTCCAAATTGCATCTGACAATCGTAACCGCAGAGCGGACCCTGGTCAGCGAGGGCGAGATTGACCTGGTCAGCGCGCCGGGAAGCAAGGGCCGCCTGGGGATTCTGCCCGAGCACGCCCCTCTCCTGACCACCCTGGAGCCGGGCAGCCTCTACTACCGGCGGGGAGGCGAGGAGTTTTTCTTCGCCTGCAGCGGGGGGTTTCTGGAGGTCGCCGAGAACCGGGTGATTGTGCTGGCCGACACGGCCGAGCGGGCCGAGGAGATTGATGAGGCCCGGGCGGAGGAGGCCCGCCGACGGGCCGAGGCCCTCCTGCAGGAAAAGGAAAAACTCAGCCACGAGGAACTGCTCCGTGCCGAGATCTCTCTGCGCAAGGCGATTACCCGCCTGCAGGTGGCCCGCTACCGCCGGCACCGGCCCACCCCGCCGCTGCGACCGGCCCGGCCCGAGGAACGGATGGAGAACGAGAGGCGACCATAGAAAAGGCCGCTTGTGCAGGGCCCCCCGGCCAAAGTTGCCGGCCTCACGGCAGAACGCCCTGCCGGGGTGTCGGCCGGTTGGTAGCCGGACCACCCGGTAAGGGAGGTGCAAACGGTGTTCGGACGACGAATCGGCATTGACCTGGGAACCACCAACGTGCTGGTCTATGTGGTAGGGAAGGGAATTGTGTTGAACGAGCCCTCGGTGGTTGCCCTGTCCACCAAGAGTGGACGGGTACTGGCTGTGGGCCGCCAGGCTATGGAGATGATGGGGCGCAACCCCGACACGATCGAGGTCATCCGACCGATGCGCAGTGGCGTCATCGCCGACTATGTGGTGACCGAGGCGATGCTGGACTATTTCATCCGCCGCGTCAGCGGCTGGCTGCGCCTGTTCAAGCCGGAGGTGATGGTCTCGATCCCGGCCGGCGCCACCACCGTCGAGATGCGCGCCGTCCGCGATGCCGCCCTGCAGGCCGGCTCCCGCTCCGTCCACCTGATTCGAGAACCGCTGGCCGCGGCGATCGGGGCGAACGTGCCGATCGCCGAGCCGGCCGGCAACATGGTCGTCGGCATCGGCGGCGGGACGACCGAGGTCGCCGTGATCGCCCTCAACGGCATCGTCGTCTGCAACTCGATCCGCGTGGCCGGCAACCGCCTCGATGAGGCCATCGTCGCCTATATCAAGCGCAAACACAACCTGCTCATCGGCGAACGAACCGCCGAAGAGATCAAGATTCAGATCGGCAGCGCGCTGATTCAGGATCCGCCCCTCAAGATGACCGTCCGCGGCCGCGACCAGGTCAGCGGCCTTCCCCGCACGGTGGAGGTCTCTTCCACCGAGGTCACCGAGGCAATGACCGAGCCGCTCCAGACGATCCTGGAGGCAGTGCGCGCCGTCCTGGTCGAGACCCCCCCCGAACTGGCCTCCGACATCATTGACCGAGGCATCGTCATGACCGGCGGAACCAGCCAGTTGCGCCTGTTGGACCGCCTGCTCTCCCAGGCCACCGGCGTGCCCTGCTATGTGGCCGACCACCCGCTCCAGTGTACCGCCGTCGGCACCGGCCTGGCCTTGCAGCACCTCAACCTGCTCCGCGAGAGCCTCTCCGATGACCAGGTCGGGCTATAAGGGCGCCTGTGGAGGCCCGGAATGAGTCCGCTCCCCTTCTTGGATGACCTTCCCCTGGTAGACCTGCACCGCCACCTCGACGGCAATGTGCGCGTGCGCACCGTCCTGGAGGTGTCCCAGGGAAAGGGCCTGCCCCTGCCGGCCGACACGGTCGAGGAACTGCGCCGGCACATCGAGGTGCAGGAACCGGTGACCTCCCTGCCGGCCTTTTTCCGGCGCTTTGCCCTCCTCCAGCAGACCTTTGTGGATTACGAGACGATCTATCGAATCGCCCGGGAGAACCTGGAAGACGCCCTGACCGAGGGGCTGGACTATGTCGAACTGCGCTTCAGCCCGCGCTTTATGGCCGCGGTGCACCACCTGGACCCGACCGAGATCACCCGGACGATCTGCCGGGCGGTGGCCGAGGCCGACGACCTGCCGATTCGGGCCCACCTGATCGTCATCCTCTCGCGGCAGTTTGGCCCGGACGGGGTGCTGCCCGAACTGGAGGCCGCGCTGGCGCTGGCCGGCCAGGGGGTCGTCGCCGTAGACCTGGCCGGGGATGAGGCCGGCTACCCCGGCGACCTCTTTGTCGAGCATTTTGAACGGGCCCGCGCGGCCGGCCTCCGCACCATCGCCCACGCCGGCGAGGCCGCCGGCCCCGAGAGCGTCCGTCAGGCGATTGACGGCCTGGGTGCGGAGCGGTTGGGCCACGCCGTCCACGCCGCCCACGACCCCGACCTCCTCGACCTCCTGGCCGAGCGGGGCATCGCCGTGGAGAGTTGCCTCACCAGCAACCTGCAGACCCTCACCGTCCCCTCGCTGGAGGAACACCCTCTGCCCCTCTTCCTGCGGCGGGGCGTTCGGGTGACCCTGAACACCGACGATCCGGTCATCTCGGGGATTGACCTGCCCCACGAGTACGGCCTGTTGCCCCAACTGGGCCTGACGCCCCAGGAGATCCGCCAGGTCTGTCTCAACGGCCTGGAGGCCGCCTTCCTGGAGCCGGCGGAGAAACGCGCCCTCCTGGAAAAGGCCCGCCGGCGGGGACGCCCATGAACCGCTCCGCAGCAGACCCTCTGGATAGCCTGCCCCTGCTTCCCCCCCTGCGGGCCATCGGCTATGTACGTAACGAGGTCCGCGAGGGAGCGGTCCGCTGGGAGGAGGTCATTTCGCAAATCGAACTGGCCCCGGAACTCGGGCCGGCCCTGGAAGGGTTGGAGGAGTTTTCCCACATTGTCGTGCTCTTTGCCTTTCACCGCCGTGAGGAGCCCCCGCTGCTGCAGGTCCGCCCGGAGCGGCGGGCCGACATGCCGCTGGTGGGCGTCCTGGCCACACGTTCGCCCCGCCGGCCTAACCCGATCGGCATGGCCGTGGTGGCGCTGCTCCGGCGAGAAGGAACGGTGCTCCACGTGCGGGGGTTGGACGCCCTGGACGGCTCACCGGTCCTGGATATCAAGCCGTACCTGCCCCGGGGCGACCAGGCGGAAGCGCCCCGCCTTCCCGCCTGGCTGTTGCACCTGTGGGGTTCGCTGGACGAGGAGCAGAACGATGGCTGAACCGGCGCGTTTTCTGGTGGACGGGATGCTGGGCCGGCTGGCCAAATGGCTGCGCGCCGCCGGCCACGACACCATCTACGAGCCCCCCTTTGACGACCTGCTCCTGGCCGAACGGGCCCGCCGGGAGGGACGTATCCTCCTCACCCGCGACCATGCCCTGGCCCGTCGTCGGGGGGTGCGCTGTATGCTCATCCACAAAGAGGACCTGAACGGCCAGTTGCAGCAGGTTCTGGAACGCTTTCCCCCTGCCGACGCCGGTTCCCGCTGTATGCGCTGCAACGTCCTCCTGGAGGAGGTGCCCCCCTCGGCGGTGCAGGATTTTTTGCCCCCGCACGTACGGAAGCACCACCGTCGCTTTTGGGTCTGCCCGACCTGCCGGCGCGTCTACTGGCAGGGCAGCCACTGGCAGCACATGCAGGAGCGGTTGCAGCACTGTGTTCAGGGTCATCAGGCGGTGAACCGGCGGGTGCAGGACCACCTGGACTGATAGGAGGCAAGATGGCAGAACCACGCCTGATCTTTTTGAACCCGCAACAGATCGAGCCGGACCCCCAGGCCACCCGGCAGGACCCCGGCGAGATCGAGACCCTGGCCGCTTCGATTGTCGAGCAGGGGCTCTTGCAACCGATCGGGGTCATCCACATGTGGGGGACGACCTACCGCGTCGTCTTTGGACATCGCCGGTTGGCTGCCGCCCGTCAACTGGGGCTGGCCCGCATCCCCTGCCTGCTCCTGGAGATGGAACCGGATGCCCTGCTGGTTCCCCAGTTGGTGGAGAACCTGCAGCGGCTCGACCTCAACGACATGGAAAAGGCCGAGGGGATGGCCCGGCTGCGCCGTCGCTTTGAGCAAGAAGCGCCTCACCTGGGCGCGGGTGAACTGGACGAGCGGGTCGGTGCGGCGATCGGCTTTTCCGCGCGCACGGTGCGGCGTTACCTCTCCCTGCTGGACCTGTCGCCGACGATTCAGGAGATGATTCGGCAGGGGGACCTGACCGTGACCCAGGCGCAGCACCTCCTGCGCATCCCCAATGAGGCCACCCGCGAAGAGATCGCCCACGAGGCGGTGGAAGGAGGGCTAACCGCGGCCGAGATCGGCCAGTTGGCCTCTTTCTTTGCGGCCAACCCGGCGCTGACGATCGAAACGGCCCTGCAGGCGCTGGAGCAGGGGGTCAAACTGCCCCGCGAGGTGCCGCCGGAGCCGGTCGAGGGGCCGCCGGAGCGGCTGGCGCGGATTTCGGCGGAGGAAGAAGCCGAGCGCATCTGGGAAGAGGAAGCGGAGGCCGCCGAGGTCGAGGAGGCCGGGCCGGCCGACTGGGGCCGGCTGCGCCGCTTCCACTCCCTCGATGAGGTGCTCGACGAGGCCGGCCGCATCTCCCGCGCGCTCTACGAGGGGGATGTGCAGCGATGGGCCGGCCAGGACGAGCAGGCCCCGGTGAAACTGCGCCTGCTCCTGCGGCAACTGCATGCCGTGATCGAGTCGTTGGAACGGCTCTGCCAGGAACGCGGCTGGCCGACCCGGTAACGTGACCCGTTCGAACGGGGAAATGTTCGAATCTCCGGACAGGTTGGAAAACCGCCCGCACTTTCGGGTAGTCCAGGAGGACCACGACGATGAACAGACTGCGCTCGCTCGTTGCTCTGCTCTTGGGAATCACTCTGCTCACAGCCTGCCGGGTGAGCACGCCCACCCCAACCGGCCCCGAGCCGGCCACGGAGCCGGCCACCACAACCCCGTCTCCCCGGGCCGTCGTCCCAACCCCTCAACCCACCCAGGACGCCGGGGCAGCCGTCGGCACGGCGGTCCCGGCGATGGCCACACCGGGACAGGCGGCCTTTGCCCTGACGATTCTGCACACCGGCCAGGTCCACGGGGAAGTCCTGCCCTGCGGCTGAAAGCCCCCCAAAGGGGGGGTGGCTCGGCGAGCCACCGCGATTCGACAACTCCGCCAGACGGCTGAGGGCACCTTCCTGCTCTTTGACACGGGGGACACGATCTTTGGCCGGCCCCCCTCCGACAACAGCCAGGGGGAACTCCCCCTGAGGGCGATGGGCCTGATGGGCTATCAGGCGATGGCCCTGGGGGAACGAGACCTGGGAGCCCCGGCGGAGGTGCTCCGCGAACGCTTTGAGCAGGCCGGCTTTCCGATCCTCTCGGCCAACCTGGGGCCGGCCGACCTCCTGCCCCTGCAGCCGTACATCCTCCTGGAGGCCGAAGGGCACACCATCGCCATCATCGGGGCAACGGCCACGCGGGCCGAACAGCGCTCCGGCAAAGTGGGAGCGGACCTGACCGTGACCAAACCGCTCGAGGCGATCCCCCCGCTCGTCGAGGAACTGCGCGACCAGGCCGACGTGATTATCCTCCTCTCCAACCTGATTCAAAAGACCAACCTGACCCTGGCCCAGGAGGTTCCCGGGATAGACCTGATCCTGGGGACGCGGGACATGACCCCGCCGGCCCAGGTGCAGCAGGTGGACGGCCCCGATGGCCGGGTGGTGCTGCAGGGGTCGGGGCAGCGGGGCGAGCAACTGGCCGTCCTGCGGGTCTATTTCGACGAGGCCGGCCGGGTCGTCCGGGTCGAGGGCGAGGCGATCCTGCTCAACACCCAGTATGCCGACGACCCCCAGATGGTGCAACTGCTCCAGGAGTACGGGGTCAAGTAGGGGCGACCGACCGGTTGCCCAGGGGGGTTACACCTCAAAGAGGCTGAAGACAAACTCCTCCCCCTCCGAGTGGCGGGCCTCCTCCAGCCGTTGCTGCATGCTTAGTTTGTCCTTCATCGAAAAAAAGTGCCCCCGCTCGCAGAGGCGTTTCATCGCCCGCAGAGCGGCCTCACGGGCAAACGCCTCCGGGCTGCGGCTCAGGGCGAGCAGTTCGCGGGCCATCGTCGGAGAGACCAGTACCTTCTCGGCCAGACCGTCCAAAAGCAGCGCGGCCGCGCTGCGGACATATTCATCCTCTCGTCCCAGGGCCAACTCGACCCGAGTCCTGACCGCTTCGATCTCGGCGGGGGACAGGTCCGCCTCCACCAGTTGGCGGGTGGCGATCTGGCGCTCCTGGAGTTCCTTGCCGTAGAGGGCCTGGGTGGTGTAAAAGCGCAACTGGTTTTCATCCATCGTACTTTCTCCTGAGCGGGCCGGCCAGCCCCCTACGTTTCCCCTTCCCGGGCACGGCTCCAGGCAACCGGGTCGGTGGCCCACTCGACCGTCATCGCTCGTTCTGCTGGGGAGATGTACCCCTCTGCCGTGGCCACCTCCAGGAGCACCGGCAGGGTCGTCAGAGGGTGTAAGGAGACCTGTACCTGAGCAAAGGTCTCCTCCGTCCGGGCCAGGCCATAACTAAAGATCGCCAGGACGTGCTCCACCACCGCGCCCTCCTGACGCAGCGCGGCGACCGTATCCAGGACCGACCCGCCGGTCGTGACCAGGTCCTCGACCACGAGCACCCGCCGGCCGGCCTCCAGAAGCCCCTCGACGCGCCTGCCTTTGCCATGCTCTTTGCCGCCGGCCCGCACATAGACCATCGGCAGGTCCAGGGTGGCGGCCAGCCAGGCAGCATGGGGAATGCCGGCCGTGGCCGTGCCTGCAACAACCTCCGCCGCGATCTCGTTCTCCCGAATCACCTCGCCGAACCAGCGGGTGACCTGTTCCCGTTCGTGGGGGAAGGAGATCAGAATGCGGTTGTCACAATAGATCGGAGAGAGCAGGCCGGAGGCGTAGCGGAAAGGCTGCTCCGGGCGCAGACTGACCGCCCCAACGCGCAAAAGGAGTTGGGCCACCTGCCGGGCACGCGTTTGTGGACCCATCTTTTTCACCTGTGTGGAAAGGCCACCCAGCACACGACTGCCAAAGCGGGCCTGAACCCCTGGATATACCCATTATAATCGGAAGCGGGGCGCATGTCAACTTGACAAGATCAACGTTGTCGGGTATAATGGTATCAGAACAGATGTTCTGTTTTTATCGAGGTTTGTGCCATGGCCCAGGACCATCCGCTGCGCCCCTGGTTGGAGCAGCAGGCCGACCGCATCGAGCACCTCTGCCAGGCCCAC